>ENA-UPTB01002444-UPTB01002444.1-human-gut-metagenome-genome-assembly--contig:-NODE-2444-length-12971-cov-28.254692_pt1 | contig 12971 bp, 10 predicted proteins | sample MGYA00250046_ERZ773369 | MGnify/ENA primary metagenome ERZ773369 (study PRJEB29103, sample SAMN06111938) | human gut metagenome | biome: human gut; feature: ankylosing spondylitis patient; material...
GGTACAAATCGTAAAGGAACCAATCTGGATTTACTGGACAAGTATCAGGTAAAGGCGACATTTTTTGCGCCGGGTTATGTGGCAGAGCATAATCCGGATGTGATCCGCCGCATTGATGAGGCGGGACATGAGATTGGAAACCATGGTTACACCCACGAGCGTTTTGTAGAGAAAACAGTGGAAGAGCAGCTGGAGATTCTGAAAAAGACCCAGAAGATCATCAAGGACATCACAGGAAAGGAGCCGAAAGGCTTCCGTACTCCGTCCGGAGACTGGCATGTACGCACACCGTATCTGCTGAATGAGCTGGGCTTTCTGTATTCCAGCTCCATGCGTGGAGACGATATCCCGTATTATACGGTTCTTGACGGCAAAGAGACAGATCTGGTAGAGATTCCGTCCAAATGGGAACTGGACGATTATGTGGCTCAGGCCTACAGTGTTTATCCGGCAGAACCGGCTGGTCTGGATCGAATCAGTTGTTATCGGAATGTACAGGACAATGATCTTCGTGAGTTCCGCGGCTACTATGATATGGGACTTTGCATCGCATTTCTGATGCATCCCCAGATCTCCGGAGCTCCGGGACGAAATCTGGTCCTTGAGGAAGTGCTGAAAGAAGTAACCTCTCATAAGGATGTATGGGTGGCTACTGGAAGCGAAGTTGCCGAATACTGGCGCAAAGCACATCCGAGAAAGGAGGACTAGCAGTATGTATGCACAGGAAATGAAATTGCCGGAGGGTAAAAAATGCGCGGCGTTTATCTCCGTAAACCTCGCAGCAGAGTTCTTCTGGCTGTCACTGGATAAGAAAGCGTCAGAGATGCCGAAAACCCTGTCCCTCGGTCAGTACGGAATGACTCATGGTCTTCCGAGGCTTCTCGGCCTGTTGGATGAGCTTCATCTGAAAGCTACTTTCTTCGTGCCGGGCAAAACCGCCGAGACCTATCCGGACAAGATCAGGGAAATCGCTGACAGAGGCCACGAGATCGCGTGCCACGGCTATGAATATGAGAATTTTGGTCTTTTGGACACAGAGGAGCAGCGCGAGCGCATCGGAAAGGCCGTGAAGGCCATTGAGGCCGCCTGCGGAAAGAAGCCGGCCGGTTTCCGGGCTCCCATCGGAGATCTGATGCTGGAGACTCTGGATATCGCCAGAGAGTACGGGATGACCTACTCTAGCGATCTCTATGACGATGACCGTCCTTATTTCATGAAGACCAATGAAAAAGGCGACAAGATTCTGCAGATTCCCCAGCAGTGGGCGAACTTTGACCTGCCGTACTTTGCCTTCAATTACCGGCCTGCATTCCCCTTCGGACAGGGCCGTGTGGCAAACTACAGCAACGTGCTTTCCAACTGGAAAGATGAGTTTACCGGTCATTACAACCATCACCTCTGCTACAATCTGCAGCTGGACCCGCAGTCAACCGGAAGTCCGGGACGTTTCGCCATGCTCCGTGAATTTCTGGAGTTCATGTGCGCCCACGAGGGCGTATGGTTTGTGACAGGAAGCGAGCTGGTAGAGTTCTGCAAGCGGGATGAGGGCGCTTATGTCAGTCTCTTACTCCGTATTCTTCGGCGACCTCGTTTGCGGTTTCCCTTACGATTTTTACAGCCTCTTTTGCGGAAACGCCCGATGAACATTCGAGCAGTATTTCCGGAAGTACATATACGCTGTTGCCGTCGATTTGGCGCTTTTTATCAGAAAAATGTATTTCTCCCGTTTTCATATTTATAATCGCATATGAATCTATTTTTTGCGACGGTGCAGGCAGAATAGCGTAATGCTTCATAATTTCGTTATGAATACCGTTTTCATCTGTAATTACCTGATGAGTATAGGCGGATTTGTTGGTTATAAGCAGAATTGCAAAGTAGTCGGAATCGTCATTTATATAATCTGCCGCAACAAAATCTATTGCGTCAAGTTTGTCGGAAAGAGAAATATTCTCATAAAGAACATTGGCAATTTGTGAAGTGAAATCTATAAATTCAAGACCTTTGTTGCCGTATTCCGTCAGCGCCGCCGCAAAACCGCTGTCGGCATTAAAAGTACCGCTTTTTCCCGCGGAATCCTTGTGAAGTTTTTCAAGGTGCTTTTGAAGAAATGTGCTTACCGTATCGTCTGTACAGTCAAGTTCGTTTTGAGAAAAAACGCTCATTCCCGAATTGAAGTCAAGTATATGTAAAACAGCTCTTTTAATAATCATATCATTTTCCCTAATCTGTGTAATATTTTGTTAAATAAAAACGAATATCGAATAATCAGGCACAAGCCGCCGACATTCCGTTGAAATTTATTATATTCTCATATTAAATAAAAATCAAGAGATACAGAAAAACCCGCACCGAAAGTCATAAAAACAACTCCTCAGTGCGGGTTTGGTTTGGCGTGCCAAAGGGGATTCGCCCCCCGACCTTCTGCTTAGGAGTTCATTCCGAAGCGTTATTTTCAAGATAAACAAACCTCAACTTTTCCCATCCTAATGCGGTTTTCAGCAGGAAACATGGACGGTAAAGTCCGACAAAGCACCGCTTTTAAAAAAACAAAAGTTAAGGTTCTCGCAATAGAAGGCGTCAAGCTCATAGTAGAACCCATAACAGAATGAGAGGTAAATAATGTTAGGACTTATTATTTTAGGAATTATCCTTTTAATCATACTTATAGTAATCGTAAGCAAAAAGGTAGTACCGCAGGCACACGCATATGTAATTGAAAGACTCGGAACATATCATGTAACATGGTCAACAGGCTTGCATGTAAAAATTCCGTTTATCGACAAGATTTCAAAGAAAGTATCATTAAAAGAGCAGGTAATTGATTTTCCACCGCAGCATGGAGTGAATAAAACGATACCTTCTTGTAAATCTTAAAAAGCAAGGAAATATCGCAGAATTAGAAATAATCAATAACGATTACTTATTTAATATTTTTAACATCTGAGCCATTGGGCTCTTTTTTTATGCCTAAAATTCTTGTAAACTTGTTTTTCGTGTTACAAGAATGACTGATGAGGACGGTAGAATAGAGAGGGTGAGAGATGTTGAGAATATAGTAAAGATCCACCGGCTTAGCCGGTGGATTTTTACTTTGCAAAAATGCATATGAGATTCTTTAAAAATGTTAATTATAAATAAGAGGCAGATTCATTTTTATATTTCTGACTAATCGCCGACTCAAATCACGCCAAATGTGCTATATTAGATTCTTCAAAAGTAGTCAAGTAGTCGGTTAAGAGGGCAGACTACTTTCAAAATCAACCGTATAACGATAATTTTATTATAGCATATAATCGTTTAATAACGATAATAATTATAAACTTTTAGGTTTTGCACATGAGTTGCGAACTTTTATTGGACAAGGCAGATAGACACGCATAGGAGAAAGATAATCGGTGCTTTTAGATTTCATCATATTCAAAATAAATCTAATGCCGTAAATACCCATTGCATATACAGGTGCGTTTACCGTAGTGAGCGGAGGGTTTGTATATCCCGAAAGCTCCGTGTTATCAAATCCCATAACAGAAATATCCTCAGGAATTTTGTAACCGTTTTCTTGCAAAGCTCTCATTGCACCGATTGCAATAGGATCGCTTGCCGCAAAAATAGCTGTGGGGAGATTTCCTTTGCTGATCATTTCTGACATCATTTTATAACCGGATGCTGTTGAAAATTTGTCCTGCATAATAAACCCATCATATTTAATGTTTAGTGCATCGCAAATGTCTGTGAAAGTGTTGAGTCGTTTATCAGGAAATATCGTTCCGTCCTCAAGTTGTTCAATGCCTCCGATAAAGCCAACTGTTCTATGGCCTAAATCATATAGATATTTAATTGCATCGGACACTGCCTGACGAAAGTCGAGCGATACGGATGTGATTTCAATATTCTCAACGGTCATATCAAGAAAAACAATTTTATTATTCAATGAATGCAGTAATTTTATTTCTTGTTTACTAAACTTCCCGAGGCAGATTATGCCATCAACATCGCAGAGTACATTCTGATAGTCATTGTCTGTTTTAAATGTTCGTACAATACTTATATTATTTTTTGAACAGTAGTCCTCGATACCCTGTCTCATCAAAAAGTAATAATTATCTTCAATTTCCTGTTTGAAAGAGAACCATTGTAGAATTCCAATGCGACATGAAGGTGTTGATGTAACCCTTTTTTTCTTTACATAATTAAGTTCTTTAGCTGCTGCAAATATTTTTTGCTTTGTTTCAAGCGAGGTGCTGAGGGTAGTGTCGTTATTAAGCACTCTTGAAACAGTAGCAACTGATACATTTGCCTTTTTGGCAACATCTCTGATTGTAGCCAATTGAATCACCTCACTACCATTATAGTGAAATATTACCAAAAAATCAAGTCGTGTTTAGTAAAAAACGGAGAAAGCAAAAATGTTTACCAAAAACTATTGACAGTTTACGAAACAAAAAGTATAATTTAGTTAACATAAAAACAAAAGAAACATTATTATTAAATAATAGCGAAATCTTTTGTGCAGGTTGTCACGGCGTTTCATTTAAAATTAAAAGGAGGAAAAATTATGAAACAGACATCATCACAACCAAGACTTGATGGCAAAATCCCAGGTAGAATCAAATACACCTTTGCTTTAGGTGCCCTCGGCAAAGATATGATTTATGGTATGATTGCCACATTTTCAATGATTTATTTCACAGACATCATCAAGGTCAACCCGGTATTTATCGGCGTAATGTTCTTTATTGCAAAGTTATGGGATGCCTTTAATGATTTGTTTATGGGTATGATTGTTGATAACACACGCAGCAGATGGGGTAAATTTATTCCATGGCTTGTAATAGGTACGCTGGTTAATTCAATTATATTTGTTGTTTTATTCACAGACTTCCACCTCAATGGTGTTGGACTTTGCATATTTGCAACAGCAGCTTACATACTCTGGGGTATGACTTACACAATTATGGATATTCCTTATTGGTCAATTATTCCTAACCTCACTTCAAATCCTGAGGAGAGAGAAAAAGTTTCGGTACTTCCGAGAATCTTTGCAAGTATCGGTCAGTCACTTGTTATTGCAGGCTTTGGTGTTCAAATTATTGAGGCTCTCGGCGGCGGCACAACAAATCAGGCAGGTTATCACAGATTTGCAATCATAATTGCAATTGTATTTATTCTTACAATCGGTATTACAGTAATCAATCTTCCGAAAAAGAGAGATGATTCTGTTCCGGAAAAGAAAGTTAAGTTTAAAGATATTTTCTCAATCATCGGCAAGAATGATCAACTTCGTTGGGCGGTAACTCTTATCTTCCTTTACAACATCGGCATTCAGTGCATTATGGGTGTTGCTACATATTATTTCAAATATGTTTGCGGCGACGCAGGAATGATGTCATCATTTATGATCAGCGCATCAATCGCAGAGGTTGTAGGTCTTATCGTATTCCCTAAGGTTACAAAATTTCTTTCAAGAAAAACTTCGTTCCTTCTTGCGTGTCTTTTCCCTGCATTTGGTCTTGTAATGCTTTTGCTCGTAGGTATTTTTGCTCCGCACAATGTTGTGCTCACATCAATCTCAGGTGTTATTGTAAAACTTGGTACAGGTCTTGAACTTGGTTGTGCAACAGTATTCCTTGCAGATGTTGTTGATTACGGTGAATTTAAGCTTGGAACAAGAAATGAAGGCGTTGTATTCTCACTCCAGACGCTTATCGTAAAATTCACAGCAGCTCTTACAGCACTCGGTATTGGCGCAGCACTTGGAAGCACACAGTATGTTCCGGGACAGGAACAGTCATTTGCAACAGTAGCATCAATCAGTACACTTATGTGCATTGTTCCTGCGGTTTGTATGCTTATTGCTTATGTTGTTTACAGAAAGAAATATAAACTCAATGACGGTATGATGAAGAAGGTTATAAACACAATCAGTGCAAGAAGAGAAGGCAAGATTGATATGACACAACAGCTTGATGAAAGCGGTAACACAGAGCCTTCTATGTTCCTTCCTACAGTTGCGGAAAAGGCAGGTAAATAAAATGATTGATACTAAAACAGCAATTGAAAAAATTACAAACGGCGAATTTGATAATCTTTTCACTGATATATATATAGATTCATCAATGATTGATTATCAGAAAAAAAGATATGTTCATGCAATTGAGCAGTATGAAACAATTTATTGCCCTGATAAAGTAGCAATATTCAGTGCTCCCGGCAGAAGTGAGGTTTGCGGTAATCATACAGATCACCAGCATGGAATGGTGCTTGCAACATCCATTAATCTTGATACTATTGCTGTGTCGGCCAAGAATAACAATGATGTTGTAAGATTTGTTTCTGACGGTTATGATATGATTACTCTCGATATAAATGACCTCGAAGTTAATAATGATGAGGCAGGCACAACGGTCAGCCTCATCAGAGGTGTTCTTCGTGGACTTAAGGATCATGGATACAAAATTGGTGGATTCAATGCTTATGCAACAAGTGATGTACTTGTTGGTGCAGGACTTTCATCGTCAGCAGCTTTTGAGGTAGTTGTCGGAACTATTATTTCCGGTTTATATAATGATATGAAAATAAATTCAGTTGAGATTGCTCAGATTTCTCAGTATGCTGAAAATGTATTTTTCAAAAAGCCGTGCGGACTTATGGATCAAATGGCTTGTTCAGTCGGAGGAATGGTTAACATTGACTTTAAAGATCCGACAAAGCCAATTGTTAAGAAAGTACCTACCGAATTTGAAAAATATGATTACAGTCTTTGTATTGTTGACACAAAGGGTGATCATGTTGATCTTACAGATGATTATGCTATGATTCCCTCGGAAATGAAAAAGGTTGCAAATTTTCTCGGAGAAGATTATCTGAGAGATTGTGATTCAAACGAATTTTATATTCACCTTGGCGAAATTCGTGAGGCTGTTGGCGACAGACCGGTACTTCGTGCAATTCATTTCTTTAATGAGGAGCATAATGTTAAAAATGCCGTTTCGTCACTTGAAAACGGTAAGTTTGTTGAATTCCTTGACGCAATCAGAAAATCCGGTAATTCATCGTTTAAGTATCTTCAGAATGTATATACAACAAGAGATATTCAACATCAGAACATCTCGGTAGCCCTTGCACTCAGCGAAAGCCTTCTTCGCAATTACGGCGTGTGCCGTGTTCACGGCGGTGGATTTGCAGGTACAATTCAGGCGTTTGTCAAAAATGAATTTGTAAGTAATTACAAAGAATTTATAAATAAAATTTTCGGAGAAAACTCATGCCATGTTCTCAAAGTGAGAAAATACGGCGGAATAAAAGTAATGTAATTATGTAGGCTTTGTTTTTATTAAGGAGGACAAAATGAAAATTCTTGTTTTAGGCGGTGCTGGATATATCGGTTCGCATACAGTTTACAGACTTATTGAAAGCGGTAATGAGGTTGTTGTATTCGATAACCTTGAAACAGGTCATATCGAGGCGGTTCATCCCAAAGCAAAATTTTATAAAGGCGATCTCAGAAACAGAAGTGAAATTGACAGCGTTTTTGATAAAGAAAAAGGTATTGATGCTGTAATTCATTTTGCAGCCAATTCACTTGTCGGTGAAAGTATGACCAACCCTCTCAAATATTATGATAATAACCTCAACGGCACAAAGGTTTTGCTTCAGTCAATGGTTGCTCACGGAATTGATAAGATTGTATTTTCATCAACAGCGGCAACATACGGTGAGCCTGAGAGAACTCCTATTCTTGAAACCGATCCGACAAATCCGACAAACTGCTACGGAGAAACAAAAAAATCCATGGAGAGAATGTTCTATTGGGTTGAAAAAGCACATGGTTTAAGATATGTTTCTCTCAGATATTTCAATGCATGCGGAGCACATATCAGCGGAAAAATCGGTGAGGCACATAATCCTGAAACCCACCTTATTCCGATTATTCTTCAAGCGGCGCAGGGTACCCGTGACCACATAAGTATTTTTGGTACTGATTATCCCACATCTGACGGAACTTGTATTCGTGATTATATCCATGTCACTGACCTTGCACAGGCTCATATTCTTGCAGTTGAATATCTTATGAAGGGCGGTAAAAGTGATATATTCAATCTTGGCAACGGTGTAGGTTTTTCTGTTCGTGAGGTAATTGAAAAAGCAAAGGAAGTTACACAGAAAGATATTAAGGTTGTTGAAGAAAGCAGAAGAAGCGGCGATCCTGCTGTATTGATTGCGTCAAGCGATAAGGCGAAAACTGTACTTGGCTGGAAACCTGAGTATGATGATCTGGGAACAATTATTAAAACAGCGTGGGAATGGCATTCAACACATCCAAACGGCTATAGTAAGTGAGGCGGTATTTATGAAGAACAGCGTTTACGGCTTAATATTAAGACTTGTTTCATACGGAATCAATACAGGGCTTATTGAAAAAGAGGATATAATCTACACGCAAAATAGGCTTTTATCGTTGTTCCATATGGATGAACCCGATGACAGTTGTACTTGCCTTACAGCAGATAACGAGGATACTCTTGAAGAAATTTTGTCGGGACTTCTTGATTATGCATACGAAAAAGGAATCATTCCCGAAAATACAGTAACATATCGTGACTTATTTGATGTGAAACTTATGGCTTCACTTGTTAAGCGACCGTCAGAAGTAATAAGAGAATTTTGGCAGAATTATAGCGTTTCTCCTAAACTGGCAACCGATAGCTACTATAAATTCAGCTGCGATACCGATTATATAAGAAGATATCGTATTAAGAAAGACTTAAAGTGGAAAACATCAACCGAATACGGTGATATTGATATCACGGTAAATCTTTCAAAACCTGAAAAGGATCCGAAAGCTATTGCAGCGGCAAAACTTCAAAAACAGTCGGGTTATCCGAAATGTTTGCTTTGTAAGGAAAATGAAGGATATGCCGGAAGAGTAAATCATCCTGCAAGAGATAATCACAGAATTATTCCGCTCACCATTGACGGAGATAACTGGTTTATGCAATATTCTCCTTATGTTTATTACAATGAACATTGTATTGTATTTAACGGTGAGCATACACCAATGGTAATCAATGATTCTACATTCAGAAAACTGTTTGATTTTATTTCACAGTTTCCGCATTATATAATCGGTTCGAATGCTGATTTACCGATTGTGGGCGGTTCAATACTTACACATGAACATTTTCAGGGTGGCAGATACAGCTTTGCACTTAATAGAGCAGAGGTTGAAAGAAAGTTTATTGTTAACGGCTTTGATGATGTGGAGTGCGGAATTGTAAAGTGGCCTATGTCAGTTGTAAGATTGACAGGTAAAAACAAGGACAGCATTATTTCATTATCTTCTTATATTCTAAAGAGTTGGAGAGCGTACACGGACGCAGATGTTGGCATTTTTGCCGAAACAGATGGTGAAATTCACAACACTATTACTCCGATTGCTTTTACAAAGGATGGAAAATTTGTTATTGACCTCGTTCTCAGAAATAATATCACAAGTGAAGAGCATCCTCTGGGAGTATTTCATCCTCATGCGAATTTGCATCATATTAAAAAAGAAAATATCGGCCTTATTGAAGTTATGGGACTTGCAGTATTGCCCTCAAGGCTTAAAGATGAAATGGCTATTTTAAAGGATGCTATTCTTAATCACAAGGATGTAAGTGAAATTCCGAAAATCAGCAAACATTCCGAGTGGGTAAATGAATTTGTTTCGCAGTATGATGAAATCAATGAAAATAATGTTGATTCAATAATTCAAAATGAGATAGGAAAGGTGTTTCTTAATGTTCTTTTGGATGCAGGTGTATTCAAAAGAACTCCTGAAGGACAAAAGGCGTTTGATAAATTTATAAAGACGCTGTAGTAAAGGAAGTGCTAAAATGTCAAAGGTAAGGGTAGTAAATTTTGAACCTACATCCAAAGGTGAAAACACTCATCTTTATACAATAGAAAATAACAGCGGAGCAAGCGTGACATTATGTGATTTAGGCGCAAGTGTCGTTTCGATAAAAGTTCCCGACAAAAACGGTAGTATTAGAGATGTAGTTCTCGGCTATGAGCACATTGGTGGTTATGAATTTGACGGAACATACTTCGGTGCTACTGTCGGAAGATGTTGCGGAAGAATTGCTTACGGCAAGTTTACTCTTAACGGAGAAGATTATCAGCTCTCTGTAAACAATGGGAGTAACCATCTACACGGTGGATTTAACAGCTTTAGCCGCAAAGTGTGGCTTGCGGTAGTTGATGATAAAGTTCCAAATACAGTTCTATTTATGCTTGATAGCCCCGACGGTGATGAGGGCTATCCCGGAAATATGAAGGTCTTTGTACGCTACACCTTTGATGATGAAAATGCACTTACGATAAAATGGTCGGCAGTTTCTGACAAAGACACAATATGTAATCTGACCAATCATTCATATTTTAATCTTAACGGACATAAAAGCGGTAAAGTTACAGAAAATCACAAGCTGAAAATAAATGCAAATTCCTTCATACCGATAAATTCAAACCTCAATCCCACAGGAGAGATAACTCCCGTTAAGAATACATCGTTTGATTTTACCGAACCCAAGTTAATTGGAAATGGTATTGACAGAAAAAACAAGCAGATTGGTTTTGCAAACGGTATTGATCATATGTTTGTGCTGAATCATTCTGATGAAGAATTTGTGCTTGCAGCTGAAGCTGAGGGTATTGATAGCGGAATCACATTAAAATGCTATACTTCTCAAAAAGGTGTTCATGTATATACAGCAAATTATGTCGATGTTTTGTCCAATATGGGAAAGGATTCAGCAACATACGGAGAAAATCCAGCGTTTTGTCTTGAAACCCAGGGCTTTCCCGATGCTGTAAATCACAAGAGTTTTCCTACGACAATATTAAAAGCAAACGAAAACTATACACAAACTACGAAGTATATTTTTGGTATAAACAAATAAAATGATCTGATTTCTAACTCCTTTAAAAATAAAATCTCTCTAAAATCAAGGACCACCTATTTTTCTTGGGTGGTCCTTAATTTTTAATCTATGAGGATGTTTCATGTTTTACAGTATTACGCCGTCTTAAAAATATTCTGTTTTAGCGGTTATGTGACGAGTTGTGGAATAAAAGCAGTGCGGATCCCATTTTGTTTCTGCGATAAAATACATAGCAAAGTTCTCGTTGTCCTTCTAATAGACAATCGCCCAGTCGGGCGAGTAATTACTCGCCGGAGTTTCAAGAACAAAACCGCCTTTTTGAGCTTAGTGTATAGCATTACATTCGGATCATCGTCAAGAGCTTTTGCAAACTTCCATTCACCTTCACTGTCAAACTTATATTTCAAGTTCATAGCTTTTTTATGAGCTGGATTTGGTGTAAACAGATACTTTATCTCGTCCTCATTGACAATCTTATCTACCTCGAAAATGTCCTTTTCAAGAGCACCAACGCCCTCAATTAGTTCGGCTGTCAAAAACTCCTTACTCTTGAATTCTTTGAGCAGCTTGTTAATTGTTTTAATCGCTTCTTCAAGATAATCCTGATTGTTAATTTTGTTCCTTGCTTCTGTCCTGGCATAACCGCAGAACTTGATAAGTGGGATGACGATAGTGATAAAGTTGCTGCTGCAATGGAGTATCTTACTAATGCTCTTACGGCACAGGATGATACTCTTGAGACGTATTGCGACAATTTAATTAACCTTAATAATCTGACTCCAGAAGCTCGTGCTGCCCTTCAGTCTTTACTTGATACTATCCACAGTTATGAAAATTTCGAATCTCCTGCTGAGATACCTGATTACACTAAGTTGCTATCGCAGACATTCTCTGGCTCTAATGCTGGAGGAGATTTAGTATCAATTGGTGATAAAGTTAATGACTTAACATCAAAGGTTGAAATTTTAAAGACTGCTCTCGACACGCTTGATACTGACCGTATTGGCAAAGCTGGAGAATTATTATACGAGAATTTTGATGATCTAGTTAACCAACTGGACATGTCTTCGATTCTACAGAACTTCCCAGAACTGGCAGATGAGATTGAAGCCTGTGACGGTTCTGCTGAAAAATTGCGTGAAGTATTCCAGAACGCTCTTAATGGAATTGATAGTGGGTTAATTGACAAGCTTAATAAGTTAAAGGAAACAACTCCGAGCCTGACAACAGAAATTGATCTTTTAATTGGACAACTCAATAAGTTAAGCAATTATGACATTAACATTGATTTGTCTATGGATACGTCACAATCTATGATTGATGACTATATCAGCAAGATGAATACATTGGCTGACCTTGCCATCATGACAAGAGATTCTTATGTACAGTTAAATGAAGAAGCCGTAAACTCTGTAATCTCTGGATCACAAGCAGAAATGAAGGCGAGTATCCAAGCTCGTGTTCAGGAACTCGAAGGTGAAAGATCTTTAGTTCAGGCAAAAATTGCCTACACTCAGGCGAAACTACAAGTTGCTGAGGCTGCTCTGGCATCTGAAACCGAAGCAGATATGACTGCTGCCCAAGCAAAGATTGAAGCAAGTGATACTGCCCTTAACAACTCTATTGCTAATGGCGTAGACGAACAAAGTGCTTACGAATCTGCAACTAACGCAATGATGGGAAACGAAGAAGACTTCTCAAATTATGTCGCGCAATCGGCTACTGCTAATGATGCTAATACGGCAAATGCCGCACAATCTGCTGCTAATAACGTTGCTTCTTCTGCAAATTCAATGATTACGAATGCAAAAGATGCTGCAACAGCCTTTTATGGAGCTGCTTTAAGCTTTAACGCAATCGGAACTGGAAACGCTGTGCCTTATAATGGGCCAGGGGGAACTAGTTCTTCTGCTCGGACTAATTCTAGCTCTTATAGTGGAGCAACAAATAATGGCTCAAATCATAGTGGATTTAGTACTCCACATGGAAAAGATCTGATCAATACCGAACTAATTGCACAACAAAAAGCTGCTGAGATAA
>ENA-UPTB01002447-UPTB01002447.1-human-gut-metagenome-genome-assembly--contig:-NODE-2447-length-12946-cov-54.633149_pt1 | contig 12946 bp, 10 predicted proteins | sample MGYA00250046_ERZ773369 | MGnify/ENA primary metagenome ERZ773369 (study PRJEB29103, sample SAMN06111938) | human gut metagenome | biome: human gut; feature: ankylosing spondylitis patient; material...
AAGTAAACTTCATTTGGACTTTACAATTCTGCATTTTGCCATCCATATTGTTTGGAGGGCAAATGTAATATGCACCTGTCGGAAATCTGGCATAGCAAGAAAAACGACTGTCGCTTATCCCGAATTCAGGTAAAAAGGTAATAATTTAACGTATTTAACTTTCGATTGCACCGATATTACCCCAAAGTGTATGATGTTGGGCGATTAGTAGAATGAGCTATTCTTCTTGGAGAGACAGGCATGATGGAGCTTACTTTGCCCTCCACTCTTGAATGGTGGCAACAGGCATTTCATAACAGTGTCAAAGACGTTATCCAAGATTTTAAGACGATTGGTTGCAAGCCAAAGTAATACGATATGAGCTTGCGTATCCTTACTTCTTCCCTTTTGTTGGTAAATTGCCGTCATGCTGTATTCAAAAAACGCTTGTCGTCGCCCCTACTTGTCAAACATCTTAAAAGCAAAACGATTCTGGAGCGCGACATGGGAGGCGTGAGTCGTCTGTACAAGAAAAAATACACGCCAAAAGAGCGCATCAAACGTGCCACCAACTGGATTGACAAGCACGGAGTTATTACCCTGCAAGAATATACAACCCTTAACAACCTTAGCCGCACATCCGCCTCTGGCGAACTGAAAAAGCTGTCTCAAGGCAACGAGGCTCCTTTCGAATCAAAAGGAAAAGGTAGCCACAAGGCTTGGGTAAAAGCTGGCAGGCAGCAATAAGGAACGGTAAGGCAAAGCATTGAGTACGTTATTTTATATATAAAGATAAGTGTCTAAATATAACGCAAGTGGAAGAAATCGAACATCGCAACACAAAAAAAGCTTAATCGGAAAAAATTCCAATTAAGCCCTTTGCTGTTCTTCTCGTTAAAAGCCTATTGCTGTCTTATTTCTTCGCAACCTTAACAGTCTTGCCCGAAGCATACTTCACAATGTTCAAACCTCTCTGCATAGAGCTGAGACGCTGACCCTGAGCATCGTATACTGCAACCGGCACATCAGTCTTGCCTTCATTGTTGTTGATGGTAGAGATGCCAGTGCTATAGCCCTCAACATTTGCCTTGGCGGCATTTGCGATAGTGCCATCGGCATTGAGCAACAAGGCAACAACGCGCATCTTTGAAGTGTCCTGAATTAGCGACTCTCCCGAAGTGTTGACAACCTTTGCAGTCTCAAACTCACCCTCTACCTCTATCGGCTCGTCAGTCTTGATTGTTGCTGGCAGCGACACAAGTCCACTTGTAAGACGACTTGTTGCCACTACAACATCATCGAAATGAAGACCTGGGATAACAGAATTTCCTGCAAAGAACGGATCTGCTTCAGGCGAAGGCATTGATCCGACATTGTCTTCTGTATAATAGTTATGCTGCTCCCATGTAGAACCTGTTCCATGAAGGTCATCGGCTACGAGCACAAACTCAACCTTATACTTATCAGCATCTGTCAAATCCTCAAGGAATACGAATGTTGCCTTAGTGGCTATCTTCTTCATGTCATCCTTATAACTTGCCTCAACAGCAACTGATGCAGGAGCAATCTTCTTAGCCTGTGCCTTCCAAATATCCTCAATGCCGAGGCCGGAATTTGAGACTCCGACATAAGGATCAAGAGCAGCATTAAACGAACGGTCCATATCCGCTGTTGGGAATCCAGGCGCACTTGACGGGAAGTTAGTAGAAGACATCACCTCCATTGCATCGTCGTTATGATAAGAAAGCCCGATAAAGTCGGGATGATACTTGTTCATAAGTTTCAAGGCAACATATCCACGCGGACACCATCCGCACCATGTACCAGTATATTCCTCCATTACAGGATTGTGCTTTGGCATAACGTTGGCCACCACAAACTTACCCTCATTGGCAACAGCCTCGCTATTAGCCTCGCCATTCACCTTGTCAATAGTAAACTTAAGTGGATAGGTACCCTTTGCAGCTATCTCACTGAGCTTAATGGTCACATCAGTTGAAGCGTTGTAGATAGCTGGCAGCGGCTTGTCAAGCTCCACCAAACCCGAACCATTCACGTCGCCTGCCGTATAACTGTAGCTGAACGACTTAACGCCATTATAACCATGGTTCCTTATACTAAGAGTAACATCGGTGGTTGTGTTCACCAGTCCATACACCGTTCCTATCTCAGAGATATTGGCAGCATTGGCCTCAAAGCCAGAAATGTCAACCTCAAGAGCCGAAGAACCAAAATCCGACTTATCCTTCCATTTCAAGTAAGTACGCGATGTATGGAGGAAGAATCCTGCATCACTCTTATCCGCAACCAAAACCACTGGATATTTGGTGGTAGAGCTTGTCGCATCCACGTTGAACGAATAGCCCACATACAGTGTGTCGCTATCGATAGTGTAAGGAGTGGCAAAAGTGGCAGAAGCTGTATTGCCATCAAACGTAGCATCGAGACTCATCACATCGGGCACATTCTTATTGCTCTCAACCGTGAGCTTCTTGCTAATCCACACCTTCACGTTGCTTATATTGTCGCTACTCTGGAACGGAGCGCGTATAGCCTCTATCTTCTTACCCTTTAGACTCTTGTCGGCAAGCATCACAGCCACATCATAGTTCTCCTTCTTCTGTGTGCCATAAGCCACCAACGACGACGAACCCATATTGCCACTGAATACAATCTTGCCGTTGTCAGCATAAGCAGAGTCACAGAATCCTGACAAAGCCGCCACAAGCAGAATGGAATTGAGTATACATTTGTTATTCTTCATAACCTTCGTGTTTTTTTATTATTACAGAAAATGGCACCCCCGCTATACACATTATATAATATATAGGGTGAATGAAATTTCCCATTTATGTTAAAAGGCTCTTCTCTTTATTTTTTTATTCTGTCAATCTTACTTCTTGACAACCTTCACAGTCTTCTGTGTGCCGTCTGCCATCTTCATGGTCTTGAGGTATACACCACTAGCAAGGTTGCTTACACGACGACCGCTAAGATCACTGAAGCTTACGCTTGTCACGTTGCCATTGTCGGCAGTCATGCCCTTGATAGCTGTCTCAACAGGAGTGAAGTTGCCTTCATCATCAATCTCATACTCTACAAGATTTGACTTGTAAACCTTGTCACCATCCTTATAGAAAGTCTGAATACCAAGCTTTGTGAATCCAGTCATGTAGAAGTACAATGTGTGCATGTTACCATTTGCAATAAAGTCAAACGAATTGTCTGAGAAGTAATACGGGATATCGGTGATCTCCTCAGAAATATTCGTATACTCATCTGGATATGCTGTAAACAAATCGCCATCGAAGTATAAATTATAGTAGAGCTTTTGGGCATCAAGCAAGTTGCCGTCAACCGAATTCTTGTCAAACCAGAACTGGAGCACACCACAACCTTGGGCCTCATCGAATGGCACGAACTGCAGCAAGACAGGATCCTTAGGACTTCCAGGAACCTCTACCCACGGCTCCATCTGCGGAGCCCCATAAGATATAGTTGGGTATACAGAATTCATACCTTTGTTAACATCAAACATACCATCCGACTTCAATGTCTTGGCAACGGCGTCATAATCAAACGATATAGACTTCTCGAAGTAGAAGCTGTCAACTTCCACTCCATACAATTCGTCCCAAATCTTCTTACTACCCAAAGGAGCGAAGAAGGAATGTATCTGCTCCACTGGGTCTACACCCATGTAGATCTTACCCTCGAAGACAGCCTTGTCACCATCAATCTTACCCTTTGCCCAATTATCCGGAGCGTTTTCTGAAAGATTGCCAAGATACAGATCCTTGCCATCAATAGCCAAATTGATAATGCGAGCGTCGTCCTGACCATCTTTATTGATGAATCTAACCTGATACTTCGAAACTTCGGCTGAAGCTGGAGGAACACTTGCTGTCTCATTCATCTTGCTCCATACCTGATAGTAGTCGGCGTATCCACACCAACCGCCATCGTCGGCACATAGTGCAAGATAAACATTATTATCGTGGTTGTCTACACGGATGAGTGAGTCGTTGCGGAGCACGTAGCTCATAGTCTGAGATGTAGGATCAGGAACAAAAGAGCTGCCCTCTTGATTCATCACAGCTCGATAAGCATAGAAATATTCCTTCTCGCCTGTAGGATTGCCATTAGCATCAATAGCGTCCTGGGCATAATATTTCTGAGGAAAATCAAACTTGATGGTGTCACCCTCAGCCTTATAGCCCTTTATCCAAGAGCCAGATGGTATTGTGCAGATAGCATTCTGGATATATACTTCTCCGTTGCTACCCTCAACATAACGCTCTACTGTGCCATCCAAAGTTATATGGAATACATATCCGAACATTACCAAGTAACCCTCACTCGTACCATATAGATTGTCATGCAATGTGCCAGCCGGCTGCTCAGTAATGAGTTCCGACTCGCTTGCAGCCTTGCACACACGTGCAAGAAGAGTTGTCTGATTACTTACCGTAGGCATAATAAAATTCATTGGCTGGCCTGCCGGCTTCTTGATGTTAGGCTGATATCTCAGCGAACTGTTGGCAAACGGTCCGTTTGCCTGAACTTTTGCGAGGGGTTGTGCAAAAGACGCTGTAGCAAACAAAGCTGCTACTAACGCTGTGTAGATTTTTTTCATAAGCGACATTAATTTAGTTAACAAATGTACAGACTATCCGTATAGGGAACCCTGTACTTATCTTTTTCACGGTTGCAAATGTAGTAAATATATATTAACCTGCAAGCTTTTTAATAATTTTCTTTCGTTTTATCGTTATTTTCTTTGTTTTGCTTACTTTTTTTATACTATATACACATTAATAAACTATCCTCACATTATTTAATATAAGCAAAAATTTATCAATACAAGCCAAAGCACAAGTAAAATAATATAAGTTAAAAACTTGCCAGATTAAACAAAAAGTCTTACCTTGCAAAACGTTTAAGAAAACAACATTCTTATGCCGTTTTCTTAATTACACATAACAATGCGCTTGTGACGGAATTGGTTGACGCGATAGACTTAGGATATAGTGTCTGAGCCGAGCGGCCCAGGATTTTGCCATGTCGAAGAATTCACTTATCTTAGTGTTGCAAAACAAACAAGAGAATTCAACGATAGACATGGCAAAAATACATATTAAATCTGAGAAACTCACTCCTTTTGGAGGAATGTTTTCGGATCATGGAGCAATTTGACTCCACATTGTCATCTGTAATCGATTCTACATTGGTCTAAGGTTTAGATTGTTCCATTTCATGGCACGTTTTCTCGCCATGGCATAACTCGAGCAAGCTCGGTTCTGCTCATTTGGCTTAACGAAAACGTTCGGTTATCGGTACAGCGAAATCATCTTGCCATATCCGATGCTTGACATCTTTCCCACATAGTATTATATTTCCATTTGTCATACAGGTAAGCAAAGACAAAGGATAGTACGGCAATAACTGCCAAAACTTTTTTGTTACTTTTGATATTCATAATATTTAATCCTAATTTTGCCAATAATTTAATTCTTTTAGTCGTAGCCGGGAAGGCTCATCTAAATGCGTGCAACCATTGAAAGCGTAATCTTCTATACCCCAGTTTGGGATAAGGAATAGTTTATAAAAAAGTTGGTAGTCTCACAAATATTTTGTACCATTATAGGTGAAAATCAATTAGTTACAAAAACATTTGATATGACTACCGATTACAAAGTTACAGAATTATTTTGTATTATAGACGAGTTTTGCAAACATTTTGATGCAGAAAATGCAGGAAATCTACTTGAAGACAATAGCGGAGTCAAGCGTAGACGTCGCCAAGCGTCGTTGTCCGACACTGAAATCATGACCATTTTGTTGCATTTCCCATATTGTATAAGACACTCGGTTATCCCGAACTGGGGTAATATCATATAGGCAAATAAACTGGTCACCTGTCGTATTGTTGTAATACGTAGCTTTACACCACTTGTCTATACATTTTGCACCTATACTTCGGCTTGTGTAGTCTTTTGTTGTAGCGTATCGCTATGCTGGTGTATATGGTTTTTCCTCAGAAATAGTGTCATAGTATCATTCCGGGCTCTAATGAATACCCTAAGATGCTGTAGACCAACGACTTGGTTAAATGATACTTTTCTGAATGTTTTACAGAAAAGTGTCATTTAAGTATCATTTAAGTATCATGCCTTTTCAACGCAAAGGCGGAGATTTTTATCGGTTCAAAAGCATTGATTTATCATCGAAACATCATGCGTTTTCAACCGAAAAGAGTCTGTTATGACGCTAATTGTTTCACTCCTTTACTTAAGTATTCATTCCATAAATCATTTGGGCACTGTTCAGGCAATGTTTGTGCCCATTAGGGGCAAGCAGCGTGCCCCACTTGGGCAAGCACAGTGCCCCACATGGGCAAGCACCTTGCCCCATTTGAGCAAGCGTACTTCTCATTTTTTTGTGAATAGATAAAGAAAATTAAACCCCAAACGATATAATTACCGTCTGGGGGTTAATGATTAGATTTTATTTATAAGAAATCCGTTTCTTAGTATGTAGCGAGAACCTGCTTTGCTGTCGGGTTCTCCGGGTCGATCTGGATCAGCTTCTCGAAGAATGGCTTGGCAGCAGCGCTGTCGTTCTTGATCTTGTAGAAGTAGATGCCGAGGTATGTGTAAGCCTCAGTGATGCGAGCCTTGTCAGAATCGTCCTTCACACCCTTCTCCTCAATCAGCTTGGCGAGCTTGTCGTAGTAAGGTCTTGCCAGACCCTTTGTCTGATTAGCGTCGATAAGACCGAGAGTACGTGCTGCCATGAAGTTGCAGAAGTCAGCATTGCTTGGATATTTCTCGCTCATCTGGTTGTAGATCTCAACAGCCTTCTTCACAGATGCCTCCTGGGCAGCTCCAGTCTGGCTGGCAGCCTGGTTGCGGTAGATGTTGGCAAGACCGTTGTAGTCGTTGATGCCCACATTTGGGTTAAGAGTGAGATACTGCTCATAGAGTTCCAAAGACTTTGCGAAGTCACCCTTTGCTTTGTAAGCGTCAGAGAGGTCCTTGATGACTGCTGCCTTCTGAGCGTTTTCTTTGCATTCAGCAAGCTGCTTGTTGTAGTATTCGATGGCTGTGTCATACTGCTTCAGAGCACTGTATGTCAGTCCTGCGTATTTGTAGTCGTTTGCTGTGAGGTCTACAGAGTCGCTCTTGTTGAACAGGGCGTCAACATACTTTGCAGCCTCGTCATACTGCTTCAGCTCGAATGAGTTGTAGAGAGCCAGACGGTTGTAGCCGGAGTTGCGTGGGTTCTTTGAAAGACCATAAACGGCGAGTTCCTTTGAAACATCATTTTTCTGGTTTGCGAATGCAGCCAGTGCATACTCTGTGAGATAGCTTGGCTCGTGGTCGTAGAGCTTGGCCGGTGTCACCTTGCTATAGTAGTCGAGCACCTTCTGCATATACTTGCCGTTCTTCTTTGCAGCCTCATAGTAGATGTGGGCTGCTTCAGCGTCAACAGGGAAGTTCGCATCGAGTGTGCGAACCTTCTCCAGCTGCTCTACAGCCATGTCTGGAGACACACCACGCATAACGCGGGCATATTTTACGTAAGCGCTGATGTTGTTTGGCTCAGCATAGTAAGCGTTCTGATACATGGCAGCAGCAGCGCCTGGGTCATCGTTGAAGTAAGCCAAGTCGCCGAGGAGCACGAAACCGTCGCCCACCTTGCCGGTCTTTGCCTTGTTTGTCAACTCAACAGCCATCTCGCCGTATTTGCGGGTGTTGGCTGTGTCCTTTACGTCGAGATAAGCACGACCGATGGCTGCAAGAGCCTTGGCGTCTTTCTTGTTCTCTTTCACCGCTGCCTTCACGATAGATGCCACAGCAGCCTTGTCCTTGTTGGTCTTGATGGCGTTGACAGCGTCCTTGACGCTTGTCTGTGCCATAGCAGAGCCGCTGAATACTGTCATCAGCGCTCCCATGAATAGATATTTTATTGCTTTCATAATTCTCTTGTTTTTAAGATAGTGATTGATGATCGTTCTTTTCTATTAGTCTTTTTTTTTGCGTATGCAAAGATACTTATTTTTATTTATCTAACACTTATCCGCTTGATAAATTGCATTGTAAGAGAAAATATTCTTGTTCTTTTAATCATCATTAACTTGAACGCTGCGCCATTCCAGGTCTCCGCGATAGGGGAGGAGAGCAGATTTCAGGATAATCTTCTGTCCCTGTGGCGACTGCATGAAGTTTGCCACGCCAACTGGCAGTCCATGGAACGGGTCGGCAAGCAGTGCGTAAATCGTTCTTGCGAACGGATATCTGCCATCGAGCAGGTATAGCTGGTATGGTTTCCAACTGTTCATCTCCGTAGCCTTCTCCATCTGGCATACCGACATAACCGTGATGTTCTTCTTGAATGTCACGTTTGTAGTGTCTCGCTTGTCGTTGAGCCAGTTGCTGCCGATGATGCCGATGGCGTTAGGAGTTTTCTCAACATATTTGATGACCTCAGCACTTGTGTTCACGGCCGAGATGTTAGGACTATTGATTGGTTTGCCGCCAAGGATAGAATCTACTGCCCATCTCACGGCTGCCGACTGCTTGTTGTCGAACACCACGTCGATGGTTCCGAATTTCGAACCCTTGTTTATCTGGTTCCACTTTGTTGCCTGTCCGGAGAGGATTCTCTTGATGTCCTTCACCGTTATGCAGGAGTCAACATTGTTCTTGTTTATGATGAAAGCCAGTCCGTCGTAGCCAAGCGGGAAATAACGTGGCTGTATCTTCATGCTCTTGAAATATTCGAGCTGTTTCTTAGACAGGTTCCTTGCCGTTATGATGAGATGCACGTCCTGTTTCATCAGTGCGTTGAAGGCATCAATCTCATTTGTGTATTTCGCTGTGACATGAGCGTCAGGATACATGGCATGGAATACGGCAAGCTCTTCCTCCACGATAGGGCTGAAGCTCTCATCGCACATCAATGTCATTTTGCCTGACGAGTAGGTGTCAGTTCTTGCATTCTTGGACTTTTGCCCTGAACATGCGCAGAAAACCAATAATGCAACCATCATTGTAAGAAATGTGTAAGTCGTTCGCTTCATGATAATTCTTGTTTAGTGACAGCCCCGTTGTTCTTGGAGCCACTTGTTTTATAAATTATTCTGTTAGGATATTTCTCTGTATGTCAGAGAAAAAAAAGAAGAGCAGAAGCCACCTTCTATAAGGCAATTCCTCTACTCTTCTTGTTAGATATCTCGTCTATGTGAGATTACTGAAGGCGGAATGTTACAGGTACGGTAAATCTTGAACGTACCGCCTGGCCATTCTGCTTACCAGGAATCCACTTAGGCATGCTGCTGATTACGCGCTGTGCCTCCTTGTCGAGTGATGGGTCAACACCACGAACGACCCTAACCTGTGATACAGAACCGTCTCTCTCTACGACGAACTGTACAACTACACGACCCGAAATACCATTCTCAGCAGCAACTACTGGATACTTGATATGATCAGCGAGCCATCCGTTTACAGATCCGCCAGGGAATTGAGGCTGCTGCTCTACCACCTCGAAGATCTTGTTCTGCTCCTCCTCATGCTTTGGAGGTTCTGGAGCTGCAATCTCCTCAACGGCCTTGAGCACTGTACCACCTGCCTCGTCGTTACCCTTAACGTCGAAAGCACCGATAGCAGTCTTGGTTTCCTTCAACTCATCCTGAGTCTTCATTTCCTCATCAGGCCTAACCTCAGAGTCCTTCTTGATGACAGGAGGTGTAAAGGCGATAGAAGACTTAACCTTCTCTACCTTCTGCACCTGCTCCACCTTAGGAGTCTCGGTCTTCTTCTCAACCTTGGCCTCCTTCTTTGCCTCAAGGAGAGATGCCTCCATTTCAGCCTCGAACTTAGCCTTCTGAGCTTCCTGATATGAGTTATAAGCTGCAAGTCCTAAATATGCAACCGCTGCGACGGCAGCAACGAATATCATTGAAACGATATTACGCTTGCTTGTACCTCTACGCAGTTGGTAAGCACCATAGACCTTATTACGACCTTGGAAGACTATGTCAGCCCATTCATTTGATATAAGATCAATTTTTGCCATTTTCTTTAAAATGTTTAATTTTAGAAAACTATCAACATCGTTTACTTAACGCCGGCTGCCTTCAGAAGGCGCATGTCGTCGTCGTTTACTTTGTCGATAACGTACTTACCTATTGCACAAATCTGCATTTCATCGAGAGCATCTACAAGGTTCTTATAGGATGCAGTATCCAAAGCCTTGATGATGATTGTCAGTGCAGGAACCTTACCTGTTTCCAGTTCACCCTTCTTGATCTTGTCAAGTTTGGCGTTGTAAACAGAGTCGCTCATGCTCTTGTCCTTTGCACGCTCTGAATCGAGAAGTTTCTTTGCTGCCATGATGTTCTTGACAGGTGTGTAACCCCCCTCAGTCCTGTGGTTGATCAAGACGCTGCGGATACCGTCAGCACCCCATGTAGTCTTCTTCAGACATGCAGGGTTGTCATACTGTGGAATACCGTCTACGTGATAGATCTGGTCGTTGCCTGCAAGGTACAGAGTCAGAGTCTGTGACGCCTTGGTAGCAGAACGGTCCTGCTCGTTCACGTTCTTATCATTACTTGGCATGGTGAGCTGCATTGACTGAGGCTTGCTCAGAGAAGTACAGAGCATGAAGAAGGTGATAAGAAGCATCATCATATCCACCATAGGGGTGAAGTCGACGCGGGTCTCGGCTTTTTTCTGTCTTGAACCTTTTTTCTTTGCCATATTATTCAGCCTCCTCCTTCTTTAATGTAGTGATAAGATAATAACGGTTCTCACTCATGTCCTGAAGCTCAGACATCATCTTCTTTACAACCTTGTATGGAGTTGCGGCGTCAGCCTTGATAGCAACCTTCATCTTGTCGCCAAAAGAAGAGTTGCGTGCGGCGTCTACCCAGCACTGGAATTCACTCATGCCTCCGTTGATGGAGTCAGTAGGAATACCCATTTCCTTCTGAAGATTGTTGACGTCTCCTGCTTCATGCTTGAGAACATCAGACATTTTATTCATAGGCATACCGAAGGAAGCGAGTCCAACGAAGTTCTTCTCCTGCATAGCAGAGAGAGAGAGTCCTGAGAACTTGCTCTTGAATCCTTCGAGCATCTCCTGCATATATCCTGGCTTGTCAAGTCCGATAAAGATCTTACCATCCTTGTCAACGATAATCTGCAGAACTTCTGTTTCTGGAACCTTGATCTCTGACACTGAGCCCGGCGCATTTACCTTCACTGCCTCATTCTTCACGAACGTTGACGTCAACATGAAGAAGGTAAGCAGAAGGACCATAACGTCAGACATAGGGGTCATATCTATCCAGACGTCGGCTTTCTTAATCTTTATCTTACCCATAATGAATAAAGTTTTAAAGGGTTAGTAATAAAGATTAAGCCTCTTCTGTATGGTTAGCTTCGTATGTCTTTGCGATAGTGTAACCAACCTCGTCAAGAGCGTAAGTGAGCTTATCGATCTTGTTTGAGTAGTAGTTATAAGCAACAACGGCGCACCATGAAGTCAAAATACCAGAAGCAGTGTTGACGAGGGCCTCAGAAATACCGGTAGAGAGCTCGAGAGAGTCACCACCACCACCGGCTGCAAGAGCGGCGAACGACTTGATCATACCCACAACGGTACCGAACAGAGCGGTAAGAGTACCAAGTGTTACGAGAGTTGCCAGAATTGGCATGTTCATCTGAAGAGTAGGCATCTCAAGCTGAACAGCCTCCTCGTGAGCCTGCTGGATCTTAGAAACCTTCTGCTCCTTCTTCAAACCTGGAGTATTCTCCATCTCTGAGTAAGCCTTCAAAGAAGCTGTAACAACGTTACCTACAACACCCTGCTGCTTGTCGCAAAGCTGCTGAGCCTTAGCCATATCGCCGGCTGAAACTGCTGCCTTAACGTTAGCAACGAACTTAACGAGGCTGCTCTTGCCGTTTGCAGTGCGGAGAGCCAGACCACGCTCTACTGAAAGTGCGATCACAGTGAAGAGAAGTGTGATGATGACAGGAACGACGATACCTCCCTTGTAGATAGTACCGAGCAAGTTGCCTGGAAGTGGAGCGTTTGCGTTGTCGCCACCCTGGAAGTTACCTGGGTTACCGAGAACGAACTCGTAGAAGCATACACCTGCGATGAAGCAGAGTACGATGATCCAAAACGCTGCGCGAACGCCCTGAAAGCCCTGCTTCTTAGCCTTGGCTGGGGCTTTTGTCTGTGAATTTGCCATAATTTTGTTGAATTTGATTTTTAAGTTATTAATAAATTTAAGTTATATTCTCGATTAGCGCCTTTTGAAGGCTGATTTAAAGTTTGTCTCGAAGGTCAACATAGTGATTTATGCACTTCTTATCCGTGCAAAGATAGTAATTTAATATTGACTTTGATAAAAAGTTAAATCATTTTAACTACCTTGATGCGATTTTTTTCCTTTCAGAGTGCTTTTCTATATGCTTCGAGTGTTTTTATCCGCAATATTTTCCATCAGCGCATCATAAAGACACGCTGTTCGTCTGTCATGCCAGCAGCGCCAATGTGTCCTTGATGCGTTTCATCGCCTCGCGGATATTGTCGTCGCTTGTGGCATAGCTCATGCGGAAGCAGTATGGGTCGCCGAATGCGTCGCCGCCCACTGTTGCCACGTGGCCCACTTCGAGCAGGAACATGGCGAGATCCGTTGAGTTTTCTATCTTCTTCCCGTTGTAGCTCTTGCCGAAGAAGCTGCTGCATTTAGGGAACAGGTAGAAGGCGCCTTCCGGTTTGTTCACTTCCAGTCCCGGTATGTCCTTGGCGAGTTCCACGATAAGGTCGCGGCGTCTTTCAAACGCTTTCCTCATTGTCTCCACGCATTCCTGCGATGTGGTATAGGCAGCCTCTGCCGCTTTCTGGCTCACTGAGCAAGGGCCGCTCGTATACTGTCCCTGCAGCT
>ENA-UPTB01002449-UPTB01002449.1-human-gut-metagenome-genome-assembly--contig:-NODE-2449-length-12944-cov-12.755265_pt1 | contig 12944 bp, 12 predicted proteins | sample MGYA00250046_ERZ773369 | MGnify/ENA primary metagenome ERZ773369 (study PRJEB29103, sample SAMN06111938) | human gut metagenome | biome: human gut; feature: ankylosing spondylitis patient; material...
ATGCGATCGTAGCTCAGCTGGATAGAGCGTTCGGCTCCGACCCGGAAGGCCAGAGGTTCGAATCCTCCCGGTCGCACTTAAAAAACGCATTGCAATGTACTTTTGCAATGCGCTTTTTGTTTTAATGTTATTTGGGTTTAGTATAATTTCAGTAACATATCATCTGCGGCATCGGTGTACTGCCCTTTTGCCAGTCTTTTATTTCTCAGCTGATTTATGGTGGTTCTCATAAGGTGAATTTCTTCTGCTGAAAAAGTGGCTTTTTTATCGGCTGGGAGAGAATCAATTTTCAGTACCAGCTTTCCAACTTCTTGTGTGCTATGCCCAAGAGCCCTTTCACGGTAATAATAAGGTGCAAGTGCTTTCAGCGTAATGCTTTTGTTTGCGCGTGTCAGCTTAATTTTTCTCATCATAATCCAATCGCCTTTCCGAGTTTCTCTTGTGCCTTGCGTTTGTTCTTGTCAAATGCATGGGCGTAAATATCCAGCGTTGTGCTTGCCTGTGCATGACCCAGCAGACTAGCCACTGTGCGGACATCCACGCCCTGCGCAATCAGCAGGCTGGCGTTTGTATGCCGCAGACTGTGTACATTCAAATCCAGCGGCAAGTTGTTTGCTTTCAAAATCAGCTTGAAACGATAGGTGAATGTGCAGGGATTCATCGGCTTGCCGTTAGGCTGGCGGAATAAGTAGTCATCCTCGTCCACGGTTTCGTTTGCTGTCTGCTCTCTATCCCATTCACACTCCTTGCGCCATGCTTTGAGTAGCTGGCACATTTCTTTACTCAAGTAAACCATGCGATCACCGCTGGTCGTCTTAGGGTCTTTCGTGATGGACTCTTGGTGGCTCAACTTCACGACCCCGCGCTGCACATGGATCGTCCGCTTGCGCCAGTTAATATCACTCCACCTCAGTCCACAGGCTTCACCCCGCCGCAGCCCGGTTGCCAGCACCAGCTTGAAGTATGTTTCGTATTTCATGCTCTGCCCCTCGAATGCTGTAATCAGTTTCTTTACTGTTTCCTCATCGGCCACAGGGCGTTCTTTCTTCTGCCCTTTCGGCTTGTAGCACCGCCATGCGGGATTGTGGGTCAAATAACCCTCGTCCACAGCCGCCGACAGGATGCCGCACAGCGTGTTGTGTAAGCCTTCGACCGACTTCTCGGATAGATTTCCTCTACCATCCAGACGCGGTGTGTGCCGCATTTCTTCGTAAAAATTTCGGATGACTTCCTTGCGCAAATCCGTCAGTTTATAGTTGCCCAGCGCCGGCAATATGCGCCGAACATCCTGCAAATCTCGTTGGTATGTAGAGTCCGCCAGCTTCTTCGGTCCTATGTCAGCCGCCCAATGTTCAATGTACTTTGCCAGCGTGATGCTACGATTAATGGGTTCCGGCGTATGCTGAACCTCGCGTTCAAATAGGATTGCCTGTTCCTTTACCCATTTCTCTGCCTGTTTGGGTGTGTACTCCTTGGGTGGCTTGACCGTTTTCTGCACAGATTTCAGTCGGTTGCCCTCGTAGTCATACCCACGAGATACCACAATCAAATAGCTGTTGCTGCCGCGCTTTCGTATAGATGCCATGTTTTGCACGCTCCTTAGTGTTATTTTTTGACCTGCGGTACTACAAAGCATACCGACAACTGCGACAGAAAGCTATCACCATACCCAACAATCTTTATGCTTAAAATTCTACCTATTACTGATAAAAAGGGGCTGTCACATGTGCAACAGCCCCTTGCTATTTTGTTATGCGTGTTCCTGCTTGGCTGCTTTCTTGGTCGATTTAGCCTCTAACTTAGCCAGCTTACGCTTGCTAGGTTTCCAAACGCGGAAAATACGGTAAGTAGGTAGAATCAGTAGCAGCGTGCAAAGGACATTAACAGCCATACGCACTGTGGTGCTGATCTGCGGGCCATCCTTGTAGACACTGCCCGGCATTGCGCAATCCATTGCCTTGGTAAACTATATCTACGGCGATTAAAGCTCTGCGCAAACCGAAGGGTCAAAACACCTATCTTTGGTAAAATTGGATGTTTATTCCATATGTTTTTCCCTCTTAGTATGTCACCCTTGGAAAAACAGGTTTGCGTCTTCCGGGGGGGTGACAGCCTTGTCAATTGTCCCGTCCATAAAGGGCTGGGTAATTGACTGTAGGCGCACATCACACACGAAAACTTGGAAAAACAAAGAAACCCCGCCAAAATGCTGGATGCCCATAATACAGGAAGCAACAAATTTTCAATGATTATGGCATCTGGCAGTCGAGGTTAAACGAATATAAGGGGGAGATATGTTGTCCGAAGAATTACTAAAACAGGCGACTGAGGAATTGGCGTTTGCCATGAATGAGAGTTTACCGAAACCGGAACAATGTCAGCATCAATTCTCCGAAGAGTTTGAGCGCAAAATGCAGCGTCTCCTGTCCGCTGTTCCAATCAATACGCAATAGCAGTGGTTGTTCCTGAACTGAGTTACAACCAAACCTATGAATTGCAATGAAGGCTGGCCTATTGGGTCAGCCTTTACTCTGTGGATTCACAACTCTTGAATTGTGTTTTTGACAATTCCAGAATTGTGATTTTCACAATTCAAGAACTGTGAAAATCACAATGTAATAATACTGATATTAATAATACTGATTATAGTGATACTGATCCTTTTCTATCCGTTCCGGAATGGAATTGAAAGAAAATGACCATTTATGTACAATCACAGAAATCAAGCTGTCATCGCATATAGTTGCGAATGTATCTTGAAAATTACGGCAAGTTTTGCTATTATTATACACAGTAAGCGTAAAAGCGGAAACAGGAGGTAGACGCATGGCTATTTCATATAACCGAATGTGGAAACTGCTTGTCGATAAGAAAATGAGTAAAGCAGATTTACGAAAAGCGGCAGATATTGCTCCCAATACAATGACAAAGCTTCGCAGAGATGAACCGGTCAATCTTGCAATCCTTGGCAGGATTTGTGACGTGTTGAACTGCGATTACGGTGACTTAATGCAATATGTGCCGGAGGAGAATACAAATGACCAATAAACAGTTGAAAAACTTAAAGGATACATTGTGGACAACCGCCGATCAGCTACGTGCTAATTCTGGCTTGAAGTCCACGGAATACGCCGAACCTATTCTCGGTTTGATTTTCCTGCGATTTGCAGATGTAAAATATAGTAAGTTCGAACCTGAGATCAAGGCAGAGTTTGATTCTATCAAGGGTACTCGTATGGAACGCCCTATCCATGAAATCGCTATCGAAAAATGCGGTTTCTATCTGCCTGAAGAAGCTCGATATGATTGGCTGTTGAATTTGCCTGAAAGCGAAGATCTTGCCAAGAAGGTGAAGGAAGCTATGGAAGCGGTTGAGAAATACACCGCTGAATTGGAAGATACTCTTCCGAAGGACATTTATTACAGCGTTAACAGCGAAGACGATCCGCTCGTATTGGCAAAGCTATTGAAGAACTTTAAGGATATTCCTGCGGATGTAGAGCTTGACATCTTCGGTGAGATTTATGAATACTTTCTGGGTGAATTTGCATTGGCGGAAGGTCAGGGCGGCGGTGAATTCTTCACCCCTGCATCTGTTGTCCGTTACATGGTTGAAGTCCTTGCGCCTACTGAGGGTAGGATTCTCGACCCAGCCTGTGGTAGCGGCGGTATGTTTGTTCAGACTGCCCATTATATTGAAAAGCACAAAGCTCAGGGCAAGCAGATGAATCTGCGTGCTTATGGCGTGGAAAAGACGGGCGCAACCGTTCGCCTGGCAAAGATGAACCTTGTCCTTAACAATGTTCGTGGCACCATTACCCATGCAAACTCCTATTACCGTGATCCTTATGATAGCTTCGGTAATTTTGATTATGTTATGGCAAATCCGCCTTTCAATGTGGATGGCGTAGAACTGGATCAGGTTAAGGATCAGCCTCGTTTTAATACCTACGGCGTTCCTCAGAACAAAACTAAAAGCAAAAAGAAAGATGCCAAGGAAACCGTTCCTAACGGCAACTACCTTTGGATCAATCAGTTCGCAACTGCTCTGAATGATACTGGTCGTGCTGCGCTGGTTATGGCAAACTCTGCATCGGATGCAGGTAACAGCGAAAAGGATATTCGTGTAAAGCTGATAGAAAGCGGCATTATCAGCCAGATGGTAACACTGCCATCCAATATGTTTACCTCTGTTACGCTGCCTGCTACCCTGTGGTTCTTTGATAAGGCGAAAGTAAAGAAAGACGAAATTCTGTTTATTGATGCCAGAAATATTTTTACTCAAATTGACCGTGCGCACCGTAAATTCTCCGATGAGCAGATTCGGAACCTTGGTATCATTACCAAACTGTATGAGGGAAAAAACGAGGATTTTGAAGCTCTGTTGAATGATTATCGCACAAAACTGGCGGATGCACCTGAAGTGTCTGACGATGAAGATATTATGCCTAAAAGCTACTGGCAGTCTAATATTGACTGGCTGACAGAACGCTTCCCGGAAGGGAAATACAGAGATGTTGTCGGTCTATGCAAGGCGGCAGCCATCGGTAAGGTTTATGATGAAAACGGAAAGTTTGTTGGCTACGAAGATGACAGTATCGGCGATCAGGACTTTTCTCTGAATCCCGGTCGTTATGTTGGCGTTGCGATCGAGGATGACGGCTTAACGCAGGAAGAGTTCAAGGAGCGAATGATGGCATATTACACGACCCTTTCCAAGTTTAACGAAGAAGCACACGGTTTGGAAGATAAAATTGCAACCAATTTACAGGAGTTATTCCAATGAGCCAAATAAAGAAAAAACATATTTGGTCCAAAACAATTTGGCAGATATTTTTGATGTTCATTGAGATTGCTGTTATAGTCGGTGGACTGACATGGGGCAGTGGCCTTTTATGGGAATTTGAATCGGGACTGGATGTTTTAGAACGCATAGGTTTATTCTATGGTTTTTATCAAATTCTTACTTATATGATTCTGTCGAATCTGAATGATATAAAAGCAGATGAATTTCTTGCGCTGAAAAATACGGCATCCATTGCGTTGAAAGCCTGCGAATATAACGATGAAGTCTGGAAAGGTATTGCCAAAGGCCAAATTGACAAGCAGTTAGATAATGGCGTTTTCAATGATATGCTGGTTCGCAAGAACTACGGTGTGCTGAAACAGTGTATAGATACAAACTCAGTCCAAAATATTGAATATATGATTATCTGGGCAGAGCATTGCGCCGAAGAAAGTCAGTTGCTTTGGAGATTTTCGTTCCTGCTCAGATTGGTTAAATAACGGAAAGGAGGTGGAGAAAAATGAGTAAATGGGAAGAAAAAAGATTGGAAGACATTATTGATGTAAATCCGCCTGTAAAGCTGAAAAAGGGAGAATCTTACCCTTTTATTGATATTGATAAGGTGTCCCCTACTCGTCGTTCTGTGACAAACGAAGAAGTAAAAGTTTATGACGGACAAAGTAGCAGTAAGTTTTGTGATGGAGATACTGTTTTTTCCCGCATCACACCTTGCTTGGAAAATAGAAAGATTGCCAAAGTAGCCATTGAGGGTGATGCTGCATTTGGCTCAACGGAGTTCTATGTTTTCAGAGCAAAAAAGAAAAAGGCTGATGCCAGATTCACTTATTACCTGGCATCCAGCGATGCGGTTGTGTTGCCTGCAATCAACAGTATGACAGGCGCAAGTGGCAGACAACGTGCGGATAAGAGATTCATCCAGCGCTTGAAACTCAACCTGCCGGATCTCCCTACGCAGGAACGCATAGCAGATATTCTGTCTGCTTATGACGATTTAATCGAAGTAAACAATCGTAGAATTGAGTTGTTGGAACAGGCAGCACAGGAACTGTACAAGGAATGGTTTGTCCGTTTCCGCTTCCCCGGGTATGAAAACGCCAAGTTTGAGGATGGAATACCAGAGGGGTGGAAAATAAAAAGGATAAATGAATTCTGCTATGTTACAGATGGAACTCATGACACTCCTAAACCGGTAGACATAGGTGTTCCTCTTGTCACAGGCAGATGTATTTCTTCGGGATTTGTTGATTTCGATGCTACTTATAACATCAGCGAAACAGATCACGAAGGAATTAAAAAGCGTAGTGGATTAAAGTCTGGAGACATACTCTTTAGTAACATCGGTACGGTGGGCAACTGTTGTATTGTTGACTATAACTGTGAGTTCAGTGTAAAGAATGTAATCATTTTCAAACCAAAAACGATGAGAGATACGGCATATCTTTATTACTGGATGACCAGTTCGACAATGCAAGAAATCTTTGGTGCTCAGACAAATGGTGCTTCTCAGCAGTTTGTTGGTTTGACATTTATGCGTAGATATAAACTGTTAGCTCCTAAAGATGATATTCTGGAAGCTTTTGTAGACAAAGTTTTGCCTATTGTGGAACAAAAGCGACTGTTACATCAGAAAAATCTAAATCTGGCTGCACAGCGTGATATGCTGCTACAACGCCTGATGAGCGGCAAGCTGGAGGTGTAAATATGAGTACATTTTCTCAAAGATATGGATATAAAAGTTCCGTTTTGCAGTTAGAAACAGCAAGTGACACGCTGAAAAGAAGAATTCTTGCAGCTTTTTATAAGCAAGAATTCGATTCATACGATACGTTTGACTGGACGAATTATACTACCGGCATCGAGGATATGATGATTGAGATGGGTGTCCCTTATGAATTCCCCAAAAATGAATTGATAAAAAAGCGTAATGCTGAAGCATTGCAAAAATACGTCATGGAAGCCAAAGAGTGGTATGTGATTTTTGATTTTATCGAAAGGTACTTCATGAATTCCGAAGAAGATACAGTGGGAAAAATGAGAACTGTTTTTAACAGGATTCTTGAAGAAGAAGTTTCTGGCTATAGGATTATGGACAAGCTTGTTGTGCCTATTGTTTCAGAGCATGAGCTAAAAGCACTTGAAGAAGCTATCAGCATTCCGTATGACTCAGCAAGAACTCACATTAGAAAAGCAGTAGACTCATTTTCTAATAGAAAAGCACCTGATTACGAAAATACAATTAAAGATTCTATTAGTGCAGTCGAGGCAATGTGTTGCATTATAACCGAGAATCCGAAGGCTACTCTAGGCGAAGCATTAAAGAAGTTGGAAAGCAAGGGCGTTAAATTACATAAGGCGCTTCAGAGCGCTATGAGCAGCCTATACGGGTACACATCCGATGAGGGTGGCATCCGTCATGGCAGTATTGATTTCGCAGGCGCAAGCAGTGAGGATGCAAAATATATGCTGATCTCCTGCTCTGCATTCGTAAACTACCTGATTGAAAAGTGGGAAAAGGTTAAATAACTTACTTCTTTCAAAAGTGGAGGTGTAAAAAGATGAAGATAAAAAAGCTACATCTCAAAAAGTATAAAAGATTTTCCGATCTTACCATCGACCTTGGTGAAACACCTAAGCGCATCATTGCTTTAGTGGGTCCAAATGGTTGTGGTAAAAGCAGCGTATTTGATGCGATGCTTTTCCATAATAATGCCTATAACACAATTGGTAACACAGGAAACAAAACATATGTTTATCATTCTCTGGATAAAGAGGCAAATTATAATTATCAGAATGTAGAAATTATTTTTGATGCTGGTACTTTTGATGCGGTTAGAAACGCAAAGAAAACAGATGGTTTAGAAAACACCTTGTTTTCTTTTAGGAGCTCTTTTAGATATAATGGCAACCTAAATGTGCAAGAAAGCAAGGCAGTAACAGAAATCAGAAGAAATGATTTTGGAGCAACAACAGCTGCTGATATTGACCAGAGAATAGAACAAAGTTATCGTAGATTGAAAATAAAGTACGACAAGTATATGAACGACAACGACTGCCGTCCATCCGAAGCAAAAGCACATATTATTGGTGAACTAAATAATGCAGTAAGTAACTGCTTAAAGATTAAAGTTGATAATCTTGGAAATATTGAAGCAGGACAGGGTACATTCTTCTTTAAGAAAGGCGATACAACAAACGCATTTGAGTACAATGTATTATCTTCCGGTGAAAAGGAAGTTGTTGATATTCTCCTTGACTTGTATTTGCGAAAAGATGAATATACGGACTCAATTTTTATTATTGATGAGCCGGAACTTCATCTTAATACCGCAATTCAAAGAAAACTGTTAATTGAAATAAATAGGATGGTTCCTGAGAACTGTCAAATTTGGGTTGCTACACATAGCATTGGTTTTTTGAGAGCACTGCAGGATGAATTGAACGAAGTATCCCAGATTATTGAGTTCAAGGAAGATAACAAATGGGCATCTCAGGCTTATACCCTTACTCCGATGGTAAAAAGCCGAAACAATTGGCGAAATCTGTTTGAAACAGCCCTGGATGATTTAACCGGGCTTGTTTCTCCAAAGTGTATTGTCTATTGTGAGGGACGAGCAGAGCCAACCCGCACGGGTGGAGAGCGTGGATTTGATGCAGCAGTGTTCAATAGTATTTTCGGCGAAAAATACCCAGATACATTATTTATTTCGAGTGGTGGTAATACCGAACTTGATCAACGCAGCGAAATTGCTATCAGTATTCTTTCAAAGGTGTTCTCAGATGTCGAAATACTGGTTTTAAAAGATAGAGATATGGCATCCGGCAAAGACACCACCGAAGCTGATAGACAGATGTATCTGAGTAATAATCCACAAAATCACAGGGTCTTAAATCGTTTTGAAATTGAAAATTACTTATACGATAAAGAGGTTCTAAAAAAATACTGCGAGATCAATGAAAAGACTTTTGATGAGGCGGCCTACGATGCTTTTGTTACGGATGTTGTCAATCAGCAGATAAAAGACAACACCGGACATATTCGTAATTTCTGTGGTATTGTTGGAAGCATCAATGCCGAAGTATTCAAGAAGAATTTGGCAAAAGTAATTGACGATTCTATGCAAGTATATAAAGAACTCGAACGTGTAATCTTCCAAAGAGCGTAACGAAATAGGAGGTGATTTTATGCCGAAAATCATAACGGAAGATATGATTGAGCAAGCTGCTATCAAGGCTTTGCAGGAGCGGCATAATTATACTGTTCTGAATTGTATGACAGAAGAGCCAGATACACTTCCTGACGGAACCGGACGCAAAGATAAGAAACAGGTTGTTCTGCCGGATGTGATGTTGGAAAGCCTGTGCCGGATCAATCCGGATATTCCGGAACAGACCGTTCGCACGGTGGTGGACGAGCTGTGCCACACTCCTGTTTCTGGAGATTTAATGTTAACCAATTACCAGAACTATCAGAAGATCCGTAACGGTATCACTGTGGAATACAACAAGGACGGCAAGAAAACCTCTAATATCTTCCGGCTGTTGTCCTATAACGATGCTTTGAGCAATACATTTACGGTAGCTTCTCAAATGTGGATCAAAGGAGAAACGCATTGGCGCAGACCAGATCTGATTATCTTCATCAATGGATTTCCGCTGGTTTTCATTGAACTGAAAAACAGCAATATCCCGGTGAAGAATGCCTATGACATCAATCTGAAAAATTATCTGAAGGATATACCGTATCTATTCAACTACAACCAGATTTGCGTTCTGTCTAATGGTATGGAAACTCGTCTGGGAAGCTTTGCCGCAGGGTATGAGTTCTTCTTTGAATGGCTGAAGGTGGAGAACGAAAAGGAAAACCCGGACAGAAAAGCCATCCGAGAGAATTGTACCAGTTTGGAGTATTTTATTGCCGGTCTTTGTGAACCGAAAAATCTGCTGGATTACATAGAAAACTTCATTCTTTACGATCGCCGCAGAACAAAGATCATTGCAAAGAATCATCAGTTCTTTGGCGTGAACAACGCCTACAATGCTTTCCTGCGTCGTGAGGAATTGAAGGGCAAGCTGGGTGTGTTCTGGCATACCCAAGGTAGCGGTAAGAGCTATTCTATGGTTATGCTTGCCCGAAAGATTAAGCATAAATGTACTGGCAATTTTACCTTCCTTATCGTTACTGACCGTGAAGATCTGGATACGCAGATTTATAAAAACTTCTTGCGTACCGAATTTATTACCGATAAGGACAAGGTACAGCCTGCCAACAGCAAGCAGTTGCGTGAAGAACTGAAAACCAACAAATCTATTCTGTTTACACTGATTCATAAGTTTAGATATGACAAGGGAAAGAAATATCCTGTTTTGTCTGAGCGTGATGACATCATTGTTATTGTCGATGAAGCTCATCGCACACAGTATAAGGATTTGGCAGAAAATATGCGCACAGGTTTACCAAATGCACAGTTCCTGGCTTTTACAGGCACACCGTTACTTGGAGCAAAGCGCCTGACCAATGCGTGGTTCGGTGATTATGTCAGCGAATATAATTTTGCAGAATCTATCAAGGATAACGCTACCGTACCGCTCTACTATGTGAAGCGTGTACCAGAAGTAGAGCTGCAAAACGATTTTCTGGATTCTGATTTTGCGGAAATTCTGGAAGAAGAAAACCTGACGGATGCAGAACAGCGCCGTCTGGAAAATCACTATGCAAAGGAACTGGAAGTCATCAAGCGTGATGATCGTCTGGATGCCATTGCTCAGCACATTGTTTACCATTTCCCTCGCCGTGGTTTCCGAGGAAAGAGTATGGTTATTTCTGTAGACAAGTTTACTGCTGTGAAGATGTATGATAAAGTAAGCTACTACTGGAAAGAAGAAATCAAAAAACTAAATGCGCAGATAACCAAAACCAAAGATGCGGCTGAAAAGCTCCGCCTAAAAGATCTGGTAGATTATATGCGCAAAGTGGAAATGGCTGTTGTCATCAGTGAAGATGCGGATGAAGAAGCTAAATTTGCAGCGGAAGGATTGTCGATAAAACCGCATCGTGATCGCATGAACAAAGTTGATGAAAACGGTTTTGATATTGAGGATAATTTCAAAGACCCCAACAATCCGTTGCAACTGGTGTTCGTTTGCGCAATGTGGCTGACCGGTTTTGATGCGCCGTCTGTCTCCACCTTGTATTTGGATAAGCCGATGAAAGGTCATACGCTGATGCAGACCATTGCCCGTGCCAACCGTGTATATAACGGCAAGGAATGTGGTTTAATCATCGACTATTTGGATGTGTTCAAGTATCTGAAACGTGCTCTGGCTGATTATGCGTCTGATGACGGTGGCTTAATGCCAGTAAAAGACGTGGACAAGCTTTTGGGGCAGCTGCACGAAGCAATCGACCTGACCAAAACTTTCTGCATGAATCATGACGTAGATCTAAATAAGGTTGTTGAAGATGGCGATACATTCAAGAATTTGTCTCTGTTTGAGGATTATGCAAATACCATTGTTGGTAATGATGATGTGAAGAATGAGTTTGCTGTAATGGCAAATACCGTTGATGGTCTGTACGAATCCCTACGACCGGATATTTTCAAGATGGATTTTGAGCCTGCATACAAAGATGCCATCCTCTATTTGAAGGGAATCATTGATGGCAAAATCCGTCCGGAAAAGATTGAAGCAGCACAAGCCAGAATCAACGAACTGTTAGATCAGAGTGTTATTACTGCCGCTGATGCGAGAAAATATACCATCACAGAAGCGGGAAAAGAACTTGATCTGTCTAAGCTGGATATTGATGAACTCAGATCTCAATTCAAAAAGCTGAAGAACAAAAACCTTGAAATCGTTAATCTGCGTAAGCATATTGAAGAAAAGCTTCAAAAGATGTTGCGACGTAATACAACCCGCATAAAGTTTGCAGAGCGTTTCAGAAATATCATTGATGAGTATAATGCCGGCGGCTCTCAAAATGATGATTTTTATGAGAAGCTTCTGAAGTTGATGGAAGAACTTCGTGCAGAGGAAGAACGACATATCAAGGAAGATTTGTCGGAAGCTGAGTTGGAATTGTTTGACCTTCTGCGAAAAGAGCATCTTACTGTGGATGAGGAAAAGCGTGTTAAGTTGGCAGCGAAAGAACTTTATAACACACTTACAGAGAAGCGAAAAGAGTTGTTCATTGTTGGATGGCAAAACGATCCGCAGCCGAAGGAACGAGTGAAGGGTGAGATTGTCTATATCCTGAATAAGTTTTTACCAGAAAGCTACGACAGAGAAATTTTCTTGAGAAAGAGTACGCTTGTATTTGATCATATCGTTGATCAGGCAATGACCGGTTATAACTGGGTAGCATAGTATAAAAATTATATGAAATAACCTCGTCTCAATTTGGGACGAAGTCATTTTTCTGCAACAATACAATATTTCTTTGGACCAAGTTGGTCTGAAGTTACCATACAGCTTCCCGACAACTCGTCGGGAATAAAAATAACTTCTCGCCAAATTGGCGAGAGGTACGGTTCCTGCTCTTTGACTTGTTCCCAATTTGGGAACAGGTCCGATCGTGAGAACTCTTAATTTCACTTGTACCCAAGTTGGGCACAAGTTCAAATATGGGAAAAGAGTATTTCGGCTGGTGGACGAATTGGCCACAGGTGGCATAGTGGAATTATTCCCAAGTTGGAAATAAATTAGAGCCATATTTTGACCCTTCACAAATTGGCAAGCAGTGTAAACCTGTACAGGTTCACAATTTTGGCAAATCCGCTTGTTGGGCAATATACCCAATCCCCTTCGAACATCATCTTTCGATGATGGCTGCTCGCTCATTCTGAGCGTTTCCGAGAGTGCAACTTCTGGCCAATTTGTCCAGAAGTAACCCGTACTTCCGAGCCAACACCGTCACCTTTTTCTTTTCGGTGACGGTGACCCGGACATTGATTCCAACCGTTCTGTTCCTCATGCGCTTGCAGCCTCACAGGGGTTCGGGGCTGTCCCCGTAGGGTTTTCGGCGGGTTGCCCTGTGGCAACACTTCGCCCATGCTTGCTCTCCTCAAGCGACCTTAATGACGATGCTGACGATGCTGACGATGTTTGTGGGATACCCCAGTGGAACAACTCCGATATA
>ENA-UPTB01002450-UPTB01002450.1-human-gut-metagenome-genome-assembly--contig:-NODE-2450-length-12935-cov-15.947348_pt1 | contig 12935 bp, 9 predicted proteins | sample MGYA00250046_ERZ773369 | MGnify/ENA primary metagenome ERZ773369 (study PRJEB29103, sample SAMN06111938) | human gut metagenome | biome: human gut; feature: ankylosing spondylitis patient; material...
GGCGTAATTTGCGCCGACGTAGTTCAGCAGATCCTCTTCCTCGGTGGTCAGCTCCAGCATCGTGCGGGTGCCGTCAACAACGATGTCGCCGCCCTTCTCGGTGCGCTTGTACTGCTGCTTGGTAGCGTCGTTGCTCTCGCCCGCCAGACGCCCGATCACGACAACAGCCGTATCGGAGAAGCTCTTGGCGTTGTCCAGCATCGACTGTGTATAGTAGGTCTGGTTGTTGATGTCAGGCTCATACAGGCGGCCGGACTGCTCGGGCCAGGCGCTCAGGGTGCGGGTGTACTCGCGGCCATCCTGGAAATCCTTGTACATGTCGGTCAGCTCTGTGTTGTACGCAACGCCGTAGGCAGTCAGCGCGGCCAGCAAATCGGTGTTGACGCCGGACACGCCGCCGGAGCCGGAACCGCCGCCCAGCCAGGCAGTGGAGGCCCAGCCAAAGACGTTGATCTTCTTGTTGTCAGCGGCCAGCGGCAGGGTGTTGTCGTTGTTCCGGACAAGGACAGCTCCCTCGGCCTCGACATCAGCGGCCAGCACTTCCGCCTTGACCTTGGTGTCGGCAATTTCAGCGTCGGAATAGTGGCCGCTGGGTGCGCCGATGGCGCCTTCTTTGTGCAAATTGCGGCATAGTAAAAAAGCCTTCCCCTGTGGGGGAAGGTTGACGCCGCTACAGGAGTGAGCATGGCAGCCGCCGCAAGGCTCCCGGGTCGATGACGAGCATCGATTCCTAACTACTTCTGCGGCAGCAAAATCCGCACCGTGAACCACTCATTCTCCCAGTGCAGGGTCAGCGTGCCGCCGTGGGCCTCGGCGGCAGCGCGGACGCTCTTCAAATCGTAGCCGCCGTGACTGCTGCGGGCGGGCAGGCCGTCGGGGCCAAGCTCCACGGGGTCAGCGCAGTAGTTCTCAAACCGCAGCATCACAAAGCCGTTCTGCGCGTAGATGGCGGCCCGGATCAGCCGCTTCTCGCTGTCCGGCTCGGTCAGCACACTCTCGGTGGCGTTGTCCAGCACCGTGCCCACAATCGTGCAGATCTCCCCTGTCGTCAGAAAGTGCAGCAGCGTACCGTCCGCCACACAGGTCAGATTGATGCCGTGCTGCTGGCAGTAGAGCGTTTTCGCCGTCAGCAGCGTGTCCAGCACAGGGTTGCCGGTCTTGTTCTCGGCCTCGTACCGACGGATGCCGCTCTCCATCTCGGCCAGCGCGGCGTCCTGCTTGGCCTGGTCGCGCTCGGCACGGATGGCCGCGATCTGCATTTTCAGCTCATGATAGCGGCGGTTAATAAGGCGGATGTTCTCCTTGCTCTGCCTGTACTGCTCATACTGGCGGCGCAGGACATTGTCCATGGCCGTCAGCTCGCTGTGCAGTGCGGCCTCGCGCAGCTGCTCGTGCTGGACCGTCAGGATCAGCACGCCCGCCATATCCACCAGCGTGCGGATGTAGAAAATGCTCATCACGCTCATCGTGACACCGTTGTCGGAGATAAAGCTCAGATTGCTGACCGCAAACGCCGTGACCGCCATGACGACAGCCATCAGCGTCGCCGCTGCGGTAATGGTCAGCCGCGTGGGCGCAGCGTGGCGGCGCTCAAACCAATACAAAAAGCCGTAGATCGCCGTGTAGACCGCCGCCAGCAGCAGTACCGAAAGCGGTGCTGTAGCCCGCTGCTGCGGCCAGAGTACGCAGTGGAGCTGCCACTCCACGCTGGCGGCCAGCTCCGCCAGAATGAACGCGCGGGCGCAGCTGTAACCAGCTTCCAGTAAATTCATCTCCCGCGTGCCCCACAGATACAGGTACAGCCACGCGATGGCCGCGACCATGCAGGGCAGCCACCACGCCAGCGGCACACTGCCGGTAAGCTGCAAAAACACGCCCAGCTCCGCGGCCCACCCCGCCGTAGCAGCATAGGTCACAGGCTTTGCAGCGCGGGGCGGCGCGGCCTGCGCGTAGACCAGCACGGCAAGAACCTCTGCCAGCGCCGTGTACAGCCGCGGGATGTCCGGCAGCGTCATCATGCGCCCTCACCCCCGATGTAGTCCGCCAGCGCGGCCAGAAACGCCCTGCGCTTGGGGCGGCTGATCTGCAGCTCATGCGGGCCGACCTGCACCGTGTTCTGCTGCACGCCCGACACCTGCGCGAGATTCACAAGATAGCCGCTGTTACACCGCGCAAACAGACGGCCCGCCTGCTTTTCCTCCAGCACCTTCAGCGCGCCGGGTGCGGAGAAGTCGCCGTCCTCGGTGTAAAAATGGACGCGGTGGCCCTCACTCTCGATATAATAAATCGCAGCAGCGTCCAATCGGCGCATGCCGCCGTCCACCGGCACAGCCAGATAATGCCGCGTCCGCTTGGCCAGCTGGTTCACAGCCTTTTGCAGCTGCTGCGAGAACGCAAAGTACGGCACAGACTTGAGTACGTAATCCAACGCACCGACGGCGTACCCCTTGATGGCATACTGCGCCATGTTCGTAATAAAAATCAGCAGCACATCGCTGTCCAGCTCGCGGATACGGCGGACAGTCTCCATGCCGTCCAGATGCTGCATCTCTACATCAAGAGAAATTATGTCGTAGACCGGGCGGTAGTCCTCAAGGATTTCGACGCCGTCGGTGAACATTGTCACCTCAAACTGGGTGCCATACTGCCGCGTGTAGCGCTGCACATACCCCGCCAACTGCTCCCGGACGGCGGCCTCATCCTCTACGATTGCAATGCGGGTCATCCGCAGTGCCTCCCCTTCTGTTTTTTCTTTAGTATAGCATATTGCCGCGGTGCATGGCAACAAGAATGGCCCTCCCGAGCCGTTTGCAGCTGTTGTTGCATCCCCGGGAGGATGGATGAATTTCTCCCCTACTCTCCTACAAAACAAAAAGAGCCGCTGACTTGGGTTGAAGTCAGCGGCAAAACGAAAGCACTCACACAAAGCGGAAATCATTATGAAAAAAGCCTTACGTTTCCGTAAGGCTTTTTTTGGTGCAAAGTTTGCCAACAAAGCCGAACCCGCCACCCTGAACCGTGCCACCGGCGTGGTGCTGGTGATGCTGGGCGTTGCCATTCTGGCCGTCAATTATTTATAAGCACCGTAAAAGGGGCCGCAGCCAAAATTGGCTGCGGCCCCTTATTTTGTCAGGCGGTTACGCCTGTTTTGCCTCCCCTTCCGGGAAGATGATTTTGTTGACGAAGAAGAATATCACCATCGAGATACCGCCGTTCAACACAGTAGTGCCGATGTTGTAGATGAAGTCCGGCACCAGCAGGCCTGCCACCGCCACCCAGATGCAGTTGATGGAGTTGACGATGCAGGTGATGATGCAGAACGCCACCACATACCAGGCAATCTGCTTGGCCAGATTGCCCTTGCTGCGGAACACGAAACTGCGCTGAATCGGAAAGTTGATGCACTCGCCGATGACCATTGCCACCATATAGGCACAAAAGTACGGCAGACCGCCGTGGGCGGAGTCATACCCCAGAATGTTCCACTGGAAGGTCTCGCCGAAAAGCGTCACCGGGATGCCCGGCCAGCCGAAGTCCACCACCGGCAGGCCGCTGAACGCGGCAGGCAGGAACTGCAGCAGCAGATACTTGAATACGGTAATCAGGTTGGATACGATGACGAACAAACCGCCCTCGCGCACCCACTTGGCAGCGGCCGGGTGCTTGGCCGCAAAGCTATTCCAAAACTGCATGGTCTGCTCCTATTCAGCTGTTGCGCAGCCGACCTTCCAGCTGCACGTTGAGAATCACGTTCTTGACCGCTTCCACAATGACACGGCACAGGCCGATAATCCAGAAGCCCTTGGCCTCCATCACGATGCCGTCCACCATGCCCATGCTGATGGCGCCGTTGGTCATCTTGGCCAGAGCGCGCAGCGGCATATTGTACTGGAACATCACGTTCAGGTCCGGCTTGCCTCTCTTGTAGCTGGCCGTCAGCAGGGTGTGCAGTACCAGCCAGACCAGCCAGCAAATGGGGCTGCGGCTGTGGTTAAGCTCACCCAGCGTCATATTGCGGTCGATGCGGACCTTGTCCTCCGGGATGAGGCAGCCCATCAGGGTCTCCCACTCGGCATCGGGTACGCTCTGCACCTTGCCGCTTTCGTAGTGGGGCAGGCTCTTGCCCGCGTAGGGGTTGGGGGCCTCGGTGCCGGCCACCTCCACAACAGCCGTCAGGCGGATGTCAGCGGAGGAAGCGCCCACGCGGATTTCGTAGCTTCCGCCCTCAACTTCCCAGCTGTCGGTCTTGGTGTTCCAGTAGCGGAACGCCTTGTCGTCCAGCGTCAGGGTCACGGTCTTGCTCTCCCCTGCAGCCAGCTGCACCTTGGCAAAGGCCTTCAGCTCCTGCGCGGGGCGGAACACCTTCGCGTCCGGCTTGGCAATGTACAGCTGCACAATCTCGGCACCGGCACGGTTGCCGGTGTTCTTTACGGTCAGGGTCACGCTGTGGGCGTCTGCCTTCAGGTCAGAGTAGGCAAAGTGCGTGTAGCTCAGGCCGTAGCCGAAGGGGAACGCCACCGGCACGCCCGCGGTCTGGTAGTAGCGGTAGCCCACGTACAGCCCCTCACGGTACTGCACGGTGCGGCCCTTGCCCGCAAAGTTGTCCTTGGCGGGGGTGTGCTCATAGGCGTTGGCCCAGGTTTCCGCCAGCTTGCCGCTGGGGTTGACCTTGCCGGTCAGCACATCGACCATAGCACCTGCACCGGCCTGACCGCCCAGTGCGCCGTAAACCAGCGCCTTGCAGTGGGTCAGCCACGGCGTTTCCAGCGATGCACCCGCGCTGAGCACGACCACGGTGTTGGGGTTTGCCTGCTGTACAGCCTGCAGAAGCTCAATCTGGTTGTCCGCCAGCTTCATATCGGCGCGGTCCAGACCCTCGCTCTCCTTGATTTCATCAAGGCCCAGGCAGAGCAGAACCACGTCCGCCTTGGCAGCCAGCGCGGCGGCCTCAGCCTTCTTGGCGGCATCGGGCTTGCCCTGCCGGTCAAAGCCGGTGGCAAAGCCAACGCTGTTCAAGCCGCTTTCCTTGAGACATTCGAGGAAGGTGTCCACCTTGATGGAGTTGACCGCGCTGGAGCCTGCGCCCTGATAGCGGGGTGTCTCGGCAAAGTCACCGATAACGGCCACGCGGGCACCGGCGGCCAGCGGCAGCAGGCCTTCCTCGTTCTTGAGCAGGACGGTGCTCTCTGCGGCAGCGCGGCGGGCCAGCGCATGGTGGGCGTCGGCGTCAAACTCACGGCTGTGATTTTCCACAGCGGCGTGGGTGTCAAAAACCAACGTCAGCAGCTCATCCAGACGGGCGTCAACGTCCGCCTCGGTGATTTTGCCGGTCTCCACGGCCTTCAGCAGCTCGCGGACGGCATCCCCGCCGGGGGCGGGCATTTCCAGCGTAGAGCCGTTCTTTACGCCCAGCGCATGGTCATTGCTGCCGCCCCAGTCGGTGACAACCGCGCCGTCAAAGCCCCAGTCCTTGCGCAGGATATCCTGCAGCAGATGGGCGTTCTCGTTGGCGTAGGTGCCGTTGATGAGGTTGTAGCTGGACATAATGGTTTTGGGATGTGCCTCTTTGACAACAATCTCAAAGCCGGTCAGGTACAGCTCGCGCAGGCTGCGCTCGTCCACCACGGAGTCGGACGCCATACGGCGCAGCTCCTGGCTGTTGACGGCGAAATGCTTGGGACAGGCGGAGATACCCTCGGACTGGATGCCGCGCACATAGCCTGCGGCCATCTTGCCGGAGAGGTAGGGGTCCTCGGAGAAATACTCAAAGTTGCGGCCGCAAAGCGGGCTGCGCTTGGTGTTTAGGCCGGGGCCCAGCAGGACGGAGACCTCCTGTGCGGCGGCCTCCTCCCCCATTGCCTGACCGACCTGCTCGCCGAGGGCAGGGTCCCAGCTGCAGGCCACGGTGGCTGCTGTGGGGAAACAGGTTGCGGGTACGCTGGGGTTCAGCCCCAGATGGTCCGCAGCCCCGGCCTGCTTGCGCACACCGTTGGGGCCGTCGGACAGGGTGATGGAAGGAATACCCGCCTTTTTATACCCCCGGGTGGTAAAGACCGTCTCGCCGGAGAGCAGTGCGCATTTTTGTTCAAGGTTCAGTTGTTGGATGATTTCTGCGTTTTTCAAGGGTAGGCACTCCTTTTTTATTAGGCAATACCGCGCAATTTCAAGTCACGGTCATGCACTTGCATTGTGCGGTATTGCGGGGGTTATTTTTATGCGTTCTTGTTTTCGGCTCTGGCGGCCTTGTACAGCTTGACATCACGGACAATGCCGCGGATCGCCAGTGCAAACAGTGCCACGGCAACAAGGTCGATCAGAGCAACAAGGTGGCGCCAGCCGAGCACAGCGGGCTTAAAGTCGTGGCGCAGCGCGGCGGTATCGCCGATGCTCTCGGCATAGTCGCGGTTGGTCACGCGGACATGCAGATACATATACAGTGTCTGCTTTGCAGCGCGGCGCAGGGCCTGCAGATAGCTGTTGGAGCCGGTCTCAAAGGCCATCTTGCCGCCGATGAAGCCAGCCATCCACAGGCTGCCGCCTGCGCGCAGGGCTTGGTCGCCGTTCATATAGCTGTGATGGTCGCAGTAGTCGGTAATCACAGCGCCGTCAAAGCCCCACTCGTCACGCAGGATGCCGGTCAGCAGCGCCTCGCTGCCGCCAGCCCAAACAGCGCCGATACGGTTGTAGCTGCTCATCAGGCCGACAGCGTCATAGTCCTCGACCAGCATCTGGAAGGGACGCAGATAGATCTCACGCAGAGCCTGCTCGGTCATCCACGTGTAGACAGAATCACGGTAGATGCCGCTTTCACCGTCATTGCAGATAAAGTGCTTGACGTAGGTGTAGACACCAGCGTCATTGGCGCCATGCACGGTGTTGCCGCAGATGACGCCGGACAGCAGGCTGTCCTCGGAATAATACTCGTAGTTACGGCCGTTGAAGGGGCTGCGGTGCATATTGGTGGCAGGCGCATACCAGCCGGTATAGCCGTTCTGCAAAGCCTGCGTGCCGATGGTGCGGCCCTCCTCCTGGGCCAGTTCGCCGTTCCACGTCTGGGCCAGCGTGCTGGAGCTGGGGAAGCCGGTGCCGGCACCCATACCGGTGAAGCCGCCAATCTGGGAGGGGCCGTCAGCGTCCTTGCTCTTGGTCTTGCCGACGCTCTTGAGCTCGGCCAGACCGCCGTAGGCGTTGATGTACATATTTTCCATCTCATTCACGGTCAGCTCATCGAGCAGCGCATCCCACTGCGGGTCATTGAAGTCAGCGCCCAGCTGGAAGCCGAGGTCGGTGGTCTTGCCGTTGTCCTCTATCTTCAGACCGTTCTTTGCGCCGGTGGTGATGGCCTCGTCGGCCTCATTGATGTAGCCGTCTGCCATGTCAGCGGTGTAAAGGTTCAGTGCCTTGACGTTGTCGGTCATAGCGCGGCTGGGGGTGTTGGTCTTGGGGAAGGTGCCCGCAAAGTCAGCGCGGGTCATGTAGGTGATGTTCTGGTTGGAGTCGCTGCCGTCCAAGCTGACGCCGTCAATGGCATCGCTGCCGGTGAACTTGTTGGAAACCGGGTTGCCGGTGACGGTGTCCTCGGCATACTGGACGTTGGCAGGCAGGTTGCAGGTAATGGTTGCGGCGGCGTCATCGTCCACATCGTGGGCATCGTGGCGCACGGTAAAGATGTAATCGCCTGCGTCCAGCTCATAGCCGGTAAAACCGTTGTGGTTGGCGTCATAGGCGTCATAGCTGGCCATATCGGAGACGGGAACGGTCAGGGTAACCTCCTCGCTCTCGCCGGGCTGCAACTCCTTCGTCTTGGCGAACGCGCCCAGCTCCACGCTGGACTTTTCAATCTCGCCTGCAATATAGGGTGCGGTGTAGTAGAGCTGCACAACATCCTTGCCGGCGCGGTCGCCGGTGTTGGTGACGGTGACCTTCACGGTCACATCGCCGTCCTTCGTCAGGGTGGCACCGTTGGCGGAGGCATCGGTCACCTTCCAATCAAAGCTGGTGTAGCTCAGGCCGTAGCCGAAGGGATACTGCACAACGGCGTCATAGCCGGTGCCGTGCTCGTTGGAAACGCCGTCCCAGTAGCCCTCGGCGTCAGCGGTCTCGTACCATTTGTAGCCGATGTAAATGCCCTCGGCGTAATCTACATAGGAGACCTGCTCATAGGCATCGTAGGTATCGAGGTTGCCGCTGACGGTGCCGTCCGCCGGGTACAGACCCTCGGCATCGGCGTAAGCGCCCACGCCCTCCATACCGGCGTTGGCATAACTGGCGGCTGTGGTCAGATCATACGCCCAGGTGTCAGCGGTGCGACCGCTGGGTTCTTTGTCGCCCCACAGCACGGCGGGGATGGCGGTTGCGCCCTCGGAGCCGGACAAACCGGCAATCAGGCAGGCATCCACGCCGGGGATGGTCTCAATCTGGCCCAGCTCCATAACGTTGGTGGAGTTGATGAGCACTACCACATGGGCGTAGTTGGCACCGACGTAGGTCAGCAGATTTTCTTCCTCGGTGGTCAGCTCCAGCATCGTGCGGGTGTCGTCCACCACAATGTCGCCGCCTTTTTCAGTGCGCTTGTACTGCTGCTTGGTGGCGTCGTTGCTCTCGCCTGCCAGACGGCCAATCACGACGATGGCCGTATCGGAGAAGTTCTTGGCGTTGTCGAGCATCGACTGGGTGTAGTAGGTGGTGTTGCTGATGTCAGGCTCGTACAGGCGGCCGGATTGCTCGGGACGGCTCCTCAGCGTTTTGGCGTATTCACGCCCGGGCTGGAAGTCCTTGTACATATCGGTCAGCTCGGTGTTGTACTCAATGCCGTAAGCGGTCAGGGCGGCCAGCAGATCGGTGTTGACGGCGTTCACGCCGCCGGAGCCGGAGCCGCCGCCAAGCCATGCGGTGGATGCCCAGCCGAACACATTGACCTTTTTGGTGTCGGCGCTCAGGGGCAGGGTGTTATCGTTGTTCTGCACCAGCACGGTACCCTCGGCCTCGACCTCTGCGGCGAGGGCCTCGGCCTTCAGCTTGGTGTCTGCGATTTCGGTTTTGGAATAATGGCCGCTGGGCGCACCGATAAAGCTGTCGATGATGGTAGCCATCGTGGACAGGACATAGGTGCCGGCCAGCACTGCGACCAACAATATCGCGGACAGTGCCAGCCCGATCCCATGCAGCACGGGATGCGGCTTGTGGACTTTCGGTTGCTTCGCCATTTGCGTTTTTCCTTCTTGTACACATTATACAGGCGTCTGCCTTTGCGTTGTCTCTATTGTAGCAGAGCCGGGGCAAAATAGGGCACTTTTTGCATAACCTGCCGGTTTTGGTACATACTTTGCAAAAAAGGCAAAACAAGCAGGAAATTCTCTGCGCGTTTTGCCCAAGTTCATGCTTGTTCGGTTGTGCAATCTGCCAACGCCATGGCGGCTGATTATTTCTGCGGCAGCAGCACCCGCAGGGTGAACCACTCGTTTTCCCAGTGCAGGGTCAGGGTGCCGCCGCGGGCCTCCGCGGCAGCGCGGACACTTTTCAGGTCGTAGCCGCCGTGGCTGCTGCGGCGTGGCAGACCGTCCGGGCCCAACTCCACGGGCTGGGTGCAGTAGTTTTCAAACCGCAGCATCACAAAGCCGTTTTGGGCGTAGATGGCCGTGCGGATCAGCCGTTTTTCTGGGTCCTGCTCGGTCAGCACACTCTCGGTGGCATTGTCCAGCGCCGTACCGACGATGGTGCATATCTCCCCCGTTGTCAAAAAATTCAGCAGCGTACCGTCTGCGACACAGGTCATGTTGATGCCGTGCTGCTGGCAGTACAGGCTTTTAGCCGTCAGCAGCGTGTCCAGCACCGGGTTTCCGGTCTTGTTCTCTGCCTCATAGCGGCGGATGTCGCTCTCCATCTCCGCCAGAGCGGCATTCTGCTTGGCCTGATCCCGCTCGGCCCGGATGGCCGCGATCTGCATTTTCAATTCGTGGTAGCGCCGGTTGATCAGGCGTATATTCTCCTTGCTCTGGCGGTACTGCTCATATTGGCGGTGCAACACGGCGTCCATGGCGGAAAGCTCGCTGTGCAGCGCTGCCTCGCGCAGCTGCTCGTGCTGGACGCTCAAAATCAGCACACCGGCAATATCCACCAGTGTGCGGATGTAGTAGACGCTCATCGTCGCCTGTTCGTCGGCGATAAAGCTCAGGTTGCTCACAGCAAATACAGTCAGCGCCATAACGGCCGCCATCAGCGTGGCCGCCGCTGTAACCTTCAGCCGCGCGGCAGTGACGCGGCGGCGCTCAAACAGGTACAGCCCACCATACAGTGCGCCGTAGACGGCCGCCAGCAGCAGCAGCGCCGGTATCTCACCGCCCCCGCGCTGCGGCCAGAGCCAGCAGTGCAGCTGCCATTCCAAACTGGCCGCCAGCTCCGCCAGAACAAACGCCCGCGCGCAGCTGTAGCCAGCCTCCCGCAGGTTCATCTCCCGCGTGGCCCAGAGGTAGAGATACATCGCCGCGATGGCCGTCACCATGCAGGGCACCCACCACGCAAGCAGCACATGGCCGGTCAGGTGCAAAAACACTGCCAGCAGAATCGCCCAGATGGCGGTTATCGCCCAGTACACCGGCTTTGCGGTGCGGGGCGGCCGTGCCTGCGCATACAGCAGCGCGGCCAGGATCTCCGCCAGCGCCGTGTACAGCCGCGGTACATCCGGTAAAACGGACATTACCCCTCACCCCCGATGAAATCCGCCAGCGCCGCAAGGAAGCTCTTTCTCTTGGGGCGGCTGATCTGCAGCTCATACGGGCCGACCTGCACAACGCTCTGCTGCACACCGGACACCTGTGCCAGATTGACAAGATACCCGCTGTTGCAGCGGGCAAAGGGCTGCGCAGCCAGCTTTTCCTCCAGCGTTTTGAGCGCACCGGGGGCCGAGAAATCACCTTCCTCGGTGTAAAAGTGGATCCGGTGGCCCTCGCTCTCAATGTAGTAGATGCCTGCCGCATCCAGCCGGCGCATGCCGCCGTCCACCGGAACGGCCAGATAGTGGCGCACACGGCGGGCCAGCTGGTTCACGGCCTTTTGCAGCTGCTGCGAAAAGGCAAAATACGGCACGGGCTTCAGCACATAATCCAGCGCCCCCACCGCGTACCCCTTGATGGCATACTGCGCCATGTTGGTAATAAAAATCAGCAGCACATCGCTGTCCAGCGCGCGGATGCGGCGGGCGGTCTCCATGCCGTCCAGATGCGGCATCTCAACATCAAGAAAAATAATGTCGTAGACCGGGCGGTATTCCTCAAGGATCTCAACGCCGCTTGCAAAGGCCGAAACCTCAAACGGTGTACCGTACTGCCGTGTATAGCGCTGCACATAACCTGTCAGCTGCTCCCGGACGGCGGCCTCGTCCTCCACGATCGCAATGCGGGTCATCCGCAGCACCTCCTTTTGGCTGGTATCGCACCCGGGCATCGCTGCATAACGCCCGTGCCGGTGCGGTGCGCGGTGATGCCCGGATATTTTTTCCTGCTGTTAGTATAGCATACCGCACCCCCCTGCGCAAGAAGTGCCCCTGCGGGCAGAAGTCACAAAGGGCGGCAGCAATTTTTGTCGTTATTACGCATTGACGGGACCGTTCCTGCGATTTTATACTGTTTTTATACGATAGTATACTATCTTGCGCAGGAGGGTCCGGCCATGAAAGCATACCGCAGTTCTAAAAAGACATCCGGTTTTACTTTGGTGGAGCTAATTGTTGTATTGGTAATTTTAGCGACACTGGCGGCGCTGCTGGTGCCCTCGCTGACTGGCTACATAGACAAGGCGCGGCAGAATGCGGTCATTGCCAAGGCCCGTGCCGTGCTGGTTGCCTCGCAGGCGGTCGTCACCGAGGCCTATGCGGATGGTAAGCTGGTTCTTGATGCAGGCGGAAGGATCTATACGACTCCTAAGCCGGACATTGCCCACACCATGGCCAAGGAGATTATGGCGCTGGCAGAGATAACGGAGGACGAGTGTGAATGGCGCATTTACATTGTATCGCCTGAGGAAGAAGAGTATGCCGCGTTGGCCACCATTCTGCAGCTTGACTACTGCGACAAAAGCTACCGCGTGACCTATCGGGCTGTCCAAACTGAGTATGAGCCCGCAGGCTGGGGACAACCGGTGCCTGCTGAAAGCTTATCGAAACTCGAAGATTGGGACACTCCTGCATTCCTAACTTCGGATGCATATGATCCCGATCATTCTCATACAGGCAATTAAATTGCTCACCGATTTTCTCTATCCTCCGGCCGCTCTCTACAGGAAAAAGTGGTATTTCCACATACTGCTTTTCACAGCACGCCAAGTCGGAGTGTATATCACTTTGTCTGTTGTTCTTCGGGGAACTTCGGCGGCCAAAATCAGCAGAGCCTTTCTGTGTACCTTTCTCTGCCACCAGCCTTACCATTTCCTCTGTAGGGGCTGCATACATGCCGCCCGCCCACCTTTTCCTTGATCGCCAATGCAATCTTCCATCACCCTGTAGGGGCCGGGCATGCCCCGCAGGGGCCAATCAACGTGTTCAAAAATCACATTCTTGCCCCATTGAATGTGTGTAGGGGCGGCCATTGGTCACCCGCCAACTTGGCGCAGCAACGCGTTTTCCGTGGAAGTTGTTTCACAGACAAACGGGCACGGGCGAGCAATGTTCGCCCCTACAAGAGTTTTTTTGACAGCCTGAAATACACGAGTTCTTCTCGCCCCCGATGGCGCACCAAGCTCCTGCTTTTCCGGAAAACAGCAATAAAAATACCCCGCAACTTCTTGCGAGGTATCTTTTTGGTGCACCATGTAGGAGCAAACCCGAACACTTTTGTGTATCCGGGCGGCATCGGCATCATACGGCTGCTCACCCGGAAGTGATGCTGTTGTTCCTCCGCGCGAGGATAAAAGAGGGGTGTTGAAATATCAAGGGGCTTTTG
>ENA-UPTB01002451-UPTB01002451.1-human-gut-metagenome-genome-assembly--contig:-NODE-2451-length-12933-cov-21.605865_pt1 | contig 12933 bp, 14 predicted proteins | sample MGYA00250046_ERZ773369 | MGnify/ENA primary metagenome ERZ773369 (study PRJEB29103, sample SAMN06111938) | human gut metagenome | biome: human gut; feature: ankylosing spondylitis patient; material...
GCTGTAATAGGGAATAAATCCCGGTGTTTCGATGATCACTCCAGCATCCGGTAAATAATCCACATCCCGTCCGATCACTTTTCCGTTGGATTCCACCGTACCTTTCGTTGGGCGGATAAATCCACACATGCACTTCATCAGCATTGTTTTTCCGCTGCCGTTATTTCCTACCAGACCATAAATGTTGCCTTCCTTTAAGGTCAGTGAAACGTTGTTTAAAATCTGTCGTTTATTCAAAGCCAGAGAAATATTTTTAACCTCGATCATCGTTTTTGCTCCTCCCCAAATCATTTTATTTTTTTTCTTTTATCTTCACAATGTGATTGGTTTGCGTTCTATGAAATGGACGCTGCATCTTGGAGCTTATGTGTCAGTAGGAAAAGTATATGCTTTGGTAGTTATTATTATTTTGCTTTTGAACATAGTTAGGTTTTTACACGCAGAAATTCTTGAGTTATTCAATGCAAGATATAAGGAAGAAAAAGGAAAAAAGGGATCTAATATATTCTTGCTATTGGGAATATTGCTTATAATAGTTGCTGTTATAGTTATGTTATATGCTTATAATTTCGAAAAAACATATATATGGTTTATCAGCACAGGAATTATTATTACCGGCATAGGAATAATGTTGGCTAATTTTGACTGCATCTTTATGAAAATTCGAAGTGTTAAGTGGAAAATTAGTTTGTCATTCGTATTACAGTACATAAAATCATGGAGAATGGTAAGTTTTATTGCAGCAATTCTGTTTATTTCTGCGATATTTTTTACAGCACATTGTGGAGTAACATACCAAAATTTTACGAGAAATGCACTTACGTATTCGCCGTATGATCTATTCTATGTGCAGTATAATGATATCAACAATATGGAACAGAAAGAAATTATGCAAACGTTAGATAAATATGACATAACAATCACGGAAGAAAAACGGTTGGGGCTGTTGAGAAATAGCTTTTGTAATATCATATCTGCAGATGATGTTAATAAAAAATATGGATGTACTTATGAAGTGGAACCAGGTTACTTTATACAATTATTCCAGTTTGATATAAATGATGGATATGAACATGATTTTCAAGCAAATAAGCAGATAACTATTGGGCTTGGTAATCATGAAAAAATGCATTGGAACCCCTTGCCGTACAGCACCTTTTCCGCTTCGCCCAGCACCACGCTGGTCTTGCGGCTGTTCACGTTCTGCACCACGGTGGTCACGGTCACGCCGCGCTGCGCAGTTTCCGCCAGCAGCGCCTTGACAAAGTTCTTTGCGCCCGGCAGCACCGGCTGCGCCGTCACCAGCACCACCATCACCTGCCCGGTGGCTACACCCCGCCGCAGCAGGCAGTGGCGCACAAGGCCGGTGCCCTTGTCCTCATCGTAGGGCTGGTAGCGGCAGGCGTTGGCGGCAGCACGCACCGCCTGCATGGTCTTGTCCAGCACTTCGTCCTGCAGCAGGCAGCTTTCCACCGGCAGCACCTTATGGCTGTTTGCCGCGTAGATGCCGGAGGTCAGCTTTCCACCCCAGCCGGGGGCAAAGGTGGAGATCACCTTATTGCGGTAGTGGTAGGGCTGCTCCATGCCCCGGATGGGGTGCACCGGGCCGTATTTGCCCAAAAGAGCCCGCACTTTTTCTTCCTTCTGTTTCAGCTGCGCGGCATAGTCCAGCCCCAGCAGTGGGCAGCCGCCGCAGTTTTTGGCACGCAGTTTGCAATCCATGGCAGTTTCTTCCTTTATATAATAGATACTCTCTTTTCAGGATATCACAGGGCAGGGTGGATTGCAACCGCAAGCCGGGGTGATTTTTGCAGTTTTCATTTTTACCGCCGGGGCTTTACTTTCCCGCGATGATTTGCCATAATAGGGACAGAAAACGACCGTTTGCAGGAGGGTTACAAGATGAAGGTCATGGTTTTTGATGTAGGCGGCACCGAGATCAAATACTCGGTCATGGACGAGCAGCTGCACCGCACGAACAGCGGCGCAGTGCCCACGCCGCAGGATACACAGGCGCAGTTTCTGGATATGCTTTACCGGCTGTATGCGCCCCACAAAGACGAGGTAACCGGCATTGCCATGGCACTGCCGGGCTTTGTGGATAACCGCACCGGCTATGTGTCCAACGGCGGGGCGCTGCTGTACAATACCGCCACCCCGGTGGGGCAGCTGCTGGCAGAAAAATGCGGCTGTCCCGTTATCCTGGAAAACGACGGCAAGGCAGCCGCCATGGCAGAGCTGGCAAACGGCGCGCTGAAAGGCTGCTGCAACGCGGCGGTGTTCATCATCGGCACCGGCGTGGGCGGCGGCATCATTGCCAACGGGCAGCTGGTGCGCGGAGTGCACTTTACCGCCGGGGAGTACAGCTTTGTCAACACCAACGCCGAAGCGTGGGACGCCCCGGACCAGAACATGGCCTGCCAGTGCAGCACCAGCAATCTGCTTAAATGGTACCGCGCCCGCAAGGCGCTGCCGGAGGACGCCCCGCTGGACGGACGCAGCTTTTTTGCTGCCGCCAACGCCGGGGAGCCGGAAGCGCTGGAGGTGCTGCAACGGTTCTGTCATGCGGTGGCGGTGCAGATCTACAACCTGACCGTTCTGCTGGATGTGGAAAAGGTGGCCATCGGCGGCGGCATCAGCAAGCAGCCCCTGCTGCTGGAAAGCCTGCGCAGCGCCTACGATTGGCTGTTTACCTCCCGGGCGGGACAGGCTTACATGGAGGGCTTGCCCCGCTGCCAGATCGTGCCCTGCGCCTTCAGCAGTGAAGCCAATCAGGTAGGTGTCGCCGCCGCATATTTTGAAGCCATGCAGAAAAAATGTTGATTTTCAGCCGGTTTCATGGTACTATATCTGCCGTGCGCTCTGCACGCAAAACACGAAACAAGGAGATCTTGAACCATGAACACTCTGCATAAATTTGCTGCCCTGACCCTCAGTGCTGTGCTGTCCGTCTGCCTGCTGGCAGGCTGCGGTGCTTCTGCGTCCTCCACTGCTTCCAGCGCTGTCTCCGATGCCGCTTCCTCCGTGGCTTCTTCTGTGGCCGCTTCTGAGGTTGCTTCTTCCGCTGCCGCCGAGACACAGGCCACGGTGGAGTTCACTGTTACTACTGCGGACGGCAGCGTATCCAGCGTTCTGCTGAACGTGACCGACGGCGAAAAGCTGAGCACCGCACTGGCCAAGGCCGGTATCATCAGTCAGGAAGAAGCCGATGCCGGCTTTGTGACCACCGTGAACGGCGAGACCGCCGACTATAATAAAGATCAGGCTTGGTGGTGCCTGACCGATGCTGCCGGTGAGATGACCACGGTGGGCGTGGCCGACATCGAACTCCACGATGGTGACAGCTATGCCTTTACCTACACCAAGGGCTAAAAAGCCGGTGGCGCTGCACACCCGGATGCTGCGGCTGGTGCTCAGCGGCCTGATGGGTGCGCTGTTGGTGGTGAGCAAGCAGGCCATGAGCGGTCTGCCCAATCTGGAGCCGGTAAGCCTGCTCATCATCCTGTTTGCGCTGGAACTGCCCCGGGAGACGCCCGGCGCTATCACGGTATTTATCCTGCTGCAGGGCGTGCTGTACGGCTTTGGCCTGTGGTGGGTGATGTACCTGTATGTGTGGTATCTGCTGGCGCTGCTGGCATGGCTGCTGCGCCGCATGGACTACGCCTTTTTCTGGGCGGTGCTCAGCGGGCTGTACGGCCTGTGCTTCGGCGGGCTGTGCGCGGCGGTGTATCTGTTTGCCAAAACGCCTGCCTTTGCCCTGAGCTGGTGGCTCAGCGGGCTGAGCTACGATGCACTGCACGGCGTTGGCAACTTTGTGCTGATGCTGCTGCTCTACCGCCCGCTGCGCCGTGCGCTGCAAATAGCAAAAAAGCAGCTGCGGATCTAATATTTTCTTTATAAAAATGCAGAGCCGGACAGCCCGCGGGCTGTCCGGCTCTGCTTGTATTCAAAAATATTTTTTCTGCATCGTTACGCATTCAGGCGGGCAAAGGCCTGCCGGACATCGCCGGAGAAATACAGCGTGCCCAGTGCGCACACCGGGCCTTCGCCGCCCAGTTCTTCCGCACGCGCCACACCGGCTTCGATGCTGTCCGCTGTCTCGGCGGTGCAGCCGTAGGCGCGGATATGCTCTGCCAGTGTCTGCGCAGGCATGGCGCGGGGGTTGTGCGCCGTCACGGTCACGAACCGCTCGGCCAGCGGTGCCAGCAGCGCCAGCATCTCGTCCACGTCCTTGTCTGCCATGATGCTGACCAGAAAGACGAATTTCTGCCCGGGGAAGCGGTCTTTCAGGCTCTGCACCGTGGCACGCATTCCGTGGGCGTTGTGGCTGCCGTCCAGCACAAAGGCCGGGCTGTGGCGCAGCAGCTCAAAGCGCCCGGGCCAGCTCACCTGTTCCAACCCGGTGCGGATGGCGCTTTCCGGGATGTTCCAGCCGTGCTGCCGCAGTACCCGCAGGGCAGTAATAGCCAGCGCGGCGTTGCGGGGCTGATAGCTGCCGATGAGCGGCAGGCGCACCCCATCCAGCCCGTCAAAGCTGAAGGTAACTGCGTCCAGATCCCCGCCGGTGATCTGCAGCTTGGCAAAATCCACCTCGGTAAGGGGCGCATTCTGCTGCGCCGCCACCCGGCGCAGCACGGCGTCTGCTTCCGGTGCGCCGCCGTAGCTCACCACCGGGCAGCCCGGCTTGATGATGCCGGCCTTGGCAGCGGCGATATCCGCCAGCGTGGGGCCCAGCTCCTTGACGTGGTCCATGCCCAGTGCGGTGATCACCGCGCAGGCGGGCGTTTCGATGACATTGGTAGAATCCAGCGTGCCGCCAAGTCCCACCTCCAGCACTACGATATCGCACTGCTGCTGCGCAAAATAGAGCATTCCCAGTGCGGTGATGATCTCGAACTCGGTGGGCACGTCCTCCATGGCATCGGCGGCGGGCTTTACCTGCTCCACCAGCGCCACCAGCGCCTCGTCCGGGATCTGCTGCCCGTTGATCTGGATGCGCTCGTTGAACCGGTTGATGAAGGGCGAGGTATACAGTCCCACCCGGTAACCGGCGGCCTGCAGGCAGGAAGCCAGCATTGCCGCCGTACTGCCCTTGCCGTTGGTGCCCGCCACATGGACGAATTGCAGCTTTTTGTGCGGGTCGCCCAATGCCGCCAGCAGGGTGCGGGTGCGGGTAAGCCCGGGCTTATGCCCCGCCCACTGCACCGCGTGGATGTATTCCATTGCCTGTTCGTAGTTCATAGATACTGCCTCGATTCAAGGAATAATATTAAAAATTTCGGAACACCGGAGCGTCGGCAGACGCTCCGGTGTTCCATTTTACGAATCTCTTACTTCTTTGCCAGCTTCATCAGGCTGCGGTTTTCCAGCAGGATGCGCAGCAACACAACGTTCACGGCGCTCAGGATGAGGGCGTTGGGGATGCGCACCGCCAGCGTTGCCCACGGATAGCCGTAAAACAGGCGCAGCGCCAGCGAGGTGATAACCATAGAGCCCACAAAGTGCCCCAGCAGCACGCTGGCTGCAAGCCGCAAATTTGTGGAAAGGCTGCTCAGCTTCTGCCACGCAAAACCTGCCACCAAGCCGATGGCGCCCGCACCCAGCGTGATGAGCGGGTTGATGGCGTAGCCCGCCAGCACACCGCCGATGATATCGGCCACTGCACCCACCGCAAAGCCTGCGCCGGGGCCGAACACCACCGCCGCCAGCAGTACCGGCAGACTGCCCAGATTGAACCGGACAAAACCGGTGGAGATGCTGAGCACCCGGCTGAACACGATGCTCATAGCCACCAGCAAAGCCAGCATGGTCAGGGTACGCACCGAAGTTTTTTTGTCGTTCATTGTAGTTGTCCTCCTTAAAAAGGAACAGCAGGCAGGACGCAAAAACGCCCTCCCCTGTGACAGACCGCACAAAGGAGGGCGTGAATTCCAACAACATTCACTTCCGGGCAAAAACCGCAGACGGCTCTCGCCTGCACCCAAGTCCATGCAGCAGCGGGATGCAGACCCTGCACCGCGGTCAAAACCTTCGTCCGCAGCACAACTCCCCGTTGATGCGGCACTTAACGCGCAGGGTCTTACTCTGTTGATGATGCCATTATAATCCTTTTTTTGCTGCACTGCAAGCGCCCAAACAGACATCTTTGCCAAAGGAGCGTTTTTATTTTTGGCAGTGTTGTATAAACGTAGGACTTTTACCCACTTGCCTCCCTCTTTTCTTTTGGCGCAGAACGTGGTAAGATGAACACAAGATACCAAAGGGGAAACTGCCCCGGAAAGGAAATTTTCCATGAAATTCAGCGAAATGACCTATACCCGCCCGGACATCAACGCCCTGCTGGCACGGTGCAAGCAGCTGGCTGCCAAGGCCGCCGATGCACAGGACGGCGATGCCCTCATTCAGGTGTACTACGAGCAGAGCCGCGCCTTTGCGGACTACACCACCGCCTCCCAGCTGGCCAACATCCACTACACCTGCGACACCCGCGATGCCTACTGGAAGGCTGAGCAGGACTTTTTTGATGCCAACGGCCCCGCTGTGACCAACGCCAGTGTAGAGATCAGCCGGGCGTTTCTGGCAAACCCCTATGTGGATGCCCTTACCGAGCACTTCGGCACCACCTGCGTAGCCGGTATGAAGAACGCCGTGCTGGGCATGGACGACCGTACCGTGGAATTGCAGCAGGAGTTCAACGCGCTGGTCAGCCAGTACCAGCAGATCTACGGCGGCGCACTGGTGGAGCTGGACGGCAAACAGCTGACCATCCCCCAGCTGGGCCCCTACAAGGAGGATCTGGACCCCGCCGTGCGCCGCGCCGCCTACGAAGCCGAGGCCGGTTACTTTGACGCCCACCGGGACGAGCTGGACACACTGTACACCAAAATCGTCAAGAACCTGAATCAGCAGGCCAAGGTGCTGGGCTACAAGGATTACAGCGAGCTTTCCTATGTACGCATGAACCGCATCGGCTACGGACAGGCCGAAATTCAGGCCTTCCGGGATCAGGTGGCAAGGGACGTTGTGCCCGAGCTGCAAAAGGTGATGGCCATGCGCGCCAAGCGCACCGGCATCACCCACCCCACCTTTACCGACCTGCCCATCATCTTCAAGGACGGCAACCCCAAGCCCATCCCGGGCTATCAGGCACGCATGGATGCCGCCCGCACCATGTACCACGAACTCAGCCCCGAAACGGCGGAGTTCATCGACTTTATGCAGGACAACGAGCTGTTTGACGTAGAAAGCCGCCCCGGCAAGATGTCCGGCGGCTACATGACCAGCCTGCCCAGCTACAAGGCACCCTTCATCTTTGCCAACTGGAATAACACCTCCGGCGATGTGGACGTGCTGACCCACGAGTGCGGCCACGCCTTTGAGGGCTATGTGGCCGAGCGCGACCCCAACGTGCCTGCCGATCTGGAATGCCCCGCCATGGAGAGCGCCGAGATCCACTCCATGGCGATGGAGTTCCTCACCGCGCCGTGGCACCACCTGCTGTTCGGCAAGGATACCGAGAAGTACGCCCTGCTCCACGCCGAGGACAGCTTTGTGTTCCTTGCCTACGGCTGCGCCGTGGACGAGTTCCAGCACATCATGTATCAGAACCCAGACCTGACCCCCGACCAGCGCAACGCCGAGTGGCTCAAGCTGGAAAAGAAGTACCGTCCGTGGATCGATTTTGACAACCTGCCCTTCTACGGGCGCGGTGCAGGCTGGCAGCGCCAGCTGCACATCTACGAGTGCCCCTTCTACTATATCGACTACTGCCTGTCCACCATGGCCGCCTTGCAGTTCTTCCTGCTGAGCCTTGACGACCACAAGGACGCATGGGAGCGCTACCTCAAACTGGTGCGCCGCGCCGGTCTTGCCAGCTACACCGAGCTGCTGCAGACCGCCGGGCTGAAGGTGCCCTTTGAGGAAGGCAGCGTCAAGGGCATTGCCCAGCAGATGACCCGCTGGCTGGAAGAGCATCAGGTGGGCTAAAGTCGTTTCGTGTCAGCGGCAGAGCGTTTCGTGACAGTTTTCTTGCTTTTTCTGTCGTGCTGCGATATACTGAAGCCAGAGATCCCCCTTCGAAAATGGAAAGGAGTGCTGACTTATGAGATCTTCCCGTTTGTTCCGGCGCGTCATCGCCGGTCTGTGCGCTGCCGCCATGCTGTGCGGCGGCATGATCGCTTCGGCTGCTGCGCCCGCACTGCCCGCCGCCCCTGCTGCGGTGGAAGCTACCAACGCCGCCCCCAGCGATGCCGAACTCAAGGCCGCCTTTTCCAAGTTCACCGTCACCTACGACGAGGAGGCCGGCGGCTGGGATCTTTCCTCTCCGCAGGAGCAGGCCAGCATGGATAAAAAGTCCTGCGGGCTGTACCCCTATATGTTCTTGCAGGACGATAGCATTGCCTTTAATATGATCCTGACCTATGTGGGCAGCAAGAAGCTGGACATCAAAACGGTCAACGTATCTGCTGATGACGAGCTGTACACCTTTACCTGTGACGAGGAATACGGCGGCGGCTACGATCAGGATCTGGGCTGCTGGTTCGACATGGAGCTGTTCCAGCTGAGTGACGAGGAGGTCAGCCTGCTGAGCGAGTGGCTGAACGCCAAGAGCGTCACCGCCGTATTCGTTGGCCGGGACGGCACCACCCAGAGCTACGCCCTGACCAAGGAGAACCGCACCGCCATTCAGGAGATGGTCACCGCCTACAACCTGATGCTCTCCTCTACCGTGGAGCAGTGCGAGCCCATCCTGACCAGTCTGGCAAAGTAAACGCATTTCCAGAGTCCCCGGAGCGTCTGCGGATGCTCCGGGGACTTTTTGCACTAATTTTTTATTTTTTGCAAAAAAGCTTGCAAAGCCGGCTAAGCTGTGCTATACTTATTGAGCTGTGATGTGCTGCTATAGCTCAGTTGGTAGAGCGCATCCTTGGTAAGGATGAGGTCTCCAGTTCGAATCTGGATAGCAGCTCCAGCTTAACCGCCCTGAAGTCTTAGGATTTCGGGGCGGTTTTCGTTTATCCTTTCAGCCATACTACAAAAATACCGCCGCACAGCTGTGCGGCGGTATTTTTTAATCCTCGTCGGGGATATTCTCTGCGTCCAGCAGATACTCGGTCTCGGTCTGCTGTTCCATCTGCTGCTCTGTCCAGTCCAGCTGCACAGCGCCGCTCAGGTCCAGCGAGTAGTCCTCGGTATACAGCAGACTGCCGGTGTTCAGGCTGCTTTCTGCCGGGCTGCGGGCATCCCATGTAAAGTGCAGCTTTTCCGGCGGCACGGTGCACTGCTTTGCCAGTGCGGTCAGGGTGTAGCAATCCCGGGCAAAGGCAGCGGCGCTGTCGTAGGGGCCGAACAGCTCCACGGTCAAGGTCAGGCAGGTATCCCCGGCGGGCAGGGCGGCGGCCTGCTGCAACGTCTCGACCTGCGGGCCGCTCAGGTACAGCCTGCCGCTGATATCCCGGATGGCGATATCCTGCGCGTCCCGCTTACAGGCGGTGTACAGTTCGTCAATGGCCTGTGCGCTCAGACGGTTCATCGTCTGCTGATTTTCGCCGCTCAACTCGTCCCACAGCATGGGCAGCATCGCCATGCAAAAGCAGCCCGCCATCAGCACCAGACAAACCAGCACGGACACAAAATCGTACTTCCAGCGGCCGGGGCGGGCGGCAAAGAAGAGCACCTCGCATCCCAGCAGAACCAGCGCCACTGCCGGGGCAATTTTCAGAGTCAGCTGCACATCAAAGCCCGGCACAAAGAAATACAGCAGGAAGAACACGCCCGCCGCAATGAGACACGCGCCCAAGGTCAGGCTGCCCACCCGGCGCAGGGGCTTTTCAGCGGGTCGTTTTTCTGCCGGTTTCTGCTCCGGCGCGGGCGCACTGCCCGGCTGTGCCGTCAAAGTGGTCTTATTCTGCTCGGTCATCGTCATCCTCCGCAGGGGTCTCGTCCTGCTCTGCACCGGTCACCGGTTCCCCCAGCAGTGCCGAAAGCTCCGGCATGGCAAAATGGGCGTCCGTGTCTGCGGTGTCCTCGGCATCCTCTGCATCCTCTGCCTGCGGCGCAGCCGTGTAGGCGTGGAAGTCCTCGGGTTCCTCCTCGGCGGGCTGCTTGCCCTTTTTGTTTTTCGGGCCGCGCACCAGCCACATACCGCACACGATCAGCGCCACGCAGACCACGATCTGCGGCAGGGCATCCAGCATCAGGTAGATGGCGCGGAAGACGGGGTTATCCTGTCCCCAGCGCCACATCACATCGCCCAGCACCCGCATGATGATGTTGTTGTAGAACACGATCGCGCCCAGCGCGATGAGCCCCCAGCCCACCAGCTTGTGGCTTTCGCCCATGAACTGGGTCATGCGGGCATCGTGCCAATTAAAGTGCACCAGATAATCGTCCTCCGGGGCTTTTTCCGCCGCCAGCTGCGCGCGGAGGTTCAAGGTATCGAAAAAGCTGTACATATACACAACGATGCAGCCGACTACCAGTGCGTCCAGCCCCGTGGTGCTGCCTAGGATAATAAACAGGCAGAACATGGTGATGAGCGAGAGTCCCCGCTTCATATAGCCCTGATACATCTGCCCCGCACCGGGGATGCAGGCAAACAGCAGGGTCAGGATCCCGTTTTTCTTCATAATCAGTTCCCTCATTTCTCAGTGGTGTCTGCACTGCGGTGCAAAAGCACGTCCAGTGCATCGGATAGTTTTTCGGTCAGCTGTTTTTTGTCCTCTATGGGCTTGCCCAGCGGGGCGGTGGATTGCTGCGGCGCTTTGTCGTTCACCGGCTTGCCCAGCAGCTCCGGTTCGGTCTGTTGCGTGGTCTGCGGCAGCCATGTGTTCAGCTGCTGCCCGGTGTGCAGGATCTGTTCCAGCGTACCGGTGCGCCACATGGTCAGCGCCAGCACGGCGGCCACCGTTGCCACAGCGGCGCGTCCCCATGTGTTCTGCATCAGCCGTATCCAGATGGTGCCCATCACCGCGCCCCGGGCGGAGCGCGGCGGCTGTTCCAGCACATCGTCGGTCAGCAGGGCGGTGTAGCGGTCCATGCAGCGGTCGCAGTAGGCAAGATGCTCGGCGGCTTCCAGCCGCTGCGTTTCGTCCAATTGCCCACCGACCAGTGCCTGTAAGCCTTCCTCACTCAGACAGCCTTTTACGTCAAACAGTTCCATGTACGCTCCTCCTTTCACAGGGTATGCGGTCATTTTGCAAAATCTGCTGCGCCAGCATCTTTTTGGCGCGGTAGACCTGCGCTTCCACCGTTTTGGGCGGTCGGCCGCACAGTCTTGCAGCTTCGGCCATGGTGTGCTGTTCCAGCAGCACCAGACGGCAGGGCGTGCAGTAGGGCTCCCGCAGATTTAAGATCATCCCGGTAAGTTCTTCCTCGCCCAGTGCTTCCAGCACCTGCTGCTCCGGCTGCATACCGGGCGGCGCACCCTCCAGCGCCAGCACCTCGTCGCCGGGGGTGTTCATCTTGCGCACCCACGCGCTGCGCAGATAGTCCTTGGCTTTGTTGGCGGCGATGCGCGCCAGCCACTGCTTTTCAAAGCCGGGCGGGCAGCGGTCGATGGCCCGCCACGCCGCCAGAAAGGTCTCCTGCGTCAGATCCTGCGCTTCCTGTACATCCGGCACCAGCTGGTGGCAGACCGTGTACACGAGCGCCTGATATTTCTGCACCATCGTGCTGAATTCCTGTGTTGTCAACGCGCTGCACGGCCTCCTTTCCGGTTCAGGATGCGCTGCTCTGCGCCGCCCTTCTGTCTTTAATACGAGAGAGTGGCGGCAGTTCCTGCAAAAAACTAAAATATTTTCAAACTTTTTCTTCTTCCACAGATATGGTACAATAGCAGTATAGCACACAGGGAGGGTTTTCGCCATGGCTTCTACCACCCGTCAGGCGCTTTTACAGGCGCTCAGCGCCGCCGAGGGCGCATATATTTCCGGCCAGCAGCTGGCGCAGCAGCTGGGGGTCAGCCGCGCTGCCGTGCATAAAGCGGCAGCGGCGCTTACCGCGCAGGGCTATGCGCTGGAAGCCGCCTCCCGCCGGGGGTACCGTCTGCTGGGCGGCGACCCCTTCTGCACCGAGGCGGTAGGCCCCTACCCCGCCCCGGTGCAGCTGTACGACACGCTGGAAAGCACCAACCGCACCGCAAAGCTGCTGGCGCTGGAAGGCGCCGCCCACGGCACGCTGGTGCTGGCTGGCGGACAGACCGCCGGGCGCGGGCGGCTGGGGCGCAGCTTTGCCAGCCCGGCGGGCAAGGGGGTGTACTGCTCGGTGGTGCTGCGCCCGCCGCTGCCTGCCGCCAACGCCCAGACCGCCACCATCGGCGCGGCAGTGGCAGTGTGCCGGGCGGTGCAGATGCTGTGTGGGCTGGAACTTGCCATCAAGTGGGTGAACGACCTGTATTACAAGGGCAAAAAGGTGTGCGGCATCCTGACCGAGGCCGGTACAGACCTTGAAAGCGGCCAGCTGGAATGGCTGGTGGTGGGCATCGGGCTGAACCTGACCGCCACGGCGGAGGACTTTCCCCCGGAGCTTGCCGCCAAAGCAGGCAGCCTATACCCCGGCGGCCCTGCCCCGGTAAGCCGGGCGGCGCTGGCAGGTGCCATCGGGCGGGAGCTGTTGGCGCTCTGCCCGGGCTTTGCCTGTCTGGACGAGTACCGCGCCCGCTGCTTTGTGCCCGGCCACTGGGTGACCGTGTGCACCGGCACCGAGACCTACGCCGCACAGGCGCTTTCCATTGACGATGCCGGGCGGCTGGTGGTACAGCGGGAGGGCGGGCGCACCGAGGCGCTGCGCTGCGGCGAGGTGACTATTCGTCCCACTAAGACGGAATAAACGGATACAAAAAGCCCGCCGGGCATTGTGCACGGCGGGCTTTGGTTTACAGTTTACTCTGCCTTGGTCTCGGGCTTTGCCTCAGCCTTGGCTTCCGGCTTTGCT
>ENA-UPTB01002453-UPTB01002453.1-human-gut-metagenome-genome-assembly--contig:-NODE-2453-length-12931-cov-14.223121_pt1 | contig 12931 bp, 7 predicted proteins | sample MGYA00250046_ERZ773369 | MGnify/ENA primary metagenome ERZ773369 (study PRJEB29103, sample SAMN06111938) | human gut metagenome | biome: human gut; feature: ankylosing spondylitis patient; material...
ACGATCAAGGTTCCACAAGTTTCAGTTTTGTTCAATTTTCAAGGTCCTGCTGTGCTGTCGCGTCTCCGTGACAGCTTATATATTATATATCAGAAACGCTTGATTGTCAAGGGGTTTTCTGAAAGTTTTTTGAAGAAGTTTTCTTCAAAAAACGCGCACAAGCTGTTGGTAGAAGGGCTTGCCGCGGCCTCCGCCGCGGGACAGCTTGCTTATTATAGCAAGTGGTCATACTTTTGTCAATGGGGTTTTTCGGTTTTTTCGACAAATTTCGAGATGGATTTTTGGGCAAGGTGCATGTTGGGGATTTGCTGTGCGATGGATACAAGTCGTAGTATCGGGTAGGTTGCGGGCCGGGCATGCCCGGCCCCTACAGGGTGGCGGTTGGTGAGGTTTGTGGTATAGGCAAGGTGCGCGGGCGGCATGTATGCCGCCCCTACAGGTGAACCGTTGGGTGGGTGATGGCGTTGGGTATGCGGGAGGGTTGAATTCCTCCCCTACGGGGTTAAGATGAAAGGAATGCAATGATTAACCTGCGGGCCGGACATGCCCGGCCCCTACGGAGTGGTGGTGGGTTAGGTTGGTGGTATAGGCAAGGTGCGCGGGCGGCATATATGCCGCCCCTACGGATAATCCGTTTGGTGGGTGATATGGGTGATTATATTTTCAACATCAGTTGCAGGGCTTTGTGGAAAGCTCTTGCAATTTGTTCCTTATTATAATAGTATAAAGACAACACACTTGAAATGAGGGCTATGCATGATTCTGGCATTCAATATTGGCAACTCCAACATTACCTTTGGCGGGTACACGCCGGACGGCAAGCTGGTCTTTTCCTCGCGGCTGTTTGCAGACACCGCGCTGAGCAGCGATGAGCTGCTGTATAAAGTTGTAAACATGCTTGCGCTTTACGGCACCGAGCCGCATCAGATCACTGCGGTTATCTTTTCCAGCGTGGTGCCGGCGCTGACGCCGCGGCTGCGGGAGGCTCTGCGCAAGATGTGCGAGTGCCAGATCATGGAGGTCGGCCCCGGGCTGAAAAGCGGCGTGCGCATCCGGATGGACAACCCGGCCCAACTGGGCGGCGAGCTTCTCTGCGCCATCGTGGGCGCACTGCAGCACTGTGCGCCGCCCTGCGTGGTGGTCAACTTCGACACAGCAACCACCCTGCTGGCTGTGGATGCCTCGGGTGCTCTGGTGGGCGGCTCGATCCTGCCGGGGCCGCAGTGCTCGCTGTCGGCGCTGGTGCGCAACACAGCGCAGCTGCCGCAGGTCGAGCTGGAGGCCCGCCCGCGCCGCCTGCTGGGGGCCAATACGGCGGACTGCCTGCACAGCGGTATTGTGTTCGGCACGGCCGCAATGCTTGACGGCATGGTAACCCAGATTCGCGCGGCGCTGAACGCCCCCGATGCCCCCGTGGTTGCGACCGGCACACTGCCGGACAGCGTGCGGCTGGCCTGCGCAACGGACATCGCCTACCGCGAGACGCTGATCCTTGAGGGATTGTATGTGATCTGGAAGAAGAACGCGCGGAAATAATTATAGGGCAAGGTACATGGAAGGGATAAAGCCCTCCCCCACGGTTTTAAGATAAAAGGGATGTAAAGCCCGGCCCCGCAAAGCAAGCCAATATTTCAGCAAAGCCTCTTTTATGAGAGGCTTTATTTTTTTGCCCTGCTATGCTATACTATATTATGTATTTTTGTGTACAAAATTATAGAGAAAGGTATCAATTTATCACCTATGCAGCATTTCAAAAAGATTGATTGGAAGAAATTCCTCTTACAGATGCTTCTCCCCTGCCTGCTGGCTGTCGCGGTGGGCTTTATCTCCCGCTATCAGCTTGAGCTTTCCGACGGCGTAACTGAAAGCTTTTTGCAGCTGCAGTGGCCGCTTTACGCGCCGCTGAACGCCCTGACCGCCTTCTGCCTGACACTGATCCTCTTTGCGCTGTGCGGCAGGTGGAGCCTCTCCACGGGGCTGTCCGGCGCGGTGTTCACGATCATCGCGCTTATCAACTACTACACCCGCGACCTGCACGGCTCGGCGCTGATGCCCCAGGACATTTTGAATCTGGGCACCGCCGCCGAGGTCATGGGCAGCTACACCCTCAAGATCACGCAGGATGTCGTAAAAATCGCCCTGCTCTATCTGCCGATCCTCGGCATCGTCTTTGTGCAGCACCTGCTGGCAAAGGGCGCGCCCAAACGCGCAGGCTGGCCCGCACGCATCGTGCGCGTAGCGGGCAGTGCGCTGGGTGTTTTTCTGGTCATGTTCTTCGGCTACTTTGGGCCGGTGAGCATCAAGCCCAAGACAACCTACGGCTGGGCATGGCAGAACACCTACTACACCTACGGCTATCTGGCCGGCACGATCGAGGCCACCAGCCTGATGGCCGACCCCATCATTGAGCCGGAAAGCTACACCGATGCGGCCGCCGCGAGCATGGCCCGCAAGGCCGATGACTATGTGGCCCCCGCCAGTCCCGAAAGCGCCGAGGACTACCCTGACATTTTGCTGATTTTGTCCGAGAGCTTTTACGACTTTGACCTTGTGACCGACCTGCAGGCCGACACCGACATTATGCCGGTGACCAAAAACCTGACCAACGCGGTCTACGGCCACACCATCAGCCCGCATGTGGGCGGCGGCACCAACTCGACCGAGTATGAGATGCTGACCTCCAACTCGCTGATCCTGATGCCGAGCATCACGCCCTTCAACTGGCTGAACCTGTACAACGCCAACAGCGTTGTCAGCTACCTGAAGGGGCTGGGCTACACCACGATGGCCGCCCACCCCTACACCAACTCCAACTACCGGCGCGATTCCGCCTGGCTGGCGCTGGGCTTTGACGAGACCCATTTTGAGAGCGACTTCCCCACCAAGGAGACCTACGGCGACCGCCCCTACCAGACCGACTCCGCCACCTACCGGGATTGGGAGAAGATGTACGAGGCCATGCCCGAGGACAAGCCCCGGTTCAGCTTCTTAGTCTCCATCCAGAGCCACGGCGATTATGACATGAACGATTCCGCGCTGGATATTGTCCACGCCGCCACCGACTACGGCGAGTATGACGAGCTGATGGACGAGTATCTGAGCTGCATCAGGATGACCGATGCCGCCGTGCAGGAGCTGTGCGACTATTTCACCGAGCAGTACGAAAAGACCGGCCGCAAGGTCATTGTTGCCATGGCCGGCGACCACGCGCCCAGCTTTGTCAAGCATGTGGCTGACGCGAGCTTTGCCGCCACCGACAACGATCTGCAGCTTTTGCAGCGCAGCACGCCGTTCTTTATCTGGGCCAACTACCCGCTGGAGCACACGGCCGCTGCCACCAGCACGGCCGACCCGCTGAACCGGATGGACATGGTCATGCTGACCCCCACCCTGCTGCAGCAGGCCGGTCTGCCGCTGAGCGACTATTACAAGTATCTGCTGGAAATGAAGCAGAACACCCCCGTTGTGACCGCCGCCAACGATTACATGAAGGTGGACGGCACGACCGCCGAGTACGGCGCTTACCCCGCGCTGGACGAGTGGGCCAAGGGGTATCTGAGTCTGGAATACAACAACATCGGCGCCCACGCCAAGCGGGACCAAAGCATTTTTGACCCCGCCGAGTAAGAGGAGGAATCCCGTATGACTGGTCTGAAACGAACCTTGCGCAGCCGCCGCGGCTTTACGCTGGTGGAGCTGGTTGTCGTGCTGGTGATTGCAGGCATAACAGCAAGCTTTGCCGTGCCTGCGCTGACCGGGTACATCGACAACGCCAAGGAGAAACAGGCCGTCAGCGAGACGCAGGCATGTGTGGAGACAGTGACCCGCATTGCCGCGCAGAAGTACGCCGAATGGCAGAAAAACACGACCTATCAGCTTGCAGGCGGTAATGAATTAACCAGCAGTGCTGAATTTCAGCCGTTAGTCGGTTGCACCGGCACCACAAGCAACACCCCGCCCGCCGTGACCGGCGGCGATGTTGCACTGACCGAGGGCAGCGGGCAGTATCTGCTGCATGTCAGTAAGTACGAACCGGGCGGCTTCCCGGCAACGGGCAGCACTGCCGATATTTCTGCTGCGGCCTCCGTGACAGGCACGATACAGACCCTGACATGCAGCAGCAGCGGGCAGGTTGTGTATTTGGTGTACACCAGCAAGGATGGCATCACCGTTGTTTATACCAACAACGGCCGTTCCTCCACCGTAAGCACAAAGGCCGATGCCGTTGTTGTGCCGACACCGGGGCCGGACAGCAGCGGCGGCGGTGGTGAAACCGGCGGCGGTGGAACGACTGGCGGCGGAGAAACCGGTGGCGGTGGTACGACCGGCGGCGGGGAAACCGGCAGCACTGCTACCGCAAGCGAAAAACAATTCATTATCCATATGCAGGATGTCAGCACTAAAGACTCTGCGCCTTTTGCAAACAAAACATATCACATTGTAAGCGGCAATAACTCCTTTGATGTGCCCTCTGATGAAAACGGTGATATTCTGTTGAAGATTTCTCCTCATGAGTCTTGGCTCCAACGTTCCGATACTGTTATCGGGGATACGCCGACATTTATCACCGAAGATAAGGTTCCTGCCGGCTATCAAAGCATTCCCAGTGATACAAAAATCAATATCAATGTTTGCCTTAAAGGGAACGACTATTATCTCAATAACATACAGGATGACGGAAATTACAATTCAGGTGTTGTCGATATGCCCAACAGGCGGCTTACCATTATGCGCTTTCCCTTTGCCAAATTGAATCTGCGCGTCACTGACCCTAATAATAAACCACTGTCCGGTGCTATTTTTGAGATCACGAGTGACTCAAAAACTGTTGCCAAACTCACTTGTGATGATAACGGAAAATGCTCCATTCCTGTCAAACTGCATGATAGAGATAATATCGGGGGACCTGATTTCCTGACTGCCGGAGACAAAACTTATGTTATAAAGGAAACCTATCCTCCTGCCGGATATCAGGGAGGCATCACCTGTTCTTTTCATTTATATTATAAGGCATATCCCTCTGAACCGACTCCCCACTCTCAAACATGGTTCTATATTGATAGTTTTAACGATAATCCTACCGAATGGGGTAGCTATAAGCGGGAAACAACAGTTGGTGAAAACGATTCTTTTCATGTTATAAACACCGAACGCCAGCTATGTACTGTCTATGTCCGTAAAATTGATGATGCCGGAAAACCCGTATCCGGCGCCAGTCTAAAGCTGACAGCTGACAACAATAGCAATGCTATTGTAACCACCAATGTCATGGAAAGCTTTGTACAATCCAAGCAGTTCTCTACCGCTGCTGCCGTATTCGAGGTGCGGCAGGGTCAGAGCTATACGCTTGAAGAAACAAGCGCTCCTTCCGGATACACCAAGGCTGATAAACTGACATTTTCCGTTGAATCTGGCTGTACCAAAAAGGAAGTCACCATGATTGACCATAACTCAAGTGAGGATAAATCTGATATAAAGTTCGACAAGGTCACTTTTAATCAGGCAAATAACTGGGCACACAAACTCACTACGGATGACAAAATCAGTTTTAGTGGCGGTGAAATTATTTGCTGGAAGGGTATTGCTTACTACAATTATAAAAAGGACGATCCACTTACCTATAATATTAAAAATAACAAGCGTGATGAATATAGTAAAGCTGATTCTACCGAACTGAATAACGCTCCCGACCCCATGGAGTTCTTAAGCAAGCATCTCAAAGATAAAAAGCCCGGTAAAAATGCAGCTGACTATATTGTTCCCCTTACAGGTAAGGCTTATTTTTATAATGAGAAAAATGTAAAGCTCAAAAAAGGTGACATTGTTATTCCTGAAGATTATAAGGACGGGGTTCCTGTAATTACAAAGAACGAAGAAGGAAAAAAGGTCACAAAAAACAAAAAAGTATATGTCTATATCGGTGATAACGCTTTACCTCTTACCGATGGAACTCTCAGCGATAAAAAACTCGCTAGCAGCTTTACTACGCTAGAGCATAAACTACAGGATAATAATATATATAATTTCACTCTCAATAAATAAGAAAGCCCCCACCCAACCGCAGAACATCTGCACTTGGGTGGGGGTGATTTTATTTGCGAAGTCTTTCCTGCAAAAAGAGGCGGCCGCGTACCTGCCCGGCCCCTACAAATGCGTTTTCCATAAATGGGCAGTCTCAACAAACGCGGAGGGGTCAAGACCCCTCCCTACAATACTATCATTCAAACTCGTCCCAATACACATGGGCGCTTCTTGTCATTTCCTTTGAAAAATCGCTTTCGTACTTTCTCTTGCAGAAGGCCTGCACGGCGGTGTTGAAATCATAGTCCGGCTGGCCGTTGGCGGCGGCGCGGGCGGTGAAGTCGGCGCGCAGCTCGTCCGGCGTGCGGTCGCGGTAGGTGTTCTCGCAGACGACGGCAGCCTCGGCAAAGCGGGCAGGCTTGGGGCGGCGCTGCTGCTGCTCGGTCGGGCGGCCAAACACCAGCATACAGGCGGGCACAACGTACTCCGGCAGGCGCAGGGCCTCGCGCATGGGCTCGGCGTTTTCAATCACATCCCCGATATAGCAGCTGCCGATGCCCATAGATTCAGCGGCGACGACGGCGTTCTGCGCGGCGATGCAGGTGTCGGCCATGGCCAGCATCAAATCGCCGTAGCCGGGCTTGCGCACGTCCTCAATGCCCGCCGCATGGTAGGCGTTCAGCCAGCGGCGGCAGTCGGCCAGAAACACCAGCACCAGCGGTGCCTTGGCAATGAACGGCTGATGGTCGCACAGGTCGGCCAGTGTGGCCTTCAGCGCAGGGTCGGTGATGTCCAGAATTGTGTACAGCTGCTGGTTGCCCGCCGTGGGCGCCTGAAACGCCGCGTGTAAAATGGCCCCGCGCTCCTCGGCGGTGACGGCCTCGTCCGTGAACACCCGCACGCTTTTGCGGGCGGTGAGGGCAGAGAGGATAGCGTTGTTTTCCATAATAAGCTCCTTTAAGCCTTCCCCCTCGGGGACAGACTCCCCCGATACGGGGGAGGTAGCGCGCAGCGCCAGAAGGGGTGCGGTGGCGCCGCAGCGCCGGATGAGGGGCAGCCTTCCGGCGGCAACCCGTAAGCGGATCAGTACCGCAAGCTTGCCCCTCATCCGTCTGTGGTCGGGGCCGCAGACACCTTCCCCCGAGGGGGAAGGCAAATCAAAATCAACTTTTCCGTTTCTTCAAAAACTTGCCGATCAGCGTGTCCAGCATGCTCAGGACCTCGCGGATATTCATGACGCAGATCACGGCCGTGATGCCCACAACCGGCAGCGCCCAGTGGGTCAGCTTCATCATGCACCAGATCTCCGCCAGCACCAGCGCCAGATTCAAAATCAGCCACGCCGGGTGGAAGTCGATCTCCAGCAGGCCGCGGGTCGAGTAGGCGCGCAGCAAAAACACCAGCATCAGGCTCAGGAAGCTGGCCAGCGTGACGCCCCACGGGCCCCACAGCCGGATAAAGCAGTAGTTCAAAATCAGGTTCAGCACCGCACCGGCCAGCATCGTGACCAGCGACCCCGTGCTGCGCTTATAGACCACATAGATGCTGTTCAAAAACTGGTTCATGCAGGTCAGCATTGAGCAGAGCGTCAGGAACGGCACAAAGGTCCATGCGTCAAAATACTCGGCCTTGAACACCCGCATCAGCAGCTGGCACAGCATAATGATGCCCGCCACGCAGCAGAACAGCACGCTTGCATACACGCGGAATATCTTGGAGAAAAACACCTCGCGGTCGGCCTCCTCGGTCACGGCTGAAAGCTGCCACGCCTCATAGAAGATGCTGCCCAGAATCGTGATGACCTGCGGCAGAAAATACCCCGCCGAGAGCAGCCCGACCCAGTGGTTGCCGGTGCGGCCGCCGTAGCCCTCGCACAGGGCCTGCACAAAGAACATATCGCTGGCGTTGATGATCCAAAAGCTGATGGACGCCGGGATCATCGGCAGGCAGTAGCGCAGCATATCCCGCCAAAGCCCGCGGTCAAAGCGCTTGGGCTTACAATACCGCCAACAGCCGCCCGCAAAAAAGACGAACACCATCGAGGTCAGGTCCGCCAGCGCGTTGGCCAGCAAAAAGCCGGTCGCGCCCATCCGCAAAACGCTCAGGAACAGCAGGTAGTACAGCAGCAGGCTGAGCGTTGTCAGCACGCCGTCTATCGCCACCAGCCGGTTCAGCATACGGGAGCGGATGAACTGGGTACAGAGCGTGCGCAGGCAGCTGGCCAGCACGCAGAGGTAGAGGAAAGGCAGATACTCGGCCGCGTTGGGGATCAGGCTGACCAGCGGCATGGCGAGCAGCAGCACCAGAAAGCCCACCCCAATGGTGGCCGCACCGTTGACAAAGACGCTGGCCTTGTCGTTTTCCTTATCAAGGCCGAACCGGATGATTGCGTAGGCCACGCCCAGACTGACCACCGGGATAAGCAGGTTTGTGGCCTGCTGCAGCAGGCTTGACACACCCATAACATCGGGCGAATCGAGCGCGTAGCTAAGATACGGCCGGATAAAGAAGCTGAGCAGTTTGGAGCTGAAGTTTGAGATGGCAAACAACAGCGTATTGCTGACCAGCGTTGTGTACTTTTTTTGTGGAGATGGCAAGGTGTGTACCTCCCTTATTTGTAGAGTATGAAGCCTTCCCCTCCGGGGGAAGGTGGCCGAGCGAACGCGAAGGTCGGATGAGGGCAAACCTTCCGCCAGCACCCCGTTCACGGGCAATCGCGGCAAACTCCCCCCTCATCCGTCTGCGGGCGGGGCCGCAGACACCTTCCCCCTAGGGGGAAGGCTTTTTCAGCCGTCACCGCATTTTCAACAGCTTTTCCCGCTGCCTGTAATCCGGCAGGATTTTTTCCACCGCCGCCCAAAAGGCGGGGCTGTGGTTCGGGTGGGCAAAGTGGCAGAATTCATGCACCACGACATATTCCTGCGCAGCCTGCGGCATCACGCAGAGCCGCTGCGCAAACGCCAGCGTACCGGTGCGCAGGCTGCAGGAGCCCCAGCGTGTGTGCATGTCGCGCACGGCGATTTTGGGCATCTGCCCGCCCGGGCATACCGCTGCAAACTGCGGATAGTATGCCCGGCACAACGCCTGCATATGGGCCAGCGCCTCGGCTTTCGGCGGCAGATCCGGCTGCTCGGCCTCCTGTGCGCGCCGTGCGGCGGCGCGCTGCTGGGCGGCGCGCACCCAGTCGGCGCGGGCCGCCACAAAAGCGTCCACATAGGCGGCCGGCACCCGCGCCGACGCGCTGGCCGCAACCGAGCCGTCCGCCCGGACGCGCAGATTGATATTGCGCACCCGCCGCCGCGTCAGCGTGTAGGCAATGCCCCCCGCCGCGCGCTGCTGCACCTGCTGTGTAGCCAAGCCGCCGCCCCCTTGTCAGAAATATATATGCAATATTGTACACGCATTTACGGGAAAGTGCAACACCCCTGACTATGCGCTTTACCGCCAAAGGGTGTCTTACTTTTGTAAAACGCAATTGCCGTAATCATAGGTTTATGCTATGATAATTATAAAACATTGTGCTATGAGGTGACCGCTATGACTGCCGCGCAGCAGCAACAGGCCGCAAAAAAATTTGCCGCCTACTGGAAGGATAAGGGCTACGAAAAAGGCGAAAGTCAATCCTTTTGGCTTTCCCTTTTGCGTGATGTCTACGGCGTGCAACAGCCGGAGCAGTTCATCACATTTGAGGAACAGGTTCACCTCGACCACACCAGCTTTATTGACGGCGCGATACCGTCCACCAAAGTGCTGATTGAGCAAAAAGGTCTTGGCAAAGACCTGAACAAGCCCATCAAGCAATCAGACGGTACGATGCTGACGCCGTTCCAGCAGGCCAAACGCTACATTACAGAACTGCCGCTTTCCCAGCATCCGCGTTGGGTCGTGACCTGCAATTTTGCGCAGTTCTATGTCTACGATATGGAGCGCCCCGGTGGTGAGCCGGAAATCATCGCGCTGGCAAACCTTGAAAAAGAATACTATCGTCTGCAATTTCTGGTGGACACCGGCAGCGAACACCTTAAGCGTGAGATGGAGGTTTCCATTGCCGCCGGTGAAATTGTAGGGCTTCTGTATGACGCACTCTACAAACAATATGCAAGCCCGCAGGCCGAACAATCGCTGAAAAGTCTGAACAAGCTATGTGTGCGGCTGGTGTTCTGCCTGTACGCCGAGGACGCAGGGATTTTCGGTCGGCACGGTATGTTCCACGACTATCTGGCCGCGTTCGACACGCGCGGTATGCGCAAGGCGTTGGTAGAACTGTTCCGCGTGCTGGACACCAAGCTGCAAGACCGCGACCCCTATCTGCAGGACGATAACCCGGAGCTGGCCGCGTTCCCCTATGTCAACGGCGGCTTGTTCAGTGATGAAAATATAGAGATACCGCCCTTTACCGATGAAATCCGCAATTTGCTGCTGAACAAGGCCAGCGAGGATTTCAACTGGGCGGAAATCAGCCCCACGATTTTCGGTGCTGTGTTTGAAAGCACCCTGAACCCCGAAACGCGCCGCAGCGGCGGTATGCACTATACCAGCATCGAGAATATCCACAAGGTCATTGACCCGCTGTTTCTGGACGCACTGAAAGCGGAGCTAGACGAAATTTGTGAAAACCCCATAGAGCGCACAAAGAACGCCAAACTGCGGGCTTTTCAGCGCAAGTTGGCCGGGTTGAAATTTTTAGACCCCGCGTGCGGCAGCGGCAACTTTTTGACCGAAACATATCTAAGTCTGCGGCGGCTGGAAAATAAAATCCTGCTGGAACTTTCCCACGGACAGGTGACGATGTACACCGCCAGTGAAAGCCCGATACAGGTTTCCATCAGCCAGTTTTACGGCATTGAAATCAACGATTTTGCAGTGACGGTTGCCAAAACCGCACTCTGGATTGCCGAAAGCCAGATGATGAAGGAAACCGAAAAAATTCTGCTTGTGCCGCTGGACTTTCTGCCGCTGAAAACCAACGCTTATATTGTAGAGGGCAACGCCCTGCGCACTGATTGGGAAAGCGTTGTACCCAAAAGCGAGCTGAATTATATAATGGGCAACCCGCCGTTTGTGGGTGCGCGTTTGATGGACAAGGCGCAAAAAGATGATATTAACCATATTTTTGCGGGTTGGAAAAACGCAGGCAATTTGGATTATGTATGCTGTTGGTACAAAAAAGCCGCTGATATAATGCAGAACACGGCAATCCGTACTGCATTGGTTTCTACTAATTCCGTTTCACAAGGCGAAAGTGTAGCCAACCTCTGGAAACCCTTGTTTGCGGACGGCGTGCATATTGATTTTGCTTACCGCACTTTCCGCTGGGACAGCGAAGCCAAGAGCAAGGCTCATGTTCACTGTGTCATTATCGGATTCAGTACAGCGGTCAATCCTGCGGAGCGCCGCATATACAGTAGCGAACGCTATCAAGTTGCAAAGAATATCAATGGGTATCTGCTGGACGGTGACAATGTTTTTATTGAGAGCCGTAATAAGCCGCTTTGCAGTGTGCCGGAAATTGGAATCGGTAATAAGCCGATTGACGGCGGGTTCTATCTCTTTGAAAAAGAGGAAATGGAAGATTTCATTAAAAAAGAACCCGTGTCAAAAAAGTATTTTCGTCCTTGGTATGGCTCAAAAGAATTTATAAATCGAAAATCTCGCTATTGCTTGTGGCTTGGTGATTGCAGTCCTGCCGAATTGAAAACCATGCCATTGTGCTTAGAGCGTGTGAAATCAGTAAAAGAGTATCGTTTAAATAGTACCAGTGCGGGAACCGTAAAACTCGCGGATAAACCTACTCATTTTCACGTTGAGAATATGCCGGATTCCACCTATATTCTCGTGCCTAAAGTTTCTTCTGAACGCAGACGTTATGTTCCGATTGGTTTTATGACTCCTGATGTTCTTTGCAGTGACCTTGTTTTTATTATTCCAAAAGCGTCGCTATATCATTTCGGTATATTGACTTCTAATATCCATATGGCTTGGATGCGGGCCGTTTGTGGACGATTAGAAATGCGATACCGCTATTCTAAAGATGTAGTCTACAACAACTTTCCTTGGCCTACCCCCCCCCGAAATTTATTTGACAAAATCGAGCAGACTGCACAAGCTATTCTGGACGCACGCGCACTTTACCCGGATTGCAGTCTGGCTGACCTGTACGATGAACTGACCATGCCGCCGGAGCTGCGCAAAGCTCATCAGGACAATGACCGCGCTGTGATGGACGCTTACGGCTTTACCAAAGGCACCGCCGCCCGCACCAGCGAGAGCGCCTGTGTGGCCGAACTGATGAAACTGTATCAGAAGATGGTTTCCGGTCAACAATAAAATTGACAAGTTACCATCAAAAAACTCCGGGGGCGTTTGCTCCCGGAGTTTGCTTTTATTGGGGCTGCATCGGCTTGCTGCAATCCATACACAGGATGCGGCTTTCACGCAGCACTTCTTTCTGCAAAGTGTGGTGCGATTGCGGTACACAGCAAGGGGTAAAAGAAAAAGCCCTTAGTTTCTAACGAATTTTCGTTAAAAAACCAAGGACTACATTTGGTGACCCTCCCGTCCATCTCCCGCCCCCTAAAAACAGCCCGCAGGGCTGTTTTTGCCCCGCGGGACGCTGACGCGGGGTTGCGACTTGCGGTTACCGCATCAGGCTGCGCCCCTTGGGCGGGGCTTGCCTTCTGCGACCGCTGCGCCTGCTTCGGCTTCCTGTTTCCGCCGCAGGCGGCGGTCGCCTCCGCAGCAGGCTGTTCGATTCCCGTACGGGTCACCATTTACGCCCGACACCTGTTGAAAAGTAAATTTAAAGAAAAAAGCACTACCTCAAATGAAGTAGTGCTTTTTGGTGACCCGTACGGGAATCGAACCCATGTTACAGCCGTGAAAGGGCCGTGTCTTAACCGCTTGACCAACG
>ENA-UPTB01002455-UPTB01002455.1-human-gut-metagenome-genome-assembly--contig:-NODE-2455-length-12927-cov-3.584747_pt1 | contig 12927 bp, 10 predicted proteins | sample MGYA00250046_ERZ773369 | MGnify/ENA primary metagenome ERZ773369 (study PRJEB29103, sample SAMN06111938) | human gut metagenome | biome: human gut; feature: ankylosing spondylitis patient; material...
GACGACAACTATAAAGACCATCCGGAAAAATTCGTGGATGGGCTGTATCGTGAAGGAGTGGGCATTCCCCTGAATATACCTTTGATGGGAAGCGGAGAGCCGCGGGTACGCCGCCCGAAGAAAGACGGTAGCAATTGGTCGAAGACTGCCTTGCCGTGGATGAGCATCGGGTATGAGACCCAGATGCCGCCGATAGCCACACTGACTTTCTATAATGCCATTGCCAACGGCGGAAAGATGGTACGTCCGCGTTTTGTAAAAGCCGTCCGGAAGAATGGTGAAGTCGTGCGCGAGTTCCCGGTGGAGGTCATCAAAGAGCGGATATGCTCTCCGAAGACACTGAACGACATTCAGGAAATACTCGAAATGGTAGTAAGTAAAGGATTGGGCAAGAAAGCCGGATGCAAGGATTTCAAGGTGTCCGGCAAGACGGGTACTGCCCAGGTGGCCCAAGGGCGCGGCGGTTATCATGGAGGCCGGATGAAATATCTTATCAGTTTTTGCGGTTATTATCCCTCAGACCGGCCGAAGTACAGTTGTATCGTCGCGATACAAAAGTCCGGTCTGCCGGCTTCGGGAGGCGGACATTGCGGTCCGGTGTTCAGCGAGATCGCCCAAAGCGTCATGGCGAAAGGGGTATATCGCGATGTATCGGAAGCGTCAGACTCGGCTTCCGTCTTCGTTCCGGATGTGTTGGACGGTGATATGAATGCCACGCGGGCGGTACTGAAAGAACTGGATATTCCTTTCCGGCAAGACTGGAGTACGGACGAAAGTGGAAAGAGCGTTTGGGGGAAAGCGGTGAACAGCGGGAATGTCGTGACGTTGCGCGGTGACAATACGCCGATGGAAATCGTACCGGACGTGAAAGGCATGGGGGCGAAAGACGCTGTGTATATGCTGGAGAGCCGGGGATTGAAAGTGAGATTGGAAGGCGTGGGGCGTGTGGTTTCGCAAAGCATCCCGCCGTACGTCAAATATAAGAAAGGGCAAACCATACAGATTAAATTAAAAAGATAAGAGGGAAGCATGATGATGGAGTTGGATATTTTGCTGAAAAGCGTGAGTGTCGTACGGGTCACAGGCGATACCGTACGGAATATTACGGGAATCAATATGGATTCCCGGCTTGTGCAGCCGGGCGATTTGTTTGTCGCCGTCAAAGGGACGCAGGCCGACGGTCACGCTTATATCGGCAAGGCAGTAGAGAAAGGAGCCGTAGCCGTAGTGTGCGAGGTATGGCCGGAGGTGCAGGCCGAGGGGGTGACGTACGTACAAGTGAAAGACTCCGAAAGTGCGGTGGGACGGTTGGCTACGGTGTTTTACGGCGACCCGACTTCCAAGTTGCAACTTATCGGAGTGACCGGTACGAACGGCAAAACTACGATTGCCACCTTATTATATAATATGTTCCGGGTGTTCGGTTATAAGTGCGGACTTTGTTCTACGGTTTGCAATTATATAGATGATGAGGCTGTCCCGACAGAGCATACTACGCCCGACCCGATTACGTTGAACCGTTTGTTGGGACGTATGGCGGACGAAGGTTGCAAATACGCTTTCATGGAAGTCAGTTCGCATGCAGTAGCCCAGCATCGTATTGCAGGCCTGAAGTTTGCAGGAGGTATTTTTACGAACCTTACGCGCGACCATCTGGATTACCATAAGACATTCGAGAACTACCGCGATGCCAAGAAGGCATTTTTCGACGGTTTGCCCAAGGGGGCTTTTGCCGTGACGAATGTGGACGACCGCAACGGGATGATCATGGTGCAGAACACAAAGGCCGTCGTGAAGACTTATTCTTTGCGCGCGGCTGCCGATTTCAAGGCAAAGGTGTCGGAAGAGTCGTTTGAAGGCATGTGCCTGGATGTCAATGGCAAAGAGGTGAGCGTTCCTTTCATAGGCCGTTTCAATGTATCCAACTTGTTGGCTGTGTACGCTGCTGCCGTTTGTATGGGGCGCGGGGCTGAAGACGTTCTGGTAGCCCTTAGTACATTGCGCCCGGTGAACGGACGTTTCGAGACGATTCGTTCGAAGGAAGGAGTGACTGCCATTGTCGATTACGCCCATACGCCGGATGCGTTGGTCAATGTGTTGTCGACCGTGAACGAAATACTGAAACGGCGCGGCGAAGTCATTACGGTCTGCGGAGCCGGAGGCAATCGTGACAAGGGCAAGCGTCCGATTATGGCGCAGGAAGCAGTGAAAAACAGCGATAGGGTAATCATAACCAGTGACAATCCGCGTTTCGAGGAGCCGCAGGAAATTATCAACGATATGTTGGCCGGACTGGACAAGGAGCAAATGCGCAAGGTGATTTCCATTGTCGACCGCAAGGAGGCTATCCGTACAGCCTGCATGATGGCACGGCCCGGAGATGTGGTGCTGGTGGCCGGGAAGGGGCATGAAGATTATCAGGAGGTGAAAGGCGTGAAGCATCATTTCGACGACCATGAGGTGATAAAAGAAGTATTTGGCATTTAACCGTTGCGCACATGTTGTATTATTTGTTTCGATTTTTAGGAGAGTACGGGATTCCCGGTTCGCATATATGGACCTACATCTCTTTCCGGGCTTTGCTGACTCTGATTCTGTCGTTGGTCATTTCCGTATGGTTCGGGGAATACTTCATCAAGTGGATGAAACGCCATAACGTGAGCGAGGCGCAGCGCGACAAGTCGATAGACCCTTACGGGGTAGAGAAAAAGGGAGTGCCTACCATGGGCGGTATCATCATCATCGTGTCCATCATCGTTCCTTGTCTGCTCTTCGGGCGTTTGCGTAACATCTATATGATACTGATGCTGATTACGACCGTGTGGTTGGGTGTTTTAGGGTTCGCGGACGATTACATCAAGATGAAAGTAAGCAAAGACGGTTTGCGGCCTGTGTATAAGCTGGCGGGACAGACCCTTTTGGGACTTTTTGTCGGCCTGACATTGTGGCTCAGTCCCGACGCGGTGATTCGGGAGAATGTATCGACACAGCGTTTGGGCAACACCGAAGTCGTCGTACACAAAAGTGAGAAAGTGAAATCGACCATTACCACGATACCGTTTGTGAAGGACAACAACTTGGATTATGCCGAGATTATGAGTTTTTGCGGAAAATACAAGACGGCTGCCGGGTGGTTCTTGTTTGTGGTCATGACTACGTTGGTCGTGGTAGCCGTGTCCAACGGGTCGAATCTGAACGACGGCATGGACGGCATGGCAGCAGGCAATTCGGCGATTATCGGTGTGGCATTGGGCGTATTGGCCTACGTGTCCAGTCATATAGCCTTTGCCAGTTACCTGAACATCATGTACATACCCGGTTCGGAGGAATTGGTCATCTTCATCTGTGCTTTTGTAGGCGCGTTGGTCGGTTTCTTGTGGTATAACGCCTATCCTGCCCAGATTTTCATGGGGGATACGGGCAGTTTGTCCATCGGAGGCATCATTGCCGTGACGGCCATCATCATACATAAGGAATTGCTTATCCCCTTGATGTGTTTTGTGTTCCTGATGGAGAGCCTGAGCGTGATTCTGCAAGTGAACTATGCGAAATGGGGGAACCGGAAAGGACTGAAGTTAAGAGTGTTCAAGCGAGCCCCGATTCATGATACTTTCCGGGTGCGTCCCGGACAGTTGGCTCCGGACGTGAAGGTGCTGTGCAACTGGCCTAAAGGATGTTGGTTAGAATCGAAAGTCACGGTCCGTTTTTGGATTATCACGATCATCTTGGCGGCCATGACGATTATAACGTTAAAAATCAGATAAGGAAGAAGCTATGGGGAAAAGAATGGTAATATTGGGAGCGGCCGAAAGCGGCGTGGGCGCTGCGGTGCTGGCTCAGAAAAAAGGCTTTGATGTCTTTGTTTCCGATATGGGAAAAATCAAGCCTCATTACGTGGACTTGCTGGACCGTTACGGAATTGCGTAGGAAGACGGCGGCCATACGGAAGAACTGGTCCTGAATGCGGACGAGGTGATAAAAAGCCCGGGCATACCGGAAGATGCCCCGATGGTGTTGAAGGTGAAAGCCGCCGGTATTCCCATTATCTCGGAAATAGAATTTGCCGGACGCTATACGCACGCCAAGATGATTTGTATTACGGGCAGCAACGGCAAGACCACTACTACGTCCTTGATTTATCATATCTTCAAGAAAGCGGGTTACAACGTCGGGTTGGCCGGAAATATCGGCCAAAGCCTGGCCTTGCAGGTGGCCGAGAAAGATTATGACTATTATGTGATAGAACTGAGCAGTTTCCAGTTGGACAACATGTACCGTTTCCGGGCTAACATTGCCGTGTTGCTTAACATCACGCCCGACCATCTGGACCGTTACGACCATTGCATGCAGAATTATGTGGATGCCAAAATGCGCATTTTGCAGAACCAGGAAGAGACGGATGCCTTCGTCTATTGGAATGACGACCCGATTATCCGGAAAGAATTGGAGAAATACCAGATCAAGGCCAAGAAATGTCCGTTCTCCATCTTGAAGAAAGAAGGGATGATAGGTTATCTGGCCGACGGGCAATATGTGATAGAATACCCCACGCCGTTCAACATGGAGCAGGAATCATTGGCTCTGACTGGGAAGCACAATATGTACAATTCTTTGGCGGCAGGCATCACGGCCGACATCGCCGGGGTGAAGAATGAAGTGATACGGCAGAGCCTGGGTGATTTCGAGGGTGTGGAACACCGCTTGGAGAAAGTGGTGCGTGTGCGTGGCGTGGATTATATCAACGATTCCAAGGCCACCAACGTGGATGCCTGCTGGTATGCGTTGGAGAGCATGAAAACGCCCACGGTATTGATTTTGGGAGGAAAAGACAAAGGGAATGATTACGAGGCCATAGCCGAACTGGTCCGGAAGAAATGTGTGGGGCTGGTGTTCCTCGGGGCGGACAACCGGAAACTTCATGATTTTTTCGATTCGTTCGGTATTCCTATTGCCGACACCCACAGCATGAAAGACTGCGTGGAGGCGTGCTACAGGATGGCCCGTCCCGGCGATACCGTATTGTTGAGTCCCTGTTGTGCCAGTTTCGACTTGTTCAAGAACATGGAAGACCGTGGCGAACAGTTCAAGTCATTGGTAAGGGCGTTGTAAAGTAAGGGAGCGAAAGGATGGTCACACCAACAAAAGTTTTAAAGAAGTGGAGCCTGTTCGAAGGCGACAAGGTCATCTGGATGATTTTGTTCTTCCTCGGCATGATATCCATCATAGAAGTGTATAGCGCTTCCAGCAATATGAGTTACAAGACGGGGTATTATTGGAAGCCGATTCTGCAACATGCCTCATATTTCGTCGTGGGCGTGTTGGCCACGATCTTGGTGCATAAGATACCGTGCCGTTATTTTAAGTTGATACCCTTGGCCGGCATACCGTTGTCCGTATTCTTGCTTGGAATAGCCATGTTTACCACCAAAGTGAACAATGCAAGCCGTTGGCTTGAGGTGGGCGGTATCGGTTTCCAGCCTTCCGAGATAGCCAAGGGCGTGTTGATTGCCACGACGGCCATGATTCTTTCGAGCATGCGCGACGAGGCCGGGGCGCAACGTCGTGCGTTCAAGTGGATTATGGGCGTGTCGGTCGTAATCTGTTTGTTGATTGTGCCCGAAAACTTCTCTACAGCCGCCATGACTTTTCTGGTCATTCTGGTGATGATGTTCATAGGCGGGATACCTTGGAAACAGTTAGGCACCTTATTGGGGATTATCGTTATTGCCGGAGCCAGTTTGTTTTCATTTTTGCGCTTTGCACCGGATTCTACGATAGAATCCATGAGCGACTGGCCCGGCCTGCACCGTTTGCCGACGTGGGCCAGTCGTGTGCGTGGGCATGGGAATATACCGGAGAATGCGGCGGACTACGATCTGACCAAGAATCCGCAGGTGACGCATGCCAAGATAGCCATTGCCACGTGTAATGTGATAGGCCGGGGGCCGGGGAATTCCGTGGAACGCGATTTCCTGCCACAGTCGTTTTCCGACTTCATTTATGCCATCGTCATAGAGGAACTCGGATTGGGCGGTGGTGCCTTCGTCATGTTCCTGTATATCGTGTTGCTTTTCCGGTCGGCCAGGATAGCCAGCCGGTGCGAGCGAAACTTCCCGGCTTTCCTTGTGATGGGGCTATCGCTGATGCTCGTCACGCAAGCCATGATTAATATGGCCGTGGCAGTCGGAGTCTTTCCGGTGACGGGACAACCCTTGCCGTTAATCAGTAAAGGAGGTACGTCCACTTTGATTAATTGTGTGTATATGGGAGTCATCCTGAGCGTAAGCCGTTCGGCCAAGAAAAAGCCTCAGGTAACGGAAGAAACTGAAGATTGAAGAAAGATTCGCATGAGGGGCGGTGATGTGCCCGGGAAGGGAACGGACTTACCCTTGTGTCATGATTTATGATTCGCCATCCGCAGCTTGCCCTTTGGGTGAGGCCTGTGGATGGTTTTGTTTGTAGAAGTCTTGTTTTCAGAAGCTTATGCCTTGTAAATCTCTTGCCGCAGATTGGAAAATTTTTCTCAGGCGAACGAAAAATCATTCGGCTGAGATTGAAAAATCGTTCGGCTGAGAATGATTTGTCATCTTCCGTAAGGGCGTGGAATGACAGGCTGTGAAGGTCTGAAATGTAAGAAATAATTCATTTTCAGAATAAAATAAGGAAGAAAAAAAGGTAGAAATACCGGATTTATTATTATTTTTGCTGATAAAATTCAGTTTCATGAGAGAAGAGTTAAGGATTATCGTGAGCGGAGGAGGAACGGGCGGACATATATTCCCGGCCGTGTCCATTGCGAATGCCATCAAATCGCAGCATCCGGAAGCCGAGATATTGTTCGTCGGAGCCGAAGGGCGGATGGAGATGCAGCGTGTTCCGGCTGCCGGTTATCCTATCAAGGCATTGCCGATTTGCGGTTTCGACCGCAAGCATTTGCTGAAGAATATTGCCGTGCTTTTCAAGATTTGGAAAAGCCGCAGGATGGCGAGGAAGATTATCCGTGATTTCAGGCCGATGGCAGCCGTGGGAGTAGGAGGCTATGCCAGCGGTCCCACGTTGAATATGGCCGAGGCGATGGGAATCCCCACATTGATACAGGAGCAGAACTCGTATGCCGGAGTGACCAATAAGTTGCTGGCCAAGCGGGCCGATAAGATTTGTGTGGCTTACGACGGAATGGAGCGTTTTTTCCCGAAAGAGAAAATCATCCTGACGGGAAACCCTGTCCGTCAAGGTTTGCTGGAGAACACCAAAAGCCGCGAAGAGGCTTTGGCCGACTTCGGCCTGTTGCCGGGGCTGAAAACGGTGCTCCTGATAGGCGGTAGCCTGGGAGCGCGTACTTTGAACGAGAGTGTGCTCGCTAATCTTACGGCCATCTCGGCTTCCGGTGTGCAGTTTATCTGGCAGACGGGAGGTTATTATTTTGCCCAGATACAGGAACAGTTGAAACTGAAGGGACAGCCCGACAATCTGTTTGTGACGGATTTCATTGCCAAGATGGAAGACGCATACGCGGCTGCCGATTTGGTTATTTCAAGGGCCGGGGCCAGCAGCATCTCGGAATTGTGCCTGTTGGGTAAGCCGGCCATATTGGTGCCTTCGCCGAACGTGGCCGAGGACCACCAGACTAAAAATGCGTTGGCTCTGGTCGACAAACAGGCCGCGCTTTACGTCAAAGATGCCGAGGCCGTGAACAAATTAATCGGTCTGGCTCTGAATGTCATCCGGGATGCGGACAAGTTGTCCGCATTGAGCCGGAATATCAAAGCCATGGCCTTCACGGACTCTGCCGACCGCATTGCGGAAGAGGTTTGTAAACTCGCTGTGGCATATAGGGAAAACCGCGATTAAGCGAGCGCGGAGGCAAGCTCGCTTGCCTCTGCCGAGCGGGAGCGGTTTATTTAAAGGAAGAAGTAGAAGATGGAAATGAACGCGATAAAAGCAGTGTATTTCGTAGGGATAGGCGGAATCGGCATGAGTGCCATCGCCCGTTATTTCCTGCAGAAAGGGCTTTGTGTGGGAGGTTACGACCGCACGCCTTCCGAGCTCACGCGGAAGTTGCAGGAAGAGGGTGCCCGGATTCACTATGAAGAGGATGTGGAACAAATCCCTTCCGCCTGTCGGGACAAAGACACCTGCCTGGTGGTTTATACACCGGCCATCCCCGGCGAGCATGCCGAGCTGGCCTATTTCAAGGCGAACGGATTCGAGATAGAGAAACGTGCGCAGGTGTTGGGCACGTTGACGCGTGCCCATAAAGGGCTTTGTGTGGCCGGGACGCATGGGAAAACCACCACATCGTCCATGGCGGCTCATATCCTGCATCAGAGTCACGTGGACTGCAATGCCTTTTTGGGCGGCATCACCAAGAATTACGGTACGAATTACATTCTTTCTCCGAAGAGCGATTACGTGGTCATCGAAGCCGACGAGTTCGACCGTTCTTTTCATTGGCTGACGCCATACGCGTCTGTGATTACAGCCACTGACCCCGACCACTTGGATATCTACGGGACGAAAGAGGCCTATTTGGAAAGTTTCAGAAAATATACTTCCTTGATTCGTCCGGGAGGTTTCCTGGTCTTGCACGAGGGACTGGAGATGCAGCCGGATGTACAAGAGGGGGTGACAACCTATTCTTATAGCTGGGGACACGGGGATTTCCATGCGGAGAACATCCGTATCGGTGACGGTGAAATATATTTTGATTTTATCTCTCCGTTAGGGCATATCAAGGATGTGCAGTTGGGAGTTCCCGTAAGCATTAATATCGAGAACGGGATAGCGGCTATGGCCTTGGCGCAAATCAGCGGCGTGACACCGGAAGAGATAAAGCGGGGTATGGCTTCGTTCAGAGGAGTGGACCGCCGTTTCGACTTCCGGTTGAAAGACGATAAGGCCGTTTTCCTGACAGACTATGCCCATCATCCGGCCGAGATACGCCAAAGCGTGATATCCATCCGCGAACTGTACCGGGGAAAGAAGATTGCAGCGATATTCCAACCCCATCTTTATACGCGTACGCGTGATTTTTATAAAGAGTTTGCCGAGAGCCTCTCGCTGTTGGACGAGGTGATTCTTACGGATATTTATCCTGCCCGTGAAACGCCTATCCCGGGCGTGACGAGCCGGTTGATATATGACCGTCTGGCTCCTACGGTGAAGAAATGCCTGTGCCGGAAGGAAGACGTGCCGGAGATAGTGCGGCAGTCGGATGCGGATGTATTTATATTGTTAGGAGCCGGGGATTTGGAATCCTATGCTCCGCAGATTACGGAGATATTGAAAGAGAGATGATTAAGAAGCTGGCCATTATATTGTTGTTGGTGGGACTGTTTTGCTATTTTATCGCAGCAGTCACGGTGTTGAACAAACCCAAGGAAGGGCTTGTGTGCAATGGCGTGGAGGTTGTGGTCGAAGACAGTCTGCAGACCGGTTTTATCCAGTCGGGAGAAGTGTTGAGGCTGTTGGAAAGCCGCAAATGCAACCCGACGGGACAAAAAATGGACCAGGTGATGTTGAGCCGGATAGAAGAGGCTTTGCGGAAGAATCCTTATATCGAGGACGTAACAAGCTATAAGACGCCCGGCGGGAAGGTGTGTGTGCGCGTCAAGCAGCGTCTGCCTATATTGCATGTCATGTCTTCCGACGGACAGAACTACTATCTGGACCGTGCGGGCCGGCAGATGCCGAAATCGTCCTATTACGCCGACTTGGTCGTGGCGACCGGAGATATCACACCGCAGTATGCCCGGCAGAATCTGACTCGTCTGGGGAGGTTGATACAAGATAACCCGTTCTGGAACCACCAAATCCAGCAGATTCATGTGCTGGAGAATGGCGAGGTGGAATTAGTGCCCCGAGTAGGGGAACATACGATCCTTTTGGGGCGTCCCACAAATGTGGAAGACAAACTGGGCAGGATGAAAGAGTTTTATACGGAAGGACTGAACAAGGTGGGGTGGAATAAGTACTCCCAGATCAGCCTGAAGTATAACAATCAAATTATTTGCAAGAAAAATAAGAAATGATATGGCTGTAGAGAAAGAAATCATTGTAGCGGTAGAATTCGGCTCCTCGAAGATACGAGGTGTGGCCGGGTGCAAGAATATAGACGGCAGTGTGCAGGTGCTGGATATCGAACAGGTAGATGCACGGCACTGTATCCGAAAGGGTGTGGATTATAATATAGACAAGACCGTGATGTGTTTGAAACACATTGTCGACAAGATGGAGAATGCACTGGATATGCGTGTGCGTAAGGTCTTTGTCGGGATAGGAGGCCAGTCGTTACGGGCAAAGAAGAACACGGTGTCACGTCAGTTTGCCACAAAAACCGTGGTTTCGCAAGAGTTGGTGGATTCTTTGCTCAAAACCAACAGGAATACGGTATATGCCGGCTATGAAATACTGGAAGTGGTTCCGCAGGAATATCATGTGGGTTTGGATACTACGGTAGACCCGGTCGGGGTCTTGAGCAGCCAGATAGACGGAACCTATCTGAATATCATCGCTAAAACGGAAATCAAAGAATATATTCTGAAATGTGTGGAGGCGGTCGGGCTTGACGTGGCCGGCATGTTTGTGGCACCGATGGCTTTAGCCGGCTGCGTGCTGACGGATACGGAGAAGCGTTCGGGCTGTGCTCTTGTGGATTTCGGTTACGGAACGACTACTGTCGCAGTATATAAAGGCAACTTGTTGCGTCATCTGGCTGTGATACCGTTAGGAGGAAATAATATCACTCAGGATCTTTGCAGCCTGCAAATTGATGAGGATGAAGCGGAAGGGCTGAAAATGAAATACGGTTCGGCTTATTCCGATCTGAGCAGTGAAGAACTGGCCAAGAATCTTTTGGTGAACAACGGTCGTACGATTGAGGAGCGTTTGTTGGTGGACATTGTAGAGGCTCGTGAGGAAGAAATCTTGAGCAATGTGGCAGCGCAGATTCGTAATAGCGGCTATCAGGATAAGTTGTTGGCCGGAATTGTCATTTCGGGTGCGGCATCCAATGTGAAGAATCTCGATAAAGCGGCTTCAGTCCGTCTTCATCCGGATAAAACGCGTTTTGCACGTATCGTACCTTTTGCGTTACAAGCTGTTCATGCCGAGCAGGTGGTGAAGGACGGTTCTTTAAATACTTTGTTGGCGTTGATGAACGAAGGAAACCAGAATTGTGTGGAACCCAAGGTCGTAGTGAAGGAGGAAGTGCCCGAGGAGGTTGTAGAAGAAAAGGAAATACCGCAGACTGCTCCCAGTTTTGTTCCGGTAGAGGAAACGCATAAGGAAGTCTACGAAAGAGAGGAACCGAAGAATAAAGGGGGAATTTGGAAGAAGTTTAAGGAGAAACTTGTGGATTTGACTAAAACGGTAACTGAAGAATAACATAGAAAAACAAAATAGATTATGCAAGAAGAAACAGATATTCGGTTTAACTTCAAAACGAACAGCCCGAGCATCATTAAGGTGATCGGAGTGGGAGGTGGCGGAGGTAACGCCGTCAATCACATGTATAAGGAAGGTATTCATGATGTGAGTTTTGTGCTGTGTAATACCGACAATCAGGCTTTGAGCGACTCTCCTATCCCGACACGTCTGCAATTGGGGACAGAAGGCTTGGGAGCCGGAAACCGCCCCGAGCGTGCGCGTCAGGCGGCCATGGAGAGTTTGGACGGTATAAAAGAAATGCTGAACGACGGAACCCGTATGGTTTTCATTACGGCTGGAATGGGAGGCGGTACCGGAACCGGTGCGGCTCCCGTGATAGCGCAATGTGCCAAGGAAATGGGTATCCTGACGGTCGGTATCGTGACTATACCGTTCCGTTTTGAGGGGTTGAAGAAAATAGACCAGGCATTGGACGGGGTGGAGGAAATATCCAAGCATGTCGATGCGCTGTTGGTTATCAATAATGAACGCTTGCGCGAGATTTATCCGGAGCTTACTGTACTGAATGCCTTTGCCAAGGCAGACGATACGTTGTCCGTTGCCGCCAAGAGCATAGCCGAAATTATTACGGTACATGGTATTGTAAACCTCGACTTCCAGGATGTGACCACGGTGTTGAAAGACGGTGGTGTGGCCATCATGAGTACTGGATTCGGAGAGGGTGAAGGACGTGTGCGCCAAGCTATCGAAAGTGCGCTTCATTCTCCGTTGCTCAATAACAACGACATATTCAACTCCAAGAAGGTGTTGCTGAGCATTTCGTTCTGTGATCAGGAAGAGAGCGACCAGTTGACCATGGAAGAGATGAACGAAGTGCATGAATTCATGAGTAAGTTCGGTGATGATGTGGAGACGAAGTTCGGACTAGCCACGGATGCCACGTTGGAGAAGAAGGTGAAGATCACGGTGCTGGCTACCGGATTCGGTCTGAAGAACGTGCCGGGCATGGATAATGTGATGGCCAAGCATGGCATTGAAGATGAAGAGGCACGGGCTCAGAAAGAGGAAATAGCCGTAAAGAAGGCCGAACGTCGGCGTGAGTTTTATACGCATGACATGAATCAAAGAGAAATCAAGCGTCCGCATCATCTTTATATTTTCGGAGAAGACGATTTGGATAATGACGATGTGATTTCCATGGTGGAAGATACGCCTACCTACAAGCGTAGCAAGGAAGCATGGCGGCAGGAACTAATGGAGAGGAAAAGTCGATGATAGTTTTTTAGTATATAATAAAAGGAATAAGATATGGCACTTTTTGAACAAATCAGCAAGGATATCGTAGTGGCCATGAAGGCCAAGGATAAAGTCGCGTTGGAAGCGTTGCGGAACATCAAGAAGTTCTTCCTGGAAGCCAAAACCGCTCCGGGGGCAAACGATGAGTTGACGGATGATGCGGCTATGAAGATTTTAGCCAAACTGGCCAAGCAGGGTAAGGACACTGCAGCTTTATACGTAGAGCAGGGACGCCAGGACTTG
>ENA-UPTB01002466-UPTB01002466.1-human-gut-metagenome-genome-assembly--contig:-NODE-2466-length-12866-cov-2.948940_pt1 | contig 12866 bp, 8 predicted proteins | sample MGYA00250046_ERZ773369 | MGnify/ENA primary metagenome ERZ773369 (study PRJEB29103, sample SAMN06111938) | human gut metagenome | biome: human gut; feature: ankylosing spondylitis patient; material...
TTAATGTGGACCAGCCTGGGCTTGAACCAGGGACCTCCAGATTATGAGTCTGTTGCTCTAACCAACTGAGCTAAAAGTCCGAAACAACTTCTTTTTGAAATTGCAGTGCAAAAGTAATATGATTTATTGAGATATGCAAACAATAAAGGTAAAAAATGGAGGGAAAAGCTTTCAATATTGCCGGAACTATTGTATTTTCGCATCGTGGAATGATGTATGAAACAGAAATCGCATATAATTTAAGGTAAAGATGAGTACAAAAGAGACTGATTGGTTGAGTGTCGGTTTGAATGACCGGCAAGTAGAAGAGAGCCGTGCCCGTCATGGGAGTAACGAACTGACCCCGCCAAAACGCCCTTCAATGTGGAGGCTTTATCTGGAGAAATTCCAGGATCCCGTAATACGGATATTGTTGGTAGCCGCCTTGCTGTCTTTTGTAGTCGCTTTTGTGGAAAATGAATTTGCAGAGACCATAGGAATCGTGTGTGCCATATTGTTGGCTACAGGCATCGGCTTTTATTTTGAGTACGATGCCGCCCGTAAATTCGATGTGTTGAATGCTTTGGGAAGCGAGGCGCTTGTACGGGTTGTACGTAACGGACAGGTGTGTGAGGTTCCGCGTAAGGAACTTGTGGTGGGAGACATCATCATGTTGGAAACCGGAGACGAGATACCTGCCGATGCCGAGTTGTTGAAGGCTGAAAGTTTGCAGGTGAATGAATCGAATCTGACGGGAGAGCCGGTTACGCGGAAAAGTACGGATCATTCGGATTTTGATAAAAATGCCCCGTATGCCACGAATCGATTGATGCGTGGCACGACCATTGTAGAGGGGAGTGCTACGGCTCGTGTGATAGCTGTGGGCGACCATACGGAGATTGGTCAGGTAGCTCGCGAAGCGACGGTGCTGACCGGTGAGAAGACCCCATTGAACAAACAGTTGGACCGTTTGGCCGGTTTCATTAGTAAGATAGGCTATACCGTGGCATTCCTTACGTTTACGATATTTACGGTACATGGTTTGATGGAATATGTCCCCAAGGTCGATATGTGGGGGAGTGAGAACTATTGGCATGTGTTTGGGATGGTGCTGAATAATTTCATGATGGCTGTGACGTTGATTGTCATGGCTGTTCCCGAGGGATTGCCGATGGCTGTGACGTTAAGTCTGGCATTGAATATGCGTCGTATGCTGAAGACCAATAACCTGGTACGTAAGATGCATGCTTGCGAGACGATGGGGGCCATTACGGTGATTTGTACGGACAAGACCGGAACATTGACACAAAATCGCATGACCGTGTCGCAAATGCTGATGCAAGATGAGGATTCGGCACTCTTGGATGAAGCTATCGCCTGCAATACGACTGCCTTTTTGAATGAATCCCGTACGGAGGGGTTGGGAAATCCCACGGAAGTGGCTTTGTTGCTTTGGATGCAAGGGCGCGGTTCGGATTATATGAAGGTGCGCCAAGGAGTGGAAGAAGTGGCTCGTCTGCCTTTCTCTTCAGAGCGGAAATATATGGCTACGATAGTGAATTCCTCCGTGTTGGGACGAAAGGTTGTATATGTGAAAGGGGCACCGGAAATCGTTTTGGGACTTTGCCGGGGTTTATCGGAAGAGCAAATTGCAGGGTATCACGTCCAACTGAAAGACTGGCAGATGCACGCTCAGCGTACTTTGTTGCTGGCTTATAAGGAAGTGGCGGATACGGAAGATGATTGTGCGGCTTTGGTACAATCCGGCGGGTTGACCTTGTTGGGCTTGGCGGCTATTAGCGACCCCGTGCGCCCGGAAGTGCCCCAGGCCGTGGAGAACTGCTTGAAGGCCGGGGTGCAAATCAAGGTCGTGACGGGCGACAGCACGGGTACCGCTGTGGAAATAGCCCGTCAAATCGGTTTGTGGAAAGAAGGAGACGACGAAAAGAAGAATTGCATGCGGGGTGTTGACTTTGCTGCGTTGAGCGACGAAGAAGCCCTGCAACGTATCAAGGACTTGAAGGTGATGAGCCGTGCCCGTCCGTTGGACAAGCAACGGTTGGTGAAGTTGTTGCAGACGGAGGGAGAAGTCGTGGCTGTGACCGGCGACGGGACGAACGATGCTCCGGCGTTGAACTTTGCCCAAGTCGGCCTGTCGATGGGGTCGGGGACTTCGGTAGCCAAGGAAGCCAGTGACATTACATTGCTTGACGATTCGTTCCGTAGCATCGTCACGGCTGTCATGTGGGGACGATCGTTGTATAAGAATATCCAACGTTTTGTCATGTTCCAGTTGACTATTAATTTCACCGCTTTGCTGGTCGTGCTTATCGGCGCGTTCATGGGGACGACTCTTCCGTTGACCGTTACCCAAATGTTGTGGGTGAATATCATCATGGATACTTTTGCGGCTTTGGCTTTGGCTTCGTTACCGGCCGACCCGAACGTGATGAACGAGAAGCCGCGTCCTGTAGGGCAATTCATCATCACACGTCCGATATGGACATCGATATTGGGTTATGGGACAGCTTTTGTCGTGTTCTTGTTGGCCATGCTTCTCCGTATAGAAATCACCGGAGGAATGGATGTATATGATTTGACCCTGTTTTTCACATTCTTTGTCTTGTTGCAGTTCTGGAATTTGTTGAATGCAAAGACTTATTCTACGACAGATTCGGCTTTCAAACATCTTTCCCGGTGTGCCGGCGTGTTGACCGTATTATGTCTTATCCTGTGTGGTCAGTGGCTGATTGTACAGTTCGGCGGGCCGGTATTCCGCACTGTACCTTTGGCGGCCAGGGACTGGGGGATATTGCTTGCTGTAAGCTCTCTTGTATTATGGGTAGGAGAGGCAGGTCGTCTCTTTAAACGGCTTTGCCGGAAAAAAGCAGAATGAAATGGATAAACGGATAAAAAATATTATTTTCGATTTCGGCGGTATTATCGTGGATTTGGACAAGCAGGCAGCGGTTCATGCTTTTGAGGCGTTGGGCTTTGAAGCCCACGCTTATATCAATGATTATGTGCAGGACGGAGTGTTTGCCTTGATGGAAACCGGAGAGATGTCACCGGATGAGTTTTGCACTTATGTGCGGAAGAAAGTCGGGGCGGATGTGAAAGATGAAGAAATCTTTCGGGCTTGGAATAAGATGTTGGTCGGGATTCCGGCTTGTCGCATGCAAACCATCCGTAATCTGCGGACGGATTACCGCACTTATATGCTCAGTAATACGAATGCCATGCACTGGGCATATTCATGCCGTGAATTGATGGCTTCTACGGGGCTGGAGATGGGAGATTGTTTCGACCGCATATTCCTGTCCTTCCAGATGCATCTGGCCAAACCGGACGAACGGATATTCCGTAAGGTGTTGTCGGAAGCCGGGTTGAAGCCGGAAGAGACATTGTTTGTCGACGACTCTTCCGAAAATTGCAGGATGGCAGAGAGTTTGGGTATACAGGTGTTCCATTCCCGGCAGCCGGAAGATTGGTTCAGTTTGTTGGAGTAATGACGGAGGAGAATGAAGTTTATCACGCTTACTGACCCCTTACCTTATCAGGCTTGTGTCGCCACGATTGGTTTTTTCGACGGCGTGCACCGGGGGCATCGCTTTTTGATACGGCAGTTGACCCGTTATGCCGCCGGGCACGATTTGGCTTCCTTGCTGATCACTTTCCGTACGCATCCGCGCCAAGTCATGCAAGCCGCTTATCAGCCTCAGTTGTTGACCACGTATGATGAGAAATGCGAGCAGTTGGCTACGACGGGAGCGGATTGTTGCCTGACGTTGGATTTCACTACTGCATTGGCAGCTTTGTCAGCCCGTCGCTTTATGGCTGAAATACTGAAAGAGAAGTTATCTGTAAAGGTCTTGATTATCGGATACGACCATCGTTTCGGACATGACCGTTCGGAGGGATTTGCGGAATATGTGGAATATGGACGGGAATTGGGGATGGAAGTCGTTCGTGCGGATGCCTTTGCCATGAGCGAGGTGAACGTAAGTTCGTCCATGGTCAGGGCTTGTCTGGCCGAAGGCGAGGTAGGAATGGCGGCACGTTGCCTGACCCGTCCGTACGAAATTACGGGACGTGTGGTTCATGGTTTCCACGTAGGGCATGAACTGGGCTTTCCTACGGCGAATATACAGGTAGAGGATGCGCAGAAGCTGATTCCGAAAAACGGCGTATATGCCGTTTGGGTCAAAGGAAAAACAGGAGGAGAGGAACACGTTTGGGGCGGAATGTTGAATATCGGTCTTCGGCCGACGATGGAAAACGGTGAGAATCGCACCATAGAAGTACATTTGTTGGATTTTGCCGGGGATTTGTACGGTTGTCGCTTGACGTTGAGTTTCGTCAGGCGTTTGAGAGACGAAAGGAAGTTCAGGAACAAAGGGGAATTGGTTCATCAGCTTCGCGAGGATGAGGCTATGGTGAGAATGATTTTAAATAAAGAGCAATAGCTTGGAAAGGAGATTGGTATGAAACGTACGGTTTGTCTGGTGATTATTTTTTTGTTGGCCCAGGTTTTGTCTTCCTTGGTAGTCTTGTTCTTTTTCAATCTTTCGGATCTGCTTCACGATGGACGTTTGGATGTGAACGCATTGGCAACTTCTCCATCGGCCTTGGGGATTTCTCTGTTATTAAACGGGGCTGTGGTATGGGCGGTGATGACTTTGTTGAGATGGACAGACCGTAAAAGTTTCCGTTTCAGGCAAATAAAATGGCCTGTATACGCCGTCGTGGTTTTATGGATGTTGCCCGTCATATTTATTGTAAACCTGTTGCTGGAGACTTTGACATTAGAGGACTTGAATAAGGATGTATTTGCCACGCTTGTGTATAACCCTTGGGGAGTCTTGGCTATCGTCTTAGTCGGACCTGTTACCGAGGAACTGGTGTTCCGGATGGGAATCCAGCGGCATCTTATCCGGCACAGGATGCGTCCGTGGATGGCCATTTTGCTTTCAGCCTTGATATTCGGAGCCGTACATGGCAATCCGGCGCAAATACCGGGAGCCGTAGTTTTTGGTTGGGTTTTGGGCTGGTTGTACTGGCGGTCGGGTACGATTTGGATTCCGGTGGCGGCTCATGTCTTCAATAACTTTGTGGGTGTTGCCATGATTTGGTGTACGGAAGATACGGATACGACTTTGGTGGAGTTGTGCGGCGGTGCCGTCGCAGCTTCCGTTTGGGCTTTGGCGGCTGCGGTTTGCGGATATGTGGGGTACCGTTATTTGGACAAGGTGCTTGAGGGAAAGGGCATAGGAAGGGGATAAATAATGCCCCGTTTATAATAAACGAATCAGGATGCACTGCCAAGGGAGAGGCTGTGCATCCTGATTTCGTTTAGTATACCCCGTGGGTTATTGATTCTTTTTCTTCATCACGATGGCATCGATGACCGCTACGGCCGTGATGTTCACGATGTCGCGTACGGAACTTTCGAAGTCGGTGAAATGAATAGGTTTGTTCAACCCCATCTGGATAGGGCCTATCATCTCTATTTCGTCTCCATTCAGAGCCTGGAGTAACTGGTAACCGGCATTGGCCGAACTCAGGTTCGGGAATACCAAGGTATTGACCTCCTTACCCTGTAGGCGAGTGAACGGGTACTTACGGTCGCGCAGCTCGTTGTTCATGGCGAAGTTCACCTGCATCTCGCCGTCGATGGGTAGGTTCGGGTAGTTCTCCTGCATGTACTTTACGGCTTTATGGATGCTGGCCGGGCTTCCGCATGTGTCCGTTCCGAAATTGGAATAGGACAACATGGCGATGACCGGTTCGTGATTGAAGAAACGCACGGTCTTTTCGGATAGCCGTGCAATGTCTATCATCGTTTCCGTGTCGGGATGGCGGTTGATAAGTGTGTCCGCCAGGAAGTACGTACCTTTCTTACTGTTCATGATGTGCATGGTACCGAAATGGTTGTATTCCGGTTGTATGCCGATGACTTCTTTGGCGACCTTGATCGTATTGGAATATTTGGTGTACACGCCCGTGATGAATGCGTCCGCTTCGCCAGTCTCTACCATCATCATGCCAAAGTAGTTGCGCTCGAACATCTTGTCGTTGGCCTCTTCGAATGTATAACCTTCGCGGGCTTTCTTCTCGGCCAGTATCTTGGCATAACGTTCGCGGCGTTCGGCTTCGCGGTCGTGGCGCAGGTTGACGATTTCGATGCCTTCCAGGCTGAGATCGAGTTCCTTCGCCAATTTCTCGATACGCTCGTCGTTACCCAACAGGATAGGATGGCAGATGCCTTCAGCCTTGGCTTCCACGGCGGCTTTCAGCATGTTGGGGTGGATACCCTCGGCAAACACCACGCGTTGGGGATTGCGGCGGGCCGTATCTCTCAACTGGCGGGTCAGTTTCGACTCATACCCCATCAGTTCCTTCAAGTGGAGGGCGTAAGCGTCCCAGTTTTCGATGGGCTTGCGGGCCACTCCGCTTTCCATGGCAGCTTTGGCCACAGCCATGGACACCTCGGTGATGAGGCGCGGGTCTACCGGTTTCGGGATGAAGTATTCCGGACCGAAAGTGAAGTTGTTCACATGGTAGGCTTCGTTCACCACGTCGGGTACGGGTTGTTTGGCAAGATTGGCGATGGCGTGTACGGCAGCAATCTTCATCTTTTCGTTGATGGCCTTTGCCTGCGTATCGAGTGCGCCGCGGAAGATATAGGGGAAGCCGATAACGTTGTTAATCTGGTTCGGATAGTCGGAACGGCCGGTAGACATCAGTACGTCCGGACGCGCTGCCATGGCATCTTCGTAGGATATTTCCGGAGTAGGGTTGGCAAGGGCGAATACAATGGGGTGGTCGGCCATGCTGCGTACCATATCCTGCGTCAGTACATTGCCTTTGGAAAGGCCGAGGAATACGTCGGCGCCTTTGATGGCTTCGGCAAGGGTATGTACGTCGCGACGGTCGGTTGCAAAGTAACGCTTCTGTTCGGTCAGGTTCTCGCGGTCGCTGGTAATGACGCCTTTGCTGTCCAGCATCAGGATGTTTTCGCGGCGTGCGCCGAGCGATTCGTACAGTTTGGTGCATGAGGTGGCGGAAGCGCCTGCGCCGTTCACTACGATTCTTACGTCTTCAATCTTCTTGCCTGCCACTTCCAGTGCGTTCAGCAGTCCGGCGCTGGAGATGATGGCCGTACCATGCTGGTCGTCGTGCATCACCGGAATATCAAGTTCTTCTTTCAGCCGGCGTTCTATTTCAAAACATTCGGGAGCCTTGATGTCTTCCAGGTTGATACCGCCGAACGTGGGGGCAATTGCCTTGACTGCTTCGATAAACTTGTCGGGGTCTTTCTCGTTCACTTCGATATCGAATACATCGATGCCGGCATAGATTTTGAACAGCAGCCCTTTTCCTTCCATAACGGGCTTTCCGCTGAGTGCGCCTATGTCGCCCAGACCGAGAACGGCGGTTCCGTTGGAGATTACAGCTACCAGATTGCCTTTGGCTGTATATTTATATGCGTCCTGCGGGTTCTTCTCGATTTCGAGGCACGGTTCTGCAACGCCCGGAGAATAAGCGAGTGAAAGGTCGGTTTGTGTACTGTAGGGCTTGGTGGGCACTACTTCAATTTTTCCCGGTTTGCCTTGCGAGTGATAGAGCAAGGCAGCTTCTTTGGTTATCTTAGCCATGGTAGATTAGTTAAATTTGTTATGATTTGGTCGCAAATTTAGAGATAAAAGTTCTAATTTGTAGTCTGTATCGGATAATTTCTATTAGAATTATCAGTAAATAAACTAAAAATGCTTATTTTTGGCAATAGATTTAAGTATTACCCCAAATTATTAACTTAACACAGTTGTTTTATGAAGATTTTTAAACTTCCTCTTGCAGGATTATTGTTTTGCACCGCGCCGTTGCTGGCAGGATGCGGAACGAGTGACAAACCCGAAGCTCCGGTTTCCCTGACCTGGGAAATGGGTACGGGTAATGCGGAACCCGGATATTATGAGAACTCCTTTGTTCTTAAAAACATCTCCGGCGCTCCTCTTCCCCGAAATTGGACAATCTATTATTCGCAACTTCCCCGCAATGTGAAGCAGGTAGGGAATCCTGCCGTTAAGGTGGAACCGGTGAACGGAAACTTCTTTAAGATGTATCCGACGGAAAGCTTTACTCCGTTGGCTCCCGGCGATTCCATGCGTATCACTTTTCTGTGTTCTTACAAGATAGACCGGAATTCGCACGCGCCTGAGGGCACGTATTGGGTGGCTACGGCAGACGGTAAGGAAAGCAGTCCGCTTCCCGTAACGCTGAATACGCTTGCGTTGCCCTCGCCGGAGTCACTGCCCGGCTATCCGGATGCAACTAAAATATACGAATCGAATCTTCGTTTGGAGAACGTATCGGCTTTGCAACAGTGGGATATATTGCCGTCGGTAAAGAAAGCGACGCCTGCCGGAGGCGCTGTTGTGCTGGATGGCAAGGTGGCTTTGGCGTATCCGGACGCGTATGCCGCTGAGGCAAGGTTGCTGAAAGAGAAGTTATCCGCTCTGTACGGCTTGGAAGTAGTGGATAAAGCTCCCGTTACGATTGCTTTGGAAACCTTGGCCGACAAGGCGAAAGCTGTGAACGATGAATACTATGATTTGGTTATAGACAGCGACCGGATAACGATTAGCGCCGCCACTCCGCACGGAGTTTTCAACGGTACGCAAACCTTGCTGGCGATGCTGAAAGGTAAAGAAGCGCCGTACCGGCTGGACGCTATGTCTGTGGAAGATTATCCCGACCTTCTGTATCGCGGGCAGATGATAGACATTGCCCGCAACTTCACTACCGTAGACAATCTGAAAAAGCTGGTGGACGTTTTCGCTTCTTACAAAATGAATGTACTCCATTTCCATTTTTCGGATGATGAGTCATGGCGTCTGGAAATTCCGGGATTGGAAGAGCTGACTGCTGTGGGCAGCCGCCGCGGACATACCACCGACGAGAGCCGTTGTCTCTATCCGTGCTATGACGGCGGTTACGACCCGGATGCCGCAACCGTAGGCAACGGATATTACTCCCGTGAGGACTTTATCGGTCTGTTGCGCTATGCTGCCGAAAGACATATCCGCGTCATACCGGAAATAGAATCTCCCGGACATGCCCGTGCGGCTATCGTTTCCATGAAAGCGCGTTATAATAAGTATAAGGACACGGATGTGGAAAAGGCCGCCGAATATCTGCTGAGTGAGCCGGAAGATACTTCCCGCTACGCATCCGTGCAGTATTATACGGACAATGTGATAAATGTGGCGATGCCCTCTACTTATCGCTTTATGGAGAAAGTGATTCAGGAACTTGCGGCTATGTACAGGGAAGCCGGCGTACCGCTGGCTACGGTGCATCTTGGCGGCGATGAAGTGGCGCGCGGCGTATGGCTGGGTTCTCCAAAATGTCAGGCGTTGATGAAAGAGAAAGGAATGACGAAACCGCATGACTTGGCAGAGCATTTCATCACGCAGATGGCAGACATCATGCAAAGGAACGGACTGAAATTCAGCGGTTGGCAGGAAGTTGCTTTGGGGCATACCGAAGAGGCGCACCGGCAATTGCGGACTCAGGCGGCGGGCGTGTACTGCTGGAATACGGTTCCGGGATACGATGAGGTGGTGTATCAGATTGCCAATAACGGCTACCCGGTGATTCTCTGTAATGTGGGCAATTTCTATATGGATATGGCGTACAACGGGCATCCCGACGAGCGCGGGCTTGATTGGGGCGGTTATGTGGATGAGTCAGTCTCTTTCTCCATGCTTCCTTTCAGCATCTATCGTTCGTTGCGTACGGACGGTGCAGGCAATCCCGTCGATTTGGATGCAGCGGAAAAGGGAAAAACTGTTCTGACGGCAGAGGGGCGAAAGAATATCCTGGGTGTGCAAGGTCAGTTGTTTGCCGAAACAATCCGTAGCTTTAACGGTGTGGAATATCTTCTTTTCCCGAAAATCATGGGACTGGCAGAGCGTGGCTGGAATGCTTATCCGGCATGGGAAGAACTGCGGGGTGCACAGGAACAGCAAGCCTTCAACAAAGCATTGGCGTTGTATTATGAAAAAATCAGCGATATGGAAATGCCTTATTGGGCAAGGAACGGTATCAATTTTCGCCTGCCTCATCCGGGATTGTTGGTGAAGGACGGTAAACTTTATGCCAACGTTGCCATTCGAGGTGCTGAAATACGTTACACAACGGATGGTTCGGAACCGGATACCCAATCTGCTTTGTGGGAAGCGCCCGTGCCGTGCCATGCTCCGGTAGTGAAGGCAAAGACCTTCTGTCAGGGTAAGGAAAGCCTGCCGATAACATTGAAAACTGAATAATAATGAAACGCATCATCCGTTGAGGCTGAATGTATGATTGAACAGCCCTCGACAGATGATGCGTTTCACTTGAACAGATGATGCTTACGCGTTCAGCGCCTGTTCTATATCTGCGATGATATCATCCGCATTTTCAATACCCACCGAGAAACGGATGAGGTCGGGGCGGATACCGGCTTCCAACAGTTGCTCGTCAGAGAGCTGGCGGTGCGTATGGCTGGCAGGATGGAGCACGCAGGTACGTGCATCGGCAACGTGAGTTACGATAGCTGCCAGCTTCAACGAGTCCATAAACTTGATAGACACCTCGCGGCCGCCTTTCAGTCCGAAAGAGATAACGCCGCAGGAGCCGTTGGGCATGTACTTCTGTGCCAATGCGTAATACTTGTTGTCGGGCAGGCCGCAATAGTTCACCCATGCCACTTTGTCGTTTTTGGAAAGGTATTCGGCTACTTTTTGGGCATTGCCGCAGTGTTGCGGCATGCGCAGGTGCAGAGTTTCCAGACCGAGGTTCAGCAAGAACGCATTCTGCGGAGACTGGATGCTGCCGAGGTCGCGCATCAGTTGCGCCGTTGCTTTAGTGATGTAAGCCAGTTTGCCGAAAGCTTTTGTATAAGTCAGCCCGTGATACGATTCGTCCGGTGTGCAGAGACCGGGGAATTTGTCGGCATGTGCTTCCCAGTCGAAATTGCCGCTGTCTACAACTGCTCCGCCTACGCTGGTGGCGTGTCCGTCCATGTATTTGGTAGTGGAGTGGACTACTATATCGGCTCCCCATTCAAACGGGCGGCAGTTGATAGGAGTGGGGAAAGTATTGTCTACAATCAAAGGTACGCCGTGCTTGTGGGCGATACGGGCAAACTTTTCGATGTCGAGAACTTCCAGCGTAGGGTTGGAGATTGTTTCGCCGAACAGGGCTTTGGTGTTCGGACGGAAAGCGGCAGAGATTTCCTCTTCGGGCGCATCGGGGTTGACAAACGTTACATCGACACCCAGTTTTTTCATTGTCACGCCAAACAGGTTGAACGTTCCGCCATAGATAGTGGATGAGCATACGAAGTGGTCGCCTGCCTGACAGATGTTGAAGATAGCATAGAAATTCGCTGCCTGTCCGCTCGATGTCAGCATGGCGGCTACACAGCCTTCGAGAGCGGCTATCTTGGCTGCAACAGCATCGTTCGTAGGATTCTGCAGACGGGTGTAGAAGTAACCGCTGTCTTCGAGGTCGAACAGACGCGCCATTTGCTCGCTGGTATCGTATTTGAAAGTTGTACTTTGATAAATGGGGAGTACGCGGGGTTCTCCCTTTTTAGGAGTCCACCCTGCCTGTACGCACAGTGTCTCCGGCTTGAATTGCTTTGCCATAATGCTATCTGTATTTAGAGTTTCTTTTCTTTAAAACACGTAAGTTGTCGCAAAAGTAGGGAAAAAAATATAATTTTGTGCGCGCGAATGGTAAAATGCTATAATTTAGCAGTTGAAAATCTGCTGCCGATACGAAATAAATGACGAATAACGGGAATATGAAACGTATATTTTGCTTGCTTGCTGTTCTCTTCTGTACTTTTCTTCTTTTGGATGTCTCTGCTCAGGGAGAATATGCCACACCCAAATCGGGCGAGGGTATTTCGTCTTTTCTGGAACGGAACAAACGTCCGGGAAAAGCCTACTATAATGAGTTTATGAAGCTGAACGAAAAACGTCTGCGTGGAAAAGAGGAACTGCGATTGGGAGTGAAATATGTGTTGCCGCCCTTGAAGAAAGGGACTTCTGCTTCCGTTTCGCCCAAAGCTGTTGTCGGTAAAAAGAGAGTGGTTCGCGAACGGCTGTTCGGGAAGAAGCTGGCCGATGTGACAGTGACGTCCAACCGCTTGCAGGGTGCTTGCTTCTATGTGGTCAGCGGGCATGGCGGTCCCGATCCCGGAGCTATCGGAAAAATTGGAAAGGTGGAATTGCACGAGGATGAATATGCCTATGATGTTGCCTTGCGCCTTGCCCGTAACCTGATGCAGGAAGGGGCGGAAGTGCATATCATCATTCAGGATGCCAAAGACGGAATCCGCGACAGCCGCTACCTTTCCAACAGTAAGCGGGAAACTTGTATGGGAGATCCCATTCCTTTGAATCAGGTGGAACGGTTGAAACAACGTTGCAAGTGGGTTGACAAGCTGTTTAAGAAAGATAAGAGTAATTACAAGCGGGCAATCTTTATTCATGTGGATAGCAGAAGCAAAGGAAAGCAAACGGATGTATTCTTTTATCATGCACCGGGTAGCAGTAAAGGCAAACGTTTGGCGAATAATTTGCATCGCACCTTTGATAAGAAATACGACAAGCACCAGCCGAACCGGGGATTTACCGGGACGGTAAGCGGACGTAACCTTTATGTATTACGCAACACGCAGCCGGTGGCGGTGTTTTTGGAACTTGGAAATATCCAAAACAAGCGTGACCAACAAAGACTGGTGTTGCAGAATAATCGTCAGGCACTGGCTAAATGGATAGCAGAAGGTATAGTGACCGATTATAAAAAAGGGAAGTAATTACTTCCCT
>ENA-UPTB01002485-UPTB01002485.1-human-gut-metagenome-genome-assembly--contig:-NODE-2485-length-12804-cov-17.014850_pt1 | contig 12804 bp, 9 predicted proteins | sample MGYA00250046_ERZ773369 | MGnify/ENA primary metagenome ERZ773369 (study PRJEB29103, sample SAMN06111938) | human gut metagenome | biome: human gut; feature: ankylosing spondylitis patient; material...
CACGAGAACTTGCCACTTGCGAGAGCAACTGACTCTTAATCAGTGGGTCCTGGGTTCGAGTCCCCGATGGTGCACCAAAAAAGATACCTCGCAAGAAGTTGCGGGGTATTTTTTATTGCTGTTTTCCGGGGAGGCAATGCGCGGGCGGAGGGGCAAGCGCTGAAAGATGAGATTTTGCGGAGCGCTGCCTGATGCAAGAAATTACGGGGATATTTGTTGCCTGCCAACTTTTGCCGAACACTATAAATTGTGGTACAACGCACTAAATTACACTATTAAAACGCGGTGATCACAATTTGCCGCAAAATTTGGACAATAATTGTGCATTTTAGCGGCGGACAAAGTGTGTGCAACTCTTGAAATTTTCTTGAATTTGTTGTACTATTATAGAGGTCATCGTAGAAAATGTGCGATGCAATAGAATTACTTTTGGAGATAAATCGGTTTTGAGTAAAACGACATTTAATTTGTACAGAACAGTCCTTTGTGTATTGGCTTTAGCGGCCGCACTGCTGCTAGTGGGTTGCGGCGGGGCAACATCTACCCGTGCAAAAGCCGATGAAACCGTGCATACCGCGCTGTTTGATTTCACCTGCGGCCAAGCCGAAGTGATTGATTCATACAGCGGAATCGACATTCCCGAAGGGGATAAGCTGGTAAAATTTGAGTTGACTGTTTACAACACCAGCGATGAAACTTACCAGATTTTTAAAGACGATTTTCAAATGCAATGGGGCGATGGTGACAATGATTTTGGCGTTGCGCTGGAATCTGTAAACGACCTGATGATGCCCGATGCCACCGAACTTATCCCCGGTGAAGCGCTTGTGGGGCAAATGCTGGTGGCTGTGCCCCAAGATGCCACCGTCTTAACTGTTGCTTATCAGGAAATCTTGGAAAGCGGCGAAGACGGCAACAACTTCTTTGTGGACCTTAGCTTATGAAACAACGCACCAAAGCACTTTTGGCAGGGGTTATCTCCGGCGCAGTCTTTGCAGGGCTGGTCGGCGGGCTGATCCTCTGGCTCCCTTCCTACAAGCAGAAAAAAGAGATGGAGGCCATTAAGCCGGTAGAAACGGCTGCGCCCATTACGGAGGAATCCGAGGCTACCCCTGACCCGGCCACCGAGGAAGCTGCCCAGCGGACTAAATATGCGGACCTTATCGCCCGCAACCCGGATTTTGCGGGCTGGATCGAAATACCGGGTGTGGACATTGACCTGCCGATCCTGCAAACGACAGATAATTACTTTTACTTATACCATGATCTGGATCGCGCCGATGATAAGCGCGGCATGCCCTTTGCAGATTATGAGTGCGACATGCAAAACGGACGCCACCTTATCATCTATGGGCATAACATGGGTGTAAATAATACCGACCGCTTCTCCAATCTGCAAAAGTACCGCGATGCTGATTACTACACAGCACACCCTTACCTGCAGTTGGATACCTTATATAAAAGTGAGATTTACAAAATCGTAGCGGTTTACGCCGTAACCTCGCGCGAGAGTGACGGTGATGTGTTCTACTTCAACCAGTATATCAATCTGGATGATGCCACCGAGCAGACATTTTTGGACGAGGTGGCCAAGCGCGCGTTTTATACCACCGGTGACTATGCCTACCCCACCGAGCGTTTGCTTACCTTAAGCACCTGCACCTACCAGATGGATGATGCGCGTATGGTCATTCTGGCCCGCCCCTTGCGGGACGGTGAGACCACTGCGGCGGATGAGGTACACATCAACAGCGATCCGCTTCTCCCTGCCCGCTGGCCTGCCGGCAAATAAGGTCAGAAATTAAGCTGAAAAGCCCTAGGGCTTTTGTATTTCCTTTTTCAAAGGAAATAATAACCTCTGGTTCACCACTCCCATCCCAAGTGGGGGTGTTGGATATATGTCCGTATCTACTGCGCCAGTAAGCGGGTGCGCTTGGGGCATCTGCCTGCAAAACGCTTTAGATAAATACTTAAAGAATAGGAGAAATAACATGCAGAAAACGACTTTTAAAACTCGTCTGCTGGCTCTGCTGACGGCCGCGTTCATGATTGTCATGTGCGTACCGTTTGCAGCGTTTGCAGCTAACGAGACGAAAACGATTCATGTCAAGTTTATCAACGATGCAAACGACGAGATTGCTGCTGGCTATGATTTGACTGAAACCAATAACGTTAACAATGTTGCTGGCGATGTCTATTCTGGTAAATGCCCTGATGGCCAGGTCCTGGATCACTGGACTTATGGCAATAAAGAATTTGCCAAGGGTGCTGAGTTGACCTTTGCAGAGTTGGATGCTATCATTGGCGACAACTATACTACAGATACTCACGAGTGCTGGGTTAACTTTGTGGCTTCTTTCAAGCCCGAGCAGGAGCCCGTCACCCTGCAGAAGATTGTTGTTGCCTTCAAGGATGCTCAGGGCAATGACGTGGCTGCTGGCTACACCTTGACTGCTGGCCAGACCAACAGTGTTGCAGGTGACGTCTATCCTACCGCTTGCCCCGAGGGCAAGGAGCTGGATTCCTGGACTTTCTCTGGTAAGACCTTTGCTAAGGGTGCTGATGTGACCTTCGAGAAGCTGGCTGATATCATCGGCAACAACTATACCGATGAGGGCGTTTCTTACGTCACCTTCGTTCCTGAGTTCAAGGATAAGGCTACTGAGCCTGAGACCCAGAAAAAGTTCCATGTCTACTTCACCGTTGACCCCGAGAAGGGCTCCTTCACTGACTACGGTAAAGGCCCCGTCAAGTTTGAGGGTTATGAGGAAGAAGTCGGCGACCAGCAGTATGATGTCCCCGCCGTTACTGCCAAGCCCGGCTACAAGTTCGTTGGCTGGAAGGGCCAGGGCGCTTCCGAGATTGCTTGGGATGCCGATGCTAAGACCTTCGGTGTTACCGGCCTGTGCTTCTACGAGAATGGCAAAGACGAGGGCTATGCTTCCATCGAGGCTGTTTTCGAGCCCACTGTTAAGCTGACTGACATCAAGGTCAACTTCCTGAAGGAAGATGGCAAGACTGTTGTCTGCAATGCACAGTACATTGCTAAGGACGCAACTCTGGTTCTGCCCTATGATGTTGAGGGTGTTACCGGCTGGAAGCTGGCTAACAACCTGACCACCTATGACGTCAAGACCAAGTTCTCCTTCAATGATCTGGCTGCTTTCGTTGGCACCAACTATGCTGCTGACGGCACTGCTAACCTGACTTTCTACGCTCAGTACAAGCAGGATGTTAAGACCGACAGCACCTCCACCTCTTCTTCTTCCAGCAACACGACCACTACTGCTGCCAGCCAGCAGCAGGTTGTCAAGGATGCCAGCCAGCAGCAGGTCGTCAAGGCTGCCGCTGCCCCGGCTAACACCACCAAGGTTCTGCCTAAGACCGGTGCTACCAATGCTGCTCCGCTGATCGGCGGCAGCCTGGCAGTTGTTGCCCTGCTGATGGGCTACGGCGTTTACGGCCTCGTTCTGCGCAAGAAAGACTAATTGTGTGGTTTCCCCATAGGGTAGCGGTACCCAATGCTGCCGCTCCTGGTTGGGCGCGTTAGCATCCACCAAGCCCCATGTGATTCAACACAACAACACCCCCGCACGGTGCAAGCCGTGCGGGGGTACTTTTTTGTCATACAGGCATAAAATATGGGCGGTATAGCAGGCGGGCAAACAGCAAATACTGGCTATGACGGGGGGATTGCTATGAAGATCGTCTTTTACGGGACGCGGGAGTATGACCATTACTACTTTGATGTGCTGGCGGCGGACCCGGAATATGGCTGTGAGATCAGGTTTTTAACGGCGAATCTCGATGCGGATACCGCGCCGCTGGCGCGGGGCGGGGACGCGGTGTGTGCGTTTGTCAATGCAGACTGCTCGGCGGCGGTGCTGGAAAGGCTGGCGCAGGTGGGTATCCGCTGCCTGCTGCTGCGCTGCGCCGGGTATAATCATGTGGATCTGCCGGCGGCGCAGCGGTGCGGCATCACGGTGCTGCGGGTGCCGGGCTACAGCCCAGAGGCAGTGGCCGAGCACGCCATGGCGCTGGCGCTGGCCGCAAACCGCCGCATCTGCAAGGCGTATATCAAGGTGCGCAACAACAATTTTTCGCTTGATGGGCTGCTGGGGTACAACCTGTACGGCTCGGCGGCCGGTATTGTGGGCACGGGGCGCATCGGCGCGGCGATGGCCCGTATCTGCTGCGGCTTCGGCATGACGGTGCTGGCCTGCGACCAATACCGTAACCCTGCGCTGGACGGCCTTGTGCGGTATGTGGGGCTGGAGGAGCTGCTGCGTACCGCAGATCTGGTCAGCCTGCACTGCCCGCTGACGGCGGAAACCTACCACATGATCAACGCTGAGACGATCCAGATGATGCGCGACAGCGCGGTGCTGGTCAACACCAGCCGGGGCGGACTGATCGACACGCGGGCGCTCATCAACGCGCTGCGCAGCCGCAAATTTGCCGGTGTGGGGCTGGATGTCTATGAGGATGAGGACGGGCAGGTGTTTGAAAACTTCTCCGACGATGTGCTGCGCAATGAGATCGTGCCGGTGCTGATGAGCTTTCCGAATGTGGTCGTGACGAGCCATCAGGCGTTTTTTACCCGGACCGCGCTGCAGAGCATCGCCATCACAACGATGGAGAACGCGCGGGCATTTGCGCGAGGGGAAAAGCTGGTGAATGAGGTGAAGGGGTAAGGAGGGCAGAAGGGCGGTAAAGGCAAGGCTGCGGGAATCCCTCCGGCCTCGCGGGCTCGGCCACCTCCCTTTGACAAGGGAGGCAAAGCTGCCGGGAGGGATGAATCCCTCCCCTACAGAATCTCTTTTGCGGGAGATTGTAGGGCGGTCTGCCCAAAACAAAAAAGCCACTGCTTGCGCAGCGGCTTTTTTGTTTTTATACAGCAACTAGAGGATGGCAGGAATCAGCGGTTCTTCTCTTCGTCCAGACGATCCAGCAGATCCCAGACGCCGAGCATGTACTGCACGCCGAGGGCGCGGTCGTACTTGCCGTAACCGGGGCGGCATTTGCCGGGGCCTTCCTCCCACAGCTGGCGGCCGTGGTCGGGGCGGATGCAGCCGTCAAAGCCGCAGTCGTGGTAGGCGCGCAGGATCTCGATGATGCCGGTCTCGCCGCAGCAGTCGCGGTGGGCAGCCTCAGAGAAGTCACCGTTCTCGAAGTGATGGATGTTGCGCACATGGGCGAACGGGATGCGGTCGCAGTGCTTGCGCACGATGGCGGCCACATTGTTGTTGGGGTTGGCGTTCATGCTGCCGGAGCAGAGCGTCAGGCAGTTGTACGGGTCATCGACCATCGTCAGGAAGCGGTCAATACTCTCGGCGTCAACCAGCAGACGGGGCAGGCCGAAGATGTCCCATGGGGGATCGTCCTGATGGATCGCCATCTTGATGTCGCACTCGCGGCAGGTGGGCATGATGGCCTCGAGGAAGTATTTGAGGTTATCCCACAGCTTCTCCTTGGTGACGGGGGCGTAGGCCTTGAACAGCTCGTCCAGCTTGGCCATGCGCTCCGGCTCCCAGCCGGGGAAGGTCATGTTGTACTTCTCGGTGAATTCGAGAATGTAGTTTGCCATGCCCTTGTAGTCGTCCTGGATCAGGTCCTTCTGATAGAACAGGGCGGTGGAGCCGTCGCCGACGGGGTGGAACAGGTCGGTGCGGGTCCAGTCAAAGATGGGCATGAAGTTGTAGCAGATGGTCTTGACGCCGAACTTGGACAGGTTGCGGATGCACTGCTTGTAGTTCTCGATGTACTTGTCGCGCGTCGGCAGGCCGATCTTGATGTCGTCGTGGACATTGACGGACTCAACTACAGTGGCGCTGAAGCCGGCCGCGTGGATCTGGTCTACGACCTCCTTGATCTCGGCCTCCTCCCAGATCTCGCCGGGCATTTTGCTGTGCAGGGCCCAGACGATCTCCTCAACACCGGGGATCTGCTTAATGTCGCTCAGGGTGATGGGGTCATTGCCCTCACCATACCAGCGCCAACCCATTTTCATAGACATGTGGTGCTCCTTTTGTTTGTATAGTCGTTTGCGTAGGGGCGAGGCATGCCTCGCCCGCGAGTTTCCGGTTGCGAACCCGTGAGCGGGTTATACATTTTACGTGGCGGGCCGGACATGTCCGGCCCCTACAGCGTAGCTGCAAAGGCTTCCCCCTTGGGGGAAGCTGTCATCGAAGATGACTGATGAGGGGGAACCTGGCCATTGCTGCTCGTTGACGGGGCAACTACGCAAACTTCCCCCTCATCCGGCCCTGCGGGGCCACCTTCAGTCTCCGCGCTAAGAGCCGCCTACGGCGGTTGCGCTCCGACACGCGCCTGCGGGCGCAGCCCCTTGGGGGAAGGCTTTAAGAAACTTAGCCGTTCACGGCCTCGTGCAGGGTCTTGCGGACGGCACCGGCACCGGCGATCTCGGCCTTGAAGTACGCCTTGATCTTGTCGGCCAGGACGGTCTTGGTCAGGTCGCTGCCGAAGATGGACGCATTGGACAGGATGCCGTCCAGCTGGTCGGTGACGGTCTCGGGCTTGCCGAACTCGATGCCGGAGAGCTTGGCCTGCAGCTCGTCCTTCAGCGGGTCAGCACTGACCTCAAAGGCGTTGCCGTTGTCGTCGATGGCCAGCAGATAACGCAGCCAACCGGCGATGGCCAGAGGAATGGAGACCAGGCTGTTCAGGTCGCGGCCCTCGGCGACGTAGCTCTTGATGGTCTCGCCAAAGCGGATGCCGACCTTCTGGGACGTGTCGGTAGCGATGCGCTGCGGCATGTCGGGCATGAAGGGGTTGGGCAGGCGCTGCTCGATGACCTCGTCGATGAAGGCCTTCGGGTCAAGGATCTTCGGGTCAACGACGACGGGCAGGCCCTCGACGTAGCCCAGGCGCTTGATGAGGGCGACGATGTCCTCGTCCTTCATCTCGGCACAGATCAGGTCATAGCCCAGCATGCAGCCGTACACGCTCATGGCGGTGTGCAGCGGGTTCAGGCAGGTGGTGACCTTCATGCGCTCGGTCTTGTTGACGGTCTCGCGGTCGGTCATGTAGACACCGGCCTTCTCCAGCGCGGGGCGGCCGTTGGGGAACTTGTCCTCGACGACCAGATACTGCGGGCGCTCGGCGTTGACGAACGCGGCAATGAAGGTGTTCTTGGAGGTGACGATGGGGGTCATGCCCTCGATGCCGTCCTTCTCCAGAGACTCCTCGACGATCTTGTGGGGGCGCGGGGTGATCTTGTCGATCATGGACCAGGGGAAGGTGATCTTGGTCTCATCGGACAGGTAGTCGATGAAGTCCTGACCGACGAAGCCCTTCTCCAGCCATGCCTTGGCAACGGTCATAACGCTGGCCTGCAGCTTCTCGCCGTTGTGGGAGCAGTTGTCCATGCTGACGACGGCCAGAGGATAGGCACCGTTCTGGAAACGCTCCAGCAGCAGGGCGGCGACCATGCTCATGGCGTGGCGGGCGTGGGCGGGGCCCTCGTCGATGTCAGCCTGCACGACGGGCATCAGGCTGCCGTCGGGACGGTACAGAGCGTAGCCCTTCTCGGTGATGGTGAAGGAGATCATCTGCAGGCTGGGATCGGTGAAGATCTGCTTGAAGCGGGCCATCATCTCGGTGTCGGCAGAGTTGGCGCGCAGGCCCTCGGCCACAGAGCCGATGATCTCGCGGCTGGTGGTGCCGTCCAGGTTCAGGGTGACGTTCATCGTCAGGTTGTCATACGGGGTGTAGATCTTGTCGATGATGTCGTAGTCGAAGGTGTCGGCTGCGATGATGCCGCGGTCAGCGGCACCCTCGTTCAGCAGGCGCTGCTGCAGCGCGGCGATGAAGCCGCGGAAGATGTTGCCCGCACCGAAGTGGACCCAGATGGGGTGCTCCTTGGTGGCGGCAGTCATGGCAGCGTGGTCAAAGGCGGGCAGCTTGACGCCCAGCTTTTCCCACTCGGCTTTCTGGTTGACGATGGAAGACGCATTCATCTGCATAATGATTTGCTCCTTTTGTTGCTGTGGGGGTGGGCGGCATACGACCGCCCGCGATGTCTATAGTATACCGCGTGATTTTTTGCAAGAAAATAACGCTGATTGCTTGAAAAATTGCGAAAATTGCGGTAAAATCATAGCAACGCAGAAAAGGCTTCTCCCTTGGGGGAGAAGCTGCCGCCGCAGGCGGCTGATGAGGGGAGAGCTGGCCGCAAAATCCCGCTTGCAGGGCGGCAGCGGCAAGGTCGGCCCTCATCCGGCTTCGCTTCGCTCAGACACCTACTCCCCTTCTGGCGCTATGCGCCACCTCCCCCGTACCGGGGGAGTCTGTCCCGGAGGGGAAGGCTTTTTGGGAGTCACCTATGTCAAACTACAACCCCTACACCAAGCGCCAGACGATGATCGCGCCGGATTATGAGGTCTACCGCTATCGCTCGACCTACATGAACGAGGTCGAGCTGCACCACCACGACTTCTATGAGATATACCTGCTGCTGCGCGGGCGGGTGGAGTACATCGTCGAGAACCAGCTCTACCGCGTGCGCCCCGGCGACTGGATGCTGTGCAGCCCGCTGGAGCTGCACCAGGCGCGCATTGCCACCGACGCCGACGCCTATGAGCGCATCGTGCTCTGGATCGCGCGGCCCTATCTGGAGGGCTTGTCCACCCCGCGCACAAGTCTGACCCGCTGCTTTGACACGACAGTCCCCGGCCACACGAACCTGCTGCGGCTGCCCGGGGCCACCGGTGCGCCGCTGCGCACAACGGTGGATAAGCTGTGCGCGTTAAAGGCGGACAAGGCGTACGGCAGTGACCTTTTGGCCCAGAGTGCGCTGGTGGAGCTTTTGGTCGGCCTGAACCGTGCCGCAGCCGAGCGCGGCGACGCCCGCCCCACCGGCACGAGTGACCAGGTCGTGGACGCGGTGCTGCACTACATCAACGAGCACTACAGCGAGGCCCTGACGCTGGACCAGCTGTCGGAGAAGTTCTTCATCAGCAAGTATCATCTTCTGCGGAAGTTCGATGCGCAGGTCGGCACGACGGTGCATCGCTATATTTTGCAGAAGCGGCTATTAAACGCGAAGCAGCTTTTAGCCGGCGGCGTCCCGCCGAACGAAGTCTGCCAATACTGCGGTTTTGGCGATTACGCAAACTTTTACCGCGCATTCCGGGCGGAATACAACCAGACGCCGCGGCAGTATATTCAGTCAGCGAGGGGGAAGTGAGAGATTGCCCGGGAACGGCAGCCCCCCGGGAACTCGCTTTCTTTTGGCAGCAAAAGAAAGCTCGCAAAGAAAACTGCCGCTGTTTCGACGCAGCGGACCCGCGACCAAGGGGCTGCACGCCCCTTGGAACCCCAAAGCGGAGGTCGCAGAGGGCGCGGGCTACGCGAACGCAGTATTACTGTTCGCGCTTAACGCCCGCGCCCTCTGCTCCGATTTGAAATTCGGGTGTTCCCCCGAACCCCCGATGCCGGAAACAGCAGTCCGTAGGGGCCGGGCATGCCCGGCCCGCAGCCTTGCCATTGCCGCCCCTTTATCTTTTGCATCGTAGGGAGGGGTCTTGACCCCTCCGCGGGGCGTCGAGGACGCCGCCCCCTACATCCTTGGCCGCGAACCTTCCGCCAACCGTAGGGGTGGGCTGCCGCCCTCCCTTGCCCCTCTCGTCCGCCACCCGCCCACGCCACCCCGTAGGGGCCGGGCATGCCCGGCCCGCAGCCTTGCGTCAGCTCCCGGTTTCGTTTTGCATCCCCTTTATCTTTTACATCGTAGGGAGGGGTTGCGGGGTTGCGAACAGGGGCCACGGTTGAGCGGAGCGAAACCGGGGTGTGAGCAATGTTTGCCCCTGCGGGGCAAACAACCGCACGAGCGTGTTTGCGTAGCAAACTGGCGGCGCTCGTTGTGCGCCGCCAAGCGTTGACCCCTCCGCCGCTTCCCGCCAAATCCCGTCAATGTTCCGCCCGCAGGGAAAAATTCATCCCCCGCCGTCCACCTCCCGCCGCCGCGATCCTACCCACAAAACAGCCAGCCCCTTCCGAATCCCACTTCGGAAGGGGCTGGCTTACTGACCTTTATACCTTATTATAATAGGGAGATGTTTACTCTACGTCCTGCAGCGCGGCGTAATCCTGTTCGCCGGTGCGGACCTTTACGACCTTTGCCACATTGTAGACAAAGATCTTGCCGTCGCCGATGTGGCCGGTGTACAGGGCCTTCGTGGCCGTGTCGATGATCTTATCCACGGGAATCTTGCTCACGACGACCTCGACCTTGACCTTCGGCAGGAGCGTGGCGTCAACCTCGGCGCCGCGGTACTTCTCGCCGCTGCCCTTCTGCAGGCCGCAGCCCATGACCTGGGTCACGGTCATGCCGGTAACGCCAATGTCGTTCAGCGCCTTCTTCAGGGTCTCAAACTTGGCCAGCTGCACGATGATGGAAACCTTGTGCATGCCGGAATCCAGCTCGGCGGGCAGCGGGGCGTCCTTGACGACCTTGACCGCAGCGGCGACCTTCTCGGGGCTGGCCTTGGTGATGTCGTCCTCGCCCAGATCGGTATTCTCGTTCACGTCCAGCTCGGCGTAGGTCGGATCATTGATGGCGAAGCCTGCATAGGCGCTGGCCAGGCCGTGCTCGTGGTAATCCAGGCCGTCGATCTCCTCCTTCTCGGAGACGCGCAGGCCGATGGTCTTTTTGATGACCGTGAAGATGATGAACATCGTGGCCAGCACCCAGGCCGCTACGCTGACAATGCCCAGCAGCTGGATGCCCAGCTTGGCAAAGCCGCCGCCGTAGAACAGGCCGCCCTCGGTGGCAAACAGGCCGACGGCGATGGTGCCCCACGCACCGTTCATGCAGTGCACCGAGACAGCGCCGACGGGGTCATCGATCTTGGCAACGTTGTCGAAGAACTCAACCGAGAAAATGCAGAGCACACCGGCGACGATGCCGATGATGGCCGCGCCGAACGGGTCAACGACGTCGCAGCCCGCGGTGATGGCGACCAGACCGGCCAGCGCACCGTTGAAGGTCAGGGAGACATCGGGCTTGCCGTAGCGCACCCAGGAGACGATCAGCGCCGCAACGGTAGCCAGCGCGGCGGCCAGGTTGGTGTTGAAGCAGATCAGACCTGCGGAAACCATCGTGTCATCGCCGGTCATGCTGACGGTGGAGCCGCCGTTGAAGCCGAACCAGCAGAACCACAGGATGAAAACGCCCAAGGCCATCGCGGTCAGGTTGTGGCCGGGGATCGCGCGGGCCTTACCGGCCTTGTTGTATTTGCCGATGCGGGGGCCGAGCATCCAGGCGCCCAGGCAGGCCGTGACGCCGCCGACGAAGTGAACTGCGGTGGAGCCGGCAAAATCATGGAAGCCGAGCTGTGCCAGCCAGCCGCCGCCCCAGATCCAGTGGCCGGAGATGGGGTAGACGATCAGGCTGATGGCGGCGGAGTAGCAGCAGTAGGCGCTGAACTTCGTGCGCTCGGCCATCGAGCCGGAGACGATGGTCGCGGCAGTGGCGCAGAACACAGTCTGGAACACCGCGTAGACCCAGACCGGCAGCGTGCCGAAGTCATAGCTGCCGCGGATGAACGGATCAAACCCGCCGATGAGCGCACCGGAACCGGCAAACATGATGCCGAAGCCGACGAGCCAGTAGCACGGCGTACCGATACAAAAGTCCATCATATTCTTCATCAGAATATTGCCGGTATTTTTTGCACGGGTCAGACCGGCCTCGCACAAGGCAAAGCCCGCTTGCATGAAGAACACCAGAAACGCTCCAACCAGTGTCCATGTAACGTCTGCGGAATTGTACATAGAACAGAACCCCTCTCTTACTTTGCAAAACAGAAAGGCGCCGGACAGAATCACACTGTCCGGCGCCTTTGCCGTTCTTTCATTGCGCTTATGCTATCACAGAGTTGCGGCCTAGTCAAGAGGGTGGGGACATATTTTATTCATATTTGTAGAAAATGCTGTACAACCAGCCGAAAATACCGCTGAGAAATTGTGCATCCTGTGGGGGCCGGGCATGCCCGGCCCGCAGCTTACCGCCATATCCTTTTTACGATTCAATCCGTAGGGGAGGGATTCATCCCTCCCGGGCACCCTCCCACCGCCGCAAACGGCCACGGCGGCCAGAGGGCTGGCCGCCCTACACCCCCACATCAAACCCGTGCGTAGGGCGGGGTGCCCTCACCCCGCCGAAACCTGCCGCCCCCTACATGCACCATCTGTACATTTCCCTAAATTTATTCATTTTTTTGTAAAAAAATCTACCCAAAAAATTTTCTTTGTGCTATAATATCATCAAATAGCCCTTTATCGGGGGCTGCTACCATTCAAAGGAGGATCATCCATGCCCAACCTAGCTCTTCTTGCCCTTGAAGCCAGTGACGGTACCGTTGTGCTGACCAGCATCACACTGGTTTTCGCGATGCTGGTGGCCCTGTGCCTCATCATCACGCTGGAAGGCAAGATCTTCGACAACATCAACAATAAGAAGAACGGCAAGTCTGCCGCGCCGAAGGCCCCCGCTGCCAAGGCTGCCCCTGCCGCTAAGCCCGCTGCCCCTGCAGCCAAGGCTGACAACGGCTCCATCCCCGGCGAGATCATCGCCGCGATCTCCGCTGCCGTGGCCTCTGTGTGCGGCGGCAATGCCGTCATCCGCGGCATCAAGCGCGTTTCCAAGCCTGCCGCCGGTTCCCGCCGCGGTGCCTGGGGCGACGCCGGCGTGCGTGAGCACACGACGCCCTTTATGTAAGGAGGTACGGAAATGGGTGCGATTTTTACCAATATTGCGGAGATCTTCGCAAAGTCCGGCTG
>ENA-UPTB01002486-UPTB01002486.1-human-gut-metagenome-genome-assembly--contig:-NODE-2486-length-12804-cov-2.976742_pt1 | contig 12804 bp, 9 predicted proteins | sample MGYA00250046_ERZ773369 | MGnify/ENA primary metagenome ERZ773369 (study PRJEB29103, sample SAMN06111938) | human gut metagenome | biome: human gut; feature: ankylosing spondylitis patient; material...
AAACTCAATTTTTGATATCCAGGTAAAGCGTCTGCATGAGTACAAGCGTCAGCAGTTAAATGTACTTTATGTTATTCATAAGTATCTGGAGATTAAAGCGGGCAAGCTGCCGACTACGCCGGTTACGGTTATATTTGGAGCAAAGGCTGCACCTGCATACACGATTGCAAAGGATATTATTCATTTGATCCTGTGCCTTCAGGAATTGATCAACAACGATCCGGAAGTGAGCCCGTATCTGAACGTAGTTATGGTAGAAAACTACAATGTTACTCTTGCAGAAAAATTAATTCCTGCCTGTGATATTTCGGAGCAGATCTCACTTGCATCAAAAGAAGCAAGCGGAACTGGAAATATGAAGTTCATGTTGAACGGCGCGGTTACTCTCGGAACAGAAGATGGTGCGAATGTTGAAATCCATCAGCTTGTTGGTGACGACAATATCTATATCTTTGGAGAGTCAAGTGATTCGGTGATTGAGCATTATGCGAAGGCTGACTATGTCTCAAGAACATATTATGAGAACAATCCGGTATTGAAGGAAGCCGTTGATTTTATTATCAGCGACGCAGTGATAGCACTTGGAAATGCAGAAATGCTGCATCGTTTGTATAATGAGCTTCTCAACAAAGACTGGTTCATGACATTTATTGATTTTGATTCTTATGTTGATGCCAAGGAACGTGCCTATAAGGAATATGAGGACCGTAAGGCGTGGGCGCAGAAGATGATGGTGAATATTGCGAAAGCAGGATTTTTCTCATCCGATCGTACAATTGCTGAATATAATAACGATATTTGGAAAATAATAAAATAGGATCCATTGATAGCAAATGCACGCAGAAATTGGTGATAAGTAACAAAAAAAATTCAAAATTGCTGTGTAATTTGACTAAATAAACAAAAAGTTGACTTTTTTGATTGCAAAAAGTTTTTAAATGTTGTATCATTGACTCATGAAATGGAAACGTTACCAAAAACGATACAACAAACGTTTCCAAGGAACGTATACGTAACTATAAACAAAGCAAATGAAAAGATTAGAGGAGGAAAAAGCATGAAGAAGAAATTAGCAGTTTTAGGATTAGCTGCAACAATGATGATGTCACTGTTTGCAGGTTGTGGAGGAAAGGGAACTTCAGGAGGGAAGGATGCATCGGCTGATAAGGGTTCGGTATATTACTTGAATTTTAAGCCGGAAGCAGATGCCCAGTGGCAGGAGCTTGCCAAGATCTACGAAGAGGAGACAGGCGTAAAGGTAACCGTTGTTACAGCTGCATCCGGTCAGTATGAGACAACTCTTAAGAGTGAGATGGGTAAATCAGAATGCCCTACATTGTTCCAGGTAAATGGTCCGGTTGGCTTAGCATCGTGGAAAGATTACTGTGCAGATTTGTCTGACACAGAAGTTTACAAGCAGCTTACTTCAGAGGATTTCGCTTTGAAGGATGGCGATAAGGTAGCAGGTATCGGATATGTTATTGAGTCCTATGGTATCATCTGCAACAAGAAGCTTCTTGCCGAGGCAGGTTATTCCATGGATGACATCAAGAACTTTGCAGATCTGAAGAAGGTAGCAGAAGATATTACAGCAAGACGTGATGAGCTTGGATTTGATGCATTTACATCTGCAGGTATGGATGGTTCATCAGACTGGAGATATAAGACTCACCTTGCAAACCTTCCTGTATACTATGAGTATCAGGCAGACGGAATCAACAACACAAAGGCAATCAAGGGAACATACCTGGATAACTACCGTCAGATCTGGGATCTGTACATTAATAACTCAACTACAGATCCTAAGCAGCTCAGTGTTAAGACCGGTGATGATGCAGTTGCTGAGTTCGTAGCAGGAAAAGCGGTATTTTACCAGAATGGTACATGGGCATACTCAGATATAAGCTCAGTCGGCGATGAGAATCTTGGAATGCTTCCGATTTATATCGGTGTAGACGGAGAAGAAAATCAGGGACTTTGTACAGGTACAGAGAACTACTGGTGCGTAAATAAAAAAGCAGATGAGAAGGATATCCAGGCAACTCTTGATTTCCTCAGTTGGGTTATCACAAGTGATGAAGGAAGAGAATCTATAAGCCAGGAAATGGGATTTACAACACCATTTGATACATTCACAGGCGAATATGAAGCAGACAATGTATTTATCCAGGCTTCTAACCAGTACATCGCTGATGGTAAATACTCTGTAACATGGAACTTCTCTACTATTCCATCTGAGACATGGAAAGACGGTGTAGGTTCTGCATTATTAGAGTACGCACAGGGAACAGGTGACTGGGACGGCGTTGTCAGTGCATTCGTTGACGGATGGGCTACTGAGTATGCAGCAGCTGCAAACAAATAAAAAGTAATGATGAAGTAACATGGAAAGGGTGTGTGGTCTGCCACTCACCCTTTCAGATTATTAAGGTTTTATGAGAGGATGGAAATTATGGAGAAAGCAATCAAAAAATATTTTCCTGTTTTTGCACTCCCTACATTAGTGGCATTTACAATAGGTTTTATAGTTCCTTTTATTATGGGTATCTACTTATCATTCTGTGAATTTACAACCGTTACAGATGCAAAATTTGTAGGATTAAAAAATTATATTGAACTGCTCACACAGGATGAAGTTTTCAGAGCTACAATAGGGCATACTCTTGTTTATACTGTAATTAATGTGGCAATTCAGGTATTTGGAGGATTATTATTTGCGATTCTCCTCAGTCGTATTAAAAAAGGAAGAGTTGCTTTACAGACTCTGTATTATATTCCGGTAGTTATCTCTTCTGTAGCGATTTGCCAGATTTTTACAAAGTTATTATCAGTAACTCCAACCGGTATTGTGAATCAGGTATTATCATTCATCGATCCATCTCTGAAACTGATGGAGTGGATTTCCAATCCTCAGATTTCACTGTATGTAACAGCTTTTGTAGAAGCATATAAATACCTGGGACTGTATATGGTTATCTTTTATGCAGCACTGATCGGTGTTCCGGATGAACTGGGAGAAGCAGCACTGATCGATGGAGCATCAACATGGCAGGAATATCTTTATGTAAGAATTCCTTATATTAAACCGGTTATCATTGCAAACTGTCTGCTGGTACTGAATGGTTCCCTGAGATCTTTCGAGTTCTCTTATCTGTTAACACATGGAGGACCGGGAAATGCTTCTGAACTTATGACAACTTATATGTATAAACAGGCGTTCAGCAGTATGAAATATGGTTACGGAAGTTCTGTAGCGATCATGATCGTAATCATCTGTATGGTAGTTGGAATGTTATTCCGTAAATTCACAGGAGGAGGGGATGACGAATGAAAAAGAAAAAACCAACCATTCCGAGCATCATTAAATGGGTTATAGCATTAATCCTTGTTGTGATGCAGGTTTATCCTTTCTTCTATGTATTTACTTCAAGCTTTAAGTCACTGGATGATTTCAGACAGTTACCGGCATATGCACTCCCGTCAAAATGGGTGCTGACAAACTTTATCAATGTTTTTACAAAAAGCCATATGCTGACTTATTTTAAAAACAGTATCATTGTTTTGATCGGTGTATTGATTCCTCTGCTTTTATTTGCATTGATGGCTGGATTTGCATTAAGCAAAATCAAATTCAAAGGCAGAAAATTTGTCCTTAATTATTTCCTTCTTGGATTGATGCTTCCTATGCAGGTTGCACTGATTCCATTGTTTACTATTTTTAATAAGATGGGACTGATCAATACATACCCGGCAATTATTTTGCCACAGATTGCTTTTTCACTGTCTTATTCCATTCAGTTGTTTTATTCATTCAGCAAATTCTTCCCTGAAGAAATGCTGGAAGCAGCGATCATTGATGGATGTTCACCGATAGGATGTTTCTTTAAGATGGTGGTTCCGATGTCACTGAACTCTATTATCACAGTAGCAACCATGCAGGCAGTATTCTGCTGGAATGAGTATATTAATGCTTATACATTTACCAGATCTACAGATATGAAAACCATTACACTTGGTTTAAATGACTTCGTAGGAAGCATGGGACTGACAGACTGGGGTGGTACATTTGCAGCCATCACTGTAACAGTACTTCCGGTATTTATTTTCTACTTCTTCAGTAGCAAGAAGATGCTGGCAGGTATGACAGCAGGTGCAGTAAAAGGTTGATAATATGCAAGAATTACCTGATAACAGTAGTTTGATTTATGAGTAAATAACAGGCTTGCCGGAAAAGTACAAGCAGGCCTGTAAAGTGAAATAAAGTATAAAAAAGGAGATTAAGACTATGCAGAAATTATACTATCAGTTCCCGGGAACATGGTTTGGCGATTGTATGCCATTTGGACATGGAGATAAATTCTATTTATATCATCAGAGAGATACCAGAAAACCGGGACCATTTGGAGAACCATTTGGCTGGGATCTGGCAACAACTTCTGATTTTGTACATTACGAAGATAAAGGTGTGGCAATTCCGAGAGGAACAGATGAAGAGCAGGATCAGTTTATCTTTGCAGGAAGTGTTTTCGAGGCAGAAGGACAGTATCATATTTTCTATACAGGTTATAACCGTGATTATCCGGCACTTGGAAAACCATCTCAGGTTCTGATGCATGCATACAGCGATGATCTTGTAACATGGCACAAAACTCAGGATGCACTTACCTTCACTCCACAGGAAGGCTATGACCCGGATGACTGGAGAGATCCATGGGTGATCCGCGATGAGGAAAATGATCAGTATCTGCTGATCCTTGGCGCAAGATTACAGGGACCAAAGACAAGACAGACAGGAAGAACTGTTAAATTCACATCTAAAGACCTGAAAAACTGGAAGTTTGAAGGAGATTTCTGGGCACCGGATCTCTATACTATGCATGAGATGCCAGACTTATTTAAGATTGGTGACTGGTGGTATCATATTGTGACAGAATATAGTGACAGAAGTAAAATGGTATACCGTATGAGCAAGAGTCTGGAAGGTCCATGGATCGCACCGAAAGATGATGCATTTGACGGCAGATCTTATTATGCAGGACGTACTTTTGAACTGAACGGACAGAGAATCCTCTTTGGCTGGGTTGCTACCAAGGATCAGGATGATGATGACAATAACTTCATCTGGGCAGGAACATTTATGGCACATGAGGTTTACCAGAGAGAAGATGGAACTCTTGGTGTAAGAATTCCGGAAACTGTATGGAATGCATTTGATAAAGAAGAAAAGACAGAAGATTTTGTAATTGATACTCCAACTAAGAGTACAGAAAAAGTAGTTGCAAAAGACACAGGAGATATCTTCAAATTCGAAGCAGATGTGGAATTTACAGAAGGAACCAGAACTTTCGGTGTGAGATTCTATGAAGATGAGGATAAGGCTGAGTCTTATCAGTTCGTATTTAATGTAACAGAAGACAGATATGTATTTGAGAAAAAACCAAACTGGCCATGGCCTGCAAACCAGAATATCGGACTGGAGAGACCGCTGGAGCTGGTACCTGGTAAGAAATACAATATCAAAATGATCGTAGATGATACAATTGCTACAATCTATGTAGACGGTGTTGCATTAAATGCAAGAGCATATAAACGTCCGGGAGAAAGTCTGTCACTCTTTGCTTCTGAAGGAAGCCTGAAAGTAACTAACTGCAAGGTTACAACCGGATTAAAGAAATAGAGACAGACAGCAATTTAATCGATAAACCGCGGAGCAGTGATTCGGTGTAGTGTAACGTGAAGAAGAAATTGCTGTAAATAAAAAAGTTGCTGTGCGTTTCAGTTATAGAAATGCACAGCAGCTTTTTTGCGTTAAGTCGATTGGAAACAACAGATTTAGGGGTTGCTTAATCTTCTAATTTAATCTTTTCCTTAAGAACCACACATCCTGCCATGTCTCCGATAACATTGACGCAGGTTGCGCCCATGTCGCAGAGTGTATTGATGCTGATGTAAACGCCCATAACTCCTGCAGGCAGACCTGCCATGGTTGCCAGGGCTGCGAAGGATGCGATGGCACCGCCCGGGATTCCCGGGGTTCCTACTGACAGGAGTACGTTTGCCAGAAGGATTATGATCATCATGGAAATGCTTACGTTAATTCCGCATGCATTGGCGAAGAACATGATCATGAATGACATCAGGATGGATACGGCATCCATGTTTACAGTAGCGCCAAGAGGAATGGCAATACTTGTGATCTTGTTGGATACGCCCATTTCGTCTTCCATACGCTGTTTGCTGATCGGAATGGTCGCTGAACTGGAACAGGTTCCGAATGCGTTCAGAGCTGCAGGAAGCATTGCTTTGAAGAATTTCACAGGGCTTTCTTTGCCGATGAATTTCACGGAGCCGCCGTAAATGACCAGGGCAAATCCGAAGAATGCCACATACAGGATGATCAGCTGAGTTGCCAGTGAAATGATGGTTTCTGTACCGTTGGCTTCTACAACAGGAACGATAGTACAGAATACACCGATAGGTGTGAAGTACATAACTGTGCTGATGACTTTCAGACAGACTTCGTTACAGGAATCGATGACTTTCAGAAGTGCAGTACCCTTTTCGCCGATGGCGATAAGTGTGAAGCCTACGATGACTGCGAATACAAGTACCTGAAGCATATTTCCGTTTGCGAAAGCTGCAACCGGGTTGGATGGGATCAGGTTTTTGATGGTGTCCAGAATGCTGGTCATCTCAGTTGCCTGGATGTCGGAAGTTGCCATTTCGAATTTAACACCCTCACCGAGATGGATCAGTCGCGGGATGATCAGTCCTGCCAGGCTGGCAAGTGCTGTGGTGCACAGGAAAAAGATCATGGCACCGGCTGTGATCTTGCCGGTTGTGCGGGCATTACCGATGCTGGAGATACCCATGATAATGGAACAGAAGACCAGTGGAAAGATCATCATGTTCAGGGCATTCATGTAAATGCTTCCGATAAGGCTTGTGATGGCAAGTACCGGTTCGAAACGGTTTGCCAGAAACAGTCCGGTAATGATACCAAGGATCAGACCGGTAAAGATTGCTGCGGTAATATGTTTTTTATACCACGAATAGAATTTTTTCATTTGTTCCCTCCTCTTTATTTTCATTTCCTGATACCCGAAGGACTATATTGGCAGACGGATTGAGTGATGCGCAAATCTGGTAAAATTTCTGCGGCCTATAACGGTGATAAGGTACCGGGTTCAGGAAAAATAGCACGACACTACTTTACCACAATAATGTGTGAATTACAATATTTCCCGCTGTTTTCTTATTTGAGTGGGAGTGTTTCCGAAATGCTCAAGGAACATCCTGCGAAATAGTTTGTAATTGATAAAGCCATGCCGCTCCAAATTGTAACACAGAAAAACAGGCATCGATGATACAGATATCGAAGCCTGTTTTTCTGCGTTGCCGGAAATTATTTTGTAATATTCCTGTGACATAAAAAGTCCTATGCAGGCTATTATGATTGTCAGGTGCGGGTGAAGAGGGTATAATAGTTGTAATTATTTAACCAAATCAAGGAAGTCCCTGCTTCAATTGTAAAGAGCAATAAGTAGTGGGTGGGGATTTACTTGTATCAGAAGGAGTGTTTATATGAAACCAACTATTTTATTAATAAATTTTCAGGATCAGCAGAAGCTTCGCAAGTTAAAGATGGCGTTGCTGCCTTTTAAGCTTCGGATTAAAACCATAGAACCCCAGGACTATAGTCAGCCAATCGGATATCTGGCAGGAGTGAAAGAGATTTCTCAGGTACAGATTCCATCAGCGCTGATCCCTCAGGAGCAGATGGAGAAGGAAATGCTGATTCTTGCAGGAATCACTGGGAATCTGTTTGACCAGGTGCTCTATACTTTGCGGAAAGCAGGTACACCTGTGGATTACAAGGCGGTTCTGACGGAGCATAATCAGAACTGGAACTGTATGCAGCTTTATAAAGAACTGGAGAAAGAACATAATATGTATCATCCGTCTTAAATAACATGGATAGTTGGAGGCTTAAGTTATGAAGGTTGTAGTTGCAGTTGATTCATTTAAGGGAAGTATGACTTCCATGGAAGCAGGAATGGCTGTCAAAGCAGGTATTCTTGCAGCAAAAAAGGACGCAGAAGTGATCGTAAAACCTCTGGCTGACGGTGGAGAGGGAACTACGGATGCGCTGATCGAAGGTCTGAAGGGAGAACGTGTGGATGTGACAGTTACAGGTCCTTATCATGAGCCGGTTCAGGCATATTATGGATATCTCAGGGAAAGTAATACCGCAGTTATGGAAATGGCAACAGCAGCAGGTATCACACTTTCAGATAAGAAGGAGCCTATGACCGCTACCACCTATGGAGTGGGAGAACTGATCCTTCATGCAATCGGCAGAGGTATCCGCAACTTCATTATCGGTATTGGCGGAAGCGCCACTAATGACGGTGGAGTGGGAATGCTGAGAGCCTTTGGATATAAATTTCTGGATGAAAAGGGAGAAGATGTAGGGGAAGGTGGACAGGCACTTGCAAGGATTGCATCTGTAGAAATTTCAGACAAAAAGGAACTTCTTTCCCAGTGTAATTTCAGGATTGCCTGTGATGTGACCAATCCTCTCTGCGGTTCTCAGGGAGCTACATATATCTATGGACCGCAGAAGGGAGTTACCCCCGATATCCTTCCGGTTCTGGATGCAGGCATGAAAAACTATGCAGAGGTTACTGCCAAAGTGATTGGTAAAGATAACCAGAATGCAGCAGGTGCAGGTGCGGCAGGCGGACTTGGATTTGCATTTCTGAATTATCTGGATGGAGAGCTGACACCGGGAATACAGCTTATTCTGGATGCTGTCCATATAGAGGATGAGATGAAGGATGCAGATGTGGTTGTGACAGGGGAAGGTCGTCTGGATCATCAGACTGCCATGGGAAAAGCCCCGGTGGGCGTTGCGAAGCTTGGCAGGAAATATGGCGCAAAAACCATTGCATTTGCAGGAAGTGTTACGAAGGAGGCAGTTGCCTGCAATGAAGCAGGAATAGATGCTTTCTTTCCAATTGTACGCGGAATTTCCACGCTGGAAGAAGCAATGGATCCGGACACTGCAAAAGCAAATATGGCTGCAGCTGCAGAGCAGGTATTCAGACTGTTGTAATTATTTTTCATAAAAAATCTTCTGAAGCAGATAGGAAATCGATTTGATATGTCTGCACAGGAGATTTTTGTTTGCAGAAATTGCAATGTTGAGAAACTTCAGATGATATAGTAAAATTATTACAGCCAGAGAAAATACTTTGAAAAAAGTTGATTAAAAGATCTAAGGATATGTAAGGGAGAGACAACATGACACTAACACAGATGAATTATATCATCACAATTTCCGAAACTGGTTCATTAAATAAAGCTGCGGAGGCGTTGTATATTTCCCAGCCTTCTCTGACCAATGCAGTGAAGGAACTGGAGAAAGAGCTTGGAATCATTATATTCAACCGCAGCGGCCGTGGTGTGACACTGACCAATGACGGGACAGAATTTCTGATGTATGCCCGTCAGATATACGGACAGTATGAAAGTGTGGTTGAGAAATACAGTGAGGGTGGTTCCTATAAGAAGAAATTCGGCGTTTCCACCCAGCATTATTCTTTTGCAGTGAAAGCATTCGTGGATATGGTGCAGAAGTTTGATGTGTCGGAATATGAATTTGCCATCAGGGAGACAAAGACTGCAGATGTGATCAGTGACGTCAGCGCCATGAAAAGCGAGGTGGGAGTACTTTATCTCAGTGATTTCAACAGAAAGGCACTGTTAAAGCTTCTCCACTCTGCGAATCTGGAGTTTCATCATTTGATTGACTGTCAGGCATATGTATATTTGTGGAAAAATCATCCACTGGCAAATGAGAAATCTATCAGCTACAGCCAGCTGGCTAAATACCCCTGCTTGTCCTTCGAACAGGGAGATAAGAGCAGTTTTTATCTGTCAGAGGAGATTCTGTCTACCAATGAATATTCCAGAACAGTCAAAGCTTCGGACCGGGCGACTATGCTGAACCTGATGGTAGGACTCAATGGCTATACCCTGTGTTCCGGGATTATCTGTGAGGAGCTTAATGGCAGTGACTATCTGGCAATTCCCCTCGAAGGGGATGAGCAGAACCAGAACAGCGACATGGAGATCGGCTATATTACCAGAAAGAATTCGATTCTCAGCAAGGTGGGGAATCTGTATGTCTCGTCATTGAAAAAATATCTGGAGCAGAATACTGTTTCTGTGGAGTAATAAAAAAGAATTACAGAAAGCAGAGGAATATTGATTTCCTGATTTGCATATGCTATAGTGCTTGTAGGCAAAAGGATAATATATGTCTGTGATAGACGACAAAACCCCGGAAGTGTACCAGATTTCCGGGGTTTTTATTCCTGTTTTAGGAGTGGAAAGGATGTAAAACAAATAAGTGATATTTATCTGAGAAAAATGATATTTACCCGAGATATGTGATATCATATCCTGCAGATTTCAGTTAATATAAGAAAACAATTAAAAGGAACATTACAGTCAGAGTATCAGTCAGGAGGATATTATTAATGAAGAAACTTCTCTACGGAGCAGCATATTACGATGAATATATGCCATATGACCGCCTGCAGCAGGACGTGGCAATGATGAAAAAGGCAGGAATCAATACAGTAAGGATCGCAGAATCCACATGGAGCACCTGCGAACCACAGGAAGGTGTCTTTGATTTCTCACATGTGGAACGTGTTATGGACGCAATGGAAGAAGCCGGGATCAATGTGATCATTGGAACTCCTACATATGCGATCCCTACATGGATGGTGAAATCCCATCCGGATGTTATGGCAGAAACCGTAAAGGGCAGAGGAATCTACGGAGCCCGTCAGATCATGGATATCACTCATCCGGTCTATCGTTTCTATGCGGAGCGTGTGATCCGCAAATTAATGGAATGCACTGCACACAGAAAATGTGTTATTGGCTTCCAGGTAGATAATGAAACTAAGTATTACGGGACAGCAGGTAAAAATGTTCAGGAGAAATTTGTAAAATATCTCCGTAAGAAATTCAATAATGATCTGGATGCCATGAATTATGAATTTGGTCTGGATTACTGGAGTAACCGTATCAATGCATGGGAAGATTTCCCGGACGTAAGAGGAACTATCAATGGAAGTCTTGGTGCAGAGTTCGAGAAGTTCCAGAGAACACTGGTAGATGAATTCTTAAGCTGGCAGGCAGATATCGTAAACGAATACCGCAGAGAAGATCAGTTTATCACTCATAATTTTGACTTTGAATGGCGGGGATATTCCTATGGAGTACAGCCTGATGTAAACCATTATCATGCAGCGAAGGCACTGACGATTGCAGGCACAGATATTTATCATCCAACACAGGATGATCTGACAGGGGCAGAGATCGCATTTGGCGGTGATATGACACGTTCTTTGAAGAGAGATAACTACCTTGTTCTGGAAACAGAAGCACAGGGATATCCGGGATGGACTCCTTATAAGGGACAGCTCAGACTTCAGGCATACAGTCATCTGGCAAACGGCGCAAACAGTGTGATGTACTGGCACTGGCATTCTATCCATAATTCATTTGAGACATACTGGAGAGGACTTCTCAGCCATGACATGCAGGAGAATGCACCATATCGTGAAGCCTGCATCATCGGAAACGAATTCTCCAGGCTTGGAAGCCATCTGGTAAATCTGAAGAAGAAAAATGATGTTGCCATTCTTGTAAGTAATGAGGCATTAACAGCTCTTAAATGGTTTGGAATTGAAGCAACTGCAGCAGGAGATCATGGTATTGGATATAATGATGTTGTCCGTTGGCTTTATGACACACTGTTTAAGATGAATGTTGAGTGTGATTTCGTATGGCCGGAATCAGATAATCTGGATCAGTATAAAGCAATCTTTGTCCCGGCACTCTATGCTGCACCGGATGAACTGCTGGAAAAACTGAAACAGTACACAGCAAATGGCGGTACACTGGTGGCAACATTTAAGACCGCATTTGCGAATGAGAATGTTAAAGTAAGCCATGAAATGCAGCCCCATATTCTGAGTAACTGTTTCGGTATCAGCTACCAGCAGTTCACTTTCCCGAAGAATACAGGGCTGTCAGGAAGCATTATCAATGGAACTGCAAAGGACTCAGATGAAAAAGCTGAAGCAAAAGTATTTATGGAATTATTAATGCCTCAGGAAGCAGAGGTACTTGCATCCTATGACCATTATAATTGGAAGGAATACGCAGCAATCACAAAGAATCATTATGGAAAAGGAACTGCCATTTACATTGGATGTATGACAGATGACAACACATTAAAAGCAGTACTCACAGAAGCACTTAACAGCGCAGAAGTTGAAATCCCGGAATACAGCTGGCCGGTAATTGTAAGAAAAGGAATCAATGATCTGAATAAATGTGTCAGATATATCCTGAACTATTCTGCAGAAGAACAGAATGTTATATATCATGGTGCAAACGGAACAGAACTGTTTTCAGAGGAATCTGTGCAGGATGGAGAAAGCATTACTGTTCTGCCGTGGAATTTGAAAATCGTGGAAGAAGCATAAAGTATAGCATCACATATCTTTCTTTATATTTTGTTTCCTGTACTTCTGCGGACTGCAGCCTTTCACTCTGGAGAATACCTTGGCATAGTAGTTGGAGTCTGTGAAGCCGGATTTCTGGGCGACTTCCATAATGCTGTCATCGGAGCTGAGGAGAAATTCAAGGCTCCGCTCCACTCGGTATTCCTGCAGAAATGTAAACAGGGATACGTTCATGTATCTCTTGAATAAC
>ENA-UPTB01002509-UPTB01002509.1-human-gut-metagenome-genome-assembly--contig:-NODE-2509-length-12685-cov-18.374921_pt1 | contig 12685 bp, 10 predicted proteins | sample MGYA00250046_ERZ773369 | MGnify/ENA primary metagenome ERZ773369 (study PRJEB29103, sample SAMN06111938) | human gut metagenome | biome: human gut; feature: ankylosing spondylitis patient; material...
GCCAAGCTGGAGCAGATCTTTGCGCAGGTCATGGGCGCAGAGGATGCACTGGTGCGCAGCCAGTTCCAGAGCGGCACCCACACGCTGGCGGTGGCGCTGTTCGGTCTGCTACGGGCAGGGGACACCCTGCTGGCCGCCACCGGCCGCCCCTACGATACGCTGGAGGGCGTCATTGGTCTGGACGGCAAGGGCAAGGGCACCGGTACCCTGATGGACTACGGCGTAAACTATGACGAAGCCCCCCTTAAAGCAGACTTCACCCCGGACTACGACCTGATCGCCAAAAAAGCCCCTGGTGCAAAGGTATGCCACATCCAGCGCAGCCGCGGCTATTTACAGCGCAACGCCTTTGATCTGGCTACCATCCGCAAAATTGCCGATACCGCCCGCGCCGCAAACCCGGAGATCATCATTTTTGTGGACAACTGCTACGGCGAGTTCACCCAGACGCAGGAGCCCTGTCAGGTGGGCGCGGATATCGCAGTGGGCAGCCTGATCAAGAACCCCGGCGGCGGCATTGCTCCCACCGGCGGCTACATCGTGGGTCGCAAGGATCTGGTGGAACTGTGCGCTTACCGCCTGAACGCCCCCGGCCTTGGCAAGGAGCTGGGCTGCACGCTGGAGACCCCCCGGGATATGTATCTGGGCTTCTACTACGCTCCCGGCGTGGTGTGCGAGGCCATCAAGACCGCCATCTATGCCCAGTGTATGCTGGAGCTGCTGGGCAAAAAGCCCATCCCGCGCTACTGCGAGGATCACAACGATATCGTCACCTGCTTTGATGCCGGTACGGCAGAGGCGCTCATCGGCTTCTGTCAGGGCATTCAGGCTGCCAGCCCCGTGGACAGCTACGCCGCCCCGGAACCCAGCCCGGAGCCGGGCTACACCGACGAGGTGGTCATGGCCAGCGGCAGCTTTACGCAGGGCAGCACCATCGAGCTTTCCTGCGACGGCCCTTTGCGCGCCCCCTATACCTGCTATCTGCAGGGCGGCCTGAACTTTGCCGCCAGCCGCGCCGGTGTGCTGCTGGCTGTCCAGAAAGCATACTTTCAGGCATAATCCTTGCCCTGCGGGCTAGATATCCGTATAACAAAAAGGAGCTATCGCACAACACGCTGCGATAGCTCCTTTTTTCCCTCTATACACAATATCAACGCTTACACGGCACGGGCCTGCATGGCGGGGATCGGCTCGATCATAGCCGGGTGCATCCCTTCGCGGTAGTCCAGATCTCCCTGATCCAGACCACGCAGCAGCACCTCTGCGGTAGCAATGTTGGTGGCAATGGGTACGCTGTGCATATCGCACAGGCGCAGCAGATTCTGCTCGGTTAGGCTGGCGGCATCAGCCTTCAGCGGGTCGCGGAAGAACAGCACCAGATCCACCTCATCGCAGGCAACGCGGGAGGTGATCTGCTGTACACCGCCCAGCTTGCCGGAGAGGTAGCAATGCACCGGCAGACCAGTAGTCTGCGCAAGCATCCGGCCGGTGGTACCGGTGGCGATAACATTATTGCGGGAAAGGATGGCACTGTAAGCGGTACAGAACTGCAGAGCCAGTTCTTTGCGGGAATCGTGGGCAAGAATTGCGATCGTCATAGGATGCTCTCTCCTTTACTTATTTTTACATAGTACCAGTTGTGATGTACGAATTTTTGAAGTTCTGTGAAACGAGAGTGAAATCGATATCAAATCTTACACTATAGTTTTACCGCACAGAAAACGCTCTGTCAAGAGAAAATTTTGCTTTTTTAACCTATAAAAACATAAAAGTACTACTTTTACATTGTGAGAAACGGCGAATTCTTGGATACATACCACCATCCAAGAAAATCCGTTTTCTGGGAAAAGTGAAATATTTTTCACTTTTTCACTTGAATCGAAATACAGTCCATCCCGATAAAACAAAAATACAGGCCAAAGCAGTTTGCATCGGCCTGTACAGGAAATTTTTTTCAACTGTGAAAAACTTGCTCTGCCGCGCCCGCAGGCCGGACAGAATTGTAAAAAAATTATGAAGAAGCTGGGGCAGGGGAGATCACCGGATCTGCCCGTCACCGTGGATAACGTACTTGTAGCTGCAAAGTTCCTCCAAGCCCATGGGACCCCGGGCGTGCAGCTTCTGGGTAGAGATGCCCATCTCGCAGCCCAGACCAAACTCGCCGCCGTCGGTAAAGCGGGTGGAGCAGTTCACATACACAGCGGCGCTGTCTACCGCAGCGGTGAACCGGTCGGCGTCTGCCTGCGTCCGGGTCAGGATGGCCTCGCTGTGGCCGGTGGAGTGCTGTGCGATGTGGGCAATGGCCTCATCTACACTGTCCACCACCTTGACGGCAAGGATGTAGTCCAGAAACTCGGTGTCAAAGTCCGCAGGGCCGGCAGGCGTGCCGGGAATGATGGCGGCGGCGCGCGTGTCCAGCCGCAGTTCTACCGGCAGCTTGCCCGCAGCCACGCGGTCGGGGCCAAGACGCTGTGCAAGCTTAGGCAGAAACTCCTGCGCAATGGCAGAGTGCACAAGGCACACCTCCTCGGCGTTGCACACGCTGGGGCGGCTGGCCTTGGCATTCTCAATAATATCCAGCGCCTTGGCCTGATCGGCGGTGTCGTCCACAAAAATGTGGCAGATGCCGGTACCGGTCTGGATGCAGGGCACCTTGGCGTTTTCCACGCAGGCGCGGATCAGCCCTGCACCGCCCCGGGGAATCAGCAGATCCACATAGCCCACGGCAGTCATCAGGGCGTTGGCAGAGGCGTGGGTGGTGTCCTCGATCAGGCAGACCGCGTTTTCCGGCAGGCTGTTCTCCCGCAGCCCCTGCCGCAGTGCCTGCACAATGGCGTTGGCGCTGCGCCAAGCCTCCTTGCCGCAGCGCAGGATGCAGGCGTTGCCGCTCTTGATGGCAAGGGCGGCGGCATCGCTGGTCACGTTGGGACGGCTCTCGTAGATGATGGCAATCACACCCATGGGCACGGCGGTCTTTTCGATCACCAGCCCGTTGGGGCGCTCCACCCGCTTCAGCACCCGGCCCACCGGGTCGGGCAGGGCAGCGACCTCTTCAATGCCCTTTGCCATGGCGCGGATGCGCTCCTCGGTCAGGGCAAGACGGTCCAGCATCACCTCGCTGATATGTCCCTTTGCGGCGGCCATATCGTCAGCGTTGGCGGCAAGGATAGCCGTCATGTTTGCCGGGCTGCACAGCTGCGCAGCCATACTGCGCAGTGTCTGTGCGCGGCTGGCGCTATCAGCCAGTGCCAGCGCAGCCTTTGCCCCGCGGGCGGCTTCCAGAATTTCCTGTGTGGTCATAGCTCAAACCTCCTGTGTGGACAGTGTGGGCTGCTTGTGCCCGGCAAAGCGGGTGCCGATGGGCTTGCCCGCAGCGATATCATACAGCAGTTCCGGGTGTGCGCCGTTGGCAATGACCATATCTGCACCGCTGCCGGTCACCATGCGGGCAGCCCGCAGCTTGGTTGCCATGCCGCCGGTGCCCAGTGCAGAGCCTGCACCGTCTGCCAGCGCCATCACCTCCGGGGTGATCTCCTCCACCAGCGGGATCAGTGCCGCATCCGGGTGGGTGTGGGGGTTGGCAGTGTACAGGCCGTCGATGTCGCTCAGCAGCACCAGCAAGTCGGCCTTGCAGCAGCAGGCCACAATAGCAGCCAACGTGTCATTGTCGCCAATGGAGGTGATCTCATCGGTGGCAACGCTGTCGTTTTCATTGATGATGGGCAGTGCACCCAGTTCCAGCAGACGGGTCAGGGTGTTCTGGATGTTCACCCGGCGCTCGGTGTGCTCCACGTCCACGCCGGTAAGCAGGATCTGCGCTACCGTGTGATCGTAGGCACTGAACAGCCGGTCGTAGGTGTACATCAACTCGCACTGCCCCACGGCGGCGCAGGCCTGCTTGGTGGTGGTATCCTTTGGGCGTGCAGGCAGCGAAAGCTTGCCTACGCCCATGCCGATAGCGCCGGAGGATACCAGAATGACCTCGTGTCCCTCGTTCTTTAAATCGCTCAATACCTTGACCAGTTCCTCTGCATGGCGGATGTTCAACCGCCCGGTGGGGTATGCCAATGTGGAGGTGCCCACTTTCACAACGATGCGCATGATTCCATTAACCCTTTCCCATTTCCTTTGTTTTGTCGTAAGCAGCCAGCACGGCATCCATCACCGCACCGCGCAGTCCATGTTCTTCCAGTACCCGCACGCCCTGAATGGTGCTGCCGCCGGGGCTGCACACAGCATCCTTCAGCGCGCCGGGGTGCTTGCCGCTTTCCAGCACCAGCTTTGCGCTGCCCAGCACCATCTGTGCGGCGTATTCCTGTGCCTTTGCCCGGGGCAGACCGCAGGCCACGCCGCCATCGGCCAGCGCTTCAATAAACTGGTACACCCATGCCGGGCCGCAGCCGGAGACGCAGCTTGCAGCATCGATCATGCCCTCGGCTACGGCGTCCAGACGCCCGGCGGGAGCCATCAGCTGGCAGAATGCAGCCTCCTCCTCGACGGTCACGTTGACGGAGCAATACTGGATCATGCCTTCGCCCACCGATGCCGGGGTGTTGGGCATGATGCGGATGACAGGGTAGTCGCCGCCCGCCATCTCCTGAATGCGTGCCATCGGCAGACCGGCAGCCATGGTGCACAGCACGAACCGCTTGGTGCGCTCGGCAAGGATGAACCGCAGGGGCTCCAGCATGGCCTCCATCATCTGGGGCTTTACCGCCAGAAAGATCAGGTCGCAGTCCCCGGCCACCTCGGCGTTGGTAGCCGTCTGACAGCCCAGCTCTGCGGCTAGCGCTTCGGCCTTGGCCGCCGTGCGGTTAGCCAGAAATACATTCTCAGGCTCGGTAGCCTTGCACACAGCACGTGCAATAGCGCCGCCCATGTTTCCACAGCCTAAAAACCCAATGGTTTTCATCATAGTAATAACCCTCCCTCGGCAGGTATGCACTGCATAAAATTCTGCTTCTTATTCATTCTAAGCAACCGCTGGGAGAAAATCAAGACTTTTGTCTTATTTTTGGCGGATATAATGTAAAAACAGCCCCACCGGGGCGGGCAGCGCACACACAAACTTCATAAAAAGATAAGAATCTTTACTTGAAATAAGGTCATGTTTTGCGGTAAAATAAATCATGGGATATCATCCACAGATCTACTGTAAGCGGCAGAGGTGTCTGCCGGGAAAGGATGGGTTTTTGTGTCACAAACGACGAAACGGGCACTGGAGGCATCTTTGAAGAAGCTGCTGCTGGAAAAGCCCCTGAACAAGATCACGATCAACGATATCACCGAGGACTGCGGGGTCAACCGCATGACCTTTTATTACCATTTCAAAGATATTTACGATCTGGTGGACTGGATCTTAGCGGAGGATGCCGCCAAGGCAATGGAAGGCCGCCGGGGCTTTGGTACATGGAGCGAAGCCTATCTGGACGTTCTGCACCAGCTGCAGGACAACAAGACCCTTGTGCTCAACGTTTACCGCTCGGTGGGCAGGGAACAGGTGGAACAGTACCTTTATAGGCTGCTGGACCCCATCCTGAAGGACTTTGCCGACCGTGAATGCCATGATATCACCGTACAGGATGCAGACAAGCAGTTTGTTGTGGATTTTTACAAGTATGCACTGGTGGGCATGACGCTGGAATGGACCCGCCGGGATATGAAAGGCGACCCCAAGAAGATGGTGGAGCGCGTGAGCACCATGATCCACGGGGATTTCCGCCGTGCACTGTGCCGCCTGAGCACCGGCAGCCTGAAAATAGAGGAATGAAGCGCTTTTTATCCGAGTGGCTTCAATAAAATTTTATCAAAGAGCGCGCCGTGATGGGTTTTCCATCACGGCGTATTTTCTGTTTATGGCACAAAAACACGCAAAGTAGTAAGATGTGGTCAAGCAAAATAAGGATTTCCAAAGGAATCATTTCGGGAGGAAAAAGCTATGAATACATCTCTTGAGAATCTGACTCACAAGATGCAGCGTGCTGCGCTTGGTAAAATAGTGGACGTGGCGCTTTCCCGCGCTGAGCAAGACCGTGAAAAGACGATGAACCAGCTGGTAGATGCTGCAAAGCAGTTCTACGGCAGCGGCTTCAGCGACGAGACCTACGAGAACGCCAAAAAGGTGCTGACCGACCCCAACAGCAAGTGGACGAAACTCATCAATTGTGTGCTGGACCAGACCGACCCCCATGTGGCGCGCACCACTGCGCTGAATCTGGGTTACGAAGCCTTCTTCCGCGGCACTAAGATGATCCGTGAGAACCGTGTCAAGTACCAGTGCAACATCCCTTGGCTGATTTTGTTCGACCCTACCTCTGCCTGCAATATGCACTGCGTGGGCTGCTGGGCAGGCGAGTACGGTCACAAGAACAACCTCAGCTTTGAGGATATGGACAAGATCGTCACGCAGGGCAAGGAGCTGGGCGTGTACCTGTATATGCTGACCGGCGGCGAGCCGCTGGTGCGCAAGAAGGACGTGCTCAAGCTGGCAGAAAAGCACAACGACGTGGAATTTGCCATCTACACCAACTCCACCCTCATCGACGAGCCCTTCTGTGAAGAGGTGCAGCGTCTGGGCAATATCGCCTTTATGCTGTCCATCGAGGGCACCCCGGAGACCAACGACGCCCGCCGCGGCGAAGGTCACTATGCCGCTGTGATGCACGCCATGGATCTGCTCAAGAAGTACGGCATTCTCTTCGGTACTTCCATCTGCTACACCCGCCAGAACATCGACGCCGTCACCAACGATGCGTTCATGCGGTTCCTGTGCGAGAAGGGGGCACACTTCGGCTTCTACTTCCACTATATGCCCGTGGGCAACGAGGCCGCCCCGGAGCTGATGCCCACCCCGGAACAGCGCAAGTATATGATCGACCGTATCCGCTATCTGCGCTCTTCTGCGTGCGATATCCCGTTCTACCCCATGGACTTCCAGAACGATGGCGAGTTCGTGGGCGGCTGCATCGCCGGTGGCCGCAACTACTTCCATATCAACTCTGCTGGTGACGCCGAGCCCTGCGTGTTCATCCACTACTCCAACGCCAATATCCACGACCAGTCTATTCTGGAGATCCTGCACAGCCCGCTGTTCATGGCTTACCACAACGGCCAGCCCTTCAACAAGAACCATCTGCGTCCCTGCCCGATGCTGGAAAACCCGGAGCTGCTGGAAAAGATGGTGCACGAGACCGGTGCTCACAGCACCGACCTGCAGTCCCCGGAAAGCGTCGAGCACCTGTGCGAGAAGTGCAAGGCTTACGCTGCCGACTGGCAGCCCACCGCTGATGAGATCTGGTCTCACCACAAGATCCGCGAGAGCCGGTACGAAAACTATAAGGACTGGAAGCCCTCTCAGCCGCTGGACTGAACTGAAACCTGATTTAAAACAATAAAAAGACCCCCGCCCTGTGTCCCTTCCCGGAACATAAGGCGGGGGTCTTGCTGTATAAACCGGAAATTATATCGTTACTTATCCTTATCTTTTTTCGACAAAATAAGACCACTGGATACACCAAAAGAGATGCCAAGGCATACTCCGACTCCAATTACGGCCATGCTATTTAATACATTCACAAAAACAATGCTCCAAAGTATTGCCATTGCAATTCCAATCATTATGCCCATAAGCATATTTTTGCTATTCATAAGCTTTAACCTCTATAGTTCGATTTATAGACTGATTAAAAAATACCCCGCATCGGAAGTGTTCTGATGCGGGGCAGGAAAGGTTTACTGGTTCTCAGCAGGTTGCGATGCAGCGGGCTGTGCGGCTGCATCGTCTGCGGGGTCGCCGAACTGGTCGTGATAACTGTTTAGCAGGGTCAGCTCCTGATGGCGCTGCAAGCCGTGAATGACCAGCTTTTTGATGACGTCGTAGATAACGGCAAACAGCGGCACGCCAACGATCATGCCCACAAAGCCCCACAGGCCGCCAAACAGCAGGATGGCGAACAGTACCCAGAAGCTGGAAAGGCCGGTGGTGTTGCCAAGAATCTTGGGTCCGATGATGTTGCCGTCCAGCTGCTGCAAAACCAGCACGAACAGCACGAACCACAGCGCCTTGATGGGGTTCTGGATGAGAATGAGCAGGGTGGCGGGAATGGCACCGATGAAGGGACCGAAGAAGGGGATCACGTTGGTCACACCGATGATCACCGACACCAGCAGCGCACTGGGGAACTTGAAAATCAGACAGCCGATATAGCACAGCACGCCGATGATGGCAGAGTCCATGATCTTGCCGTTGATGAAACCGCCGAACATTTTGTCTGCATACTTCACTTCCTCAGTGATCAGCTGCGCCCAGCGGGGGCGGACGATGCTGTGCAGCACCAGCTTGCCCTGCTGGACGAACCGCTTGCGGCTGGCCAGCATATACACCGCCACGATGATGCCGATGATCAGGTTCTTGGCCACCGTCACCACGTTCAGCACACCAATGGCTGCGCCGCTTACAATGTTCTGCATGGAGGGCAGCAGGGTGTTCTTGAGCCATGTGTTCCATGTGTCTAGATTGGTATTCAGGGCAGCGTAAGCCGAATTAAGCAGTTCCGTGATCTGTTCGTTCTTTTCAATAAACTCCAGATGGTTTGCCCAGTTCATGAACTTTGTAATGTTGGCCTGCGCGGTGTAGTACAGGGTAGTTACGCTGGTAATGAGCTGCGGCACGATCATCATGACCAGTGCATACACCAGCAAAAGCCCGAACAGGATGGTAAGCGCCACGGACAGCGCGTTGATCAGACCATTCATCTTTTCCGGGATGAACCGGCGCAGAAAGCTTTCGATGCTGTTGCACACCGGCTTGAGCAGGTAGGCAATGACGGCACCGTAGATAAAGGGCATCAGGATGCCGGTCAGGGTAGAGATAGCCGAGCCGAAGCCGTCAAAGCGGTAAATGAGGAAAAAGAAGATGATGCTCAGTGCAATGGCACCAAACCCTGCGAGCATCCCATAGAGATACGGTTTGATGTGCGGCTTTTTGTCCATCATGACAAACTCCATTCCTGCTGCGGGCAGCGGGAATACCCACAGCGCTTATTAAATTTTGTTGCTTCTGCGCCAGATGTGCAGCTTTTCAGCCTCGCGGATCAGCTCCTCGCGGAAATCCGGGTGTGCTACGCTGATCAGAGCCTCGGCCTTTTCCCAGGAGGTCAGGCCCTTCAGGTTCACGCAGCCATACTCGGTGCACAGATAGTGCACGTTGGCGCGGGTGTCGGTAACGATGCTGCCATTCTCCAGCGTGGGACGGATGCGGCTTTCTAGCTGGCCGGTCTTTTTATTAAAGAAGGTGGAGGACAGGCAGATAAAGCTCTTGCCACCCTTGGAAAGGTATGCGCCCAGCACGAAGTCCAGCTGACCGCCTGCGCCGGAAATGTGCTTCACACCGGCGCTCTCGGCATTCACCTGACCAAACAGGTCGATATCCACGGCATTGTTGATGGAAATGAAATTGTCCAGTGCGGAAATGCTGCGGATGTCGTTGGTGTAGTCCACCGGGGCAGACATACACTCCGGGTTATCGTTCAGGTAATCGTACATCTTCTGGGTGCCGGCACCAAAGGCGTAGACCTGACGGCCCTTGTCCAGCTGCTTGCGGCTGCCGTTGATCTTGCCGGCCTTGGCAATATCCACAAAGGCATCCACATACATCTCGGTGTGCACGCCCAGATCCTTCAGATCGCTCTGCGCGATCAGCCCGCCGATGGCGTTGGGCATACCGCCGATGCCCAGCTGCAGGCAGGCACCGTTAGGGATCTGCGGCACGATGAGGTTGGCTACCTTCAGGTCAACCTCAGTAGCGGCACCGGCAGCTGCCATCTGGCCGATGGGGGGATTTGCGCCCTCCACAATGCCGCTTACCTGAGAAACGTGTACGCAGTTCTCCATGCCGCCAAGGCAGCGCGGCATATTGGTGTTGACCTCCACGATGATCTTCTTGGCCTTTTCGCACACAGCACCCAGATGCGAAGCGCTGGGGCCGAAGTTGAAGTAGCCGTGCTCGTCCATGGGGGTCACCTGAAATACTGCCACATCCACGGGGTCGCTGCTCTCGCGGTAGTAGCGGGGCAGCTCAGAGTAGCGGATGGGGGAGTAGAAGGAGAAACCCTGCGCAATAGCCTTGCGCTCAATGCCGCCCATGTGCCAGCTGTTCCATGTCATGTGGGCAGCAGGGTCGTCGATCTGGAAGATCTCCGGCACCCACATCAGGATGCCGCCCCGGAAGTTGACTCCTTCCAACTCCGGCAGGCGTTTTGCCAGCTCGGCGTCCACGGCCACAGGGGTGTTCACAGCCCAGCCGTAATCCACCCAGTCGCCGCTTTTGACCAGAGCGGCAGCCTGCGCAGCAGACATAAGCTTCTGTGCGTACAGTTCCTTGCAATCCATTATAAACCATCCTCTCTTAAAATACATAAAAGAATTGTAAACAATTCTGTGCGGACAAATTATGCAGCTGTTTTACGCCTGTTTTGCGGAATGCACACCGTTTTGCCACATCTGTATGGTAACCTTATAAACAAGGCAGCAGTGTGTACTCTGCTCTGCGCAGAACAGCTCAACTTAGTTATAACATTAACAAAGTGTAGAATCAATAGTTTTGGCTAAAAAACAGTCAGTATAGCATAATGAACAGTTTTCTTATCTTTATGTGGGGATTGTTTGGTACGCAAAAAACAAAAAAGTTGAGAAAAAGACTTGATAAAATTTTGACGATGTGCTTTACTAATAGCGTGGGAAGCAACTGCGGAGCAGTGCGGGATGATTCGTTTAAAATTTAACGATAAGACGCACCGCAGCAGTTTCAGGTTGCACCCAAGGCTGGAAAGTGCTATCATGGCAGAACCACATCGCGCTTAGTAATTACAGCGCACAAGGAGGACACTGACCGATGGCAACAGCAGTTTATCCCGGGTCGTTCGATCCGGTCACCAAGGGACACCTTGATATCATCAAACGCGCAGCAAAGATCAACGACCACCTCATTGTGGCGGTGCTGATCAACAGCGCCAAACATCCGCTGTTCACAGTGGAAGAGCGGGTGGCCATGCTGCAGGAATGCTGCAAGAACATCCCCAACGTGACCGTGGAAGGCTTCGACGGCCTGACCGTGGAGTTCGCAAAAAAGCGTCACGCATCCGTAATGGTGCGGGGGCTGCGGGCGGTAACGGACTTTGAAAACGAGATCCAGCTTGCGCAGACCAACCACGCACTGATGCCCGGCATCGAGACCATGTTCCTTGCCACCAGCATCAAATGGAGTTATCTTTCCTCCACCATCGTAAAGGAAGCAGCGTACTACGGCAGTGACATCGGCAAGTTCGTCACACCCAATGTGGAAAAAGCCGTTAACGAAAAATACGCACAGCTTCGGGAGAGGGAAGAAATCTGATACCGCAAAAATGCCGCAGGGCGTTTTGATAAATGGGTAACCGATAAGTAACACACATACACAATTCAGGAGGCTATTCACATGAAAAAGATCGTTATCGCATCTGCATGCCGCACCGCTATCGGCAAGTTCGGTGGCACTCTGGCCAACGTTCCCGCTACTGAGCTGGGCTCCATCGTCATCAAGGAGGCTCTGAACCGTGCAAACGTCAAGCCCGAGCAGGTCGATCATGTTTACATGGGCTGCGTCATTCAGGCTGGTCTGGGCCAGAACGTCGCTCGTCAGGCTGCCCTGAAGGCTGGCCTGCCCATCGAGACCCCCGCCGTCACCGTCAACGTGGTCTGCGGCTCTGGTCTGAACTGCGTGAACATGGCTGCTCAGATGATCGAGGCAGGCGATGCTGATATCGTTGTTGCAGGCGGCATGGAGAACATGGATATGGCTCCCTTCGCACTGCAGAAGGCTCGCTATGGCTACCGCATGGGCGCTCCCATGGGCAAGAGCGAGATCGTGGATACCATGGTCAACGATGCACTGTGGGATGCCTGCGGCTTCAACAAGCACATGGGCATGACCGCTGAGAACGTTTGCACCAACGAGACCTACCAGAAGAAGTACGGCTACAGCCCCATCACCCGCGAGATGCTGGACGAGTTCTCATACAACAGCCAGCTGAAGGCTGACAAGGCCATCAAGGACGGCGCCTTCAAGGACGAGATCGTTCCTGTTGTCATCAAGGGCAAGAAGGGCGACACCGTGTTCGATACCGATGAGGGCCCCCGTCTGAGCGCTCCCGAGGTTCTGGCAAAGCTGAAGCCCGCCTTCACCAAAGACGGCATCGTCACCGCTGGTAACTCTTCCGCCATCAACGACGGCGCTGCTGCTCTGGTCGTCATGAGCGAGGAGAAGGCTAAGGAGCTGGGCGTGAAGCCTCTGGCAACTTGGGTCGCCGGTGCTCTGGCAGGCGTTGAGCCCGAGGTCATGGGTCTGGGCCCCATCGCTGCTACCAAGAAGGTCATGGCTAAGACCGGCATGACCGTTGCTGATATGGATCTGGTCGAGGCCAACGAGGCATTCGCAGCACAGTCTATCGCTGTCGGCGAGGCTCTGGGCTTTGATAAGGACAAGCTGAACGTCAACGGCGGCGCAATCGCTCTGGGTCACCCGGTCGGCGCTTCCGGCGCTCGTATTCTGGTCACCCTGCTGTACGCTATGAAGCACCGTGGTGCTCACAAGGGTCTGGCTACTCTGTGCATCGGCGGCGGCATGGGCTGCGCTACCATCGTTGAGATG
>ENA-UPTB01002526-UPTB01002526.1-human-gut-metagenome-genome-assembly--contig:-NODE-2526-length-12609-cov-3.916613_pt1 | contig 12609 bp, 11 predicted proteins | sample MGYA00250046_ERZ773369 | MGnify/ENA primary metagenome ERZ773369 (study PRJEB29103, sample SAMN06111938) | human gut metagenome | biome: human gut; feature: ankylosing spondylitis patient; material...
TTCCATTCTGGTTACCCTCTTTTTTTCTGCCGTGTTCCTTTCCCCGGCATACTTTAAGTATACCAAAATTTCTTTTGTTCCACCTCATTCTTTTCTAAAGAATTCCTTATGATTTTGTGATGTTTCTGTGATTCATATTGTTTCTTTCAAATTCCTGGTATAAAATAGGGCGAAACAAAAATGAGGAGGCTGATTGTAACATGAAACAGATTTATGAAGACCTGTCAGACGATACTGACTTTGATATCATTGATCTGGATGACGTACCGGATCGGGATACCGTAAAAAGGCGTAAAAAGAAATCTCAAAGAGATGTAAATAAAACCAACAAAAGCGAGGAAGTAAAAAAGAAGGAACACTCTTCCTCCGAAGATCCTTCAGAGGATTCACGAAAGGAGCGGTCTAAAAAAGCCCGGAAACGTACTGGAAACGGCAGTTCAAAAGCTTCCGGGAAAAAGCGTTCCACTCCATCCGCTTCGATCATCACCACTCCGGTGAAAAAGACCGTGCAGACAGGCGCAAAAATAACCGGCAAACTCCTGCAGACCGGAGCCCGTGGCGTAACGCTTCTGATGATCGCCGTAATTGCATTTAATATTTTCAAGAATTTCTGGAGCTGTTATCCAGTATATGGTTCACTTGCCACAGCGGTAAATGCCAAGAATTATACGCTCGGTGCCTTCCTTGGCGTCGCAGCATTTCTGCTGATTATGGAGATTATTTTCTTCCTGTGGGCGCTGACCGGACCATGTGCTTATGGAGACAGGGGTACAAAGCGTGTCGATACCGGACGGGGGCTTTTCTCTTTCCTGTTCATCGGTATAACTGTAATTGCTGCCGGAATATTCTGGAATCTGATTCCTTCTTCTCCATCACCACTGACCGGTCTTGCCGGCGGTCTGCAGCTGTATGGAAGTCTGAAAGGAATCCTTCTTCCATTATGCGGAATTGGACTTGTAAGCTGTATTATACGGAAAATATTTTCCTAGAACGGGAAATATGCCACTCTCAAAATATAACTGGTTATAGTGCCACTGGTCTGGTGCTGTATCCTTCTCACTCCCACAGCGGATCAATAACTTTCATCCATAACAAAAATGCCAGTCCCGATTTACACCGGTTCTGGCATTTTTATTATAGATTCTCAGAATCCTTTTTTATTATTTTACAAATGCTTTTACTTTTTCGCAGATGCTGTCTGCATCAAGTCCGTATTTCTTGATCAGTTCAACTGCCGGACCAGATTCCCCGAACGTATCCATAACACCAATCTTCAGAACAGGTGTAGGAAGTTTTTCAGAAAGCACATCACATACAGCACTTCCAAGTCCACCGATAACAGAATGTTCTTCTACGGTAACAACTTTTCCTGTCTCTTTTGCTGCTGCAACAATAAGTTCTTCATCAATAGGTTTGATCGTATGGATATTGATTACTTTCGCATCGATTCCGTCTGCTGCAAGCTTTTCAGCTGCTGCAAGAGATTCGCTCACTTCAAGTCCTGTTGCAACGATTGTTACATCTTTACCTTCGCGAAGTACGATTCCTTTTCCGATCTCAAACTTGTAATCCGGATTATCATTGATTACCGGCACTGCAAGTCTTCCGAAACGCATATATACCGGTCCCTGATGTTCATATGCTGCAAATACAGCTGCTCTTGCTTCTACATCATCTGCCGGGCTGATCACTACCATACCTGGGATTGTTCTCATAAGAGCGATATCTTCGTTGCACTGATGGGTAGCACCATCTTCACCAACGGAAATACCTGCATGTGTAGCACCGATCTTAACATTGTTCTTCGGATATCCGACAGAGTTACGAACCTGTTCAAATGCACGTCCTGCTGCGAACATTGCAAATGTACTTGCAAACGGAACTTTGCCTGTTGTAGCGATACCAGCTGCAACTCCGATCATGTTGCCTTCTGCGATACCACAATCGATAAATCTTTCCGGGAATGCTTTCTTAAACATTCCTGTCTTTGTAGCTCCGGCAAGGTCAGCATCAAGTACTACTACATCATCATGCAGTTTTCCAAGTTCAACTAAAGCATTACCATAGCTTTCTCTTGTTGCGATTTTCTTTACTTCTGACATAATGCTTCACCTGCTTTCTCTAAATCTTCCATAGCGATCTTGTATTCTTCATCATTCGGAGCTTTTCCATGCCATCCAGCCTGGTCTTCCATGAAAGAAACACCTTTACCTTTTATGGTCTTGGCAATAATAGCTGTCGGCATTCCTTTTGTTTCTTTTGCTTCTTTGAAAGCAGCTGCAATCTGATCAAAATCATGTCCATCGATATTGATTACGTGGAAGTTAAATGCTTCAAATTTCTTGTCGATCGGGTATGGTGAGTTAACTTCATCAATACGTCCGTCAATCTGAAGGTTGTTATTATCTACAATTACTACCAGATTGTCCAGTTTTCTGAAGCCTGCTAACATAGAAGCTTCCCAAACCTGTCCTTCCTGAATTTCTCCATCTCCGAGAAGTGTGTATACACGATAGTCATCATTACTCAGTTTTGCAGAAATAGCCATACCTACTGCTGCTGAGATTCCCTGTCCCAGAGATCCGCTTGACATATCAACACCCGGAATATGCTTCATATCCGGATGTCCCTGAAGGTAAGATCCTGTATGACGAAGTGTCTTGAGGTCTTCTACCGGGAAGAATCCTCTGTGTGCCAGTGCAGAATAGTATCCCGGAGCTGTATGTCCTTTGGAAAGAACGAAACGGTCGCGGTCTGCTTTCTTAGGATCCTTAGGATCGATATTTAACTCTTCAAAATATAAATATGTGTAGATGTCTGCTGCTGACAGAGATCCGCCCGGATGTCCGGATTTGGCAGCGTGTACTGCTGTCACGATGCTCTTACGGATTTCATTTGCAGTTTTCATAAGTTCTGACTTGTTCATGAAAATATGCCTCCTGAAATAGTTTATTTTTAGTCACTTTGTCGGAAGCGCAGATTGGTGCTCTTCCGACAGTAAATTATTCCGATTGTAAATTTTATTCTCCGAATACTGCTTTGTAATCAGCCTGGAATTTCTCGATTCCTGCATCTGTTAATGGATGATGTGTCATCTGCTCGATTACTTTGTAAGGTACAGTTGCGATATCAGCACCTGCTAATGCACAGTCTGTTACGTGGATTGGGTTACGTACGCTTGCTGCGATGATCTCTGTATCGATTCCTGCAACTTCGAAGATCTGTGCGATCTCTGAGATTAAGTCTACTCCTCTTGTAGAGATATCGTCCAGACGTCCAAGGAATGGTGATACATATGTAGCGCCGGCTCTTGCTGCAAGAAGTGCCTGATTCGCATTGAAGATCAGTGTTACGTTTGTCTTGATTCCTTCAGCTGTAAGAACTTTTACTGCTTTTAATCCTTCTACTGTCATAGGGATCTTAACTACCATGTTAGGATGGATCTTAGCGATCTCTCTTCCTTCAGCGATCATGCCTTCAGCATCTGTTGTTGTTGCCTTTACTTCTCCACTGATTGGTCCGTCTACGATAGAAGCGATCTCAGCAATAACTTCTTCGAATACTTTACCTTCTTTTGCGATCAGAGATGGGTTTGTTGTTACTCCACAGATAACTCCCATGTCATTTGCTTTTTTAATATCTTCTACGTTCGCTGTGTCAATGAAAAATTTCATGTTGTTTTCCTCCTTAAAAGCGGTGAAATCTGTTCACCATTCCCTTGTTATCGTTTGGTTGAATTATACTCTATTTAAGGAGCTCTGGTCAATAGCTTTGATTTTTTATTAGTAATTTTTTCTGTTAATATTATAAAATTATTAATTGAATTTCGCATATTTTTTTGTAGAAATGTTAACGATATTTTTTTAATTTTTTCATTTCATTAACGATTTTCACGCATTTTATGGGATTATTTAAATTTAACATGCATTTTTGTTTTGTAAAATCTCGAATTTATTAATAATAATTTTTGCAAAAGAATTAATTTTTCTTTTTTCGGGCATTTTTCGCATACGTTGTCGTCCCCCGGACGATTAATTGCGGCTCATACTCCACATGATATGTACTGATCGGAACCGCACCTGTATTCGTCGAATGATGTGTGGCTATCTTCTTCATTATTATATCACATGCATCTCTTCCTTTGAAAGTCACAAAATGTTCGATGGTCGTCAGATTCATGTTATGCATTCTTGCAAACAAGGTGTTGTCACACCCCATCACGGACACATCGGTCGGCACCTTTATCTTTGCTTCATGAAGTGCATCCATGATTCCAAATGCGATCATATCATTCAGTCCGACGATTGCTGTCACATCCGTCGTTTCCTTCAACAATTCTTTCGTCAGCTCATACCCGATCTTGTACTCCGAATCAATATGCGCCACATCCAGATCGATTTCTTCTTTTGCCGCTTTTATGATCACCTGGTCACGCAGTCCGACTTTCTCATATTCTTTCAGGAAGCCCTCTACCCGCTTCGAACGCTGCTTCTGCCTTGCCGTAAGCGGCGGTGCTATATATGCAACTTTCCTGTGTCCCAGTTCCAGCAGATGTTTCGCCATGACTCTTCCAAGCTTGGAATTGTCAAGTTCCACCGCATCTACATTCATCTTTTCATTCTGGTTATTGACGATCGCAACCGGTATCTGTTCTGCAATTTCTCCCACAAGTTCCATAAAGCAATGGCTCGGATTACAGGTATAGATAATTCCAAGCGGTCTTAACTGCCACATCATTTTCAGATAGCGCTCTTCCATCTTGAGATCTCTCTGCGTATTGCATACAAAAAGGCCGAAACCTTTTTCTTTCGCATGTGCCTCAATCCCCTGAAGCAGCATAACATAATACGGATTCGTCAGGTTTGGGCAGAATACAACAAGAAGCTTCTCCCGTTTTGTTCCTTTTCTCGTTTTCCGCTTCGGCGGGACATATCCCAGTTCTTTTGCCGCATTTTCCACTCTTTCCACAGTATCCTTTGCAAATGATACATCGTACTTTTTGTTCAGGATCATGGAAACTGTGGACTGTGATACCCCGGCAGCATGTGCAATATCCGTTGATGTAACCTTTTTCTTCATTTATCTCACCTCCAATGCCGACTGTCAAAACTCTGCTGAACCTGACAGCTCATTACGATTGCTTTGGCAACTGGCTGCTTTTTCAAACGCATGATAAGTAAAAAAGGGGACAGGGCTACAGCTCTGTCCTTCCTTCAAGTGCCCGTAGAAGTGTCACTTCATCGATATACTCCAGATCTCCTCCAACCGGAACACCACTTGCAATCCTGCTCACCTTAATTCCCGTCGGTTTGATCAGCTTACTGATATACATTGCTGTCGTCTCACCTTCCAGGCTTGAGTTCGTGGCAATAATTACTTCTTTCACATCTCCCTGCAGACGTTCGATCAGTTCCTTCAGTTTGATATCTTCCGGACCGATACCAAGCATCGGAGAGATTGCTCCGTGAAGCACGTGGTATACACCGTTATATTTTCCGGTCTTTTCGTATGCCGCAAGGTCTCTCGTATTCTCCACTACCATGATCGTCTGGTGATCACGATTACTGTTGCTGCAGATCGGACACAGTTCCTGATCCGTCAGTGTATAACATTCTTTGCAATATTTTATGTTCTCTCTGGCTTCCACCATTGTAGAAGCCAGTCTCTTTACATCATCAACCGGCATATGGATCAGATGAAATGCAAGTCTTGCCGCAGATTTTGCTCCGATTCCCGGAAGACATGACAGTTCCTCGATCAGTTTGCTCATCTGATTACTGTAATAATCCATAGTTTTTAACTCCCTGTAAGAATAATTCTCCCGGAACCTTCTCCTGGAATTTCTCCTAGAATAATCCCGGCATTCCGCCGCCCATGCCGCCGGTGAACTTAGACATTGCAGAAGTTGTCTCTGCGTCTACTTTCTCCAATGCTTCGTTGACTGCTGCCACAAGCAGATCTTCCAGCATCTCTACATCATCCGGATCTACAACTTCTTCATCCAGTTTTACTTTTAAGATCTTCTTGCTTCCGGAAACAGTAACTTCAACAGCACCGCCGCCTGCAGTTGCACTGAATTCTTTTGTCTCCATTTCCTTTGCCTGTTCTTCCATCTGACGCTGCATCTTCTGTGCCTGTTTCATCAGATTTGCCATATTTCCCGGCATTCCGCCGCCTGGGAATCCACCTCTTTTTGCCATGATAATATCCTCCTATTCGTCTTCTACTGTAATTTCCATATTAATCAGATTCTCCAGATCCACAAAATGATCTTCGAATCTGCGTCCCGCCTCCATCTGGCGGACGTCTATCTCTACTTTTTTGCCAATCTTCTGCTCGATCAGTGACTGGATCTCTTCTTTATGTTCCGGTGTTGCCACCGCACTTGCGCTCAGTTCATCCGGCAGTACGATCAGAAGCCTGTTGCCTTCTCCTGCACTCAGTCTTGCTTTTTTCAGATAGGTTCTGAGCATCGGGGAAGCCTCATTGATGATCATCCGGAAATCTTTTGCCACCGCTTTCACATCTTCGTTCAATGCCTGCGGAAGTTCCGGCTTTGGCTTCGGTTCTTCCGCCTCTTTTGCATCCGATGCATATACGATGCGTTCTCTGACCGGTGCTTCCCACGCCCCCTCTTCGAGCTGCTTCTCGATCGCACGGATGCGGTCCAGTAATGCATCTTTGTTCTGATCCATCGCCGGACGGCACAATTTGATCAGTGTCACTTCCAGAAGTACCCTCTTCTGGGTCGCATATTTTAACTGGTTCGTCAGATCTGAGAAAATTCGGATGTAACGGATCAGCGTATCGCTGTCGATCATCTGTGCTTCTTCTTTTAAAAGTGCAAGATTTTCAGACGACACATCCAGTACATCTTCCATATTATCCGAACTCTTCACCAGAAGGAGATTTCGCAGATACCATGTGAAATCTGCCGCAAGCTGGGACAGTTCTCTTCCCTGCATCACCAGCTCATCGACCGTTTCGATCACCTGATGCACATCCATCGCAAGCAGCTGTCTTAAAAGCCGGCTGAACACTTCCGTATCCACCGCTCCCAGCACTTCCAGTACATGATCATATGTCAGTGTCTCATTCATATAGAACGCGGCACACTGATCCAGAAGACTTAATGAATCTCGCATGGAACCGTCCGCCATCTTCGCAATATAACGGACCGCCTTATCTTCTACGTCCCATCCTTCTTTATCAATCAGTTCCCGCAGTCTTGCTGCGATCGTTTCAATGGAAATTCTCTTAAAATCATATCGCTGACAACGGCTTAAGATCGTAATCGGGATCTTGTGTGCCTCCGTTGTCGCAAGAATAAATATAACATATTCCGGCGGTTCTTCCAATGTTTTTAACAATGCATTGAACGCACCGATCGACAGCATATGCACCTCGTCGATGATATATACTTTATATTTTCCTTCTGTCGGACGGTATGTGACTTCTTCACGGATCTCTCGGATATTATCCACACCATTATTCGATGCCGCATCGATCTCGATCACGTTCATCGATGTACCCGCTGCGATCGACTTGCACATTGCGCACTCCCCGCACGGACTTCCGTCTACCGGATGTTCGCAGTTGACTGCTTTCGCAAATATTTTTGCAACCGTCGTCTTACCGGTTCCTCTTGTCCCGCAGAACAGATATGCATGTCCGATACGGTCTGCATTGATCTGGTTCTTAAGCGTCCGGACGATCGCATCCTGTCCTTTTACATCTTCGAATTCATCCGGACGGAATTTACGGTATAATGCCGTATATGACATTCTTTACACTCCTTGTCTAAATGCAGATCCTGCTTAACCTGTGTATCTTATTCATCACCGAAGCTGATACCGATGGTTTTTGCTTCTTTAATGATCGATGCCTTTGGATCTACATATTTTAATTTTCCGGCAACTTCTGACAATGGTACACGGATAATCTCCTGATTCTTTGTTCCTACCATACATCCAAAATCACCTTCCAGAATTGCTCTCGCAGCTTCTGCACCAAGTCTTGTTGCAAGCACACGGTCATATGCACACGGAGAGCCGCCTCGCTGTGTATGTCCAGGCACAGTAATTCTTACTTCTTTATCTGTTTTTTCCTGAATCTTCTCAGCAAGTTCATATGCAACAGAAGGGTATTTCTTCTTTGCTTTTTTCTCTTTTAATTCCTTCTTTGAAAGCGCTGCATCTTCTTTTGAAATCGCACCTTCTGCAACAGCAATAATTGTGAATCTCTTTCCTGCTTTGCCGCGCTTTTCAATTGCTTCAACTACTGAATTGATGTCATATGGCATCTCCGGAAGCAGAATAATATCGGCACCGCCGGCAATTCCTGCATGAAGTGTTACCCATCCTACTTTGTGCCCCATTACTTCCACGATAAATACACGGCTGTGAGACGTTGCTGTTGTATGGATCCTGTCAATTGTATCTGTTGCAATGTCTACCGCACTCTGGAATCCGAATGTCATGTCCGTTCCCCAGAGATCGTTATCAATCGTCTTCGGAAGTGTTACCACATTAAGTCCTTCTTCTCTCAGCATATTGGCTGATTTGTGTGTTCCATTTCCCCCAAGGATTACCAGGCAGTCCAGATTCAGCTTGTGGTAAGTGTGTTTCATTGCCTCTACTTTGTCAATTCCGTCCTTATCCGGTACTCTCATTAACTTGAACGGTTGTCTGGATGTTCCCAGAATCGTTCCACCAAGTGTCAGAATCCCCGAAAAGTCTTTTGACGTAAGCATCTTAAAGTTCGAATAGATCAAACCTTTATATCCATCTTGAAATCCATAAATCTCTACATCATCTCGTTTTGAAAAAAGCCCCTTTACGACGCCTCTCAACGCTGCATTCAGTGCCTGACAGTCGCCGCCGCTTGTAAGCATTCCTATTCTTAACATATGTCTGCTCCTTTCTATGTTGCCTGTGTATAACTTTATCATTACTATGAACCATAATAGTTTATCCACATTCTGTATACAATACCAGTAAAATTATAACTTATTTTTATGGTGGAGACAATAAGGGACAAAGGATTTTTCATTTGCGGCAATCCTATTGACAAAAATTCCCCTGTCTCTTTTTCCAAAACGTGCTATAATACATGTGGAAAATTTGTGTAGAAAGCAGGTAGTATTGTGGATAAGTTAGATATAAAATTGTGGACACTTGCGTCCAAAGGCCAGATCGTTCCTGACCGTTCATTACTGAAGACACCGGAACAGATTGAAATGATCAAAAAAAGTGCAGAACTGAACACCGCAGTTCTCGACCATGTAGCAGCTCATATTCATGCAGGAATGAGCACTGCCGAAATTGACAAACTTGTATATGATTTCACAACAGAGCACGGAGGAATCCCGGCGCCTCTGAATTATGAGGGATTCCCGAAGAGCGTATGTACTTCCATCAACAACGTCATCTGCCACGGTATCCCAAGTGAAAATGAGATTCTAATCGATGGAGATATCATCAACGTAGATGTGTCTACGATTTTAAACGGATATTTCTCTGATGCATCCCGTATGTTCACGATCGGTGACGTATCACCGGAAGCCGAACGTATTGTCCGTGTTACAAAAGAATGCGTAGAGCTTGGACTTAAAGCAGCAAAACCTTGGGGACATCTTGGAGACATTGCTTACGCGATCAATTCACATGCACAAGAAAATGGATATTCTGTCGTAGAGGAGATCGGCGGCCATGGAATCGGTCTGGAATTCCACGAAGAGCCATTCGTAAGTTATGTTACTCCGAAGGGCAGTGAGATGGTTCTGGTTCCTGGTATGATGTTCACGATCGAGCCGATGATCAATCAGGGTTCTCCGGAATTCTATGTAGATGAAGACAACGGATGGACCGTTTATACGGATGACGACGGTCTTTCTGCTCAGATTGAATATATGGTTCTTATTAAAGAAGATGGTGTAGAAGTTCTTACAAAATAATATAATTTTGCATTATCGAAACCAGATCTTACATTATTATGTTTGTATAAAAACGTAAAAAAAGATTACCGGAAAACGCACTACATTTTCCGGTAATCTTTTTATTTTCTTTATTTCACTATTAGTCTGTTTGTATCTTCTTTACAAAATTCACTATTAGCCGGTCCATACCCATTCTACAAAATATACAGCCAGTCATGATCCTCTTCATGTCTCATTCCCAGTACAAGTGCCGAATGTGGTCCCATGTTCGCAACCACTTCTCCGTCTTCTACCAGATACTCTTCGTACTCTGTTGTATATCCTTCTTTGTAAGAATATAGCAGACGTTTCATGCGGCATTTTATCGGAATCTCTGCTTCCCATACAGGAACTTTTACTTCCGCACGTTCGCTGCGGTTATTGATCACAACAATGATCCGGTCATGCCCTTTAAATCTCGCATAAGACAGGATATTTTCCTCTCCGCCAAGAATCTTCAACGAACCGGTCTTAAGTGCCGGATGCTCTTTGTGGATGCGGATCGCTTCTTTGTGGAATGCGATCAGTTCCTGATCTTCATGTCCCCACGGATAGGTTCTTCTATTATCCGGATCTGTAAATCCACAGACACCAGCCTCATCACCATAATATACCGTCGGAGCTCCGACCCAGGTCATCTGCATAACAACCGCTTCACGCATAACCGCTATATTCACATACTCGTTCGCAGCTTCCGGTCCCAGATGTTCCACACGGCCAACCATGTGATTCGTTCTCGTTAAGAATCTGGAATGATCATGGTTGGAAAGCTCATTCATCGCCACCTGAAGTGACGGAGTCAGCATGTTCGACATGTGATGTGCCATCGAACCGATAAAGTTATCGATGTTGCCAAGGAGCTCTTCTCTCGCCTCATCACTATGCTTTTCCATTCCGGTCAGGAACCATGTAACCGGCTCCATGAACGCATCATAGTTCATAACGGTATCCCACTCATCCCCCTTAAGCCAGTCGCTCGGATCCCCGTAATGTTCCGCAAGGATCAGTGCACTCGGATTCGCATCTTTCACGGCTGTTCTGAATTTCTTCCAGAAATCATGGTTATATTCATTGCTGCGTCCCAGATCTGCTGCCACATCCAGACGCCATCCATCTACATTATACGGCGGTGATACCCATTTTCGCCCGATATATAAGATATAATTTTCCAGCTTTACAGAATCTTCATAATTCAGTTTCGGCAAAGTATCATGTCCCCACCAGCCATCATAATTACCATTATACGGCCAGTTCTCCGGTCCTTCTTTGAAGAAACGGAAGTAGCTTCTGTACGGACTGTCTGCCGATATATAAGCACCCGGTTCATAATCTTTTTCGCCTTCGTATATTCTCTCACGGTCCATCCACTTATTGAAAGAACCGCAATGGTTGAATACGCCGTCCAGAATCACTTTCATACCACGACGGTGTAATTCTTCTACCAGCTTAATGAACAACTCATTACTTGCTTCCAGGTTCTTAAGACCTGTCGTGCGTTTTTTATACTTCGTTGCCTGACTGTTGTCCGTCACACCATTCGGAAGCACCTCGCCTCCGTCATCTACGATCTTTCCATAATGCGGATCGATATAATCATAATCCTGGATATCGTATTTGTGGTTGGACGGTGACACAAATAACGGATTAAAATATACGACTTCTACGCCCAGATCCTGCAGATAATCAAGCTTATCCATGACTCCCTGCAAGTCTCCTCCGTAGAACTCTCTTACACCCATGTTCGCCGGATATTTGTCCCAGTTCGTTACTCTCTGCGAATAATCCCCAATGTAGTAATACTCATTCGTCTCTACATCATTTGACTTATCTCCGTTATAAAAGCGGTCTGTAAATATCTGATACATAACCGCTCCCTTTGCCCAGTCCGGTGTGGAAAATCCGGGTACTACAACAAAATTATAGTACTCCAGGATCTCGCGAGAGATTCCACATCGTCCATAATAATATTTTTCTGTCCCAGACTGCACTTCGAAACAATATCTGAACGGCTCTTCCCCCAGACGTGTCTCGAACGTATAATAATCAAACTCTCCCTGTGTGCATTCTTTTTCCATTACATATGTGTCAGCCGATGTCACAAGCCCTACTCTGTCTACATCATCCTTCGCCGTACGGAACCGGAATGTCACCAGTTCGCTTTCTTTCGGTTCAGGAGGATACACATATCCTTCTGTTCCATCACAAAATAAAGCCGTCTTATTCATATAACTAACACCTCTCTCATTTTTTGCTCTCGGAAAGGAGCACGCTTTCTTCTAGTCTTCTGATACATCTTCCGGGAACAGCGCTTCAAATTCTTCCCGGGAAATCTTTTCTTTTTCCAACAGAAGATCTGCGCATGCATGCAGAACATCATCATATTTTCTAATGATATGTCTTGCTCTGTCATAACATTCATCAATAATTCTCTTTACTTCCTGGTCGATCACAGTCGCCACGCCCTCTCCGTAGCCTCTTGCTGTGTGCGCCAGATCACGTCCGATGAACACCTCATTGTTGTCATCATCATAGTTAATAAGTCCGACTGCCTCTGACATACCGAACTTCGTAACCATGGATTTGGCCAGGCCCGTTGCCTGCTTGATATCCTGAGATGCACCGGTTGTAATATC
>ENA-UPTB01002530-UPTB01002530.1-human-gut-metagenome-genome-assembly--contig:-NODE-2530-length-12593-cov-21.428571_pt1 | contig 12593 bp, 8 predicted proteins | sample MGYA00250046_ERZ773369 | MGnify/ENA primary metagenome ERZ773369 (study PRJEB29103, sample SAMN06111938) | human gut metagenome | biome: human gut; feature: ankylosing spondylitis patient; material...
GTCAAGCGCACCATCCGCGACCACCGCCGCGTCATCTTCAACGGCAACGGCTACACTGCCGAGTGGGAAGAGGAAGCCGCAAAGCGCGGTCTGCCCAACAAGAAGAACACCCCCGCTGCTCTGCCTGCCCTGATCGAGCCCAAGAACATTGCCCTGATGGAAGAGTTCGGCGTGCTGACCAAGGTAGAGATGGAGAGCCGCTACGAGGTGGAGATGGAGCACTACTCCAAGATCATCAACATCGAGGCTCTGACCATGCTGGAAATGGCCCGCAAGCAGCTGCTGCCTGCCGTCAACTCCTACATGAGCGAGCTTGCCAATACCGCAGCATCCAAACTGGCCGTGAGCGAGAACATCAGCGTGCGCAGTGAGACCAAGACCCTGACCAAGCTCTCTGCTGATGCCGATGCTATGAGCGACGCTGTCGATACCCTGCAGGATGCAGTGGATGCTTCCAAGGCATTGCCCACCGAGGCAGAAAAGGCCGTTGCTTTCCACGACAACGTGCTGCCTGCAATGGATGCTCTGCGTGCCGCTGCGGACGACGCCGAGACCATCTGCGGTGAGGATTATTGGCCTCTGCCCAGCTACAGCAAGATGCTCTACTACGTCTGATCTTTCATCAGCGTAACAGCAGAATAGCATCCGTAGGCTGCGGAATTTAAAATTGCCATTCTCCTTTTCCTATTTCTTACACCAGCCTAAAGACCTGCTCCCATTCTGAGGGCAGGCCTTTAGGCGTTTTATTTGAAAGGGAAACCATTATGAGCTATTCGACCCAACAGGACATCCTTGATTTTGTGGAGGACAACAACGTCAAATTTGTGCGCTTTGCCTTCTGCGATATCTTTGGCACTCAGAAGAACATTGCCGTGCTGGCAAACGATCTGCCCAAAGCTCTGGAAGACGGTGTCTGCTTCGACGGCAGCTCCATTGCCGGCTTTATGAAGGTGGAGGAAAGCGACCTTGTGCTGCGGCCGGATCTTTCCACCGTGACTATCCTCCCCTGGCGCCCTACCGAGGGCCGGGTGATGCAGTTCTTCTGTGATGTGGAAAAGCCGGACGGCCAGCCCTTTGGCGGCAACTGCCGCGGCTTTCTGCGCAGCGTGAACCGAAAATTCAAAAAGCTGGGCATCACCTGCAATGTGGGCGCAGAGTGTGAGTTCTACCTGTTCGAGAATGATGACCGGGGCCGCCCCACCCGTATCCCCATCGACTTTGGCGGCTACTTTGACGTGGCCCCGCTGGACGCAGGCGAGAACCTCCGCCGGGACATCTGCCTGACCATGGAGCAGATGGGCATGAGCCCTCAGCACAGCCATCACGAAAGCGGCAACGGCCAGAACGAGATCGACTGCCACCACGCAGGCCCCCTCAAGACCGCCGACAACGTGATGATGTTCAAGCAGATCGTGCGCGCCATTGCCACCCGCAGCGGCATCCATGCAAGCTTCCTGCCCAAGCCCCTGCCGGATCAGGCAGGCAGCGGCCTGCACATCAACCTGTCCCTTTACATGGATGGCCGCAACCTGTTTGAGGGCGACATTGCCCCGGACAGCATTGCAGGCAGCTTTATGGCCGGTGTGCTGGCCCACAGCCGGGAGCTGACCGTGTTCACCAACCCTCTGCCCAACAGCTATCAGCGCTTTGGCTGCGATGAAGCGCCCCGCTATGTGAGCTGGAGCCGCCAGAACCGCAGCCAGCTGGTGCGCATCCCGCAGGTAAAGGGCGACAACTGCCGCATGGAGCTGCGCAGCCCGGACCCTGCCTGCAACCCCTATCTGGCCATTGGTCTGGTGCTGGCTGCCGGATTGGACGGCATTGAGAACCGCATGGTGCTCTCTGCCCCCGTGAACAAGAATCTGTTCGATTCCTCCGAGGCTGAGGGGCTCGGTCTTGAGACTCTGCCCGCCAGTCTGGAAGAGGCCGTGCAGGCTGCGGAGGAGAGCGAATTTTTGCGCAGAGTGCTGCCCGAGCAGCTTGCCAGCCGCTACTTTACGGAAGAACTGAAGCGCTGCGAAGCACTGAAGCACGCGTCCGACCCTGTTGAGTATGAGCGTACCCATTACTTCAACGCCATCTGACCCCTGCAAAAGAGGGTGTGTAGGAGAAAGGAGCGAAGGAAATGGGACGTGCACTGATCGTAAGTGCCGGTGCAAGCTCCAACGAGTATATCGCTGCACGGCTGACCGAAATGGGCTACAGCCGCCCGGTGATCATTCCCAGCGGGGCCGAAGCCCGGCGGCGCATGACGGAATCGGATTTTGAGCTGATCGTGGTCAACTCTCCCCTGCCCGATGAATTCGGGCATGAGGTGTGCATCAATGCTGTGGAAAAAACAGATGCCGGTGTCGTGTTTCTGGTCAAGGCCGCACAGGCTGAGCAGCTTTTGGGGCCTTTGAGCGAGCAGGGGGTATTGCTGCTGTCAAAGCCCTTCAGCACCGCCTTTTTTGTGCAGGCCATGCACATGGCGGCGGCGGGCAACCACCGCCTGCTGCGTGCCCGGCAGGAGAACGCCCGCTTACAGGAAAAGATCGCACAGGTGCGGCTGGTCAGCCGTGCAAAGTGCTGCCTTGTGGAGCACGAGCACATGACCGAAGCCGAGGCACACCGCTACATAGAAAAACAGGCCATGGATACCCGTCGTGACCGCACAGAAATTGCACAGGAAGTCCTTGAAAATTATGAGGATATGGGTGTATAATATCGGATTGGGAAAAGTATCTTTGCTTTCACCGGCTCATTTTGGGAGAGGCTGAGAGCAAGACTGTTCACCTGAAAGAATTCACAAAGGTTTATAAGGGAAAGAATTCAGAAAAACAAAAATAGAGGAGGAAATTCTATGGCAGAGAAACAAACCAAATTCATCTTTGTCACCGGCGGTGTCGTCTCCGGCCTTGGCAAGGGCATCACAGCCGCATCGCTGGGCCGTCTGCTCAAGTGCCGCGGTCTGAAGGTGGCCAGCCAGAAGCTGGACCCCTATGTGAATGTGGATCCCGGCACCATGAGCCCGCTGCAGCACGGTGAGGTGTTCGTGACCGACGATGGCACTGAGACCGATCTGGATCTGGGCCACTACGAGCGCTTTATCGACGAGAATCTGAACAAATACTCCAACCTGACCACCGGCAAGGTGTACTGGAACGTACTGAACAAGGAACGTCAGGGTGCATATCTGGGCCAGACCGTGCAGATCATTCCCCACATCACCAACGAGATCAAGAGCTACATCTACAATCTGGCCTCTTCCACCGAGGCTGACGTGGTCATTACTGAGATCGGCGGCACGACCGGTGATATCGAGAGCCAGCCCTTCCTCGAGGCCATCCGTCAGGTGGGTCTGGAGCAGGGCCGCGACAACTGCTGCTACATCCATGTGGTGCTGGTGCCCTACATTTCCGGCTCGGACGAGTACAAATCCAAGCCCGCACAGCACTCTGTGAAAGAGCTGCAGGGCATGGGCGTGAACCCGGACATCATCATCCTGCGCGCAGACGGCAGTGTGGGCGGCGACATCCGCCGCAAGATCAGCACTTTCTGCAATGTGAAGCCGGAGTGCGTGATCGAGAACCTGACCATGCCCAGCCTGTACCAGTGCCCGCTGATGCTGCACACCGGTGGTCTGGACGAGGTAGTGGTGCAGAAGCTCAAGCTGGATGTGCCCGCTGCCGACCTGACCGAGTGGAAGCAGGTGGTCAGCCGCATTGCCACCCGCAGCAAGACCTGCAGCATTGCACTGGTGGGCAAATACGTCAAGCTGCACGACGCTTACCTCTCCGTGATGGAAAGCCTGTACCACGCCGGCTTTGAGAACGACAGTCAGGTAGAGATCAAGTGGGTGGAAAGTGAAGACCTGACCGATCAGGCCGCCTGCAAGGAAGCCTTTGCCGATGTGGACGGCATCATCGTACCCGGCGGTTTCGGCGACCGCGGCATTGAGGGCATGATCCAGGCTGCACAGTATGCCCGCGAGAACCATGTTCCCTACTTTGGTATCTGCCTTGGCATGCAGATCATGGTGATGGAGTTTGCCCGGGGCGTTCTGGGCTACAAGGATGCAAATTCCAGCGAGTTCACCCCGGATGGCAAGCACAATGTGATCGCCCTGATGGCCGACCAGCAGGGCAACATTCCCAAGGGCGGCACCATGCGTCTGGGTAAATACCCCTGCAAGGTGATGCCCGGCACCAAGATGGCCGAGTGCTACGGCGAGGCCGAGATCTGGGAGCGCCACCGCCACCGCTACGAGTTCAACAACGAGTTCCGTCAGGAGATGCAGGACGCCGGTCTTGTCATTTCCGGCACCAGCCCGGACGGTCGTCTGGTAGAGACTGTAGAGCTGCCCGGCCGTGACTTTCATTTGGGTGCACAGTTCCACCCGGAGTTCAAGAGCCGTCCGAACCGTGCTCACCCGCTGTTCAAGGCATTCATTGCTGCGGCACTCAAGTTCCGCGCCAGCGAGCAGCGCAGCCTGCTGCACATGTAAACCATAAAAATAAGGTGCTGTCTATGCGGACAGCACCTTATTTTTTACCCCTATGATCCATGATCCTGCAGGGCGTGGTTCTTTTGCTTGTGCTTATACATCCGCTGGTCAGCCAGACGGGTGATCTTGTCTGTATCCGTGCCTTCTTCCGGGTAAAGGGCAAAGCCGCAGCTGGTGCCGATCGTCAGAAGACTGCCTGCAACATGATAGGGTGCTGCAACAGTCTTACAGATAAGCTCGACCTTGCGGTGGGCCTCTTCCGGGGACATTGCGCCAATGGTCAGCAGGGCAAATTCATCGCCGCCCATGCGAAACGCATAATCTTGATTGCGGATGCAGCTTTGCAGGCGCTTTGCCACCGCCTGCAGCAGCTTGTCGCCCACCTCGTGTCCATAGGTATCGTTGACTGACTTGAAACGATCCAGATCCAGATAGAACAGCACAAACGCCTGTTCCTGGTGGACCAGTGCACGGGTCACAGCATCAAAATAGCGCTTGTTCAGCAGGCCGGTCAGGCCGTCCGTGTTGGCAAGTTCCTGCAGAATGTGCTGGCCGCTCATATCCTGCGAGATCATTATGATCTGGGTCAGACGGCCATTCTGCCAGCCGACAGGCACCACCGTCATCATCAAAAAGCTTTTGCGGTCACGGGTGGCATATTCGAACTTGATGCTGTCCTTTTCCTCTTTGAGCTTTGCACGCAGGTTTTCCGGTGCAAGCATCTGCACGAGCTTTGTGTTCTCGCCGTCGGTCAGGATCACATACTGCCGGGACAGCCAGCTGAGCAGATCCAGATAGCTGCCCTCGGTCGGGTACAGCTCCTTTCTCCTGCGCTCGTGGTATTCATAGCGGTCATTTTCCAGATCACACACCACAAACCGGTCCACGATGCGGGCCATCCCGTGGAACATCTGTTCCGTAAGTTCCTTGCGGCGCTGTAGCTCTATCCGTTCCGCTTCCGCTTTTTCTTTTCGCGTTTTTTCCTTATCATAGAAGATCTTTCCGATACCGCCCAGGATCATCAGAGACAGCACTGCCAGCAGTGCAATGGTAAACATTTGCACCTGGCGCATTCCCGCGTCCATCACATTGGTGGGCACAATGCCGATGATGGCCCAGTCTTTTACACCTACCGGCTGGTATACCATATAGTAGCGCTTGCGGTTGAAGGTATAGCTCACACTGCCTTTGTACTGCAGCGGCAGGTTCTTGCGCATCTCGTCAAAATACGGCTGGTCGGCCTTGACGTTTGCTTCCAGATAGTCGAACAGGTTGGTCATCTGCTCCGGGATCTCGCTCTTCGGCTCGGTGGAAAGCACGATATTGCCATTGGAGCGAACAATGTAGCAATCGCTCTGTCCCTCATAAGCCAAGCCGCCCAGCATGTTTTCCAGTACGGAGTTATCGTAGCAGATCGCCAGCGAGGTATAGGTAACGCTATCCATCGTGACAGGCTCGATCTGCTGGGCAAACATGACCTTGCGCACACCCTTACTGGAAATGTAGCTGGTCACGATAGGGCCGTCCATAGTGTATACTTCTTCCAGTGCAGACTGCATATGCGGGGCATCTCCCCGTCTGCCGCTGACCGTCCAGAACTGATCATCCGCGTTGAACAGGGCCACCTCGCTGTACTGCCAGTTGGCTTTTTCGTTCACATATCTGCGCCACTTTACCTCGGTATTCGTTTCCTCTGCCAGCTGCGCAAGATCACCAGACCAGATCTCAAGGATGTTCCAGTTGCGCTGCACAAACATGGTAAAGGTCTTGCTTACCTGCCCATAGGTGGAAAGCAGATTTTGCGTGCTCTCGTGGTGGATCTGGCGCTGGGTATAGCGGCTGTATGCCACAATACTGAGCAGCATTACCAGAACAAGCCCTGCCCCAAGAAGGATATTCTTCCTCCGCTGTTTCATAAGCTGTTCCCTCTACTTTTCTTATATCTTCCCAGAGAAATTATACCATTTCCGAAAAATGGGTGTCAATGCACGAAATGGTCGATTCACGCCTGAAAACGGTCGATTCGCGCACAGAGCGGCCTTCCGCCGCCTTTGGAGCCTTCTTGTTCTGCCGAGTACTTTCCGCATTTCCCGCTGGCAATTGCCTGCATGCTGTTCAAGGTTCCGCTACGCATTGGCTTCTTCCTGCGCCCCTATGAGGAATCCGCGTGGGCCGTCTTTGACCGGGACATCACCGCCCCGTCTGCTGCACCGGAGGAAAATTTCTAAAAAGTCTATTCCCTGTATCACACAAAAAGCCACCGGGAGCTTTCCGCTTTTGCAGAGAACTCCCGGTGGCTTTATTCTATCCTTGATTTCCGATCAGCACCACGGCCACATCGTTGACATTCGTGCCGGTCGCGCCGGTGATGATCAGCCCATCCACCGCCTTGAGGGCATGGTAGGCATCGTTGTTCTGCAGCACATCGTACACCTTCAGCTGGTTCTGCGCCAGTGCCGCGGCCGTGCCGCCGTCCACATAGCCGCCCGCAGCATCGGTTGGGCCGTCGGTGCCATCGCTGCCCACCGAAAAGACCGCTGCGTCCAGCCCGGCGATCACCGGTGCTGCAGCAAGGGCCAGCTCCTGATTGCGCCCACCCAGACCTGTTCCGGTCAGGTGGACGACCGTCTCACCGCCTGCAAGAAAGGCCAGCTTTTTGCCCTGCCCCGCGTGGGTGCGGGCTATGGAACCAAGGAAGCTGCCAGCCTCCCGCGCTTCACAGCAGAGCCTGTCGGTCAAGATCACCGGCTCATAGCCCAGCTCCCGGCAGGCGTTGGCTGCTGCGCTGCACAGCTCCCGCACGCTTCCGGTGATCTGCGTGGCAACACGGTCCAGCACCTTTGGAGTCTCCTGTGCCAGCAGAGCCTTGGCCTGTGCCGAAAGCTGCAGGTGATATTTTTCCGCAATGGCAAGGGCCTGTGCACAGGTGGAGGTATCCGGCACCGCCGGGCCGCTGGCGATCATATCCAGCGGGTCGCCCAGAATATCGCTGAGCACGATGCTGAACACCTGCGCGGGCGCACAGCTCTGTGCAAACCGCCCGCCCTTGACCCCGGACAGGCGCTTGCGAATGGTGTTCATCTCCACGATATCGGCACCGCTGGCAAGCAGCTGGCCCGTGATCTGCTGCAGCTCTGCGCCGGGAATCAGCGGCTTCTCAAACAGTGCACTGCCTCCGCCGGACAGCAGAAACAGCACCGTATCCTCTGCCGTTAAGCCCTGCACCAGTTCCAGCGCTTTCCGGGTGGCGGCAAAGCCATTCTCATCCGGCACGGGGTGCCCGGCTTCACAGCAATCCACGCCGGGGATCGTGTCCTTCACGTGGCCGTATTTGGTCACGACCACGCCGCCATCCACCCGGCCAAGAAATTTCACTGCAGCATGGGCCATCTGCCATGCTGCCTTACCGGCAGCCACCAGCAGCACCCTGCCGCCCTGCGGCCGGAAATTTTTCAGCGCGCGGCGCACCGCTTCGTCCGGCAGAACAGCGTTCAGGCTGGCACGGATGATGACATCTGCATCTCTGCGCAGTGTTTCGTTTTTCAGCATGTCGTTCTCCCCTTTTCCATCGCTTCTTGTCCGCGGACAAAAAACACCTGTACAGTCTCTTCCTATGCAGGAAAACGCCGTACAGGTGTTCTGATCTTTTTTGCTTACTTTGCGCTTGCCGGAGCAACCTCAAAGTCGATCTTGCCCAGGTTCACATCCGCACGCACAATGGTGATCATCATGGTGTCACCCAGACTCCAGTTCTTGCCGGAGACGGGGTCGGACAGGCGGATGCCCTCGGTGAGCATGGTACCGGAGGGGGTCAGGCTGGAAGCAGGCACAAAGCCCTCCACGCCGTTCTCCAACTCGATGAACAGGCCGCGCTGGGTCACGCCGGAAATGCGGCCCTCGTAGCACTCGCCCAGATGGCGGCGGGCATACTCGGCCTTGTAGCAGTCCTCAGCCTTGCGCTCGATCTGCATTGCAATGATCTCGCGCTCACTGGACTGCTTGCTTGCCTTCTCGGCAAAGTCGCTGTAGCGCAGCACCATGGTATCCTTATCCATGCCCTTGAGCTGGGCGGTCATGATGCGATGGATGGCCAGATCCGGATAGCGGCGGATGGGGCTGGTGAAGTGAGCGTAGTCCTTCAGCACCAGACCGTAGTGGCCCTTGGGTTTTTCCTCATACACAGCCTTGGACATGCAGCGCAGCATACCGGTATTGACGATCTGTTCATACGGGCCGCCGCGCACACCTTCCAGAATTGCGCTCAGCTCCTTGGGGGTGGGCACACCCTTGGCAAAGTGATCGTTGATGCCGCAGGCCTGCAGCAGAGTGTGCAGACGCTCCAGCTTTTCAGCATTGGGTTCCTCGTGCACACGGTACACGAAGGGGATCTGCTTCACGCGGGCAAAGTGGGCAGCGCACTGGTTGGCCAGCAGCATGAACTCTTCGATCATAGCTTCACTCTCGCCGGAGGTGCGCTTTTTCACATCGATGCAGTGGCCGTCCTCGTCGAGGATCAGCTTCACCTCGCCGCTCTCGATATCCATGCAGCCACGCTCCTTGCGCAGGCGGGCACGGTGGCCGTACAGCTCCTTCATGGCGGGCAGCTGGCTGAGCACTTCATGGTACTTGCCCTTCAGCTCGTCGTCAGCACTGCCGGCCAGCAAGGCGTTGATCTCGGAGTAAACGCCCTTGACGCGGCTGCGGATAACCGACTTGACAAAGCGGTAATCGATCAGGTTGCCATCCTTATCCAGATGCATCAGGCAGGAGAAGGCCAGACGCAGCACGCCCTCATTCAGGCTGCAGATGCCGTTGGAAAGCTGCTTGGGCAGCATGGGCACCACCTGATCGGCATAGTAGACGCTGGTTGCGCGGTTAAACGCTTCGTTGTCCAGTTCGCTGCCGGGCTTGACATAGTTGGAAACATCTGCAATGTGGACACCCAGCTCAAAGCCGCCCTCCGGGGTCTTGGTCAGGCTGATGGCATCATCGATGTCCTTGGTCTCAGCACTGTCAATGGTGAAGATGGGCAGGGCGCGCAGATCCATGCGGCCCTCGGTGTCCTTTTCAGAGACCTCAGCGTTCTCCAGCTTCTTGGCTTCCTCACGAACCTTATCCGGGAAGCGGCTGCGGATATCCTGCGCATAGAGCAGGGCCTTTGCGCAGCGCTTTGCTTCGTCCGAGCTGCCAAACCGCATGGCAACGCCCACGCGGTGATCTTCCTGCCGATTGCCGCGCTGCAGGATCTCCACGGCCACCTTGTCGCCGTCCTTTGCACCGCCCTCGCAGTCACGCATCATCTGCATGGAGATGGCCGGGCAGTCGTCCGGCACGAACTTCAGGCGGCCCTCAATGCGGCGGGCAGTGCCCACCAGATCGTTCTTTTCTTCCAGAATGGCCAGGATCTCGCCTTCATCGCTGCCCTCCACACGGGGGTGCTCAAACTTTTCCACAAGCACCATGTCGCCGGGCATGGCACCGCGGGTAAAACGGCCCGGGATAAAGATATCGCTGGTGCCGTCCTCCAGCATGACAAAGGCAAAATTCTTGCCCAGTTTTACCACCTTGCACAGCAGAGCCTTGTCTGCACGGCCGGAGCGCACCGTAAAGAACACGCCCTGACGCTGGCAGATGACCGCCTCGTGCACCAGCTGATCCACAGCCTCCATCACCTTGCGGTCCGAGCCGCGGTCCCCGCCGAATTTGGATTTGAGGTCTTTGACGGTGCACGGCTGATTCTGGATCGCGTGCTCAATTTTATCGCGCATTGCCATAATATTTTTTCTCCTTGCTCTTCCATGGCCGCAGCCTCCAACGTGCCGCAGCGCTGCCAATCGTGGGCCAGCTGCCCCACCCTGCCCAGCGGTCAGACTGCCGCCGACATCCTATCATAACACAGAAAAACAGCCCCGTCCTTTACACGGGGCTGCACGAACCTTGTCAACCTGCCAGACGGCCTGCAAACAGACATGCCAGAATGGCAACCACAAAGAAAACAATGCCTGCAATGCGGGTGGTCTTGGCCAGCATCTGATCAGCCGGGGTCAAACGGGCATTGTTTGCGCCGCCCATACTGCCGTTGATGGCACCAGAAAGGCCCTGACCGTGGGTGTGCTGCATGAGAGTGAGGAAAACGATGACGAGCGAAGCGATCAGCAGGATCACACCGCCAACAATTTCGATAACAGACATGGATTGAAACGCTCCTTTATTTTAATTCAACAAAAACTACGCAGAAATACAAATATATAGTAGCATAACAAGCGCAAAAAAGCAAGCAGAAACCGTGCATTTTTATGCCAGAAGGTCCAGCATTGCGCACAGCCGGGCAAAGATGGCGGCGCTGGAATGTTCCGTGCTCACCTGCCCGTCCTGCAGCACCACAATGGTGTAGCGCGGCTGCTGCGCCGGGTAAAACCCTGCGAACCACAAGTTTTTGCGTTCCGTGCCATCCGGTGTGAACTGCCCGGTCTGAGCGGTACCGGTCTTGCCGCCAGCCCCTTCTTCCAGCCCGGCAGCATCCTGTGCGGTGCCCTCTTCCACCACCTGCTGCAGCATTTTACGCAGGAGCGCTACATTTTCCGCACTCATCACCCGCCTTGACTGCGGATGTGCAAGCGTTTCCAGCGGCGTACCGTCAGTTTCATCCACCGAGCCACACACAAAGAAAGGCGTGCGGTACACCCCGCCGGAAGCAATGGTGTTCATCATGGCGGCGATCTGTACCGGTGATGCCAGCAGACCGCCCTGCCCAAAGCTGAAATTTGCCAGCTGGCCGCTCTGGGCAAGCTCCCCGGCAGACGGCAGCTTTCCGGCATCGGCGTGCAGCGCACCTGCCACCGGCACCTCTTGCCCGAAACCAAGCTGCCGAGACATCTGCAAAAGCGTCTCTGCCCACAGCTGCTGCCCCAGCCGGATAAAATAGCCGTTGCAGCTTTTTTCCAGAGCCGCAGTCATGTCCACCGTTCCGTGCGGAACACCGCCTGCGCAGCGGAAGATCTGTCCATCCACCACCACCGCACCGGTGCATTCGTACTCCGGCAGGATGCCCTGCTCCAGCGCTGCCGCAGCCAGCACCGGCTTGAACACTGAACCCACAGCATAGCTTTCCAGTGCGCGGTTCAGGAACGGACTGTCCGGTGCATCCAGACTTGCGGCAAGGTCATCCGGGTCATAGCCCGGTACGCTGACGCTGGCGCGAACCGCAGCAGTGGCCGTATCCAGAACCAGAATGCAGCCGCTGGTCATGGTGTCTGCGGCCACCGCTTCGGCGGCACGCTGCACCGGGCGGGAGATCGTCAGCTGCACGCCCACCGCACTGCTGTCCTGCCGGGTGAGCTGCGGTGTTTCCCCGGCCCGCAGCCGTCCTTGTGCTGTGACCGCGCACACCAGCGTGTCATGCTCCTTTGTCCCGGCCAGCTGGCTGTCCAGCGCCTTTTCCAGCCCGGCAGTGCCGTGGCCTTCTGCATCCAGATAGCCGATCAGATGCTGGCACAGCGGAACTTCTGCGCAGCGCCGTGCCGTTGCAAAGCAGCGTATGCCGCGCCCGGAAAGGTCGCGGTCCACTTCCAGCAGAAACGGTGCGGAGCGGTTGCGGTTCCGGTACAAAAGTGCCTGTCCGGCACTGTCCGTAAATGCATACAGGCGTGTGTAGTTGTTTTCGCCCGGGAAGCAGAGGGCAAGATACCGCGTTTCCAGCCCGGTGAGAAGCAGGCCGCTGTGATCGTAAAAGCTGCCCCGCCGGGCAGGCAGCGAGAGCCGGATCGTGCTCTGCGCTTCGGCCCGGGCAGCATAGGTATGGTTCTCTGCCAGAAAATACAGGCGGCACAAAACTACCGCAAACCCCAGCAGAACAGCTGCATACAACGCCAATACCCGTTTACCGGACATCTGCTCACCCCTTTTTGCTAGAGTGGGCTGCATCTGTGGTTTCTATACAAAAAGAGACGGGGTCTCCGAAGAGATCCCGTCTCCATAAGGTACTTATTGAGTAAGCACGTCTGCTGCTTAGTACATGCCGCCCTTCCAAGCCACACTTTTGGAGCCGAATCACGAATATCGGGAAACGTAGACTTTTGTAGAATTATCAAGGCCACAAGCCGATTTT
>ENA-UPTB01002534-UPTB01002534.1-human-gut-metagenome-genome-assembly--contig:-NODE-2534-length-12570-cov-14.873529_pt1 | contig 12570 bp, 6 predicted proteins | sample MGYA00250046_ERZ773369 | MGnify/ENA primary metagenome ERZ773369 (study PRJEB29103, sample SAMN06111938) | human gut metagenome | biome: human gut; feature: ankylosing spondylitis patient; material...
CACCAGAAATAAAAGGCCGTGTTGTCGGTGAGGTAGGTCATGGACAGCGGGTTGAGGATGGCAAAATACAGGATGCCGGCCTCGGGCCCGTAGCGTTTGGTCCAGTACCAGGGCAGGATCAGGTACAGGAATGCGCACCAGAAGCACAGCCCCGGAAAGCCCAGTTCCACGAACACCTTGAGGATATCGTTGTGCAGCGGGTAGGCCACATCAATGAGGCCGATCTCATAAAAGCGGGTGACCATGGCGTCCACCGCCTCGAACCCCAGCCCGATGAAGGTGGGCGAGAACTGATAATAGGGTTTGGCCAGGCTCCAGATGTAATCGCGGCCCATCATGTTGACGCCCACCGCGTTCAGGATGCGGGAGATGGCACCGGTGTGCACCAGATACAGGTACACCCAGAACAGGGTCACCCAGGCCGCACCGGTGAGCATGATCAGCTTTTCCTTGGCATGGCTGCGGCGCAGCACCCAGATGTAAAAGGCCGAGACCACCAGCGCCGGCAGCAGGATGCGCTTCATGCCCGCCAGTACAAAAAAGAAGGAGCAGCCCGCCAGCACCCAGTTGCGGGTGCGCTGCTGCTTGGTTTCTTTTGGCGAAAAGAACAGGTAGTACAGCACAAAGATGCCCTCCAGAAAGGTCACCTCGTGGATCTCCAGCCGCTCGGCATAGCCATAGGTGTTGTTGCCCAGCGACAAGATGCTGGTGAGCAGGGAGCTCACGCTCTCGCCCACACCATAGGCGGGCACCTCGCTGAACAGGATGAAGAGGTTTGCGCAGCAGATGCCGATGGTGAACAGGTCGATGCTGAACCGCCCGTACAGGTACACGCAGCAGATGGCCACCACCGTGGCGATGCTCTGATACAGGATCTTTTCCACGCCGCGGGTGATGGAGGCAAAGGCCGTGAAGTTGCGCACCCAGATGAACATGGACCAGGCGGCAAGCACCGCCAGATACAGGATGTACAGCCCGGACGGCCCGGCCAGTTTTTTCAACCGGTCAAAATCGCCCCGGATGAAAAATTCCAGCCCGGCTAGCCCCACAAAGGCCAGCGTCACCGCCTTGGGCAGACCGCCCAGCACCACATTGATGCTTTTGCCTTCGCCCAGCCCGGACACGGTGAACAGCAGCACCGCCAACAGTTCCATCCAGCGGGGCTGGCGGAACTCCCGGCTGCGGAACGGATCTTTTTTGCCGTAATATTTCCGGGTCAGGATCTTGGAAACATCCTGCACGCGGTCCACCTCGCTTTCCGTGCCGGTGTAAACCGGTCAGTTGATCAGCTGGAACAGTCTGCCCTGCAGCTGCCATAGCCCATAGTCCGCCTGTTCCAGCGCCCGCTGCGCCAGCCGCACGGCATAGGGCAGCGTCCGGGGGTCCGGCAGCTTCGTTGCCCACCGGCGGTACAGCAGGCAGCAGCAGGCAAAGGCGGTCTGCCGGTCCGCCTCCGGCAGACCGGCCACACACACATAGCAGTAATTGGCCAGCTGCAGGATCAGGTTGCAGGCAAACAGCGCATCCTGCGGCAGGCCCAGACGCACCGCACCGTCCAGCATTTCTTCAGCCACCCAGTAGGCCTGCAATGCTTTGGCCGTATTCTGGGAGGTCGCGGTGAGCCCCATTGTATTTTTGCGCCACAAATATACCACAGGTTTTGTCGAAGCAATGCACTTCGCCCGCGGAAAGACCCAGAAATGGATCATGGCATCCTCAAAACAGGTGTACCCGGAGGGGAACCGTACCCGTTCAAACAGGGTCCGGCGGTACAGCTTGCCCCAGGGAGTGCCGGGCAGCTCCACCACATCCAGCCGCCGGGGGCCGGTGTAGCACGCTTCTGCGTACTGCTGCACCGCACCGCGGGTGTCGGCTTCGTCGCAATACTGCCAGCCGCCCTGCACGATATCCGCCCCGGTGCGCGCCTGTGCCGCCAGCAGCGTCTCCACTGCGTCCGGCAGCAGGCAGTCATCGCAATCCACAAACAGGACCCAGCGGCCCACCGCCCGGGCCAGACCGGTGTTGCGGGCGCGGGCCGCGCTGCCGCCCTGCTCCGGGTGCAGCACGGTGACCCCTCCCTGCCGGGCGTACTCGGCCAGAATGGCCCCGCTGCCGTCGGTGGAGCCGTCCTCCACCGCCAGCACCTGCAGGCGGCGAGTGGTGTTCTGGTGCAGGATGCTGTCCAGACAGGCGCGCAAAAAGCGCTCCCCGTTGTGCACCGGCACGATCACCGACACATCCACCGCATCGTCCTGCGGCGGCAGCGGGCAGGGCTCCCCGGCATCGCACACCGGCTTCGGGCAGATGCCCGGCGCGCGGGCGGCAAAGGTCTCCAGCTGCCGGTCGGAAAAGCGCTGATGCTTCACGGCTCCCAGCACCCCGGCGGCACAGCGGCCCGCCGTGCGGGCACCCCACGCCACGGCAAGTGCCAGCGGCTCACAGCCGGTTTGGGAACGGACGAGCTGGCAGGCCCGTTGATTCTGCAGCATGACTGCCGCCTCCTTATCTTTTTTTACACCGTCTCGTGTGCGGTCTCCGGCTGCGGCTTATTGGCATCCCGCAGCTTCTTGAATGCGCAGCGCAGCAGATCCCGGATGTTGAATTCCTTTTCGTCATCCGAGGTGGCACTGGCTGCCTTGTACTCGATGGCGTAATCCGGGTTCAGGCTGTTGTACTCCTGGATCTGCTCGTCCAGCACTTCCAGAATGGCCTCCGCCTTGACGGCGTTGCATTCCCGGAAGAAGCCCATGATCTGGCCCGCACCGTTGGAACCGATGAAACTCTCCTCGGTGCCAAGGGCCGCCACCAGCCCGGCAAAGTCCCGCAGGACATGGTTGCCCACCGAGTAACCATACTCCCGTGAGAGATGGTTCAGGCTGGTAAACTGGAAGCACATGCAGGTAAAGTGGCTGGGTAGCAGGCCCTGCTTTTCCAGCTGTGCCATCATGGCATCCACACGGTCGCGGTTGGGCAGACCGGTCTTTTTGTCCACATACATAAAGTATTCCACAAAGTCGCGGGAACGGCCCACCACAACGGCCAGTGCGCAGCCCACGAGGAAGAAGAATACAAAGCCGATGGCCAGATACAGCTTGGTGTTGATGCTGGGCCACACTCTGGTGGAGCTGGTGGTCTGCAGATAGTCCGCGCTCAGGGAGCGGTTGTGCTCCATGCTGGTCTGGCTCACGATCTGGTAGTAGTCCACCAGCGTCTGCTCGTACTTGTTGATCTCCGACTCGATCGCGGCATGGGAGGCCTCATCGCCGCCCACCCCGCCGGCTGCCTGGAAGGTGTCCAGCAGCTGCTGGGTGTAGGCCCGGCGGATGGCGCTGCTGCGCAGGGTCTTGTCGATCTCCACATACTCCAAAATCAGCGAATCGTAGGTGATCTGCTTGCTCTGGTTGTCATCGTAGGCCTCTACGTTCTTCAGGATGTAGTCGGTGCCGCTGTCGTTGGCGTCGTTGTGGTAATGGTAGTTGATCAGGTCGCGGTTCTTCTCCGAGTAGTTCTGGATCAGGCCGCTGAGGTAGGCTTCCCGTTCCTGATACACCTGCTCGTTCTGCACGCTGCTCTCGATGCTCTGGGTCAGGTTGCGGCACAGCTTGTCGGCGTTGCGTACCTGCGGCCCGGTCATCACATTCGCGTACAGCGACGGGATCTCGTAGTCGTACAGCATCTTATAGATGTCGTACAGGTCCTCGTAGGAATAGCCCGTGACCGAAGAGCGGAAGTTGGGATAGTTTGTCTTTTTATCCTCCAGATAGTTCAGCACTTCGGTGGTGTCGGACGACAGCACGTCCACGCACTCGTAATAGTCGTAGCCGCTGTTCAGCAGGCCGCTGGAGGGGTTCATGGTCAGGGGCAGCTCCACATATTCCTCCGTGTAGATAGTGGAATAGCTGCTGACGATGGCATCCAGCACCCGGCGGGCGTAGCTCGCGCCCAGGCTGCCGTCCACCACCAGCGTCACCTTGTATTCGTCCGGGAAGTAGGTAGACTCTTCCCCCTTGTCGATGAGAGCTTCCTGCAGGGCCTTCTGGTCGTCCGGGATCAGCTCTTCCACCGTGCAGTGGGAGCGCACAAGGTTGATGCCGCTTTGCAGCCCAAGGCTCTCCATGGCCTGCGAGATGACCTTGGAAGAATAGATCTCGTCCACGTTCATGGCGGTGCCGTCCGGGGCAAAGCCGTCCTTGATGCCGTCGTGCAGGTACTTGATGTTCACACTGGCGGTGTAGGTCTGGTTGTTCTTGCAGTACCAGTACACCACCACTGTGCCCGCCATGGTCACGGCCAGCACCAGTGCAAAGAACCGCCGGAGGTAGCGCAGGATATCAAACTTTTTCAACGCTGTTCCTCCTTCCGGATCTGCCGGGCGGTGCGCACCATGCACAGGCCGAAGCACAGCACCACAAAGGCTGCCATTTCCACGATCACCCGCTTGAGGCCGATCTGCTGCACAAAGGAGCCGGCCGCATCGTTGAACACCAGGTAGTTCTGGGTCTTATAGATGATATAGGAGGCATCCGTCACCCGCAGTGCCTGCTGGATCTGATCCATGGTGGTTTCCAGTTCCTGCAGCATGGCGTTCACCGTGGTCAGGCCCGCCGGGTCGCTCATGGTCTGCATTTGCTGCACCACATACTGGGTGGTGGTGATCACATCCTGATGGGAGGTCGCCTCCGCCAGGGCACCGTCGGCGTCGCTGGCCATGGTGTCCAGCGCCGTTTTGGTGCGGGACATATAGAACTCGCGGTTCTCGTCCAGCGTGGGGATCATGACGATGGCGCTCATGCTCTCATCGTACAGGCCAATGCCCAGATTGTCGGAGTTGTAGTAGGCCATCTGCTCCTGATAGTCCAGCTGCTCGATCTGCAGCTTGTATTGCAGCATGGCCGTCAGGGAAGAAACGTCCGCCGACAGGCCGCCCCGCAGGATATAGGCCTGGATGCGCGGGATCTCGTAGTTGATCACGTTCTGGATCTGCTTGGACAGGCTCAGGAAGGTGTTGCCGGTGGTGGCGTCCTGATAGCTCTTGTTCTCGCTGACACGGGCCGTGAGGTAGCGGTCCAGCTGGTTGGCCCGCAGCGTCAGGCTCTTGAGGCGCAGGTACGGCTCGGTGTCAAAGTAATCCGGCATGGTGCAGGAGAACACGCTCTGGTTCTCGCCGTAGTGCTCCATGAAATAATCCTTGTAGCTGCCGCAGAAGATCCGGAGCAGCGTGGCTGCGGTCAGGTGCTGGCAGGGTTCTTCCAGCTGCAGGCTGATGCTGCAGCTGGTGGTGATGTAGTTTTCCGAGCTGCTCACGTTGGTCACATCGGTGGGTTCCACCGTAATGGCCTTGCGCAGCTGTTCCACCGTCATCTGACCTTCCAGTCCGGCGTTGTACAGGGTGCTCTGAAGCACCTCGTCGGAGGTCAGGTCGGTAGTCGTAAACCGGGTGCGGTTGGGGTTGAGCCCATGCGATGCCTCGGAGTAGTTCAGGGTCATCTGGGCCGAGGCCACCCGGCTGCTGTCCTGATATTGTGCGGTGCACAGCAGTGCCGCGAGCAGGATGCACACCACGATCAACGGCACCCGCAGGCTCCAGAAGCGCAGCACAGCCTGTTTGAAGATCTGCTTGATCTTTGTCACCACGTCTCCGGGCCTCCTTTCAAGTTCGTTCATCTCAGTACCAGTTCACATCCACCAGAACCAGCTCCGGCGGATTGTATACGCGGGGGATCTGGTTGGAGTCGCCCAGGCCGCAGCCCACGATGAGGGGTGCCCCGCTGTCCAGCCGGTACATGCCGCCCGCATACTCCGGGAACAGCCCCTCCTCTGCGGTGTACAGCCGCCCCAGCACCGGCAGGCGGATCAGACCGCCGTGGGTGTGCCCGGCCAGCGCCAGGTCAAAGGGCGCATCCTGCATGTAGTCCACAAAGGCCATGGGCACATGGTTGATGCAGATGCGGAAGGTGTCGTACTGGCGGCTCAGGCTCTCCACACAGTCGCTGGCACCGTATTTGTAAAAGTCCTTCAGGGCACCTTCCAGCCCGATGAGCTCCACGTTGTTTTCCCCGATCTGGATGGTGCGGGTCTCATTGCGCAGCAGCTGCACCCCGGCCTCCGAAAATTTTTCCGCCAGCTGATCATCCACCCCGCCGTAGATCATCTCGCTTTCGTGGTTGCCCAGAACCCCGTACAGCGGGGCCACATCGGCAAGGCTGCGGCACAGCGAAAGCATCTTCTCATACTCCGGGTTCGGGAAGGTGACAAGGTCACCGCCCAGCAGGATCAGGTCCGGGTCCAGCTCCTGCACGGTCTGGATCAGCTCCTCGTTGTGCTCGCCGTATTCCCGCAGGTGCAGGTCCGACAAAAACAGGACCCGCAGCTTTTCCGACACATGGCTGGAGGTCACCCGGTAAAAGGTCACCTGAAAATGACTATTCGTATAATCCGTGTACAGTTTCAGTCCGGCAGCTGCCACGCCGCACAGCAGCACAAAAGCCGCCAGCAGCTGCAGCAGCCGGTTCTGCCACCATCGGCGGCGTGCGCCGTCCGGCGGGGGCGTTCGTTTTATTCTTGCATGTTGCGCCATGCTCTTCTGCCTTTCCTGGTCAATGGTTCAATGATTCATCACCCGCCGGAACAGCTCCGGCGAGAGGGCAAACAGCGCTGCCTTGGCCCGGCGGCGGGGCGTGCAGGCAAACTGCAGCATCCGCAGCCGCTGCGGGCGGTAGCCCGGCAGGGTCCTGCAATCGAACCGCGCCGCGCAGTCCAGATACTTCCAGCACAGGTCATCCTGCAGGCGGCGGCGCAGCGCCCGCGGGGTCACCGTACGGTAGATCTCCGCCAGACTGTCGTAGATGCGCAGCCGGTCCTGAACACGGCGGGTGCTCAACCCTTCCGCGTGCGTGATGGAACTGGCGCGGCAGTTATCGTAATCGTAGATCTCCTGCCCGGTCAGCACCACCCGCTGCGCCTGCAGCAGCACCCGCGGCGTGAACTCTTCGTCCTCGTGCAGGATGCCCTTGCAGAACTGCAGGCCGTTCGCCCGCAAAAAGCCGGTGCGGTACAGGTGCCGCCCCACTTCCACCCGCAGGCCGCCGGTCTGCAGGCATTTCAAAAGATACTCCTTACCGGTGTAAACTGTGTGAAAGGTGAAGTTTTTTTCCACCGCTTCTTCCCAGCGGGTCATCACCGGTTCCTCACGCAGAAAATGCACCTTGCCGATGACCACATCGGCCCGGTCCTGCAGCGCCATCTGCAGCAGGCCGGGGCAAACGTTCTCTGTCAGCCAGTCGTCACCGTCCATGAACAGGATATACTCGCCCTGTGCATGGCACAGCCCGTAATTGCGGGCGTCCGACAGGCCGCCGTTGGGCTTATGGATCACTGTGACCCGGCTGTCCTCTGCCGCCAGTGCGTCACACACCGCGCCGCTGTCGTCGGTGCTGCCGTCATCCACGATGAGCACTTCCAGCGGCACATCCGGCTGCGCCAGCACCGAGCGGACACAGCGCTCCACATAGTCCCGGATGTTGTACACCGGGATCACGACCGAGAGCAGGCCCTCGCACATCGCTTCTTCATTCCGCATCGTGTTTTTCCTCCGTCGCTCCTTCTTTGATCGTAAGCGTGTGCAGCAGCCCGCGCAGGGTGTCCACATTGCGCCAGTCCAGCACCGCGTTCACCACAAGGAACAGCGGCAGCACCCACAGCCCGAACAACGCACCCTTCAGGCACACCATCAGGTAGCCGCCGCCATAGCAGCGGTCAAATCCCAGCAGGTACAGCAGCACAAAGCAGAGCAGCCCGTTGACGCCCAGCCGCACAAAATCGCCCACCGGCGACTCTCCCAGCACTTTGGTCCGGGTAAAAAGGATCAACGCCGTATAGCGGTACAGGTGCGCCGCCAGTGTGCCGAACAGGCAGCCCGCGATGCCGAACCGCAGCACCGACATCACCGACACCAGCAGGTTGATGCCCATCTCGATCAGGGCCTGCTGCCGAGTCTCTTCAAAGCGGCCGCTGATGTTCAGCAGCATCCCCGACGGCTGCTTTGCACTGAACAGCAGCTCTACCGCCGTGAACAGCACCAGCAGGCGGGTGTCGAGGTACTCGGCATCGGTCACGCCCGCCGTGTACAGCGCGATGATGGGCATCAGGAACACAGCCACAGTTGTGAACAGTGCAAAGGCCGCGGAAAGGTAAAGGGCATCGTACAGCCGGTACAGCCGCTTGAACTTTTCCGGCTCCACATAGAACAGCTGCCCCAGCCGAAAGCTGATGCTGTTGACGATCGAGTAGAACAGCTTTTCGATGTTGGAGAAAAACAGCATATAAATGGTGTACACACTGGCCGACGCCAGACCGCACAGGCTGGAGATCAGGATCGTGTCGGTGTTGTTGAACACGATGCTCGTGAGCTGATGCACCAGCACCGAGCCGCGCTGGGCCAGCGCCTCCAGATTGGGGGTGTCGTGCGCGTTGAGCCACGGATAGTTTTTGCGCATATAGGCCGTAAGCACCAGCACCTGGAACACCGAAGGCACGCAGTAGGTCACCTGCACCAACAGGATGCTGCGGGTAAACAGCAGCGCCAGCATGCGCAGCAGGTTGCCCGCCGCCATGGTGGCCGTGGTGATGTAGGTGATCACATAGTTTTTGCCTTCCACTTCCATAAAGGAGCGGTATTTGCCCTGCACCAGATAGCTCATGATGCCCGGGATGCCGTAGAACACCACAATCAGGCTCACGGTGCCGTAGGACAGCACTGTGTTGATGCACAGGGGGTACAGCAGCGCAAACACCACCGTGACCAGCAGATACACGATACCGGTGCGGCGGTAATAGTGATGCGTGGCCGAAAAAATGCCGTTGATGGCTTTCCGGTCGCCCACGGCCACCGGAAGGTAATAGGCCTGCTGCGAGGCCAGGCCCACGCCCGCTTCCAGCAGAGTCAGACAAGAAAAGATCTGCTTGATGGTGCTGTCCAGACCGTTGAGCTCCGAACCGAAGCTGGTGAGGTACAGCCGCGGCAGCAGCAGGCCGAACAGGATCACCGACAGGTTGTACAACAGCGACGAGCACATGTTGTGCAGCACCCGGCGGCGGCTTTCGGCCGCGGTCAGGACCGGACCGGTCGGGCTTTGTGCGTTGTCCATCACACCGCACCTCCATGCGAAGGCATCGCCTTGAGCGGATCTCCGGTCACATGATGGTACACTTCTTCATACCGGTCCAGCATGATATCATAGTCAAAATTGGCCCGCACATAGTCCAGCTGCGCTTTGCTCTGCTCCGGGGTCAGCGGCTGGGCGGTGTCCCGCTCCAGTGCCCGGGCCAGACTGTCGGTGTCCTCGGTGCGGAACGCGGTGCCGTAGTCGGCGGTCACCGTGGTGTTCTCCGGGATGTCGCTCACGAGGCACTTCACCCCCAGCGACAGCGCCTCCAGCAGCGACAGCGAAAGGCCCTCGGTGTGGCTGGGCAGCACGAACAGGGCGCAGTTGCTGTACAGCTCCAGCAGCGCGTCGCCCACCACATAGCCCGTCGTGATGATGTTGGGGTTGCCCGCGATCTTCTCCTGCACCGTGGTGCAGTACTCGGTCTCCGCAAAGGGGCCGGCCAGCACCAGTTTTTTGTCCGTGTGGGCTTTCAGATAGCCCTCCACCAGGTCCAGCGGGCCCTTTTCCGGCGAGATGCGGCCCACATACAGAATGTAGCTCCCGGCTTCCAGCCCGTATTTTTCGCGAATCAGGTTGCAGGGCAGCGGCTGGCGCATCTGCACCGCATTGGGGATGAGGATGGCGGTACGATCGTACTTCTCCTGAAAATAGTTCCACTCGCTCTCCGACAGCACTACCAGATCATCCGCATACTTTGCGGCCACCCGCTCACCCAGCTTCAGGTAGGCGCTGGCAAAGCCGCCCCACTTGTCCACCTTCCAGTTCAGCCCGTGCACGGTGCACACCGTGTGCTTGCCGAACAGCTTGGCGATCACCAGCGGCACCGATGGGCCGATGGCGTGGTAGTGGATCACATCGCAGTCCCGCGTCAGGGCGTCAAAGGTGGCTAGGAACGAATAGACCATGGCATTCAGCGACGCCTTCTGAAAGGTAAAGATGCGGCGGGCCTGCACGCCCTCGGTCGTGTAAACATTGTGCCCCTTCTGCAGGCCGCGGTTGTACACCGTGACCTCATAACCGCGCCGGACCATGCTGACTGCCAGCCCGCCGACCATGACTTCCACACCACCCGAACGGGACGGGAAGTCCTTGTGCCCGATCATTGCCACCTTCATACCAAAATCTCCCTTTCCGTGACAGCGTTTGCTGCCGTTCTGCCGGTCGTGGCTGGCCGGCTTCTGTGTGCAACTCAATTGTAACATACCCGCAACACCTGCGCAACGTTTCCGTGCATTGTTTTTGGCAAACATCCCCGCAGAGCCTGCATTTTCTCCATTGACCGGGCCGTACCTGCGCCAAATGTTTAACAAAGTTTAAGGCGTTCCGTGCCCCCAAATTGATTGACATACTTTTCACAGGTATGCTAAACTGTTTTTGTTGGTTCTGTGCAGATTTTTCCACAGAGCAGGGCCAAAAATCACAAAGAGACACAAGAAGAGAAAGAGAAGGAAACCACTATGAACAAGATCTCCCGCAAAGGCTTTCTGAAGATCGCCGCTGCCGCCGCCATGAGCGGTGTCACCGCCGGTGCTCTGGCTGCCTGCAATGCAGCCTCCGGCTCCACCTCCACCGCTGCTTCCGGCAGCGCTGCCGCTTCCGGTGCAACCGGCACCTACATCCCCGGCACCTATGAGGGCACTGCCGAGGGCATTTCCTCCACCGTCAAGGTCACCATGACCTTCTCCGACAGCGCCGTGACCGACGTGGTCGTGGACACCTCCGGCGAGACCGCTTCCATCGGTGCTGCTGCTGCCGACGAGCTGCGCGATCAGCTGCTGGCTGCCGGTTCTGCCGAGATCGACGGCGTGTCCGGCTCCACCATCACCTCCGAGGCCGTCATGAAGGCTGCCAAGAGCTGCTATGCACAGGCCAAGGGCGAGGCCGTTGTGTCCTCCGTTCAGCTGCCCACCGGCGACGAGAACGACTGGCTGGGCACCGAGCCCGACATCGACGAGGCTGCCATCACCGAGACGGTGGACACCGACATCCTCATCGTGGGCGCCGGCAACGGCGGCATGTTTGCCGCTGCCTATGCAGCCGCCAACGGCCTGAACTTCCGCATCATCGAGCAGAACGGCAACGTGCAGGACACCCGTCACTGGTACGGTGCCATCGACTCCGCCGCAGCCAAGGCTGCCGGTGAGGAGCCCTTCGACCGCGCCAAGCTGCTGAGCGAGATTTCCCGCTACGCTTCCGGCAAGTGCGACCAGCGCGTGGTCAAGACCTGGATCAACGAGTCTGCCGCTATGCACGACTTCATGCGGAGCATCCTGGAAGACAAGTACGGCTGGGTCTGCGACTTTACCTCCGGCAGCGAGGCTGCATGGCCTGCTGAGAATGCAGAGCACAACACCGACTACCTGTTCCCCGTAGAGGAGCACAACTACATGGCCAGCGAGCGGGAATCCGGTCTGGCCCGCAATGAACTGCTGCTGCAGTACATCCAGGAGCTGGGCTACGGCGTAGACTTTAAGACCAGCCTGGCTAAGCTGGAAAAGGATGACTCCGGCCGCATCACCGGCGTCATCGCCCAGAACATGGATGACGACCACTTCATCCGCTACAACGCAGCCAAGGGCGTTCTGCTGGCCTGCGGCGGCTACGCCGGCAACCCGTACATGATGCAGCAGCTGGATCCTCTGGGCACCAGCGTCACCACCGCCTGCTCCTACTCCCCTGCCGACAAGGGCTACGGCATCCGTGCCGCTGTGTGGGCTGGTGCTAACCTGGACAAGGAAGCTGCTCCCATGCTGTTCGACCGCGGCATCGTGGCCCCCGGTGTGGACGCCGGCTATGTGGACAGCGAGAGTGCCTTTGGCGGCAAGGCCTTCCCCGGCGAGATCCGCCAGTTCAACCCCGGCACCCAGCCCTTCCTGAAGGTGAACCGCAACGGCGAGCGTTTTGCCAACGAGAGCTGCCCCTACAACGACATCGTTTACGCTGCTGCACACCAGCCGGGCCGTGTCTACGCTCAGATCAGTGACGCCAATATGCTGGAGGACGCAAAGCGTTTCCACACCATCGGCTGCTCTGCCGGTACCCGCAAAAACACTATGGAGGGTCTGGAAAAGACCTTTGCAAGTGCTGAGGAAAAGGGCTGCTTCTTCCGTGCTGATACCATTGAGGAGCTGGCCGACAAGATGGGCTTTACCGGTGCTGCCAAGGACACCTTCCTGGCTACCGTGGAGCGCTATAACGAGCTGTACGACAAGCAGAACGACGAGGACTTCGGCAAGCCTGCTTACCGCCTGAGCGCCATCCGCACCGCTCCCTTCTACGGCTATTGGCTGGGTGCCTCTCTTCTGACCACCGAGCAGGGCATTGCCATCAACGAAAAGGGCCAGGCCCTGGACACCAACAACCAGCCCATGGCAGGCCTCTACATCACTGGTGATATGTCCGG
>ENA-UPTB01002537-UPTB01002537.1-human-gut-metagenome-genome-assembly--contig:-NODE-2537-length-12539-cov-5.823062_pt1 | contig 12539 bp, 7 predicted proteins | sample MGYA00250046_ERZ773369 | MGnify/ENA primary metagenome ERZ773369 (study PRJEB29103, sample SAMN06111938) | human gut metagenome | biome: human gut; feature: ankylosing spondylitis patient; material...
GCAGAGTTTCGCGCCAGCGGGTATTTTATCATCCACCATAATAAGGTTGAGGACCTCCTCACCCTTCTCGGTGTGGACAGCAGAGAGCAGCATGCCGCAGCTCTCAAGTCCCATCATCTTGCGCGGGGGCAGGTTGACGATGGCGACGAGCGTCTTGCCGACGAGCTCTTCGGGCTTGTACCACTTGTGGATGCCGGAGAGGATCTGGCGGTCGGTGCCGGTGCCGTCGTCGAGCGTGAAGCGCAGGAGTTTTTCGCTCTTCTTCACGGCCTCGCAGGCCTTGACCTTGACGGCGCGGAAGTCGGACTTGCAGAACGTGTCGAAGTCGACCTTTTCCTCCGCCATCGGCTCGAACTCCATCGCGGGGAGGGCGGCCTTCTTCTGCGCCTCCTGAATGGCCTCAAGCTCTTCGAGCGCCTTTTGCGCGTCCACGCGCGGGAAGATGGCCTCGCCCTTGTGGACGGTGACGGTGGCGCTCAGGCTGCCCCACTTCGCGGCGCTGTCCCAATCGCGGCAGCACTCGCACGCGCCGATCTGCGCGAAGATCTTCTCGCAGGAATCGGGGATGAACGGGGTGAGCAGCACCGTGCAGATGCGGATGCTCTCGAGGAGGTTATACATGACGGAAGCGAGGCGGGGCTTGTTGGCCTCGTCCTTGGCCAGCGCCCAGGGAGCGGTCTCGTCGATATACTTGTTGGCGCGCTGGATGCACTTGAAGATGAGCTCAAGCGCGTTCTGGAACTGGAACTTCTCCATCTCGGCTTCATACTTGCCGCGCAGCGCGGAGAGCTGAGAGATGAGCTCGTCGTCGAGCGCATCGGTCTGACGGCTTTCCGGCAGCGTGCCGCCGAAATATTTTTCGACCATGGCCGTCGTGCGGGAGACGAGGTTGCCGAGGTCGTTGGCGAGGTCGACATTGATGGTGTTGATGAGCAGTTCATTCGAGAAGTTGCCGTCCGAGCCGAACGGGAAGGTGCGCAGCAGGAAGAAGCGCAGCGCGTCCACGCCGAAGCGCTCGGCGAGCACATACGGGTCAACGACGTTGCCCTTGGACTTACTCATCTTGCCGCCGTCCATCACAAGCCAGCCGTGGCCGTAGACGTGCTTGGGAAGCGGCATGCCCATACTCATGAGCATCGCGGGCCAGATAATGGAGTGGAAGCGGACGATCTCCTTGCCGACGAAGTGAACGTCGGCGGGCCAGAACTTGTCGTAATCGTCGTACTTCTCGTTCATAAAGCCAAGCGCCGTGCAGTAGTTGAAGAGCGCGTCGACCCAGACGTAAACGACGTGACCCGGGTCAAAGTCCACGGGGATGCCCCAGGTGAAGCTGGTGCGGGAGACGCACAGGTCCTCCAGGCCGGGCTTGATGAAGTTGTTCACCATCTCGTTCACCCGGCTGCGGGGCTCCAGAAAGTCGGTGTTCTCCAGCAGATCCTGGACCTTGTCGGCGTACTTGGACAGGCGGAAGAAATAGGCCTCCTCCTCCGCGTCGGTGACGGGGCGGCCACAGTCGGGACAGCAGCCGTCCTTCAGCTGGCTCTCCGTCCAGAAGGACTCGCAGGGGGTGCAGTACTTGCCCTTGTAGGTGCCCTTGTAGATGTCGCCCTTCTCGTACATCTTTTTAAAGATCTTCTGGATGGCGGCAACGTGATAATCGTCGGTGGTACGGATAAAGCGGTCGTAGCTGATGTTCATCAGTTTCCACAGGTCCTTGACGCCCTTGGGGCCTTCGACGATGTTGTCGACGAACTGCTGCGGGGTGACGCCAGCCTCTTTGGCCTTCAGCTCGATCTTCTGGCCGTGCTCGTCGGTGCCGGTCAGGAACTTGACGTTGTAGCCCTGCAGGCGCTTGTAGCGGGCCATGGCGTCGGTGGCCACGGTGCAATAGGTATGGCCGATGTGCAGCTTATCGCTGGGGTAATAGATCGGCGTTGTGATGTAGAATTTTTTCTGATCCATGATTCTCTCCTTATAACAAACCGCGTAGGTGTTTTCACTTTGCAGGTGTGTTTACTTTTAAAACCCAATGGGTGTTACGCCGCAGGCTTCCAGCGCGTGGCGGCAAAGCACCTCGGTGCTGTCGATGAAGAATTTACCCAGGTGCTCGTCCCGCTTGACGAGGCTCAACTCGGTGCAGCCCAGGACGGCCATATCGCAGCCCTGCTTTTTCAAGTCGTGCACAGCACCGCCGAACTTGGCCATGTCGGCGCGGCGGCCCTGCTTGATGTCGTCGTAGATGACCGACATGATGTCATCCTGGTGGTCGCCGGCGGGGGCGGCCCACTCGATGCCCGCATCGCGGCAGGCGATCTGGTAGGTCTCGGCCTGCAGGGTGCCGTCGGTAGCCAGGATGCCCAGCTTAGTGCAGCCTGCAGCCTTGGCGTCGGCCACGGTCAGGCGGGGCATGTTCAGCACCGGCACGGGCAGTGCCTCGGCCAGGCGGTCGTAGAAATAGTGGGCGGTGTTGCAGGGGATAGCAATGACCGTAGCGCCGTAGTGCACCAGGCTGAAACCGTCCTGTTCCATGACGGCGAAGGGATCGTCCTTGCTTTCGCCCATGATGAACGCCGTGCGGTCCGGCGTGGACGCGCGGGAGGAAATGACGATGTCAATATGATCCTGGTCACAGGATGCGGGGGTATGGTCGATCAGCATCTGGTACAGGTAGCAGCTGGCGGCAGGCCCCAGCCCACCCAGGATGCCCAGAACTTCTTTATGGGGGTTTTGCGGCAGTTTTTTCTCCGTCGTGGCGCACCCCTCCTTATAACAGTATTCTTATTTATTATAAAGCGTAGCGGGGAAATATGCAAGATGCTAATATGAAAAAGGCTCCCTCCCAGAGTGGGCCGAATAATAAAAAAGCAGCCCACCGGCAAGCGGCAGGCTGCGGAAATTATTTTGCGTACTCGGTAGCGCGGCTTTCGCGGATGACGCTGACCTTGATCTGGCCGGGGTAATCCAACTCGTTCTCGATCTTTTTGGCGACATTGCGTGCCAGCAGGATGACCTGATCGTCGCTGACCTTGTCCGGCTGGACCAGGATGCGGACCTCGCGGCCAGCCTGGACAGCGTAGGAGCTTTCGACACCCTCGAAGCCGTTGCAGAGGGCTTCCAGCGTTTCCAGACGCTTGATGTAGCTCTCCATGTTCTCGCGGCGGGCACCGGGGCGGGCAGCGGAGATGGCATCGGCGGCCATGATGATGAAGGCCAAGGTGGTCTTGGGCTCCACGTCGCCGTGGTGGGCCTCGATAGCGTGGATAACCTGCGGGTTCTCGCGGTATTTCTTGCAGATGTCGACGCCGATCTGCACGTGGCTTCCCTCGATCTCGTGGTCAAGGGCCTTGCCGATGTCATGCAGCAGGCCGGCACGGCGGGCCAGCTGAACGTTGACACCCAGTTCGCCAGCCATCAGGCCGGCCAGCCAGGCAACTTCCAGCGAGTGGCTCAGCACGTTCTGGCCGTAGCTGGTGCGGTACTTCAGGCGGCCGATGAGCTTGACCAGGTCGGGGTGCAGGCTGTGGATACCCAGATCCATGACAGCCTTGTCGCCCTCGCGCTTCATCTGGATCTCCAGCTCGCGGCGGCACTTGTCGACGGTCTCCTCGATGCGGGCCGGGTGGATACGGCCATCGGCGATCAGGCGCTCGAGGGCCATGCGGGCGACCTCGCGGCGGGTCTGGTCAAAGCTGGACAGGGTGATGGCTTCCGGCGTATCATCGATGATGAGGTCGCAGCCGGTGGCAGTCTCGAGGGCGCGGATGTTGCGGCCCTCACGGCCGATGATGCGGCCCTTCATCTCGTCGCTGGGCAGCGGCACCACGCTGACGGTGGCTTCGCTGGTGGCATCGGCGGCGCAGCGGGCGATGGCCTGGCCGACCAGCTCACGGGCGATGTTGTCGCACTCGTCCTTCATGTTGGCCTGGTAGGCGCTGATCTTCATGGCCTTTTCGTGGGTCAGCTCGTCGTCCACCTGCTTCAGCAGCACAGCCCGGGCATCCTCCTGGCTCATGGCGGCGATGGTCTCCAGCTTTTCGGTCTGACGCATTTTCAGCTGTTCCAGCTCGTCCAGGCGGGCTTCCACGGTCTCGGTGCGGCGCTTGAGGTCTTCCTCTTTGCGCTCCATGGCGGCGGAGCGCTTGTCCAGCGCCTCCTCCTTCTGGTCCATGCGGCGCTCCTGTCGGGTGATCTCGGCGCGGCGGTCCTTGATCTCCTTGTCAGCTTCGCTCTTGAGTTTGAAGGCTTCGTCTTTGGCTTCTACGATGGTTTCCTTGCGCTTGGCTTCAGCCGTCTTGATGGCATCGTTTACGATGCGCTTGGCTTCGTCTTCCGCCGAGCCGATCTTGGCTTCGGCCGTGCGCTTGCGGTTTTCGCCGCCCAGGTAAAAACCGAGCGCCCCGCAAACAGCAGCAACAAGGACCAGCAGCACAGTGATAATTAGGCTCATGGTCAGTTCACTCCTTAATTTTGGAAAAATGCAAATTCAGGAGGGCGCAGCACAGCGGGACGCTTTTTCAATATACGGTTTGTTTGTTTTTTATGGCAAAAGCAACACAGCGCGGCAAATGCGGGCAAAAAAGCGCACACTTATGCCACAAGGCGGCAATATAAAACGTAACTAAGCCAAAAACAGGCGGATACTGTATCGTAAAAAAGCGGTGTTCCCGGTGGGCGACACCCTATGGACGCAACCGCACAGGCAGTGGTTAAGGTGCGGCGCTTTTCCTTTTATTCCTGTTTACAATTTTATCGTTATTTAAGGCAATTGTCAAGAAGTATTGCATCGAAATAAGAGGGCATAAAAAGGCCCCCCTGGGAGGGAGCCGGAGCCCTCTCCCAGAGGGGCCTTTAAAATCTTACGCCGTCACATCCTCGAACTGGGAATTATACAGATCAGCGTAGAAGCCGCCCTGGTCGATCAGCTCATCGTGGGTGCCCTGCTCCACAATGTCGCCATCCCGCATGACCAAAATCTTGTCGGCATCACGGATGGTGGACAGGCGGTGGGCAATGACGAAGCTGGTGCGGCCCTTCATCAGGCGGTCCATGGCGGACTGGATGCGCTGCTCGGTGCGGGTATCCACACTGGACGTTGCTTCATCCAGAATCAGGATGCGGTTATCCGCCAGGATGGCGCGGGCGATGGTCAACAGCTGTTTCTGGCCCTGGCTGACGTTGGAGGCGTCCTCGTTCAGCTCCATCTGGTAGCCGCCGGGCAGCGTGCGGATAAAGTGGTCGGCATTGGCAGCCTTGGCGGCAGCGATGACTTCCTCATCGGTGGCATCCAGGCGGCCGTAGCGGATGTTCTCCATAATAGTGCCCTTGAACAGCCAGGTATCCTGCAATACCATGCCGAAGCCTTCCCGCAGGGCACTGCGGTCAAAGTCCCGCACATTGCGGCCGTTTAAGGTGATAGCACCGGCGTCCACATCGTAAAAACGCATCAGCAGCTTGACCATGGTGGTCTTGCCTGCGCCGGTGGGACCGACGATGGCCACCTTCTGGCCGGGCCGGACCTTGCAGCTGAAATCGTGGATGACGGTCTTTTCCGGCGTGTAGCCAAAGCGGACGTGGTCGAAGGTGACCTGGCCGTCGATGGCGGCCGGGTCGGCACGACAGGCCGGATCAGCCAGCTGGTCCTCCTCTTCCTCGCCCAAAAATTCAAACACACGTTCCGACGCGGCAGCCATGCTTTGCAGCATGTTGGATACCTGCGCCAACTGCTGGATGGGCTGGGTGAAGTTTTTGACGTACTGGATGAACGCCTGGATGTCACCGATGGTGATAGCACCGGCGGCAGCAAAAATACTGCCCGCCACAGCTACGGCCACGTACCCCAGGTTGCCCACAAAGTTCATGATGGGCTGCATCAGGCCGGAGAGGAACTGGCTTTTCCACGCAGATTCGTATAATTTATCGTTGGCGGCATTGAAATCTGCCAGCACGGCGTTCTCACGATTGAAAGCCTTGATGACGTTGTGGCCGGAGTAGATCTCCTCGACCTGGCCATTGACAACGCCCAGCGTTGCCTGCTGCGCCTTAAAATATTTCTGGCTGAATTTGACCACCAGCAGCACCAGCGCCAACGAGACCGGCAGGATCAGCAGTGCGATCAGCGTCATTTTGGGACTGATGGACAGCATCATGATGAGCACGCCGATCATGGTGGTCACGCTGGTGATCAGCTGTGTGACCGACTGGTTCAGGCTTTGGCCCAGGGTGTCCACATCGTTGGTGATGCGGGAGAGCACTTCGCCCACGGTGCGCTTTTCAAAATAGGCCAGAGGCAGGCGGTCGATCTTTTCACTGATCTGACGGCGGAAATCATAGCAGACTTTCTGGGACAGGCCGCTCATCAGCCAGCTCTGGATAAAGCTGAACGCCGAGGACAGCAGGTACATGCCCAACAGGATCAGCAAAATTTTACCGATGTAGCCAAAGTCGATGGCGCCGGTGCCCCGCAGCTTGGCGATCCAGCCAGTGGCCAGGGCCGTGGTGGCCTTGGCGAGAATTTTGGGGCCTGCTATATTAAATATGGTAGACAAAATGGCAAAAACAACGACCACGATGAGCGAAAGCTTATACTTGCCCATCGCCCGCAGCAGCTGCAGCAGGCTGCCCTTAAAGTCTTTGGCGCGCTCGGTGGTCATGCGTCCGGGTCTTGGCATATCACTCACCCTCCTTCGACAGGTTCAATTCTTTCTGGCTCAGCTGACTGCGGGCGATTTCCTGATACTCGGGGCAGCTTTCCATCAGCTGGGCGTGGGTACCGTCGCCCACGATGCGGCCCTCGTCCAATACAAGGATGCGGTTGGCATGCAGCACTGTGGAGATACGCTGGGCCACAATGATGACGGTGGCATTGTCTGTCTGGGCTTTCAGGGCACGGCGCAGGGCCACGTCGGTCTTGTAATCCAGCGCCGAGAAGCTGTCATCAAACAGGTAGATGCGCGGCTTTTTGGCGATGGCACGCGCAATGGAAAGACGCTGCTTCTGCCCGCCGGAGACATTGCTGCCGCCCTGGGCAATGGGGCTTGCATAACCCTCGGGCTTGGCATCGATAAACTCGGTGGCCTGGGCAATGCCGGCGGCGGTACGCACGTCCTCATCGGTGATATGCTCGCCGGCAAATTTCAGGTTGCTGTCGATGGTGCCGCTGAACAGCACGCCCTTTTGCGGCACATAGCCCATCAGGTCGTGCAGCGTGGCCTGAGGCATATCGCGCACGTCCACGCCGTCGATGCAGACCGCACCGCCGGTGGCATCATAAAAGCGCGGGATCAGGTTGAGAAGCGTCGATTTGCCGCAGCCGGTGGAGCCGATGATGGCCGTGGTCTCGCCGGGCCTGGCGGTAAAAGTAATGTGCTCCAGTGCGTCGCTGTCGGCGCCGGGATAGCGGAAGCTGACATCCTTGAGCTCCACTTCGCCATTCCAGTTTTTGCGTTCCAGCGCCGGTTTGGCGGTGGCGGCGTCGGGGTCGTGGATGGTGGCAGGCGTCTTGATGACCTCGTCGATACGGTCGGCTGCCACACCGGCACGGGGCAACATGACGGCTACCATCGCCAGCATCAGGAAGGACATGACGATCTGCATTGTGTAGGTGATGAAGGCGATCATCTCGCCCACCTGCATGTTGCCCAGGTCCATGGCCTTACCGCCGAACCAGACGATGAGCAGGCTGGTGCCGTTCATGATGAGAGTCATAAAAGGCATCATGGCAGCCATGGTGCGGTTGGTAAACAGCTGGGTGCCCATCAGATCGCGGTTGGCTTTATCAAAACGGGCTTCCTCAAACTTTTCGCGGCTGAAGGCGCGGATGGGCATGATGCCGGTCAGGATCTCGCGGCTGACAAGGTTCAGCCGGTCGACCAGCGTCTGCATCTGCTTGAATTTCGGCATAGCCACGTTCATCAGGATGGTGATAAGCACCAGCAGCGCAGCCACCGCCACAAAGATGATCCAGGAAAGACCGGTATTGCCCGCTGCCACGTGCAAAATGCCGCCAACACCCAAAATAGGCGCATAGGCCACCATGCGCAGCAGGATCACACAGACGAACTGCACCTGCTGGATGTCGTTGGTGGTGCGGGTTATCAACGACGCTGTGGAAAACTTTTCGATCTCCGCGTTGGAGTAGCCCACGACGGTAGAGAACACCTCGCGGCGCAGGTCGCGGCCAATGGCAGCCGACACGCGGGATGCGATGAAGCCTACCGCCACCGCGGCGGCAACCATCAGCAGGGTCAGGCCCAGCATCTGCCCGCCAATGCGCAGCAGATACGCTATCTGCACGTCGTGAGCGATGCCCTGGGCTTCGTATTCGAGGGAAACCAGCAGCACGGCCTGGCTGGCAAGGTTGTCGGCCACGGTCCCATCCAGCTGGGAGAGGGCCCCGGCAAGCTGGTTTTGCAGCATCTCCCGTGCGCCGGGTGCCTGAGCCATCGCCGCAAACTGCTGGCTGACGGCATCCAGGTCGTAGGTGGTGGGGGTCACCGTCTCGGTACTGCCGGCGACCCGGGCAGCATTTTGGGCCGCAGCCATGTACAACACCACATCGGGTGTGGTGAAAGCGGATTCCAACTCCGCCGCAGCAGTGTCTGCATCCTTAGAAAGATAACGCAGACCGTCGGCGTCAGGCCCGCTGTACCACTGGTCGGCCAGGGCGGCCTCGTCCTCGGTCATCAGCAGTTCCAATGCCTGCAGGGTAGTATCGCGGACGGTATACGGTACCGGGCTTTCGATACCGCCCTGCTGGATGCCAACATCCACGATCTTGCTTGTGTAGTCCGGCAGGGACAGGTCGCAGTAGGCCTGCACGATCAGCAGGGCCGCCACGGCCAGGCATGCCGCCCAATGGCGTGCCAGCTGTTTAAATATTTTCGTCATCGACAGGTCCTCCCTGTTTTTGTGTGCTGATTTTTTCCTGCATGGCGTCGTTTTCTGCTTCAATTGCATCCAACAGCACGCCGCGCAGAGCGTACATCTGGTCGATCTGTTCCGGTGTCATCCGTGCCATGATGCGGCCAAAGTAGGCGTTCAGTGCCGCCTCGCTTTGCAGGCGCGCCTGCTCGCCCTGTGGGGTGATGCGCACGAAAGTTTTGCGCCGGTCGTTGGGATCAGTTTCCCGCACGATGCTGCCATCCTGTTCCATCATGCGCAGCCCGCGGGAAACGGCCGGCATAGGCTGCCGCATAGCACGGGCCACCTCGGAAACATAAATTGCACCCTCCACGCCGCGCTGCTCGATTAGAATGTGCAGGTTTTCCAGCATGCCGAAATGGCATCTGGGACAGTCTGCCAACGCGCCGCGCATGCCGCGCTTGGACATTGTGTGCAGCCGCGAGACAAACCGAAACACACCCTGCAGATCCGGGATCTCTGAACCTGGCATAAAGCACCTCCTGTTAATTATTATCATGTGTTAATTATTTCATCGTGATAATAATAGTCCCTCCTGCATCAGGATGCAAGAGGGTTGCAGAATTGTTTGGAAAATGTTCATAATCCGGGTGGGCATGCGCTTTTGTTCGTCAATTTCGAGCAAAGTTTTCGTCTGCGACGTTAAAATTGTAGACATTTCGCACAGTCAATGCTACAATAGAATCAATTACAGGAGCCAACTGCGCCCCAAAGTTAGGAGAATCGCCGTGAAGCTGAACAGCCGCCGTACCATTCTGGTGGGTCTTGCGTTTTTGTCGATCTGCACGTTTTGGCAGATGTACGACAGCGTTATGACCTTAATTTTGACCGACACCTTTAAGCTGAACGAAACCCTTGCCGGTGCCATTATGGCTGCTGACAACGTACTGGCGCTGTTTTTGCTGCCGTTTTTCGGGGCGCTGTCCGATAAGACCAGCACCCGCATCGGGCGGCGCATGCCGTTTATCGTGGGCGGCACCGCAGCGGCAGCCATCTTGATGAACCTGATCCCGCTGCTGGATGACCGCTACGCCGCCATCCCCAGCACCGGTACATTAGTGCTGTTCATTATCGTGCTGGGGCTGCTGCTGGTGTCCATGGGCACCTACCGTTCCCCCGCCGTGGCCCTGATGCCCGACGTGACCCCCAAGCCCCTGCGCAGCCGCGCCAACGCCATCATCAACCTGATGGGCGCTGTGGGCGGCATTTTGTACCTGGGGCTGGCGGCTGTGCTGTACCCGGCGTCCAAAACCAAGGGCGTGGAGCATGTCAGCTACCGGCCGCTATTCTTCATCGTCTCGATGATCATGGTCGTGGCGGTGGTCGTTTTGTATCTGACCATCAAGGAGCCCAAGCTGGAGGCAGAAAACCAAAAGCTGGAAGCCACTCATCCCGAGTGGAACCTTGCCACTGACGACGGCACCGGCCACGAGGTGCTGCCTGCGCCGGTCAAGCGCAGCCTGAGCTTTCTGCTGGTGTCCATCTCGCTGTGGTTCATTGGCTATAACGGCGTTACTACGTGGTTTACCAAGTATGTGGAGGCTGTCATGGGCGAGGGCCTGGGCGGGGCCTCCACCTGCCTGCTGGTTGCCACGGCGGGCGCTATTGTCTCGTACATTCCCATCGGTGCGCTGGCCGCTAAGATCGGCCGCAAGCGGACTATTCAGTGCGGTATCGTGCTGCTGGCCGCCTGCTTTATGCTGGGCTACGTGCTGACCACCACTTACAGTTCCATCCAGCCCATTATGTACGTGGTGTTTGCGCTGGTGGGCCTTGCCTGGGCCGCCATCAACGTGAACTCCCTGCCTATGGTGGTGGAGATGTGCCGCGGCAGCGACATCGGCAAGTTTACCGGGTACTACTACACCTTCTCGATGGCCGCCCAGGTGGTAACCCCCATCGTGGCCGGCTCCCTGATGCGGGCCATTGACTACCGTGTGCTGTTCCCCTACGCCGCCCTGTTTGTGGCGCTGAGCTTTGTGACCATGTGCTTCGTCAAGCACGGCGACGCCAAGGCAGAGGCCAAAAAAGGGCTGGAAGCGTTTGAGGATATGGATAACTAAACGGCATATCCAACGTCAATCTAACGTCATAAGCGCAACTTATTTCCGCCGGGGGCAGAACGCCCCCGGTGGATTTTTTGTTAAGCATTTCATCGCCTTCTTCGTACGCTATGGGGTCATTGTCACAGCGCTTTTCGCTTTCTGACAATTTCACTTTGCAAACCACCGCATCTTTCCTTTTCGGGTTTGGGAACCGGAAACACAGTAAAAGTCGGGAGCGACCCGAAAGTCGCTCCCGCTGCACAGCCTATTTATTTGTAACGAGATACAGATTCTGTATTCTGCAAACTGCTCACCGGAGATTTCAAGTGCAATATCACTGTACCGGCAGCTCCACCGCAATGGTGGTGCCTTTCTCCGAACTCTCCTCCACCCAAACGGAGCCGCCGTGGAGATTGGCGATCTCCCACACCAGCGAGAGCCCCAGCCCCGCACCGCCGTACTCGCGGCTGCGGGACTTATCCACACGGAAAAAGGGCTGGAAGATGCTCTGCTGATACTCATCCGGAATGCCACAGCCGGTATCGGAAACGCGAATCAGGAGTTTTTCCGTTTCCTGTATGACGCAGACCCTCACCGAGCCGCCGGGGCGATTGTACTTGACGGCGTTCTCTGTCAGGTTGAAGATCAGCCGGTAGATCAGCGCATCGCTGCCGGTCATAACGCCGTCGCCATCCGCCTCCAGCGTGATGCCGCGCTTTTCCACCAGTGGCGCGAGATCCGTAAAGATCTCCTCGATCATGGGAGCGAGCTGGATCTGCTCGTTCCGTGCCACTTGCCGCAGATTGCTCATCTCCAGCAGAGTCTTGGTCAGCCGGGTCAGCCGTTCCGTCTGCTCCCGCAGGAGGGCGAGAAACTCCGCAGTCTCCGGCAGCACGTCGGGGTGCTCTGAGGAAAACAGGTCCAGCTGCGCCTGCATCAGCGTCAACGGCGTGCGCAGCTCGTGGGCGGCATTGCCGGTGAACTGCCGCTGGGCGGCAAAGGCATTGTTCAGCCGCTCCAGCATCTGGTTGAACGAGTGGCTCAACTGCTGGAATTCTGGAATGACTTCTTCATCGATCCTCATATCGGCAAGATTGTTCAGCTGCACCTGCTCCACATGCGAGGCAAAGCTGCGCAGGGGCTTGAGCGCGCGTCCGCTGACAAAATAGGTCAGCATGCCGCTGAGCAGCGTTACCACAGCCGTGATGTACCAGTTGGTGGTGCGGAAGCTCCCCTGCGCCCCATCGACGACGATGGTCAACTCCTCGTTGGGCGCTATGAGTTCCGGGTCAAAGCTCGCCGCTCCGCCCTCATTCAGGATCACCGTGCTGCCGCCCTGTAAGCTGTCCGCAATGGTGTCCATATAGTACACACCGGAGGAGCAGAGCAGCAAATTCATGACCACGCAGGTGATGCCGATGAGCAGGACGGACATCAGTGTGATGCGCCACTGCAAGGAAAGCCGCTTCATTCCTCCTCGCCTCCCATCAGATAGCCCTCGCCGATGCGGTTGCGGATGGGGTCATAGCCCAGCACGGCGCGGAGCTTTTTGCGCAGGGCGGAGATGTGGACGCG
>ENA-UPTB01002541-UPTB01002541.1-human-gut-metagenome-genome-assembly--contig:-NODE-2541-length-12531-cov-60.019351_pt1 | contig 12531 bp, 8 predicted proteins | sample MGYA00250046_ERZ773369 | MGnify/ENA primary metagenome ERZ773369 (study PRJEB29103, sample SAMN06111938) | human gut metagenome | biome: human gut; feature: ankylosing spondylitis patient; material...
ACAGCTCCTCCACCAGTTCCGGATCAAAGGTGCAGGCAAGCAATGTGCCGTTAGGCAGGGCATATGCCATGGTGCCGCAGTCCATACGGATACCGGATGGTCCGTCCGAACAACAGGCTATAGGAATTCCAAATCTCTTCAGTCCTTCTGTCACTCCACCGAAGGCTGCTGCCGTACCGGGCGTAACCTTTGGAGAACACATGCCCTCTCCGCGAGTCATACAGATCAGGTCTTCGTCTGACAATTGTGTCAGGAACTGCTCCAGCGTGATTTTTTTATCAGAGACATCCGCCAGCTTCCATCCCTGATCTCCCACGTATTCACTGTGCGTGGGTCTCTCCTGCGAAATACGTTCTGCCAGATCAATAGTCCGTAAAGGAACATCTTCCCAGTTGGCGATAGCATGGTCCTTTTCCTCGAAAAAGAAGGGTTTTAAGCGTCTGAACGCCTGTACTGGTGCCATTGCTTCTGTCATCGTCCGCACTACCTGAAGCTCTGTCAGGGTCGCCCTGCCAGCCTCTGCTGCGCTTCGCACATCGGTTCCGGCATAGAAGATATAGTCTCCCTCTTCCAGTACATAGCAGGATTTATGTCCGGTGACACCACTGTCATCATAGGAAGCATACTCCGTCAGCTCTGTTTTCAGCAGCAGTTCTTCTGTCTCACCCGGCTTCAGTTCTTCTGTCTTCGCAAATGCAGCTAGCTGGCGTAGAGGCTTTCCTAATTTCCCCTGAGGTGCTTCCAGATACAGCTGCACAGTCTCTCTGCCGGATACTCCCCCGACATTGGTTACTTTTGCAACTGCCGTGACTGCCATGCCCTGTACGGAGAATCCCAATATCTCTGTCTGGAACTTCGTATAGGATAATCCAAATCCGAAAGGATACTTCACCTTCTCTTTCGCAAAGGTCTCAAAATAACGATATCCTACATAAATATCCTCCGTATAGAAATTCTCCACCGGATCTCCGAAATTTTCTGTGGAAGGATAATCTTCAATATCTTCTGCAATGGTGTCGCTGAGTTTACCGCTTGGATTTACCTTTCCCGTCAGGACATCTGCAGCGGCTCTGCCGCCCTCCTGGCCTCCCTGCCAGATATAGAGTACTGCCTGCGGCTGATACCGGTCTACCCACTTCATATCTATAATATTACCGACATTCAGTACCACGATCGTATGCTCAAAAGCATGACATACATTACGAAGGAGCTCTTCCTCCAAAGCGGTCAGCAGATAGCTTCCCTCCGCCGCACTGTTATCCTTATCTTCCCCGGCAGTACGCCCGATGACCACGATCGCCGCATCCGACTGTCCGGCTGCCTGCACCGCCAGTTCTTCATCTACGGGCATCTCCTCCTGATTCCAGGGTTCCATGGCCCAGCCTTCTCCCACATCAAAGGGATGCTCCTTCAGCCACTCCCGGTACACCTGCTCCAGCGCTTCGTTTACCTGTATTATTCCATCTTCTTTCAGGCTGTCAATGATATTCGTGACATAAGGAGCATTGACCATGCCGCCGGAACCTGTGCCGCTCTTGTAATGCTCAAACTGTGTTCTTCCGAATACAGATACTCTCTGTCCCCTGCGTAACGGTAAGGTATCCTCTTCATTCCGCAGCAGCACACTTCCTTCTGCCGCCACGCGTCTTGCCAGCTCCGCATATTTCTGATAATCCAGTGTATATTTCATTCGTTCAATGACTCCTTCCTGCAGACAACCTGTTATTGTTGACATCATTATACCGAAAGGAAGAAGTTTTCTCAATAGAAAAAGACACTGGAGAAAGTCTCCAGTGTGCTCAGAAGATAAGCCGGACTACAAATTCCTCGTCTTCCATCCGGAACTGATACTGTCCGTTGAGTTTTTCCACATAGTATACGATACTCCGAACCCCCAAACCATGTCCGGAACGCTCTGTGACCGGAATTCCATCCGTGAATACCGGCATTATCTGCACCGGATTTTTCACCATGAGCAGCAGATGCCCTGCCTTCTCCGACAGAGACAGCTCAATCCTTCGTCTGCTCTCCGGCAGCTCCTGTACCGCATGCATGGCATTTTCCAGTACATTCGACAGGATCGCACAGAACATCATTTCCGAACAGGGGAGCTTCTCTCCGATCGTGACCTGTGTATCCCAGGGAATTTTCTGCTCCTCAAAGCGGGTATTATAAGTAGATAATACCGAATTCACCATTTCGTTCCTACAATATGCCTTAATGACAGTATCATCATAGGTCTGGCTGACCTCATTAAGATATTCCAGCGCTTTTTCACAATCTCCCTGCTGGATCAGAGTCCTCAGGACGGCCATATGATGTCTCGTATCATGCCGCAGGATTGACATCTTTTTCTCGCTTTTCCTTGTATTGTCCATCTCCGCTTGAAAAGAATTCATCTGCATACGGATCAGCTCATTATACTGCTCTGCCTTGCTCTTCATCTCGTATTCCCGGAAATACACCAGCAAAAAAATCAGATACGACAGACAGATGGCAAATCCGAGAAATTCCGGCACCGCCCTGTTGCCGGTATAAAGCAGACTGGAAAACTTCGTCGTGGCATAGTCAAAAATATAATACACCAGCGGCAGACTTCCGATCAGCAGTAATTCCCGATTCGTCTTGGTCAACAGCATCGCCGTCGTCTGGCAGACATAGCGGCACAATACCCAGAATACCACCAGCGTCACCACGATACGGCAGGCATAATAGCACCACTCTTTTCCTGTTACTGAAAGTGCGAACAGCCCCATCCAGTTACTGCACTGGCAACACAGATAGGCTGTAAAGATGGAGATCAGGGACGGCAATATTCTGAATTTATAATAGAGCACCAGCATCAGCAATAGCGGCACGTGAACGATCAGTGGGTATATCTGATCCACCATCTCCGGACCCAGCACAGATACGCAGACCATATATAAGCCCCCGGAAATCACTGCCAATAGCAACAACTTCCCTACATTCGTTTTGTCCTTCTTCACACCCAGAAAAAAAGCCGACAGGAAGATGCCGAACAGCATAGTCGTAATATTATGTGTATATGTCAGAATCCTAAGTATCATAGGAGCTCCTCACTTTTATTTCGTAAGTTCACAGATGTTTTTTACAGCTTTACTTTTACAAAATCATGTTCCATGGCGGGAAGCACCTTTTCGATCAGATCCGCCGTCCGCATCCGGAGGCTGGAGGTATTGATGCAGGGATGGCATCCGAAATATTCACTGTCCAGCACCTCCTCATCGATCAGCAGCTTCACCTGATGTTCCTTATCGTTCATCAGTCCCAACACGCTGACCGAACCGGGGGTGATATCCAGGAATTTCTCCATGTATTCCGGCTTGGCAAAAGAAAGCCTCGCCGAGCCGATCTGCGCCGACAGATCCTTGGTGTGGAACACCTTGGTATCCGGGATCATCAGCAGATAAAATGCGGTCTCCTGACGGTTGCACAGGAACAGATTTTTACAGACCATGGATTCCAGGATCTCATCCACTTCCTTACAGTCCTCCATGGTCATTGCAGGTGCGTGATCCACGCGGTCATATTCCACGCCTAAGCCATCCAGCAGGTCATAGGTGCGTATCTCTTTGTCCAGTCTGCCGGTGATGTCGGCAGGTCTTCCTTTTTGCAATACTAATGTCATTGTCTTTTCCCCTTTGTTGTCTAATAACCAATGGTGTCATTTACGAGGATCACATGGATCCGGTCCGTATGTCTGGAATATCTCGTGATCAGGAACTGACAGCAGATGGTATCCGGGGATTTGCAGTCGAAGCATTTTCCGGTTTCTTTGCAGGGAGTCTTGATGTCGAATCTCTGGGCATTGATAGGTGCAGCCACGTTTCTCGCACGCTTCATGGCGCTGTCTAAGTCTGCGCAGACCTTGTTCATGCCGACGATGAAGATTACTTTCCTCGGTCCCTGGGCTATGCAGGAGACACGGTTGGAATTGCCGTCGATATTGACCATGACACCGTCGCTGGTGATGGCATTGGCACTGGAAAGGAAGATATCCGCATCGTAAGCTGCCATAAGTCCTGCTCTGGCATCCATCTTAGAGCGGTCGATATAGTGGTAATTACCTGCTTCCAGCGCGGAGACCAGTCCGATCTCTCCGGCGCTCATGCATCCGCCCATAGCGATGGTGCTTCCCTCCGGGATCAGCTCCAGTGCCTGTTTTAGTGCAGCTTCTTTATCCTCTGCATAATAACCTGACATGTTGCGGGACTGTAAACCCTTGATCACTGTTTTGGCCAGCTGTTCATTTCTTTTTCTGATCATTTCGTTCATCTCTTAACCTTCCTGCCTTTCCGTAATCTGCAAATTTTATTCCTGTGGGACGATTTCTTATTGGTCCTATTTTATCAAAAAAAAATTTCTATGTATAGCAACCAATAGAAATATTTGACAATACTTTTCGCATATGCTAGGATATTTCCAATATTAGGGAGTAGTTCACATCGGGTAACCGGTGTTGTGTTGGTCGTCATCACGTTAGTGAAGCCACAGGCGGTCGCTAACCGGGCAGTACACTTCTACAGAAATGGAACGAGACTTTTATTGTATGTTTATCGTGCAATAAAAGTCTTTTTTTGCGTGATAAACAAAGGATCCGGGTACATTATTTAAGAAGGAGGATTTGTATATGACACAAAAAAACATCTGGAATATTTCTGTAAAAGAACTCATGGAAAAATATCAGGTGACAGAACAGGGGCTTACTACTGCCCGCGCCAAGGAGCTTCGCCTGGAAAAGGGGGCAAATATCCTGCAGGAGAGCAGGCGTAAAAGTATACCGGAAGTATTTATCAGTCAGTTTGCTGATCTGCTGGTAGTAATCCTGATCATTGCGGCAGCGATCTCCATGTTTTCCGGCAATACGGAGAGTACCATTGTAATCCTGCTGGTACTGATGATCAATGCCATCCTGGGCACCCTGCAGCATGTAAAGGCCCAGCGTTCTCTGGACAGTCTCAGGCAGTTATCTTCGCCCGGTGCAAAAGTCATTCGAGACGGTGTGAAACGGGAAATTCCATCGAAGGATATTGTGCCTGGAGACATTGTCGTATTGGAAGCGGGTGACATGATCGTGGCCGATGGCCGTATCCTGCACAGCTATTCGCTGCAGGTCAACGAAAGCTCTCTGACAGGCGAGTCTGCCAATGTAGAGAAAACAGCTGCCATTATAGAAGGTGATGTGGCACTTGCTGACCGGGCAAATATGGTCTATTCCGGAAGTCTGGTCACCTATGGACGCGCCGAGATGCTGGTGACTGCTACCGGTATGGAGACGGAGCTGGGTAAGATTGCAGGACTGATAAATGCAGCCAAAGAGCGCAAGACACCGCTGCAGGAGAGCCTGGACAAGTTCAGCAGCAGACTTGCCATACTGATCCTGATCATATGTGCTGTCGTATTTTGCCTGTGTATCTATCGCCGGATGACGTTGTTGGACTCCATGATGTTTGCAGTGGCACTGGCTGTTGCTGCGATCCCTGAGGCACTGAGCTCCATTGTGACCATAGTGCAAGCCTTTGGTACACAGAAAATGGCAAAAGAAAATGCAATTATCAAGAATCTGAAGGCTGTGGAAAGTCTGGGCTGTGTCTCTGTCATCTGCTCTGATAAGACCGGAACACTGACACAGAATAAAATGACGGTGCAGCAGATTTATATAGAAGACCGGTTATACGAGCCGGACCAGCTTGACCTTTTGAATCAGACTCATCGTTATCTGCTCTACGACGCTGTCCTCAACAATGATTCGAGCATCGTCGATGACAAGGGCATCGGTGACCCTACAGAATACGCGCTTTTAGAAATGTTCCGAAGGATTGAAGCGGATACATCTTCTATTTTGAAAGAAGCAAATATGCATGAAGATATCCTCAGGCAGAACATGCAACGCCTTGAGGAAGTGCCTTTTGATTCCGACAGAAAGCTGATGAGTACGAAATATATGCTGCATGGTGTACCCACGATCCTCACCAAAGGTGCTGTGGATGTTCTCTTAGACCGCTGTGACTATGTGCGCTGCAGCGACGGTATCCGTCCTATGACGGAAGCTGAAAAAGACAAGATCCGTATGCAGAATCAGCTTTTTTCAGAAAATGGCCTGCGTGTATTGTCTTTTGCTTACAAGGAATCGGAGGAAAATCTCGACATCCATGCGGAGTATGGCTATACCTTCCTGGGTCTGATCTCTATGGTAGATCCTCCCAGAGAGGAATCTGCGGCTGCCGTTGCAGCTTCCAAGAGAGCCGGCATCCGTCCGGTCATGATCACCGGTGATCATAAGGTAACAGCAGTGGCAATTGCCCGCCGGATCGGAATATACGAAGAAGGAGACCTTGCACTGACAGGTGCGGAGCTGGATGCCATGAGCGACAGCGAACTGGAGGAACAGATCGCACAAATCTCCGTCTATGCCAGAGTATCTCCCGAGAACAAAATCCGGATTGTCGAGGCATGGCAGCGCAGAGGTAATATCGTCTCCATGACGGGAGACGGTGTGAATGATGCTCCTGCATTGAAAAAGGCGGACATCGGTGTCGCTATGGGAATTACCGGAACAGAGGTATCCAAGGATGCTGCGGACATGATTCTGTCGGATGATAATTTCGCAACGATCATCAAGGCAGTGGCAAACGGGCGTAATGTATACAGAAATATCAAAAATGCCATTTTGTTCCTGCTGTCCGGTAATACCGCCGGTATCTTAGCCGTATTATACACATCCCTGATGGGACTTCCTGTACCTTTTACACCCGTACATCTGCTGTTCATCAACCTGCTGACCGATTCTCTTCCGGCCCTGGCAATCGGCATGGAACCGGCAGATGACGACCTTCTGAAGGAAAAGCCCAGGAATCCACGCGAAGGAATCCTCACCAGAGGCTTTATGATTACGATGATAACACAGGGTCTGCTGATCGCAGCAGCCTCCATGACAGCTTATCACATCGGACTGACCGTCAGTTCGGCTATGGCCTCCACTATGGCTTTTGCCACACTGACACTGGCCAGATTGTTCCATGGTTTTAACTGCCGTGGCAGCGAATCCATCTTCCGGCTGGGACTGACCTCGAACCGATACAGCCTCTATGCCTTCGCTGCGGGAGTCTCTTTACTGGCACTGGTAATCTTCATCCCGGGACTGCACAGTGTATTCAGCGTAGCCGATCTGCCTATGACAGCACTCGATCAGATCGTGGGGCTTGCTTTCATGCCGACCGTGCTGATACAGATAATGAAAATTATCCGGCATAGATAATTGGTTTAATCAATATCTTCCACAGACTGCAATCTTTCCTTTTTTACCATCAGATATTCTTCCGCATAATGTGTCTCTTCGTCGGTCGTCAGAATGACCTCCTGCCCCTGCGGCATATCAATATCTGTTGCCACAAGCAGGAGGGAATCCTCCTTCAGCCAGCTTTCCAGCCCTGTGAAAAACTGCGGGTCGTAGTGATCTGCCCCTTTCAGCTCATTATGATATCTGTCAAAGGAATAGTTCACGGGAGACAGTACATTATAGTCATAATAGCAGACACCCTGCCCCGACCAAAGGCTTGTCGTTACCAGATAATCGTAACCATCCTTTTGTGTGAGGAATATCTGTACGTTCCCCGCATGGGCAATGGCGAATTCCTGCGACCACAGAGGAATGATTCCATATTGTCCATCTCCCAGATATTCGTAGACCGCTACCGTTCCCCAGTTTCCGGCCTTCCGCAATGCTTCTGTGAGATTTTCGTTTTCTTCCTCCAAATGAACCTTCGTTACAATCTTTTCCTTGTAACCGTTATGGGTCAGATCATAATATCCGGTATAGACTTCTGTCATATCCGGTTCTTCTTTGTCGATATTCTCCTCTTCCAAATAACGAGAATATGTTTTTTGTACCGAAAAATCTCCCAGAGAAAAATTACCATCTTTTTGCATGGATACCGGTGCCGTTATATTAAAGCCAGTCTCATAAACCAGGTCCGCCATCTCGTTCATATTTATGCCAACCCCTACATTTGCAAAGGGCTGTCCTCCACGAAAATCATACCGGATCTGCGCTCCCACACCGATGCTTTTATAAGTGTATCCTTCCAGTTTCTGCAACAGACGGGTCTGATCCAGATCAATACTCTTCTGAGCATCTATCTTTCCGTTTTTATCCAGAAAATCCACATGAAGTGTATGGAACTGTTCATCCAGCGTATCCGCCGCAAGGATCCTGCTTTCAAAATCTTCAACCACATTTGTATATTCGGAGACCTTCGGAGTTCCTTTTTGTACATCTACATAATACAGTCCTTCCACATGGACACCGGTTCCTGTCCCCTGTATGGTAGAAATATAGTACTCCTTGTCGCCATCCCCATCATAATCTGCGGCTTCTATCGCAGGTGGTGCCGAATACATGTTTCGCCAGGGGATCTCCACCCGATATTCCTCGTCGCCGTCATGGATCACCAGACAGTCTTCTGCACCGTTGCCCCAAACACTGACTGTCTCATCATAAGAGTATGACAGCACACCATACTCTCCTTCCGGCAGCTCCCGGGCAGCATTGACCGAGACCTGATCTGCCCGGGTTTTCTCCTGATATAGTCCGGTCTGGCAGGTAAGTTTCTCCGGCTCAGGTTCCGTTGTCGTCTCCGGGATTGTCTGTGAGGTGGCTGTAGCAGTTTCCTGACCGACTTCCTCTGCCTGAGCAGATTCGGTATCAGAGATTTCCAAAGCGTCCCTACTGCTGCCGCAGCCTGTCAGAGAAAATGCCACGATCAATACCAATAATCCGCTGCTTATTTTACCTGCTTTTTCAGATATAGAAGAAACAAGCTCCAACATTCTATTTGAAATCGTATATGGCGGTTCATTTTTTCCCATTTATGTCACTCCATCTTGTTTATTATCTTGCTTATTATCTTACTCGTTTGGAATATCATTAGCAATCTTTTTATTTCAGGAATTGCATAAATAAAGCACTTCCGCAAGATCCGCATTGATTCCCACCGCCTTATTTTCGATCTCCTTGGGAACATAGGCATCACCCTTGTTGATGCAGACGTAAAATGCATTCCGCCAGTTGTGCGCATACTGCCAGAAATTATATTTGATGATACCGGGTGTGTTGTAACCGACACCCAGCTCCAGAAATACGACGTTTTGTCCTCTATGATCTTCCATGAACTTCTCATAACGCTTCGCGGCAGCATCCCATCCGGCATCCTGGACGAAGGTATTGTCCGCGCTGAAATTGATACTTACATCACATTTTACACTTTTGAGAGGTGATCCTATGTTGACGAAGGACGAATTGCCGGAATGCCCGGTGGCAACCACGGTACAATTGATCGGAAGTAAATGGAAATTATTGATATTGAGAAATTTAATGATGCGCTCCATGGAAGAGGATGGACTGATCACGCGGACCGTCTACCCGGAAGTGCCGCCCCGCGTGGAATACGCGCTGAGCGACCTCGGGGAAACCATGCGTCCGATCCTGGATGCCATGCAGGAATGGGGAACGAATTATAAAAACGGAACCATATAAACAGGTATGCAGAAAATATCCTGCTCCTTGCTAATATCCTTTGTATAAACCAAATATCTGCACAAAATTCTGTCGGAAAATTTTTCCGTAAATATATCGAGTGATTTGTGAGTCTTATAACCGGAAGATTTTACTTCTATGGGAATGATCTTATTCTTTTTTGCTAACAAAAAATCAATTTCATAATTATGCTTTGATGTTTCATTCATTATAGTATGATAAAAAAGTTCATTCCCATTTACGGCAAGGCAACAAGCTACCGCATTTTCATATAAATATCCCAGGTTGACACTAAGCTTATCACTAAGCAGTTTTTCATATATTTCATTTTCTGTAAAATCTCTGTCTTTAAACATTAATGTTACAAATAATCCGGTATCACACAAAAACAGTTTAAATCTGGATAAGTCCTTAGTATTCGACATTCCGGCATTTGGATCATTAACATTGTACGACACCAATACTGTCTTAGAATCTTTTAATTCAGCAATCAACTCAAGTACTTTCTCAATCTTCTCTCCTCCCAGGACAGAATTAACCTGATACCTTGCTGCATTTTTATTTAGTTCTGCCGGAATTGCATCAAAAAGCATTGCCAGTCTTCCGGTTGCATCAATTTTGGCAAAATCTGACTCATACAAATTTAGTATATCTCTTTTTATTTCATCCACTTTTCTAAAATTATTAGTTTCTATATAAGTCTGAACTGCCTGCGGCATTCCTCCTACGAGCATATACAACCGAAACTGTCTTAATTGCTTACGATTTCCATTATCACCCAATCCAGTCTTTGCTTCATAACATTTTGCCAAGAGCGAAAAAGTAGTCTGATCCCCCACTGCCCAAAGAAATTCCTCATAATCCATAGGATACATATTAAGTCTTCTTTCCTCGCTGGGTATCAAAATATCTTTGACATTTTTCTTGATAGATATCAAAGAGCCTGTCTCAATATAATCATATCTATGATCTTCTACTAATGCTTTTATTGCCTGCCGTGCTTTAGGACATAATTGCACTTCATCAAATATAATAACGGATTTTCTTTCATGGAGATCCACTCTATACTGTAATTGAAGCTGCAGAAATAAATAATTCAAATCAGATATATCATCAAAAAGAGCTTTGACATCCGATGATGCTTTTGCGAAATCAATTAGAATATAAGATTCATATTCTTTTTTTGCAAACTCTTCTACAACCGTTGATTTTCCTATACGACGAGCACCTTCTATTAGCAATGCTGTTTTTCCATCCGACTCTTGTTTCCAGTTTAACATTTTACTATATATTTTTCGCTTAAACATTTTCTTTCTCCTTTCCGCATTTTTCTATTTTAATATTTTCCTTGTTTCCGCATTTTTTATACATAAATAATAGCATGTTTCCGCATTTTTTTCAATATATCTTGTAATAATCAGGAAAAGTAGCTATTAAATAAAAATAAGTATTCATGTATAATTTATGATATACTATTTAAAATTATCATTCTGAGAGAAAGGAATTCCGACTATGGGAATCAGATTAATCTGCAGTGACCTCGATGGTACACTTTTACAATATGGAAAAAAAGAATTAGAGGGGGAAATTTTTGACCAGATCCGTGCGCTGCATGACAAAGGAATCTTGTTCTGTCCGGCTTCGGGAAGACAGTATACCAGTCTGCGGAAGATGTTCGCTCCGGTGGCGGATTGCATACTTTTTATTGTCCAGTCTGTTCATCGAAGTTGTCAGTGATCCGACCGTGATTCCGAGCTTCTTCGCGATCGTGGACATATTATTCCCGTCACCCAGACCGACCGCCTCAATGATATGCATATCATTGTTCGTCAGATCCTTAAACTCTTCTGTGATCACTGCTTTTTCTTCCAGTCCCCATATATCATTAAAAAGATGTACCAATATCTTATTGATGCTTTCGTATGCGTCCAATTCCCCTTCTTCTCCTTGCTGTGTCTTTTTCTAGTTCAATTATACACAGTCACCTAACAAAGAATCAATCACTTCTTTCACAGTTTCTATTTTTTCTGCTTTCCACACATCCGCTCCGCAGAACAGAAGTGCCTCCCCAATCTCACCTTTTGCCGCTTTGATTAGTGCTTCCGTGATACAGTATGGCACTTCCGCCGGGTTACAGTTTTTCAGACACCCAAGACATCTCTTAGGCTTCACCCTCTCTCCTGCCATTACATGACTGATAAATGGATTCTTAATTGCCCTTCCCGGCATTCCAACCGGACTTTTCACCAGAATGACATCCTCTTTCTTCGCATTCAGATAACTCTGCTTATAACTGAGATCTGCATCGCACTCCCAGGTCGTGACAAATCTTGTTGCCACCTGGACCGCATCTGCTCCTAATGAAAAGGCATGCTCTACCGCATCTTTATCCGAAATTCCTCCGGCTACTGCCACCGGGATATGCACCTGATATTTTTGAGCGTACTTTCTGACCACTGCCATGATCCTCTCGATTTCATTATCATAACTTTCCTGTGTGTAAGTTTCCAGCTGCTCCCGGTCGAACCCCAGATGTCCTCCGGCTTTGGGTCCCTCGATCACAACCAGGTCTGCGGTCCTGGAAAATTTTTTATCCCAGTATTTTAAAATAACTTTAGCCGATCTTTCGGTCGATACGATCGGAGCGATCTTGGTACTGCTACTCTCCACAAGTCCCGGCAGCTCGATCGGAAGCCCTGCCCCGGATACGATCAGATCTGCTCCGGCATCCACTGCTGCTTTCACATGTTCATCATAATCCTTCAGCGCAACCATGATATTAAATCCGATCACACCATCCGGAGCCGTCTCTCTTGCTCTTTGGAATTCAGATCCAATTGCGCGGATATTTGCCGCCCTTGTATTCGTTTCAAAATCCGGTTCACGAAATCCGATCTGTGCGGTTGAGATGATCCCGACTCCACCTTCTTTTGCAACCGCTCCGGCAAGCTGCCCAAGGCTTACACCGACTCCCA
>ENA-UPTB01002563-UPTB01002563.1-human-gut-metagenome-genome-assembly--contig:-NODE-2563-length-12381-cov-17.460501_pt1 | contig 12381 bp, 10 predicted proteins | sample MGYA00250046_ERZ773369 | MGnify/ENA primary metagenome ERZ773369 (study PRJEB29103, sample SAMN06111938) | human gut metagenome | biome: human gut; feature: ankylosing spondylitis patient; material...
TTACAGTGAAATGGAGGATATTCTAAAATGAAGAATACAGTAAATACATTATTAAAACAGAAACAGGACGGAGATAAAATTACAATGTTGACTTGCTATGATTACTCAACAGCAAAGTTAATGGAAGAAGTTGGTGTAAACACAATTTTAGTTGGTGACTCACTTGGAAATACAATGCTTGGATATGAAGATAAAATTCAGGTAACAATGGAAGAGATGATTCACTATTGCGCAGCAGTTTCAAGAGGAATGAAAGATATTCTTTTAGTTTGCGATATGCCATTTATGTCATATCAGTCATCAGTATATGATGCAGTTGTAAATGCAGGTAGACTTATGAAAGAGGGACGTGCGCAGATGGTAAAATTAGAGGGCGGAAAAGAAGTTTGCCCACAGATAGAAGCTATTGTTAAAGCATCAATTCCGGTTTGCGCTCATTTGGGACTTACACCACAGTCAATTAACGCACTTGGTGGATATAAGGTACAGGGAAAGACAGAAGATGCAGCTCAGAAATTAATAGATGATGCAAGAGCAGTAGAAGCTGCAGGAGCTTCAATGCTTGTACTTGAATGTGTTCCTGAAAAGCTTGCTACAAAGATTACGGAAGAACTTTCAATTCCTACAATTGGAATTGGAGCAGGAGCAGGTTGTAGCGGACAGGTTTTGGTATATCAGGATACTCGGCGCGTGCGGTCAGCAGCATGACAGGCAGGTGCTTTTCGCCGTTTTCCTGCTCGCGTATCTCGCGCAGCACCTCGAAGCCGTCCATGACCGGCATGACGATGTCCAGCAGGATCAGCGCGATGCCGGTGTCGTACTGCTCCAGCATGGCCAGGCATTCCCTGCCGTTCGTCGCCTCCAGAATGTTGTAGTCGCTGCCCAGGATCTCCGCCAGAATGGCGCGGTTCATCTCGGAGTCGTCCACAATTAAAATGCTCTGGCGGGTCTGGCTTTCGCGCCCGGCAGCGCTCAAAGCGCCGTCCCGGGCGTTGTCCTCGGTCACGACCATGTTTTTGCGGTTCTTGGCCTGGTACATCAGCTTGTCGGCGCGGGAGACTGCCTGCTCCACGGTCTCGCCGGGCTGCGTTATCACGCCGCCGATGCTGGCGGACAGCTGCAGACGGGAATACCCCGGCACGCTGGCGGTGTGCAGCTGCTCCCGGATGCGGTCCAGCTTGGCCAGGAACGCCGCGCGCTCAATGCCCGGCAGCACCAGCAGGAACTCGTCGCCGCCGTAGCGGATGAGCACGTCCGATTTGCGGATGCAGGCGCGCACCACGTCAACGCAGGTGCGCAGCGCTATGTCGCCGGCCTGATGGCCGTAGGTGTCGTTGATCAATTTAAAGTCGTCCTGATCCAGCACGGCCACACCGGCGGGGTCGGTCTTGTCCTTGAGCGCGTCCTCAAAGTAGAGGCGGTTGTAGCTGTCGGTCAGTGCATCGTGGTAGAGCTTGGTGTGGTAGCTCGCAATGCTGTCTATCAGGCGTTCCCCGTTTTCGGGGTCAATGAGGGTCTCGCCGTCCAGCTTCTGGATCAGCTCCATGACACAGGGAACGCCGTCGACCTCGCGGTAGACGGCGGTGACCTGAAAGACCTCGCTGCCCATGTATTCCAGCTTGGTGCGCTGGCGGTGATCCTCCAGCACCTGCCGGGAGATGCAGTTCCGGCAGGGGGTGTTTTTGCCCCAATAGCTGTAGCAGCTGCAAAAGCTGTTGACGGACTCCTCGCCGCCGACCTGCGCAGCATCCAGCAGCCGCACCACAGTAAAAATGGTGCGGTATTGGGCCATTTCCGTTTCGACCTGTTCTCTGGTCATAATGCTTCCGCCTTTGTGTGAAGGAATGGGTAGATAAAAATTGTGTTATATATAAGAACATTATAGCATTGCAGGGTGTTTTTTGTCAATGTGGCAAAGGGGGACCCCATGACCGCCCGGCAACGGATTGCCTCCCGGCGGCCCTGTCCTACCCGCTGCCCGCCCCGCATATACATACCGCAGGAGGTACATGCCATGCGTCGGATCGGATTCTACTTATTCATAATAGCCGTCTTTCTGCTTGCGCCGCTGCTTGCACTGCCGCAAAAGGCTGTCCCGGCCCCCGCCGCGGTGCCGACCCCCACCCCAACCGCCGTCGCCCGGGCCGCCGCGCCCTACCGCGCTGTGTGGGTCAGCTATCTGGAATGGGAGCAGGTCGATTTCTCGTCGGCGGAGGCGTTCACGCAGGCAATCGGCACAATGCTGGACAATATACAGTCGATTGGCGCAACAGTCGTGCTGGCGCAGGTGCGGCCCTTCGGCGATGCGCTCTACCCCAGCGACTACTTTCCGTTCAGCCACCTCTGCACCGGCACGCAGGGGCAGGACCCCGGGTTTGACCCGCTGGCACTGCTGGTGGACGCCGCCCACGCGCGGGGCTTACAGCTGGAAGCCTGGGTCAACCCTTACCGCATCCAGGCCGGGCAGACCCCGGCGCTGTGCGGCGCAAGCCCGGCGCAGCTGCACCCGGACTGGGTCAGGTACACCGACACCGGCGCGTATCTCGACCCCGCCAACGCGGACGTGCGGCAGTACATTGCCGACGGGGTGGGGGAGCTGTGCGCAAGGTACGCTGTGGACGGCATCCACTTTGACGACTATTTTTACCCCACCACCGACCCGGCCTTTGACGCGGCGGACTACGCGGCCAGCGGCAGCACACTGACGCAGGACGACTGGCGGCGGGAGAACGTGAACGCCCTGATGGAGCTTTGCCACGCCGCGGCCCGGCGGTACGGCGTGCGGTTCGGCGCAGCCCCGGCGGGCGACCCGGAGCAGAACTACACCCTGCAATACAGCGACGCGGCCCGCTGGCTGCGGCAGGGGACTGTGGATTACCTGATGCCCCAGCTTTATTGGGGGCAGGAATATATAAAAAACGGCGATGCGTCGCACAGCTTTGCGCAGCTGGCCGCCGCGTGGGCCGCACTGCCCCGCGCGGCGGGCGTGAAGCTGTACGCCGGGCTGGGGGCCTACCGCGTTGGCGCAGGGGATGGGTCCGATGCCGGCTCCGAGTGGTTTTCCGGCCATGCGCTGGCCGACCAGCTTGCTTTGCTTGCCCGCTTAGGGGTGCAGGGCGCGGGGCTCTACCGCTATGGCAGCCTGTTTGCCAATTCCGACGCCCCGGCGCTGGCGGAAAGTGAAGCGGAGGCAATAAAAGGTGTCTGGCAGGGCTGACCGGAAAATCCGGCGCAGACTGTCGAAAAACTCTTGTAGGGGCGAGCATTGCTCGCCCGTGCCCGTTTGCCTTGTAAGCAAACCACCCGGAAAAATGCGTTGCTGCGGTAAGTTGGCGGGCGACCAATGGTCGCCCCTACATACGCAATAAGGCAGGAATGCAATTTTTTGACAGTCTGGACCGGAAAATCCGGCGGTGCCGACAAAGATTTGGTACTTGCAAAAGCGGTAAAAATGCAAGATAATAGAGAGGCGGGGTGGCTTGCGGCTGCCCGCAGGATTCAAGGGAAGATAAAGGAGAAACTCCATGAACAATACAAACGACCTCTATAACCGCTGGCTTGCCCAGCCGGATCTGGACGACGCCGTCAAAGCCGAGCTCGTCTCCATCGCGGGCGACGGCGACGCCGTCACGGACCGCTTTTACCGCGATCTGGAATTCGGCACCGGCGGCCTGCGCGGCGTGATCGGCGCGGGCACGAACCGGATGAACCTCTACACCGTGCGCAAGGCAACGCAGGGGCTGGCGGACTACCTCAATGCGTCCGGCTTGCCCAAAAAGGTAGCCATTGCCCACGACAGCCGCCATAACGGTGCGCTGTTCGCCCGCGAGACCGCCCGCGTGCTGGCCGCGAACGGCATTACCGCCTGCATGTACCCCCGGCTTGAGCCGACCCCGGCGCTTTCGTGGGCGGTGCGGTACCTCGGCTGCGGCGCGGGTGTCTGCGTGACGGCCAGCCACAACCCCGCTAAGTACAACGGCTACAAGGTTTACGGCGCGGACGGCTGCCAGATCACGCTGGAGGCTGCCGAGAAAATTCTGGCAGCTATCGAAAAAATTGATTGCTTTGACGATGTCCGGCTGGCAGATTTTGACGCTGCCGCCGCCGCGGGCCGCATTGTGACAATTGACGAAAAATGCCTCGATGATTTTGTGCAGGCTGTCTATGACCAGCGCGTCGGCGACGGCGCGGGCATCGACGCGCTCAAGCTCGTCTACACCCCGCTGAACGGCACGGGTCTGGAATGTGTGAAAAAGCTGCTGAAAAAGCTCGGCGTGACCCATGTGACCGTTGTGCCCGAGCAGGAAAAGCCCGACGGCGACTTCCCGACCTGCCCCTACCCGAACCCCGAGATACGCGAAGCTATGCAAAAAGGCTTGGAGCTGTGCGACAAGGTCCGCCCGGATCTGCTGCTGGGCACCGACCCCGACTGTGACCGCTGCGGCACCGCCGTGCCCGACGGCAGGGGCGGCTACCGGCTGATTACCGGCAACGAGATGGGCATCATTCTGTTGGATTATATCTGCCGCACCCGTCTGGCACAGGGCACGATGCCCGCCGACCCCGTGGCGGTAACGACGATTGTTTCCACCGATATGGCAGCGCCGGTGGCAAAAAAATACGGCGTCGAGCTGCGCCGCACCCTGACCGGCTTTAAGTTCATCGGCGAGCAGATCGGCAAGCTGGAGGCCGAGGGACGTCCCGAACGCTATATCTTCGGCTTTGAGGAGAGCTACGGCTACCTGTCCGGCGGCCACGTCCGCGACAAGGACGCTGTCAACGCGACGCTGCTGGTCTGCGAGGCCGCGGCCTGGTACGCCCAGCAGGGCAAGACGCTGCTGGACGCCATCGAGGCATTGTACAGGGAGTTCGGTTACTACCGCAATGCGCTGTGCAGCTTTGCCTTTGAGGGCGAGAGCGGCATGCACACGATGCAGGAGCTGATGAAGAAGCTGCGTGCCAACGCCCCGGAGGACATTGCCGGGTACAAGGTGGAGTCCGTCGTGGACTACGACACCGACGGCACCGGCCTGCCCCGCGCCAACGTGCTGGAATACCATCTGGACGGCGGGCATAAGCTGATGGTCCGCCCCTCCGGCACCGAGCCGAAAATTAAAGTTTATCTTTCCGCCGTTGGCGACAGTGAGGCAGCCGCCGATGCCGTGAACGCCGCGCTGGCCAAAGCCGCCGCGGACATGATGAAAGCGTGAACGGTATGGCGATTCTGAAATTGACCCCGAGCTGCCAGGATTATCTGTGGGGCGGCAGCCGCCTGCGCACCGATTTCGGCATCAAGAGCGACCTTGAACCGCTGGCCGAAGCGTGGGTGCTGTCCTGCCACCCGGACGGCCCGAGCTATCTGCCCGACGGCACGACGCTGGCGGCGTACATTGCCGCGCACCCCGGCTGCCTTGGCACCGACTGTGACCGATTCGAGCAGTTCCCGATTCTGACAAAATTTATTGATGCCAAGCAGAACCTGTCCGTTCAGGTGCATCCGTCCAACGAGTACGCGCTGAAAAACGAACACCAGTACGGCAAAACCGAGATGTGGTATGTGCTGGACTGCGTGCCGGGGGCGTATCTCTACTACGGCTTTACGCACGAAATCTCCAAAGAGGAGTTTGCGGAGCGCATCAAAAATAACACCCTGACCGAGGTCCTGAACGCCGTACCCGTACACAAGGGCGACTGCTTTTTTATCCCGTCCGGCACGCTGCACGCCATCTGCCAGGGCATCGTCGTGGCCGAGGTGCAGCAAAACTCCAACGTGACCTACCGCGTCTACGACTACGGGCGCGTCGGTGCGGACGGCAAGCCCCGCGCCCTGCACATTGAAAAGGCGCTGGACGTGACCCGCCGCACGCCGCCGCAAAAGCACGATTTCGGCAGGCATCTTGCGCAGTGCGAGTATTTCACGGTGGACGCGAAAAAAGGCGCGTTTGACGGCGTGGCCGACGAAAAGAGCTTTGTCTCGCTGCTCATCACCGACGGCGCGGGCACGCTGACCTGCGGCGGCGAGACCGTGAAGGTCAAAAAGGGCGAAAGCTATTTTATCCCCGCGGGCAGCGGCAAGTACGCCGTGACCGGCGACTGTGAGACGCTGGTGACGGTGGTGTAAACGGCCCCAAGGACGGTAGGGGCGGCCATTGGCCGCCCGCCAACCTGCCGCAGCAGCGCATTTTCCCATTGCAGAGACAGTAGGGGCCGGGCATGCCCGGCCCGCAGGTGTCCCATAGGCGGACGCTTGCGGAAAGGTGCAGGGCAGAAGTGAATACAGAAAAGACGCACTACGGAAAAACATCCGTGGTGCGTCTTTTTTGTAACCTTTTGGAAGAAAGCAGCCCTCGACGTGTTCCGCGAACGGCGGACGGTATACTCCCAATTGACCCGGCGGGAAGACAAGCCCCGCGCGGGAAACCAGCAAAGGAGGAACCGTACATGAAAAAACGTCTGTTGGCTGTGCTGCTGGCCTGCTGTATGGCGGCAGGCATGGCCAACGCTGTGTTTGCGGCGGATGAACTGCCCGCCACGGCGGAGTCTGCGGCGGCGATTGCGCCCGCCGACCCGGACCCGCCTGCACCGGAACCCGAAATAGAGGCGGAGCCGACCCCGGCGCCTGACCCGGAACCCGAAATAGAGGCGGAGCCGACCCCGGCGCCTGACCCCGCGGCAACGCCCGAGACCGCACGCACCCTCGTGATGGATGCGCTGCTCGCCGCGCCCGACACCGCGGCGCAGACTGCCGTTGTCACAAGCGCAGAGCTGGTGGACAGCATTCGGACCGACGGCTGCTTTACAGCGAAGGTCAACGGCAGCACGGACAGACTCGACGGCGCTGTGTACACCTGGTACCGCAGCAAGGACGGCACCAACTGGGAGGAAGTCCCGCAGCAGCTCTGCTCCGGCGATGCGTGGAACATCACGCCGGGCAGCGAACATCGGCTGAACGCTGCGCTGGATGCCTGCATTGCCGGTGTCAGGGATGCGGAACGGCTGTACTATAAGGTCGAGGTCACCGGCACCGACGGCGCAAAACTCACCGCCGCGGCCATGCAGGTGCCCTACTGCATCCAGCTGCAGAACGGCAGCTTTGAAACGCCGGATATTGCCGGTTTGAAGGCGTATCACAACAAAAACAACAATACGCCCGCATCCCGGCTGTATTATTCCCCGGACGGTAAGACCGGCACCTTCTTTACCCAGTACCCGTCGGGGGAAGGGGGCATCGTCTGGCAGACCACCGGCGCGGCCAAGCACTGGAAAACCGGAAGCGCCGGCCTGTACATTGAGCTGGCGGACGGCTCCAACCGCAGCTATAACGGCACGCGGAACTATCCCGAGGCCAGCTACAGCATCGACAGCGCTTACGACGGCCGGCAGTTTGCCGAGCTGAACTGCGAGGCCTACGGCGCACTGTATCAGGATGTGCTGACCGCGCCCGGCACCACGCTGCACTGGTCGCTGGCCCACCGCGCCCGCGGCAGGGGTATGCAGGACTCGATGGCGCTGCTCATCGCGCCGGTGGATGTGGCAGCGCAGATCACCGAGATTCTGGCGGGCGCTTCCAGCGAGGACGACAACAGGGGACTTCTGGTGCGCGCGGCGCTGGACCGGACCGTGCAATACAACGGCGAGGAGGTCCCCATCCGCAGCTTCATGGTCGGCGGTGAGATCACCGACGGCAACGACCAGTGGGGCGTCCACAGCGGCGACTACACGGTCCGGGCGGGGCAGTATGTCAGCCGGTTCTTCTTCCTGGCGCTGTCCAGCGGCAAGGGGGACCGGCGCGAGGGCAACCTGCTGGATAAAGTCTGGTTCAGCACCGAGCCTGCGCCGCCCGTGGCCGGGCACGCCAACCTGACGCTGCGCAAGACGCTGGCGGGCAGTCTGACCGCCGACGAGCTGACCGCCGTGCGCGCGGGGCTGACCTTCACCGTGACCCGCTCCGACGGCACGGCTGTGGCCGTCATAAGCGGCGCGGATATGACCGTCGGCACCGACCCGGCCCAGTGCAGCTATACAATACAGGATCTGCCTGTGGCGTCGGAGAGCGGCACACTCTACACCTACACCGTGGCCGAGACCGCCCACGCCGCCCCGGCGGCGGTGCTCTATTTGGCGAGCCGCGCCGCCGTCAACGGCGACGCGCTGCAGCCCGCGGGCGACCCGCCGACGCTGGCCAACATAACGCTGCTGCAAAACGGCACGACCTACGCCGATTTTGAGAACACCTACGCCCGGCAGACCGGCAGCCTGCGGCTGACGAAGGCCGTGGACGACGCGGCCCTGCGCGATGAGGCCGAGGCTGTGACGAACACCTTCACCGTCGGCAGCCTGCCCATCGGCAGCTATACGCTGGTCTATGACGACGGCACGGCCCGCACCGTCACGCTGGACGCGCCCGGCGCACTGACCGTGCCGCTCAAGGGGCTGCACAGCGTAACGGTGGAGGAGGTGCCCGTGGGCAGCTACACCGTGACCGAGACCGACCACCCCGACTTAGCCGACTGGTACTGCACGACCACCGCCGCCGCGGCGGCCGGGACGGTGCAGGTGCCGTCCGGCGGCGTGGGGGAGGCTGTCATCACCAACACCTACGCGCCGTTCCTGCACGTCACCGTGACCAAGCAGGTCACGGGCGGCATGGGCGACACGCGCCGCGGCTTTGCGTTTACGGCGGCCATTGACGGCGCGGCGGTCACCGCGGATACCCCCTATGTGCAGCCCTACGGCGGCGCGGCGCTGACCGCGGACGGCTTCACAATCCCGCACAAGGGCAGCATCGTCATCGGGCATCTGAAGCCCGGCCAGACCGTGACCGTCACCGAGGAGACGCTGACCGACTACGAAACGACAATGGACGACGGCAGCAGCGTCATGCTGGGCAGCAGCTATACCGCGACCCTGACCGGCGACGCAGCGGTGACCTGCGTCAACAATAAGGACGGTGTGCCGCCCACGGGTCTTGCGCAGGACGCGGCCCCGGCAGTCTGGCTGCTGGCGGCGGGCGCGGCGCTGGCCGTGCTCTGCCGCCGCCGAAGGGAGGCTGCACCGTGAACGAGACACAGCGCCGCCGTGCGCTGGCGGACGTGAAGGAGTTTTTTCTGCGCGCCGGGGCGCTGGCCGCACTGCTGCTGGTGCTGTTCGGCGTCGTGTTCGGGCTGGCGATCCAGCCGGACGACACGATGTACCCGCACCTCAAGCCCGGCGACCTGCTGCTCTACTACCGGCTGCCGCGCAGCTTTGCAGCGGGGGAGGTGGTCGTCTTTACACAGGATGACCGGCGCTGCATGGGGCGTGTTGCGGCCCGCGGCGGCGACACCGTGGAGGTGACAGAAAACGCGCTGCTGCGCATCAACGGCAGCCTTGTGGCCGAGCCGGACATTTACGAGACGACCCCCCGCTACGACAGTGACGTGACCTACCCACTGACCCTGGCCGACGGCGAGTATTTTATCCTCTGCGACGCCCGCGAGGGTGCGCCCGACAGCCGCCGGTACGGCCCGGTGACGGCAGAAAATATCGCCGGGCGGGTCATTGCGATTGTGAGGAGGAATGAGATTTAGAGACTATAGGGAAGAAGGATGCAGAGATACACTCGGCCCTCATCCGGCCTCGGGCGGGGCCTCGGCCACCTTCCCCCGCAGGGGAAGGCATCCGGCCCCAAGCCTTCCCCCCGCGGGGGAAGGTGCCGCCGCAGCGGCGGATGAGGGCCGACCTACCGGAAACCACCCACATAACCATACATCACCCCGAAAGGAGCACATACTTATGAACACCATCAAGATTTCCGCCGTTCTGACCGCTGCTTTGCTCACGGGTGCGCTCTCCGCCACGGCGTTTGCGGCAGAGACCCTGACCACGACCACCGGCAGCATCACCTTCCGCAAGGCCATCGACGTGACGAACGCCGCGGGCGCGGGCGGCATCACGGGCACGATTGCCTTTGACGTCACCGCCGCCGACGAGAGCGACCTGCCCGACGACGGAGAGAAAAACTATGTCGGCAGCGTGGATCAGCTGGACGGCAGCGACATCACCGCCACGTTTGCGGCGGATGAAAGCGGCATTGCCAACAAGGAGAGCGATGTAAGCGTCGGCTTTGACACCTCGAAGTTCGAGGCCCCCGGCATCTACTACTACCACCTGACCGAGCGCGACCCCGGCATCCACGGCCTGACCGCCACGACGGCGACCTACCTGCTAAAGGTGCGCGTTGTCAACGACAATACGTCCGAGCCGGACGGTACAACGTTCAAAATCGACTACGCTACGCTGACCTCGCTCGATGACAATACCAAGAGCGATCTCATCACCAATACCTACACGACCCACGGCCTGACCGTGACCAAGGCGCTGGCGGGCGACTGGGCCGACTACACCGACAACTTTATCTTCACGCTGGAGATCACCGACCCGGACGCAGACCCGGGCCGCATGGCGTCGGTCACGGTCAAAACCACAAGCGCGGCGGGCGTGACGAGCGGCGCCGAGGTGAAGCCCTTTACAAACGGCAAGGTCAGCTTCTCGGAGACGATCCGGGGCGGCGATGTGATCAAGGTGACCGGCCTGCCCACCGGCGCGGCCTACACGATCACCGAGAGCGGCCTGGACGCTGGGAAGTATACGACGGCCTGGACGCTGGACGGTGAGACGCTGAGCACCGAAAAGACCCTGCCCACGCAGACAGTGGGTGCCGCCGACACGGCCCTGACCGTCACGAATACCCGCAGCTCGATTGCCCCCACCGGCCTGCTGCTGGACGCCGCCCCCTACGGCGCGATGCTGGCGCTGGCCGCGGGCAGCGGGCTGGTGTTCTTCCGCAAGCGCCGCCGTGAGGACTGATGTTGGACCGCGCGGCGCGGCTGGCACGCCTGGGCACACGGCTGGTCAGTGCGCTGGCCGGGCTGCTGATGCTGGCGCTGCTGGCCTTCGGCGGGTTCGCGCTCTGGCAGGACGCCGCGCTGCGCCGCGGGGCGTTTGTGGGCGCGGAGCTTTTGCAGTATAAGCCCGCCGCACCGGCTGCCGACAACCCGACGCTGGCCGGGCTGCAAACCGTCAACCCCGACGTCTGCGGCTGGCTGACGGTGGACGGCACGGGCATCGACTACCCCGTTGTGCAGGGCGCGACGAACATGGACTACGTCAACCGCGACGTCTACGGTGATTTTTCCCTGTCGGGCGCGATTTTTCTCGACAGCCGCTGCGCCGCCGACCTGACCGACCCGTACACGGTGATTTACGGCCACCACATGGACAACAGCGCGATGTTCGGCGATGTGGCGCGGTTTGCGGAGGCAGACTATTTTGCCGCGCACCCCGCGGGCAGCATAAGTCTGCCCGACGCCGCCTATACGATCGAGCTGTTCGCCTGTGTGGTGACCGATGCCTACGACACCGCCATTTACACGCCGGAGCGTTACCACGACGATGTGGGGGCGCTGCTGGACTATGCGGCGGCGCAGGCCGTGCAGCAGCGGGACATCGGTGTGACGGCGCAGGACCGGCTGGTGGCGCTTTCGACCTGCGCCGGGAGCGAGACAAACGGGCGGGTCGTCGTGCTGGGGCGGCTCTGCCCCCTGAAAGAAGGAGATGAAATGCAATGACCTTTGGCAAAACGGCCCTGCGGTGCTGGCTGCCCGCAGCGGCCCTGCTGCTGGCGCTGCTCTGCCCGCTGCCCGTGGCGGCTGCGCGGGCGGGCACGGCGATCCCCGTCAGTGTCCGCACCGACGGCGCGGCGGCGGACGCCGTCTATACGGTGGAGCTGACGCCGCTGGACGCGGCCCCCGCGCCTGTGCAGCGTGCCCTGACCGTAAAAAACGGCGGCACCGTGTATTTTACGGGCTTCGCCTTTGACGAGCCGGGGGATTACCGGTATCTGGTTGCCGAGCGCAGCGGCGGCGCGGCCCACACGACCTACGATGCGCACAGCTACACGGTCACGGTCCGGGTGACGGGCCGCCCGGACGGCGGTCTTGCCGCCGGGCTCTGGGCCGTGCGCAGCGGGGAGACCGCGAAGGCCGACGGCGTGCTGTTTGTGAACCGGTATGACCCGCCGGAGACCGCCGCGGCGGCGGTGACTGCGTCAGCCGCGGCGGCTGGCACACGGACCGTGAAGGCTGCTGCCCCGGCGGCGCTGCCGCAAACCGGGGACGGCTTCCCCATCGAGGCGCTGGCCGCCGCGTTTTGCGCAAGCGTCATCGGGTTTGGCACGGCGTGGAAAAGGCGGTGAACCCATTAACGGCTGCCTCCCGGGAACTCCTACTTTCTTTTGCCAACAAAAGAAAGTAGCAAAGAAAATTGCCGCTGTTTCGACGCGGTGCGGGGTTGTGCGCGTGGGGCCACAGTTGAGCGCAGCGAAACTGGGGAGCGCACAAT
>ENA-UPTB01002573-UPTB01002573.1-human-gut-metagenome-genome-assembly--contig:-NODE-2573-length-12325-cov-16.161088_pt1 | contig 12325 bp, 9 predicted proteins | sample MGYA00250046_ERZ773369 | MGnify/ENA primary metagenome ERZ773369 (study PRJEB29103, sample SAMN06111938) | human gut metagenome | biome: human gut; feature: ankylosing spondylitis patient; material...
CAATGGTTCAACGCAAACAAACGGCTCCTGCCTTTCCGGCAGGAGCCTTCTGCGTACCATATCTGGGTCAGCGAGATAATGCTCCAACAGACCCGCGTGGCAGCGGCCATCCCCTATTATGAACGATTTATCGCGGCTTTGCCGGACCCCGCCGCGCTGGCGGCCTGTGAGCCGGACGCCCTGCGCAAGCTGTGGCAGGGGCTGGGCTACTACAACCGCGTCAACAATATGCAGAAGGCTGCCCGCATCGTCTGCGAGCAGTACGGCGGCGACCTGCCCGCCGACTATGAGGCGCTGCGCAGCCTGCCGGGCATCGGTGACTACACGGCGGGCGCGGTGGCCAGTATTGCGTTTGGCATCCCCGTCCCCGCGGTGGACGGCAACGTCCTGCGCGTTTTTGCGCGGCTGTACAACGACGACGCCGATGTCATGGCCCCGGCAACGAAGAAAGCCTTTACTGTGCGGGTGCTGGACCAGATGCCCAAGGCCACGCCCGGCCCCTACAACGAGGCCCTGATGGAGCTTGGTGCGCTGGTCTGCATCCCCGGCACGCCCCACTGTGAGGAATGCCCGCTGGCCGATTTGTGCCGGGGCTATGCGGCTGGCCGGGCGGACCAGCTGCCTGTGAAACCCGCGCCCAAGGCCAAGGGCAAGGTGCCCGTGACGGTGGCGTTGATTGAAAGTGAGCAGGGATTGCTTTTGCAGCGCCGCCCCGCACGGGGACTGCTGGCCGGATTGTGGCAGCCCGCAGCGTGGGAAAAAGCGCTGACGCGGGACGAGCTGACCGCCGCGCTGGCGGGCATCGGTGTACAGGCCGCGCTGGACGAGCCCCTGCCCCCCGCAAAGCACGTATTTACGCACAAGATTTGGGAACTTGGCGGCTGGCGAGGCACCGCCCCCGCCTGTGCTCTGCCCGAAGGGTATGTCTGGGCCGCGCCGGAGGATTTGGCAGAGGTCTACCCCGTGCCGAATGCGTTCGGGGCGTATGTGAAGGCGAAGTGAGGGTGAGTTTCTCATGGGCATGAACGGCCAGAGCCCCTCAGGCCTTGCGGGCTCGGCCAGCTCCCCACTTCGTGGGGTGACTTTTTTCGCGGGCTCTGCTCGTTTGCCGCTATGTATAACCTCCCGTGGGCTGTGCGCCAGCCACACACCTCCCCGGAGCGGTCAAGACCGCTCCCTACAAACCGGCCGTGAACGACATTCCGTAGGGAGGGGTCTTGACCCCTCCACGCCCGTAAAAAGGCAATAGAGCCTAGGGGCCGCACATGTGCGGCCCGCAGCCTGCCCGTCAGCACCCGTTTCAGGAAAGCCGCGGGCGGCATATATGCCGCCCCTACAAGCCATCCCACAAACGCCCGCCTGCCTTATACGTCCCGGGCCGGGCATGCCCGGCCCCTACAATACAACCAACAAAAACAGGAGCATCACCACGCACGGTGACGCTCCTGTTCTTTTTTACATAGTATGGCTTGCTGCGGTCACTCCAAGTTGCCGGTCAGCAGCATGACAGAGGTCAACGCGGCTAACGGCGCGGTCTCGCAGCGCAAAATCCGGGGGCCTAACCCTACGGTCACAGCCCCGGCGGCCTTCGCGGCCTCGGCCTCCTCGACGGAGAAGCCGCCCTCGCTGCCGGTCACGATGGCAACGCGCTTGTACTGCCCAGGGTGCAGCACCTCCCGCAGGGGTGCGCCGCCGCCCTCGTAAAAGAACAGCACAACGTCAAAATCTGCAAATGCTTTGCAAACCGCGGCAAAATCGTTCAGCGGCAGGGCCACGTGGGGCAGCATGGCGCGGCCCGCCTGCTTGGCGGCCTCGGCGGCAATGCGGTTGTAGCGCTCGTTCTTGATATCCTCTTTTTTCGGCGTGGCTACGCAATACCGGCTGAAAAACGGCACGACCTCGGTCACGCCCAGCTCGACGCTGTGGCGGATGACCTCCTCCAGCTTGCCCGCCTTGGGGTAGCCCGCAAACAGCGTCACGGCGCAGTCCGGCTCGGCCTTGCTCGTCGTGCCGTCGGTGACGGAAAACTCCACCCGCCCCGGCTCGATGGCCGTGACCGTGCCGAGGTATTCCAGCCCGTCCGGCCCGCAGAGCACGACCTCCTCACCGATTCTGGCGCGCATGACGTCGGCCAGATGGTGGGCGTCGCTGCCGGTCAGCGCGGCGCGGCCATCGGCCAGCTCCCGCGTAAAATAACGATGCGGCATAGATCAAACCTCTTTCTTTTCGCAGATGATGCAGACCCAGCCGCGCTTCTCCTTGACCTCGACAGGCTCGAGACCCGCGGCCTTCAGCCCGGCCAGCACCTCGTCCTTGCGCTCGTCGATGATGCCGCTGGCGATGAACCGTGCGCCCGGGGCCATGAGCACCGGCACATGCGGGGCCAGCGACAGGATGGCAGCCGCCACGATGTTGGCCGTGATGATGTTGTACTGGCCGCTGGCCTTGTCGGACAGGTCGCCGACGAGGACTTTAAAGCGATCCGCCACGCCGTTGCGCGCGGCGTTCTCGCCCGCGGTGCGCACGCACATGGGGTCGATGTCCACGCCCTCGGCGGAGTCTGCGCCTAATTTCAGCGCGGCAATGGCCAGAATGCCGGAGCCGGTGCCGATGTCGAGCACGCGCTCCCCGCCCCTGACAAGGCTGTCCAGCGTCTCGAGGCAGAGCGAGGTCGTCTCATGCGTGCCGGTGCCAAAGGCCATGCCGGGGTCCATGACGATCCTGATGCGGTCCGTCCGGTAATCCTCCCAGCCGGGCACGATGGCGAGGCGCTCGCCGATGTCCATGGCGTGGTAGTACTTCTTCCAGGCGTTCTGCCAGTCCTCTTGCTCGACGCCGGTGGTGTTGAGCTGGTAGCCGATGCCGCTGTTTTTCAGCCGCTCCTCAAACAGGGGCAGCACCTCGGCGGGGTTCTCGTCAGGGGCAAGGTACATGTGTACGATCACGATGTCACGCGGTTTGTCCAGCAGGTCCTGTTCAATTAAATCTACGTGGGCGATCTCCCACGCCTGCTGCTCTAGGTCGCTGTAGTCCTCAATATAGATGCCGCCGTTGGCAACCATCGTTGCGATGGCTTCGGCAGTGTCGGCGTCGCGCTTGGCGACGGTGATGCTGATGTCAGTCCATTCCATGTGGGTGGCTCCTTTATAAATTGCTTGCGGGCGCATACGGAATGCGCCCCTACGAATAACGGGCGCGTTGTAGGGGCGGCCAATGGCCGCCCGCGGAACGCGGTGGCTGCCGCAATGTGCCTGCGGGCGGGCAATGCCCGCCCCTACATGCCCGTAGGGGCGGATTCCATATCCGCCCGAGAACTGCGCCATAACCCCATTTTTACCTATTATACCGTATTTTCCCCCATAATTCAATCACAGAAAGGAGAAATCCCTATGCAAATCACACGCTTGTCTGCTGCTGAATGTGAGGATCTCTACCGCTCTGCCCTGCCGCGGGATTTCCCTGCCGCCGAGCTGAAGCCGTTTGCCGAGATCCAACGCCTGCTGGAGTCCGGCGTCTACGAGCCGCTCCTTCTGACCGATGACGCGGGCGCACGGCTGGCCTATGCGTGGCAGGTCGTGCTGCCGGGCCAGCGCACGGCGCTGCTGGACTACTTTGCCGTGCGGTACGACCTGCGCGGCAGCGGCGTGGGCACGGCGGCGCTGGGGCTGGTCCGGGACTACGACGCCATGCGGGTACACGACCTGGTGCTGGAATGTGAGCACCCCGCCGAGGCTCCCGACCCGTCCATCGCACGGCGGCGCATTGGATTTTACCTGCGGGCAGGCGCACGGGCCACGGCGCTGGAAAGCCGGGTGTTCGGCACGCGGTACGCCGTGCTGGCCCTGCCCTGCGGCGGTACGGTCCCCGACGCGGCGCTTTGTAAAGAGCTGCGCACGCTGTACAAGGTCATGGTGCCGCACCCGTATTATCGCGGGCAGGTCATATTTTACGGCAGCTAGGCACATACTACCCCCAAAAAAGGGAGGAATGAAATGTGAAACTGGATCCCAGGCAATATGATGAGATGGTCAGCCGCGCATCGCCGCCGTCGCCCGTGGTGCGGGACTGCGCGTGGGCGTTTTTGGTCGGCGGGGCCATCTGCACCCTCGGCGAGGCACTGCGGCAATTTTTCCTGATTTGGTACGACAAAACGCTGGCGGGCACGCTGACGAGCATTGCGCTGATTTTTCTGTCCGCCATTTTCACACTGCCGGGCTGGTACCAAAAGCTGGCCGCCAAGGCGGGCGCGGGGACGCTGGTGCCCATTACAGGGTTTGCAAACTCCGTCGTCAGCCCGGCAATTGAATTCAAGGCCGAGGGCTGGGTGACCGGTGTAGGCGCGAGGATTTTCGGCATCGCAGGACCGGTCATCGCGTTTGGGACGCTGGCCAGCTTTGTGTGGGGCGTGCTCTACTGGCTGCTGGGAAAGGTGGGGTGACCGATGACGCGCAGAGGCGATACCCTGCTGTTTGACGCGCCGCCCACCGTGGCGGCCTGGGCCGCGGCAGGCGGCAAAAAGGAGAGCGAGGGCCCGCTGGCGTCGGCCTTTGACTTTGTGACGCAGGACGCGGCTTTTGGTGAGCAGGGCTGCGAAAACTGGGAGCAGGCCGAAAGCCTCTTACAGCGCAAGGCCGTGGAGCTCTGTCTGCGCAAGGCGGATATTCCGCGTTCCAAAGTCGATATTGCGTTTGCGGGCGACCTGCAGGCCCAGTGTACGGCCAGCAACTACACGATGCGGGAACTGGGCATCCCGTTTGCGGGCGTCTACGGCGCGTGCTCGACCATGGCGGAGACACTGGGCCTTGCCGCGGTGTTTGCGGCGGGCGGCATGGCCGAGCGGGTCCTGGCGCTGACAAGCAGCCATTTTTGCGCGGCAGAGCGGCAATTCCGCACGCCGCTGGAGTACGGTGCCAAGCGCACCCCCACGGCCCAGTGGACGGCCACCGCCGCGGGGGCCTGCCTGGTGCGGGCGCACGGCGGCGCGGGCGTGCCGGTGCTGTCGGTGACGTTTGGCCGCGTGCAGGATTTTGCGGTGCATGACATCAACAATATGGGTGCGGCGATGATGCCTGCGGCAGCCTCGACGCTGCTGCGCTATTTTTCGGCCACGGGGACAAGCCCGCAGGATTTTGATGCAATTTTTACGGGCGATTTGGGCGAGGTCGGCACGGCACTTCTGCATGAGCAGATGGCCAAAGAGGGGCTGCCGCTGGACAACCATAAGGACTGCGGCTGCTTATTATATGACACAAACAGTCAGAATGTACAGGCGGGCGGCAGCGGGGCGGGATGCAGTGCGGCGGTGCTGTGCGGAAAGATCCTGCCGATGCTGGCCGCGGGGCAGCTGCGCCGCGTGCTGTTTCTGGCAACGGGTGCGCTGATGAGCCAGACCACGTTTTTGCAGGGGGAGAGCATCCCGGGCATCGCCCACTGTGTCGAGCTGGGAGGTGCGGTATGAGCTACGTCTGGGCGTTTGTGGTCGGCGGCGCGATCTGCGTCGTAGGGCAGCTTTTTATTGATTACACGAAGCTCTCCCCTGCCCGGATCCTGACCGGGTATGTCGTGGCGGGCGTAATCTTAAGCGCTGTCGGGCTGTACAAGCCGCTGGCGGATTTCGCCGGGGCGGGGGCCAGTGTGCCGCTGCTGGGGTTCGGGCATTTATTGGCACAGGGCGTGCAGAATGCCGTGGACGAGTGCGGCCTGCCCGGTGCGTTTACCGGCGGCCTGACGGCGGCGTCCGGCGGCATAGCGGCCAGCCTGATTTTTGGCGTGCTGGCTGCGCTGGTGGGAAAAAGTAAGGATCAGAACTGAGTGAGGAGTCAGGGGTGGACGCCGACCCCCTGAGTGGAGCAGACTTCCGGCGGCAACCCGCTGCCGGGCCATAATGGCACGGTTTCCCCTCATCAGTCAGCAGTCAGCGGCCCCGCCCGCTGACTGCTTCCCCCGAGGGGAAAACCATTCAAACAAAAAACAGGGATGCAGATTTCGGTCTGCATCCCTGTTTCTATATTGTTTTTACTGTGCGCTGGACCCAAGCGTAACAGCCAGCGTCAGCACCTTGCCGTCGCGCTCGACCTGGAGGTTGACGGTGTCGCCGATGCCCTTGTCCTTCAGGTAATTCTTCAACGCGGAGGAATCACTGACGGCGGTGTCATCGACGGCCAGCACGCGGTCACCCGCCTGTACACCGGCGGCGTCGGCACCGCTGCCCTTTGTGACTTCGACAACGTAGACGCCCATTGTGGAGACACCCAGCTGCTGGGCGGTCTGGGCGTCGGTCACATCCACGATCTTGACGCCCAGCGCGGGACGAGCCACGCTGCCGTTCTCGATCAGCTGCCGGCCAATCTCCATGGCTGTGTTGATGGGGATCGCAAAGCCGATGCCCTCAGCCTCACTGTAGCTGGACTTGGCATTGACAATGCCGATCAGCTCGCCGTTCGCATTGAACAGGCCGCCGCCGGAGTTGCCCGGGCTGATGGACGCATCGGTCTGGATCAGCGTCATATCGTTGTTTTGCACGGTGACCTGACGGTTCAGCGCGCTGACGATGCCATCGGTGACAGTGTTGGACAGCGTGCCCAGCGGGTTGCCGACGGCAACGGCGACCTCGCCCACGGCCAGGGCGTCACTGTCGCCGATGACCGCCGGGGTCAGACCCGTAGCATCAATTTTCAGCACCGCGATGTCGGAGGTGGAATCCTGACCGACGACGGTGGCGTCGTAGCTCTCGTCGCTGCCGTTCAGCTGCACCTTTACGCTGGTCGCGCCGCTGACGACGTGGGCGCAGGTCAGGATGTAGCCGTCCTGGCTGATGATGACGCCGGAACCGGCACCGCTCTGGACGTAGTAGCCGCCGAACCAGGTCTGGCTGCTGCTCATCTGCTCGGTGGTGATGGCGACAACGCTGGGCGAGACGACAGACGCGATCTGCTGCACGCTCATGCTTGTGCCATCGGTGCTGCCTGCGGCGGTGGCGTCCGTGCTGCGCTCTACCTGCTGGACAACCACCTGGTTGCCTGTCAGGCCCGAACGGCTGGCGACCACAGCGCCGCCCAGACCGCCGCCGAAGCCCAGCGCAGCCACGCCGACGCAGGCCAGCACGCGGAGCAGGACCTTGCTGCCCTTTTTCTTCTGGGGCACAGGGGGCTGCTGCGGGGCGCTGGAATAGCTGTAGCCGTTGTAGCCGCCATTATTGCCATTGCCGCCGCTGAAGCTGCTGGTGTAGCCGTTGGAATCCTGCTGGGGATTCTGGCCGGACGTGCTGCCGGAATTGTAGGAAGAATAATCTGTGCGCGCCGTGTTGGCGGTGTTGACACCGCTGGAGCCTACGTTGGGGTAGCTGCTCTGTTGGGGCTGCTGGTTCTGCGCGGGGGCGCTCTGCTCGGGCTGCGGGTTCTGGCCGTTCGGCTGACCGCTGCCGGATGTATTGTTATAGAGACCGGAGTAATCGTATTCGTTGCTCATAGTGGTCGTCTCCTTTCGCTTTCTATGCCTACAGTATACAGGCTAATTGTGAAATAGGTTTCGTCAGAGAGTGAAAAGTATGTGAAAAACGGTGAAGATTATGACAATTTGCAGCGTTGCGCCGCACAATAAAATATGATATAATCAAATCATAAAACACATATAAAGGAGGCGTTTTCTGTGAAAAGGATGTTAAAGCGTATTTTGGTTGTGCTTCTGGTATTGATCCTGCTGGCAGTGGCGGGCTTCGGTATGCTGTACGCCGGGCGGCTGCGCACGGTAAACAGCATAGAGCAGATCACCGCGTATGACGACTATAACCTTTACCGCATGGATGTCAAGTATGATTATTCCATCGACGATGTCATCAACTACGGCATCACCGACAACCAGTCGATGATCGACGCAATTTTAAAGGAAACGCTTCCCCTGCTGCCGGTCCACATGAAAGCCCCGAACTTTGGATGCAGCGCCTTTGGAACGGTGTCCGATAGGAATATCCTGATGGGCCGCAATATCCTGATGGGCCGCAACTATGATTTCAAGCGCGATACCTCGGCCATGCTGGTTTATTGTACGCCGAAGGACGGCTACAAATCCGTGGCGCTGGCCGCGCTGGATAATATCTCGGCCAACCAGCCGGACATATCCATGGCGAAAAAGCTCGCCTGCCTGACCGCTCCGTTCATCTGTCTGGACGGCATGAATGAAAAGGGTGTTTCCATCGCGGTGCTGACGCTGGACAGCGAGCCGGTCAACCAGAGCACCGGCAAGCAGAAGATCTTCACGACGCTGGCTATCCGTCTGGTGCTCGACCGCGCCGCCACTACGCAGGAGGCCGTTGACCTGCTGGACAGCTATGATATGTTTGCGACCTCCGGGCGGGACTACCACTTCTTTGTCGTTGATGCAAGCGGCGATGCCCGCGTGCTGGAATATGACCCGGAGCAGGAGGGCCGCCCGCTGCGCTGGACGGCGATGCAGGCCATCACGAATTTTTACGGCTGCTATGCCTACAGGGTGCAGCCAAACCAGAGAAATGGCATCTATGGCCACGGAAAAGAGCGCTATGACGCTATTATGGAAGTGCTGGCAATGCGCGATCCCGACGGGGATATTCCTGCGGATATCGCATGGAAGGCGTTGCAGGCAGCCGCCCAGGACCCCAGTCCCAACGACGTGACCAGCAACACCCAGTGGTCGCTGGTCTATGACGACACCGACCTGACCGCGCAGATCGTCATCCGCCGCAAATGGGGCGATGTGATACACTACGACCTGAACACAAACGAAATCGACGGGTAATGCTATGCAGATCAGGCAGGAAAAAGGCTGCTACACTCTATATAAGGAAAACGAGGCCATCGGCACAGCCGTCGTGGACGGCACGGCCATCCTGCGGCTGGAGGTCGTGCCCCGGTGGCGCGGGCGCGGCTACGGCAGTTATCTGTTGAAAGAGCTTCTGCGCCAAAACGGCGGATTGGACCCAAAGCAGGCCACGCGGTTCACCGCTCCCCTGCCCCGGGATGCCGCGGGCAGGGCGCTGGCGCAAAAATATGGCTTTGCCCCGGACGGCAGCCAGCTGGTGCGCCGCCGCGTGCCCGACCTGTCCGCCGTGCAGCTCTGCCATGCGTTTTTGACCGCACGGCTCGCCCCCGGCGGGCTGTACGTGGATGCCACCTGCGGCAACGGCCATGACACGCAGTTCCTGTGTACGCTGGCAGGCCCGGCAGGGCACGTGCTGGGGCTGGATATTCAACAGCAGGCCGTTGATAACACAAACGCGCGGCTGGCAGTGGCAGGCTATGGCGCAGTGGGGCGTGCGGTGCTGCACGACCACGCCCGCCTGGCTGAGCTGGTGCAGCCCGGCACGGCGGACTGCGTGCTGTTCAACTTCGGCTGGCTGCCGGGTGCGGAGCATGATGTGCATTCCACGGCGGACGGCAGTGTGCCCGCCCTGCGTGCGGCGCTGGAGGCTCTGCGCCCCGGCGGCGTGCTGGCCGCGGTGCTCTACAGCGGAAAGGTCATCGGTGACGCCGAGAAGCAGGCCGCGCTGGCTTTTTTTAAGGCCCTGCCGCTGACGCAGTATACCGTGCTGGTCTGCGAGTTTGCAAACTGGGCGCAGACAGCGCCGCTGCCGTGCTTTGTGATCAAAAAGTAAAGGCTGTACGTTAAGGCAAGCGGGCAGAGCCCGCGAGGCCTGAGGGGCTTTGCCCGTTCGCCGCAATAACAAAGATACCCCCGTCAGGCACACCTGACGGGGGTATCTTTATTTTATAAACAGAATTTACGCCTTGACCTCCGGTGCACCGCCGCCCAGCTTGGGGATGGGGCAGTGGAGGATATACCATGCAAACAGCACGGACGAGATGCTCCAGGTCAGCGGATAGGCCCAGAACACAACGCCGATGTCGCGGATGAAGTGCAGCGTGACCGTGATGTAGGTGATGCGCAGCAGGCACCAGACCGCCAGCATGACCATCATCGGCACGACGGGGCGGCCCAGACCGCGCAGGATGCCCGCGCAGCAATGGCTGAACGCCAGCAGGCAGTAGAACAGCGTGATGGTGTGGGCCTGCCGTACGCCGAACGCGATGACGTCGGCCTCGCGGCTGAAAGCGCCGATGAGCCACGGCGACGCAGCGTAGATGGTGGCGCCGACGACCTCGGCCATGAGCACCGAGCACAGACACCCGAACTTCATGCCCTTCTTCACGCGGTCCGGCCGGCCCGCGCCGACGTTCTGGCTGACGAACGTCGCCAGTGCCATGGCAAAGCAGGTCACGGGCAGGAAGGCGAAGCCCTCCACCTTGCTGTACGCGCCGCACCCGGCCATGGCCTGTGCACCGAACGAGTTGATGTTGGACTGCACAATGACGTTGGCAATCGAGATGACCGAGTTCTGGATGCCGGACGGCAGGCCCTGCACGATGACAGCCTTTAGCGACGGACCGTCAAATTTTACCTCGCTCCAATGCACGGCCCACGCCTCTTGGGAGCGCGTCAGCTTGGCAAATGCCAGAACGGCGCTGACCGTCTGGGAGGCAATCGTTGCGAACGCCGCCGCGGCCACGCCCATGCGCAGCCAGCCGACGAGGATCAGATCGAGCACGATGTTGATGAGAGAGGCAGCAATTAAATACCGCATCGGGCTCTTGCTGTCGCCGACGGATTGCAGAATGCTTGCACCTACGTTGTACATGACAACGGCAATTGAGCCGATGAAGTACATGCGGAAGTAGGCGATGGAGTTGACGAGCACATCGTCCGGCGTGCCCATCCAGCGCAGGATCTGCGGCGTTAAGATCACGCCGATCACCGTCAGCCCGACACCGGCCACCAGGCCCAGTGCCACGGTGGTGTGGATCGTGCGGCGCATTCTGTCCCAGTCCTTGGCGCCGAAATACCGCGCGACCACGACGCCCGCGCCCAACGATACACCGTTGACAAAGCCGGTCAGCAGAAAAATCAGGCTGCCTGACGAGCCGACAGCGGCGAGCGCCTCGCCGCCCAGAAAGTTGCCGACGATCAGCGAGTCGGCGGCATTATACAGCTGCTGGAACAGGTTGCTGATAAAAATCGGCAGCGCAAACAGCAGCATTCCCCTGGCAACACTGCCCTGGGTCAGGGTCGTTTTTTGTTTTGTTTCCATAGTTTGCTTTCTCTATACCCATATCCTGAGCGGCAGAGTGCGGGCGCCTATAGAATGCGCCCCTGCGGGTGTGATTCGTAGGGGTGGATTCCATATCCGTCCGCAAAGTGCCGTATGTTTACACCAATACGTCCTTGATCAATAAGCTCAGCCCGCCGGTTGCCGAATGGATAAACTCCACGGCGTCGTCCGAGCTGCACAGCTCGGCGGGAATCCTGATCTCAATGCCGGACTCGGTCTTGAAGCTGCGGCTTTCCAGTTTTTTGATGCGCGCGGGGGTCACGGTCACGCGGTCATTCTCCTGCACGCCGGTCTCGGCGAGCGCCTCCTCAAACCTGGGGGCGGCCAGGGGGAAATTCTCCCGGATGCGCTCGCGCACGTCCTCGACGGAGATCTGGTTGTCCACGGCCTGGTTGCGCACCAGCAGCTCGACGGCAGTCTCGGTGCCGCCGTCAAACGGGGGCACATCGTCCAGCGCCTCCGGCTCGGGGTAGGCCTCCTTCACGGCGGCCACGGCGGTCTCACAGACGGCCTTGAGCTTGGCTTTCTCCTGCAAAGCCTCCGTGCAGCCGAACACGCGGGTGGACAGGTAAAAGTCCTTCCTGTCGTCCAGCGTGAACTTCTTCTCGATCAAACGCACCGTGCCGTTGGCGCGGTCAATGAGCGCGGCTTCGTCGGCCTTGGGCGTGCCGGGCAGCAGCGTGCGCTGCGGCACCATGCTGCTGAACCGGCCATTGCCCATCAGCTCGGTGTGGTGGGTGTAGCCGGGGCGGTAGTTGAGCTTGAGCACGCCGTAGAACGGCACGCCGTCGGCGGTAAAGTCCACGACGGCCAGATCGCCCGCCGGGATGGCCTGATATTGCAGCATCTGCTCAAAGATGACGCCCGCAATGCGGCGGGACAGGTCGATGAAATCCTGATTCTGCGCCATCTCCGCGGCAAAAGCGGAGTCCGGCAGGAACCGGCAGTTCTTTACCTCGTCGCTGGCGAACGCGCGTTCAAGCGTGGCGGTGTAATACTCGTACAGGTCAGCGTCCATGTCCATGGCGCGGTCCGACAGAACCGGCTCCGATGCCCCGGGGTCCAGCAGATGCAGAACGACCTGATTGATTTTGACTTCCATAGAATGATAGCTCCTTAAAAATGGCAATATAAAATACTATACCACGATTTTCCGGGTTTGACCAGCGGCAGCCCCGGGCAAAA
>ENA-UPTB01002575-UPTB01002575.1-human-gut-metagenome-genome-assembly--contig:-NODE-2575-length-12316-cov-12.047798_pt1 | contig 12316 bp, 13 predicted proteins | sample MGYA00250046_ERZ773369 | MGnify/ENA primary metagenome ERZ773369 (study PRJEB29103, sample SAMN06111938) | human gut metagenome | biome: human gut; feature: ankylosing spondylitis patient; material...
CGCCATGAGCTGTTCCGCCGCCTGATGTGCAACCTGATCGGCAACTGGGTCGAGAACGGCCAGTATCCCAACGATGAAAAGGCCCTGCAGAAGATCGTTGAGGGCATCAGCTATTATAATGCCAAGCGGTATTTTAATCTGTGATTGAGATAGTGCAATAAAAAATTCCCGCCTGCAACATCTGTGTTGCAGGCGGGAATTTTTTGTGAGCAGAAAAGGAAAGAAGGTGCAAGGCCCCTCAGCCCCGTAAACTCGGCTGGTTCCCCAGAATAGGGAGCCTTTTTGCGGGCGAAGCCCGTGAAAAAGCCTCCTCGCGCAGCGGGGAGGCTTCCCCGCGGGCTTTGCCCGCGCAAAAAGGCCTCCATCTCAGGGTGCCTGCATGACCTTACTCGCAGCTTTCCCCTATCTCCGGCACCTCCGGCATGGTGCGCAGCTGTTCGAGCGTAATGCCGTCCACATATTTGTTGATCAAATCGTTCAGGCCGGACCAGAAATCCAGCGTGTGGCACTGGGCGCGGTGGGGACAATCCACCGCAGAAGCCAGACACGGAATGGCCGTCAGCTCCCCTTCTACGGCGCGCAGGATCTCACCGGAGGTGATCTCCGTAGCCGGGCGGGCCAGACGGTAGCCGCCCTGTGCGCCGCGCACGCTGGAAACAAGGCCGGATTTTGCCAGTGGGGTGACGATCTGCTCCAGATATTTTAAGCTGATGCGCTGCTTGTCGCTGATATCCTTCAGCGGGATCAGGTCATTGGGGTGGTTGGCCAGCTCCACCATCAGGCGCAAGGCATAACGGTCGCGGGTCGAAAATTTCATGGTGATGCTCCCTTTATCGGAATTAGTAAGACTAATCATAGCATAATACTGGGAATTTTGCAAGTCTACTACCTACTAACACAGTAGGATATATACAAAATGACGAAATATGCATTTTTATGCAAGAAGGTGTTGACAGAATCGGTTCACAGGCGTATACTGTGAGCCATGGAAAGCAAATGACCGCTGACCAATCACGAGAGAAAGGGGTACAGACCAATGACGGCTTATCGTTCCGGTATGATGATGATGTGCATGTGCATGTTGCTCCGGCAGCCTGTGCCAGCTTTCTTGTGCGCAAAATACAGCGCGTAATGAAAACTTGCAGCGGGATGCCGGGGTAAAAGCCGACATCCCGCTTTTGTTTGGAAAGGAAGTTTGTAACCATGACAAGAGGCCCCGTTTACAAGCAGCCCGGTGTGCGAATGTGTTGAAAATAGAGGGAACACACATTCAATCAACAACACACCTGACAATTATAAAGGAGAATATATCATGAAAAAACTCATTTCTGCAACGCTTGCCGCTACTCTGGCCCTGAGCCTCGCCGCCTGCGGCTCCTCCGCCTCCACCTCCGAGGCCGCCCCCGCTGAAAGCACTGCTTCCAGCGCTGCGGAATCTGCCGCCGAGTCCACCGCTGAGACCAGCGAGCTGGCCGGCACGACCCTGAAGGTCGCCGCCTCCCCCACGCCCCATGCCGAGATCCTGAATGTGGCCAAGGAGGTTCTGGCCGAGCAGGGCATCGACCTGCAGGTCGTTGAGTTCAGCGACTATGTGCAGCCCAACCTTGTCACCGAGAGCGGCGAGGTCGATGCCAACTACTTCCAGCACACCCCCTACCTCGACAGCTTCAACGAGGAGAACGGCACCCATCTGGTCAGCGTTGGCGCCGTCCACTATGAGCCGTTCGGCATCTATCCGGGCAAGAGCAATGACCTTGCCGCTATCGCGGACGGTGCGACCATCGCCGTGCCCAACGACACCACCAACGAGGCCCGCGCCCTGCAGCTGCTGGCCGCGCAGGGCCTGATCACCGTGCGTGACGGTGCCGGTCTGACCGCGACCATCAACGACATCACCGAGAACCCCCATAACCTGAAGATCGAGGAGATCGAGGCTGCACAGCTGCCCCGCACCGTGCAGGATGTTGATTTCGCCGTTATCAACGGCAACTACGCGATGGAGGCTGGCTTCTCCGTTGGTAAGGACGCCCTTGCCACCGAGGACGCATCCTCTGAGGCTGCCCAGACCTACGCCAATGTGCTGGTCGTGAAGGAGGGCAACGAGAACGACCCCGCCATTCAGGCCCTGTACGCCGCCCTGACCAGCGACAAGGTCAAGGAGTACATCAACAGCACCTATGACGGCGCGGTCGTGCCCATCTTCTAAGAAAATGCCTCGTACAGCCATGAACGGGCACGGGCGGATATAGAATCCGCCCCTACGGTACGGCAAGCAGCGAAATTGTAGGGGCGCATTCCATATGCGCCCGCTGGCAGCCGCAAAGAAAACCCTTGCAACCTGCCGGAATATAGAGTACAATCAATAGCGAATGAGTTTTGCGCTCATTCGCTATCTTTGTAAGTGAGGGAGAAAACCCATGATCGAATTGCAACACCTGACCAAGCGCTTTGCCACGCAGGGCGGCACGGTCATTGCGCTGAACGACATCAACCTGACGATCCAAGACGGCGATGTCTATGGCATCATCGGCATGTCGGGCGCCGGTAAATCCACGCTGGTGCGCTGCATCAACATGCTGGAACGCCCCGATGAGGGCAAGGTCATCGTCAACGGAAAGCAGATGCAGGAGCTGAACGCAGCCGACCTGCGCGCGGCCCGCCGCGAGATCACAATGATCTTTCAGCAGTTCAATCTGCTGATGCAGCGCACCTGCCTGCGCAATATCATGTTCCCGATGGAACTGGCCAAGGTCCCCCGGGATAAGGCCGAGGCCCGTGCCCGCGAGCTGCTGGAGCTGGTCGGCCTGCCCGATAAGGCGGACGCCTACCCGGCCCAGCTGTCCGGCGGTCAAAAGCAGCGCATCGCCATCGCCCGCGCGCTGGCGACCGACCCGAAGGTGCTGCTCTGCGATGAGGCAACCAGCGCACTGGACCCCAACACGACCCATGCTATCCTGCAGCTGATCCAGAAGATCAACCGCGAGCTGGGCATCACGGTCGTTATCATCACCCACCAGATGAGCGTGGTCGAGGAGGTCTGCAACCGCGTGGCCATTCTGGACAACGGCACAGTCGTGGAGGAGGGCGAGGTGCAGGCCATCTTCAGCCACCCCACCTCCAAGGCGGCACGGCGGCTCGTCTACCCTGCCGGTGCACCTCAGGCGGAGCCGCTGCCCGGCCACAAGCTGGTGCGTGTGGCGTTCGGCGGTACCCAGACCACCGATAAGCCGCTGGTCGCAAGCCTTGCCATTGAGTGCGGCGCGCTGGTGTCCATCATGGCGGCGGATACCCGCATCGTGAACGGCCAGACGCTGGGCACCATGCTGCTGGCCCTGCCCGATGATGATAAGGCGGCCGCAGCGCTCGACTACATCAAGAACTATCCCGGCATTACCTATGAGGAGGTGAACGGCTGATGGCAGAGTTTTTTGTAGGCAAGGACTGGCAGACATTCATGCAGATCCTGCCCACCATTCCGTTTGAAACCTGGGAGACCATCTGGTCCACCGTAGTTGCGACCCTGCTGGCGCTGGTCATCGGCCTGCCGCTGGGGGTCTGCCTTGTCACCGGTGAGCAGGGCGGCGTGCGACCCCTGCCCCGCTGGCTGATGGCGCTGCTCAACGGCCTTGTGAACCTGCTGCGCAGCGTGCCCTTCCTGATTTTGATGATCATTGTCATTCCGCTGTCCCGCGCCATTGTGGGCACCTCCATCGGCACGGTGGCCTCCATTGTGCCGCTGGTCATCGCATCCTTCCCCTTTGTGTCCCGTCTGGTCGAGACGAGCATGCGTGAGGTGGACGGCGGCGTGATCGAGGCCGCCCAGAGCATGGGCGCAACGCCGCTGCAGATCATTACAAAGGTCATGGTCCCCGAGAGCATGCCGAGCCTTGTGGCGAATGTGACGATCGCGGCGACCACCATCATGGGCTACGGCGCTATGGCCGGCATCATCGGCGGCGGCGGTCTGGGCAAGATCGCCATCAACTACGGCTATTACCGCTTTAATGTTGTGCTGGAGTTCTTTGCAACGGCCCTGCTGGTCGTGCTGGTGCAGATCCTGCAGACCGTTGGCACAAAGCTGGCTATCAAGTGCGATAAGCGCGTGCAGAAGTGACCACATAATACGGCGCTGCTTTGACTGGCAGCAAAAAATCCCGCATCGCAAGGATGCGGGATTTTTTTGCTGCGGGGGCATTGAAAAAGACCGCTTACAGGGCTTTTACATCGGCGAGAAGCTGTTCCACTGCCTCGTCCTTCGTGGCCCAGCTGGTGCAGATGCGCACGGCGGTGTGGTGCTTGTCGGGCTTGCCCATGTGGGTCATGGCATAGCCCTCAGCCAGCTTTTCGTACCATGCATCGGGCAGGACAAAGAACTGCTGGTTCGTCTGGGAATCGTGCAGCAGACCGCAGCCCTTTTCCTCGAAGGCGGCGCGGATGCGCAGCGCCTGCTCGTCAGCCTTTTTGGCCATCGTGAAATACAGGCTGCAGCCGCTGCCGTCCTCGCCGTCCAGCAGGGCAAGGAACTGCTCACCCAGCAGGCGGCCTTTGGCCAGCATGCCGCCGTGCTGCTTGATGCAGTAGCGGAAATCACCCTTCAGCTCATCGTTGGTGATGACGACTGCCTCGCCAAAGAGTGCGCCGCACTTGGTGCCGCCCAGATAGAACACATCACAGAGCGCCGCATAGTCCTGCAGCGTCAGGTCGTTGGCGGGGCTGGTCAGGCCGTAGGCCATGCGGGCGCCGTCCACAAACAGGTAAAGACCCAGCTCATAGCAGGCGGCAGAAATGGCGGTCAGCTCCTCCTTTGTATAAAGGGTGCCGACCTCGGTCGGGTTGGAGAGGTAGACCATGCCGGGCTGGACCTCATGCTCATGGCTGGCGTTGGTGCGGTGCTCCTCGACCGCTTTGCGGATCTGGCGCGCAGTGATCTTGCCTGCCTTGGACGGCAGTGCCAGACATTTGTGGCCGGTGGCCTCGATGGAGCCGGTCTCATGGACATGGATGTGGCCTGTGTCAGCGCACAGCACACCCTGCCATGGCCGCAGTGCGGCGGCAATAACCGTCAGATTGGCCTGCGTTGCGCCCACAAAGAAATGCACATCTGCGTCCGGTGCATCGCAGAGCAGCCGGATCTGCGCGGCGGCCTTGGCGCAGTAGGCATCCTCCCCATAGCCGGGGGTCTGGTCAAAATTGGTCCTTTGCATAAGATCCAGCACGGCGGGGGCTGCACCCTCGCCATAGTCACATTCAAAACGAAGCATATTTAACTCCTTACGCATTAGTATGTACGCCACACTACGGGTGTTGCCATAATTATAACACCGTGATTCACCTCTTGCAAGCCTCGCCGTGATACGCTATAATAATACTACTTTGTGAGAAAAGAGGAATCGTATGGAATCCCAAAAACAACGAGAGGGCTTCGGCTCGCGCCTTGGCTTCATCCTTGTCAGCGCCGGCTGCGCGATCGGCATCGGCAATGTCTGGCGGTTTCCCACCGTCACGGGCCAGTGCGGCGGCGGTATCTTTGTGCTGTTCTACCTGCTTTTTCTGGTGCTTATGGGGCTGCCGGTGCTGACGATGGAGCTGGCAGTCGGCCGGGCAGGCCGCGGCGCAGCACGCGCCGCGTACAAGGCGCTGGAGCCGGAGGGCAGTAAGTGGCATATCCACGGCTGGTTCTGCATGGCGGGCTGCACGCTGCTGATGATGTATTACACGACCGTCTCAGGCTGGATGCTTGATTACTTTGTCCGGTTTTTGTCAGGCAGCTTTGACGGACTGAACGCTGAGCAGGCGAGCAGCGTCTTTGGCGAGATGCTGGCCAACCCTGCCGAGATGGTGTTCTGGATGGCTGTCATCACGGTGGCGGGCTTCATCGTCTGCGGCCGCGGCCTGCAGGGCGGGCTGGAAAAGGTCGGCAAATGGATGATGAGCGCCCTGCTGGTGCTGATTTTGGTGCTGGTCGTCCACAGCTTTACGCTGCCCGGCGCGGGCGAGGGACTTGCCTTCTACCTGCTGCCGGATGCAGGGCGCGCTGCCGAGCAGGGCCTTGGCAATGTCATTACGGCGGCAATGAACCAGTCCTTCTTTACGCTGAGCCTTGGCATCGGCGCGATCGAGATCTTCGGCAGCTATATGGATCGCCGCTTTACCCTGCCCGGTGAGGCTGCCCGCATCTGCGTGCTGGACACCTTTGTGGCGGTCTGCGCGGGGCTGATCATCTTCCCGGCCTGCTTCTCCTTCGGCATTGCGCCCGATGCAGGCCCGAGCCTGATCTTCATCACGCTGCCCAATGTCTTTACGAATATGGCGGGCGGCCGGCTGTGGGGCACGCTGTTTTTCCTGTTCATGACCTTTGCAAGCTTTTCCACGGTCATTGCCGTGTTTGAAAACCTCATCGCCTGCGCCTGTGAAAACTTTGGCTGGGAGCGCCGCAGAGCCTGCGTCATCGGCATGGCGGCGCTCGTCCTGCTGGGGCTGCCCTGTGCGCTGGGCTACAATGTCTGGAGTTTTATCCAGCCTTTGGGTGCCGGCTCCACCGTGCTGGATTTCGAGGATTTCCTCGTCAGCAACCTGCTTCTGCCGGGTGGCAGCCTTGTGTATCTGCTGTTCTGCGTCACCCGCTGGGGCTGGGGCTTTGACGGCTACACGGCCGAGTGCAACACCGGTGACGGTCTCAAAATGCCGCGCTGGGTCAAGCCCTACTTCAAATATGTACTGCCCGTGCTGATTGCAGTGATTTTAGTGCAGGGACTTTAACAGCCGTTGGCCTTGAGCCACCGCTTCATTTCTGCGGCGATCTTTTCAAACGCCTGTGCGGTGTCGGGGTTGTCGGTTTTGAAGGCCAGCAGCTTCCAGAGCCACCCCTGCGCGTCTACGATCCGCAGGCTTTCGGGATAGCACAGCTCAAATACCAGAGATGCATGGCCCACGGCGTTGTCCGCGGGCCATTTTTTGAGGCTGTGCAGTACGCAATGATGCTCATAAAAGGCGTCCAGCACAGCCGGGGTCACGGGGCTTTGGCGCAGCTGGGCTGTGGTGACATTGTAAATTTCCTCCATCGGGGTCTCGACATTGACGCGCAGGATGTCGATTTTATCAGCGTCCCGCAGGATCTGGCAGAACCGCTGCGTGCGTTCATCCAGACTGTCCGGCAGGCGGAAGGCGCTGTGCCACTCCACCGCCGCGCGCAGCAGGGTGTCGGCGTTGGTGTCATCGAGATAGTCCCGGATGCGCCCCTCGTCAAACAGGACCGAGACGCTCAGCGCAGCATGGCTGACCGACTGCGCATCAATAAAGGTGTTGTACCGGCGCAGCTGTTCAAAGCGGCCAACATCGTGCAGTATGCCGCTCAGCCATGCAAGGTCGATGTCCTGCTGCGGCAGCGAAAGACTTTCAGCGATCCTGCCGCAGAGGGCTGCCACGCGGTAGGTGTGGTCGATCTTGAGCTTTACCTTCGGGTCAGCGGTGTTGTAATGCGCAGCATAGTCGGCAAAGGCCCGTTGCGCACGGGCACGGTCGATTTTCATAGTATCACTCCCCGCCCCTATTGTAGCATAACCGCACCGGTGTGCAAACTGCGAATTTGATAAAAAACCGTCAACAAAAACCGACAATTTAGTACAAATGGTTTAAAAATCCTTGACATCAGTGTTAAAAACGGCTATTCTTAAAGTAGTAAATCGTGAGGAAGGCGGTGCATACAATGAACGCCAAGGGGGACGCCAACCGCAGTGTGCGCATGACCAAGCAGCGGCTGTATCAGGCGCTGATCACGCTGCTGCAGCAAAAAAGTCTGCGTGAGATCACGGTGCGTGAATTGACGGAGCTGGCCGGTATCAGCCGCGGCACATTCTACTTTCATTACACCGATATTTATGCCCTGATGGACCAGATGGAGGCCGCCCAGCTGAAGCGGCTGAATGAGCTGATGGACACCCTGATCCCCAGCATCTCGCAGGAGGATGTCCCCACAGCGCTGGTGGCGCTCTTTACCTATTTGACCGAGAATCCCGACCTGTGCGCCGCTCTCTACGGCAAAAGCTGGGAGTCGGAGTTTACCTCCAGCGTAAAGCGGCTCATCGCCGAGCGCTGCTGGGGCAACTTTGCCCCCACCGGCGGGACTGAGGATCAGAAATATATGCTTTCCTTTGCGGTCAACGGCTGCTTTGGTACGATTGCGGCCTGGCAGGAAAATCAGTTCCAGCCGCCGCCGGCTGAGATCGCGCGCATTACCTGGCAGGCGATACGCGCCGTGATGGAGCAGATGTAAAAGTGTCTGCCCGCCTTGCTTTTTGACGGGGCGGGGAGTATAATAAAATCATGAAACCGCCCGCAAAGGGCTTACGAAGGAGAAAATGAACGATGGGATTTTTTGACTTTCTGAAGAAATCTGCTGCACCTGCCGCACCTGCGGAGCCGACCTTCCCCATGATGCTGGCTGCTGATGCCAAGGGGGCCTTTGTGCCGATGGAGAACATCCCCGATGAGGTGTTTGCACAGGGCATTCTGGGCACCTGCTGCGGCATTGACCCCAGCGAGGGCAAGGTCTTTGCCCCTGCCGGCGGTGAGATCACCCAGGCTCCCGACAGCGGCCATGCGCTGGGCATTATGGCTGACGGCGGCATCGAGATCCTGATCCATGTCGGCGTGGATACCGTTGAGATGAAGGGTGACGGCTTCAGCCCGAAGGTCAAGGTCGGCGATAAGGTAAAGAAGGGCGATCTGCTGCTGGAGATGGATCTGGGCAAGATCGCAGCTGCCGGTCACCCTGCCGTGGTCATCACGGTCGTGACCAACACCGATGACTTCAAGGCAGTCGAGGTCGTGGCCTCCGGCGATGTCGAGCCGGGCGCAGATCTCATCAAGGTCAGCAAGTAAGTTTAGATAGCAAAAGAGGACGCTCGTGAGGGCGTCCTCTTTTTGCGTCAGGCTTTCGCCACCTCATACTTGCTGAAGGAGTGGAAGGATGGCGCTTGACAAACGCATGGCGGCGTGTATAATGGGAGGTGGACATTAAAACAGGGGCGCTGAGGGGCATCCTCGGCTGAGATCAAAACAAACCGCAGTTTTGGGTCGCCTTGAACCTGATCCGGGTAATGCCGGCGTAGGAAGTTTGACCCCCGTCATAACGCTTTTTGCGCCTGCAGGAATACCCTGCGGGCGCTTTTTCTGTTTTGTGTTACATTTTTTTGAGGAGTGGATACCATGTCCAAAACCTATTCCAAGACCCGTACCCTCGTTGAGTGCGCCCTGATGATCGCCCTCGGCACGGTGCTGGCCAACATCAAGATCTATGAGCTGCCCAACGGCGGCTCCATCACGCTGTTCAGCATGCTGCCGTTCATCATGATCTCCTTCCGCCACGGCGTGAAGTGGGGCCTTTTCACCGGCTTTGTCAACAGCCTGCTGCAGATGCTGCTGGGCTTCTACGCACCTCCGGCACCCGGCATCCTGCCGCTGGTGGGCATGATCCTGTTGGACTATGTGCTGGCCTTTACCCTGCTGGGGCTGGCCTGTGTCATCGCAAAGCCGTTCCAGAATCGCCTCGTCGGCGTGGCCGTTGGCACGGCGGTCGTCTGCTTCATCCGCTTTATGTGCAGCTTCCTGTCCGGCGTGCTGATCTGGGGCAACCTGAGTGACGGTCTGCCCGCTTGGACGTACAGCCTGACCTACAACGGCAGCTACATGCTGCCGGAGACCATCCTGACGACTGTTGCCGCCGTGCTGATCTACAAGGCCGCCCCGCAGCTGTTTGCGGCGCAGGAGAAGTAAATTAACAAACGATCTCACCGCGTCCGTTCCCTACAACAAAAAGCAGCCCCGGTATGCGTTGTGCATACCGGGGCTGCTCTGTTTAATAAGTATCAGTAGCTCATAATGTCCTTCACCGTGCCGGACATGGAGAAGAGCTTGGCGGACAGATGATCCAGATAGACGATGCCCAGCTTGTTGCCGGTCTCCTCGTTGTACAGGTCAGCCAGCTGGGGCATGACCTGAAACGCGGCGGCCTGAGCCTCGGGCGTGTTGTCAAAGTTGGCTGTGCCCTGTACGCGCAGCCACTCGCCGCGGTCGTTGGCAGCGCAGATCTCCAGATTTGTGTTGTCAAGCAGCTGCTTGTAGGCCGCCTTGTGCTTGCCCAGTGCAATGCAGAGGTGGCCGTTGTACCACATCGCAAAGCCGATGGGACGCACGCGGGGCAGATAGCCATCGACGGTGGCAAGGTAGAAGGTGGGATTCTCTTTCAGAAATTCCATGATTTCTTCATTTGGTTTCATGGTGTAAACCCTCCCGCAATATTACAGTGTGGCCAGCGCCGCTTTGATGCGCGCGGCAGCCTCCCTGGTGCGCGCGGCATCGCCGAACGCAGTCAGGCGGAAATATCCCTTGCCGCAGGGGCCGAAGCCCTCGCCGGGGGTACCGACAACATGGGCGTTTTCCAGCAGCCAGTCAAAGAACTCCCAGCTGCCCATCCCGTTGGGGCAGCGCAGCCAGAGGTAGGGGCTGTTCTTGCCTCCGCAGTACCAGATGCCGGCCTCGTCCAGCGCGGACGCGATGACGGCGGCGTTGGTGCGGTAGTAATCCAGATTCTGCTGGATTTCCCGTATGCCCTCCTCGGTAAAGACGGCCTCGGCACCGCGCTGCACAACATAGGCAACGCCGTTGAATTTGGTTGTCTGGCGGCGCAGCCACATCTTGTTCAGCTTGCCGCCGGCCAGCGCCTGCGGCACGATGGTGTAGCCGCAGCGCGTGCCGGTAAAGCCCGCGATCTTGGAGAAGCTGCAGACCTCAATGGCAACCTCTTTGGCACCCTCGACCTCGAAGATGCTGCGGGCCAGACCCTTTTCGGTCACGAAGCACTCATACGCTGCGTCAAACAGGATGACGGCATCGTTGGCCTTGGCCCATGCGACCCAAGCCTTGAGCTGCTCTACCGAATAGGTTGCGCCGGTCGGGTTGTTGGGGCTGCAGATGTAGACAATATCCGCATGGGGCGCTTCGTCCGGCATCGGCAGAAAGTGGTTCTCCGCCGTGGCGGGCAGGTAGAGAATTTTGCGGCCGGCCATCACATTGTCGTCCACATAGACCGGGTAGACCGGGTCGGGCACAAGGATCGTGTTGTCCTGACTGAACAGGTCGAGCAGATTGCCCAGATCGCTTTTGGCACCGTCAGATACAAAAATCTCCGACATATCCAGCGCAACGCCGTGGTCAGCATAGTAGCTGCGGATGGCATCGCGCAGGAACTCATAGCCCTGCTCGCTGGGAATGTAGCCATGGAAGGTGTCCTTATGGCCCTGCTCCTCAACCGCGCGGTGCATTGCCTCTGTCACCGATGCGGCCAGCGGCAGCGTGACATCGCCGATGCCCAGACGGATGATGTCGGCATCGGGGTGGGCCTTCTGGTAGTCGGCTACCTTGTGGGCGATGGTGCTGAAGAGATAGCTCTCATTCAATTCTGCGTAATGCGGATTCAGCTGCATGATAGTCCCCCTCTTATCTATACCTTCATATAGTCTAACTTTACCACAATTCGGGCGAGTGTGCAATAGAATTTGCAAAGGGAATTTTTATGGGTGATTTGTAGGGGAGGGTCTTGACCCTCCCGTGAGGGATAAATCTCTCCCCTACTGTAGGGGGCGGCGTCCTCGACGCCCCGCGGAGGGGTCAAGACTCCTCCCTACAATCCTCCCCGTACAGGCTCTCGCACTTCTCATCAATTTCCCTCGCAGGCAGCGCTACTGCCATGGCGATGGCGGCGCTGCGGCATTCCTCGGGGCTAAAGCCCATGTCTGCCAACGGAAAATGCTGCAATATTTTTTCAACCAGCGTATCATAATACCGCGCGTAGAGCACGCCGCGGTCGGTGATGTAAATTTTGCCGTACCGCCGCCGAACAACGGCCCCCTGCTTCATCAGGCTGGTCAAAATGCTGGTCACGCTGGGCTTGGTTACGCCCATGACCTGCGCGAGGGCCAGCGGGGAAACCTCCGTGTTTTGCTGCGCCAGATGGTGGATGGCCAGCAGATACCGCAGGTTGGAATCGGTCAGGGTCATGGCATCTCTCTCCTTTACGCTAAAAAGGGGCGCAGGCCACGAACGGACCCGCGCCCCTTTTCAGGCACTATTGTGTTTAGTTGCTGTGGCAGGCGCCGCCGCAGGTTTTGCAGTTCCCTGTGCAGCCGCCGTGACCACCGCATCCGCCGCCCCCGCAGGAGCCATCGCAGCAGCCAAGGCCGCCTGTCTTATGTTCATGATACATCAGCCAGCCCGTACCGCCGAACACGATGATCGAAACGATGATCGTGGGGAGATT
>ENA-UPTB01002576-UPTB01002576.1-human-gut-metagenome-genome-assembly--contig:-NODE-2576-length-12315-cov-3.639075_pt1 | contig 12315 bp, 12 predicted proteins | sample MGYA00250046_ERZ773369 | MGnify/ENA primary metagenome ERZ773369 (study PRJEB29103, sample SAMN06111938) | human gut metagenome | biome: human gut; feature: ankylosing spondylitis patient; material...
GGAATTTTCAAAGATGTTCTCGATCTGGCGGCTGGCAAGGAGGTCTTTCACATTCTGCGTTAATGCGCTGGGGACACAGCCCTTCTTGCGGAGCATTTTCCAGATGGTCACAAAGTAGCTGGAAGTCAGCTCGTCCTGCAACAGCACATGGAACTCGTCATAGTAGCACCATGTAGCGATCCCGTGGGCGAAGTTATAGGAAACCTGATTGTTGGACAGGTCGTTGAGTATGTGCATGGCGATCTTGCGGAGCCCGGAGCCCAGTTTCTTCAAATCGAAGCACAGCACCCGGGCGTTCTGATAGTCCACATTGGTCTTGTGGTTGAACAGGTTCAGGGAGCCCGACACATAGATTTCAAGGGCCGTTGCCAGCCGCTTCGCCTCGGGCTCGGCCTGCTGGCACAGAAGGTCGTATAAGTCTTGGAGCGTCGGCATGGGCGTGTGCTCTGGGTCGTTGAGCAAGTCCCGGTACACCATGCGGGCGCAGCGGTCAATGATGGTGCGCTCCACAGGCTGTAAGCCGTCCTTGCCGCCCACAATGAGCTCCATGAGCGAAAGAATAAAATCGCATTTCAGGCTGATGGGCGAAACCTCGTCGTCCATGCTCAAATCCAAGTCCATAGGCTTGATGTGGTGCGGGCTGTTGGGGGCGATCTCCACCACAAGACCGTCCCGCCCGAACTGGCGCACCAGCGGCGAATACTCGCCCATCGGGTCGAGGATGATAATGCGGTCATTGGTGGCGAGGAACACATTGACAAGCTCCCGCTTTCCGCTGAAGCTCTTGCCCGAGCCCGGTACGCCGAGGTACAAGCCGTTGGGATTTTTCAGCTTCTTGCGGTTTGCCATGATAACATTGTGGGAAAGGGCGTTCAGGCCGTAATAGATGGCCTCGCCGTCCATGCGGAGCTCCTGCGTCATAAACGGAACGAAGATAGCGGTAGAGCTGGTGGTCATGCCCCGCTGTATCTCGATACCGTTGTAGCCGAGGGGGAGGCTGGACACAAGGCCCTGCTCCTGCTGGAAGTCCAGCCGCTTCAACACGCAGTTGTATTTCTGCATGATACCCGACACCGTGAACAGGTCGTTGTCCAGCTCCCGGCGGGTGGCTGCGGTGTTTACCACAAGGAAGGTCAGCAGGAACATTCGCTCGTTGCGGCTCTGCAAGTCGTTCAACAGGTTCTTGGCGTCCTGACTGAATGTAACGAGGTCGGGGGGAAGTATGTCCATATCGTAGCCGCTTCGGACGGCCTTTTTCTGTTCCTCCACCTTCATTTTGTCAATGTCGCTGACTTTGCCCTTGATGGTTTTGATGGCCTTGGCCTGATCGACGGTCTGAATGTGCATGGTAATGGTCATTTCAGCGTCCACCTCCAACAGCTCGGCAAGGAGCTTGTCAGAGAGCTCGGAGGCCATGATCTGCATATAGGAGGCCGCTCCCCATGTGGAGCCCATGCGGAACAGGCGGCTCTGGCGAAAGTCAAAGCTGGTGGGGGCGATAAAATCCTTTGTCCCCATTCCGGTCTTGGGTATCATATCCCATGTGAAGCGGAAGGGCTCCACGCCGCAGGGGTGGAGCTGGCCGTGAAGGATCTCCAGCCGTTCCAGCCCGGAGAGGGGCCGGGACTGTACCCCCAGCTTTTTGAAGTTGCCGGTTATGTCGGCCTCCACACGCTCCAAGCGGGGCTTGGCGGCGGCGAGACTGTCCGCCGATACGCCGAAGGTCAACAGCTTCGTCCTCACAATGCCGTTGTTGCTCTTGGCGATCTGGCCCTCCAGCATTTCCACATACTCGCTCCGCATTTCGCTGTACTCGTCATTTTTTGTGGGGATGTTGAGCTTGTACTTGCTCTCGGGACGGCTCCTATGGTTGATGAAGGAGAGCTGGAACAGAAGGGAGCTGTCAAAGGAATTGAGAAAGGCGCAGTAGCCGTCAAAGATGGCGCTCTGGTCATCGGCCTGCGCCAACTGGTAGTTAATATCCTCGTATTCCATGCTCTTGGTGTAGAGCTTATCGTTTACACGGCAGATACCGTCCTTGAAAATCTCCCGGTACGGAATAGTCTGCTGGGCGGTCTGTGGCCCGGCCTTTTTCGGCTTGGCCTGTTTTGTGGGCTTGCGTTCAGGACGCTTTCTTTCTGCGCCCGGCCTTGCTGCCCCTTTGGTGGTCTGCAATCGGCTTTTCCTCCTTTCGGCTCAAAAAAGCATAGAAGTTATCGGTTTTGTAGGGCCTGACCCGTGGTAGTAAAAACTTGGTTCGGATAATGTTGCGAAGCACTTTCTCAAAGGGAAGGCCGTCCTTCTCAAACATGGCGAACAGGAAACACGGCATCATCAGGCCAATCATCAGGAACAGGGCCGTGCTGTTCCCAATATGGGAGCGGGTGAACAGGTAAAACGGGATACCGATACCGCCCGCTATGGAAAAACAAATAAGCTGGCGCTTCGTCAGGTTGAAGGCCAGCTTGGTCTTGATACGGCTCAAATCGTTGGGTACTGGCACATAGGCCAATGAGATCACCTCCTTGGAGCTTCGGGCCAACTTGGCCCGAGGTCATCGTTCTGTCTGGCGGGCCGGGGCCTCCTTCCGGGCGGCCTGCGCCGCTTCAAGGCCTGACTGCCTTGCCCGCCAATATTCGGGGTTGTACCGCCTGATGGAGAGGTTGATATTTTCCTCAAAGGCGGCTTTGTCCTTGATACGCTCGGGTATCTGCCAGAGCTTCTTGTCCAAAAGTTCCCGCAGCACCACATCCTCCTGCGTATCTTCCTCAAAGCAGAGGTAGCCGCCCCGCTTGAAGCCACACCGTTTGGCCGCCGGGGAGAGGAACGCCGCCACCTCGTTTGAAACCATTGTCCCGCCGTGGCTGGCGGTACTCACAAGGAATACGCCGGGGCAAAGCAGGTCACAGGTCTGCACCATGCCCCACGGGGATTTACTCGGCCCCTGATACATCATCGTTCCGCCCCTTTTGCGGGCTTCTCCTTCGGGGGCCGGGCAGCTTTTTCCTTGGCCGCTTCTTTGGCACCGGCCTCCAACTGATCTTTAATGGAAGGCCGCTCCTGTGCTGCGGCCACCGCCTGCAAGCGTCCGATCTCCGCCGAGTAGGCCGTCAGGATCGCTCCGTGGAGCTGTTTTCTGAACTCCCCGGTGATGGGCTTGGCTGTGTCCCGGTAGCCCGTTTTGCTGGACTTGTCCGGCTTGCTGGGCATACCCACATACAGGCCCTTGTCGGTTTGCAGGATTTTGAAATCCTCCACTACAAAGCAGTCGTTGAATTTTACATTGGCAAAGCCCAGCAGGTTGCCCTTGGGCTCGATGGCCCGGACGCTCACATCCAGCTTCATCGGCGGAGCCTCCTGAACTGGGCTCTTGTTGTCCTGTTCCGTCATTTTTGTTTCCTCCTTTCCAGCCTCGGGCCAACTTGGCCCGAAGTGGCTTAATGCGCTCCAAAGATGGATTTAGACAGGCTCCCAGTCTTGAACAGCACGAAGCACAAAAGAACCGTGTACCCCACGCAAGTCCAGATGGCGTTCATCATATCGCCGTCCGTGGCGATACTCTGCACCAGCACGGCATAAATCGCCACGCACACCATAATGAGCATCCCTTGGAAACCGACAGCGAACAGGGACTTGAAATAGTTGTGGCCCATGTGGCCGACCTCCCGGTTCACGCTGGTGGCAAAGGGAATGGGGGCAAGGCTCGTCATCAGGTAAATCTCAATCATACGCCCGTAGACGATGACGAAAATCACGATGTTTAAGGCCGTCATGGTGAACTGCACGAAGAAGGATTGCAGGAAGATACCAAGGAGCGGCCCCAGCTCCATCGCTTCAAGCTGGGTCTGCATATCGTTCAGAACATCCGGCGTGACGGCGGTGGAACCTTGTATCAGGCCCGCCGATTGCTGAATGACCTGCTGGGACACATCGAACACCGCCATAACGATGTTGAAGGTGTTGGACAGGATCATCACCGCAACGAAGGTCTTGAAAATCCACTTGAAGAAGATCCATGTGTCGAAGTTGTGTAGATTGTTGTGGTCTATCAGCATTTGAATGAGCTCATAGGTCATCACGAAGGTAAGCACCAGCCCGGCGATAGGCAGGATGACCGTTTCGGAGAGCTGCCGTATCATGGAAAAGACCCCGGCGTTCCATGCCGCCGGGGTCGTCCCTACCTGTGCCGCAATCTCTCCGACCTGCTCATTCACATTGGTAAAAAGCCCGCCGAGGTTTCCCATGATACCCTCGACCAACAGCCCTTTGAGCCATTCCGTGATAGCGTCGAAGATACTTTGCATAGCTTACTCCTTTGGGAAGATTAGAACAGGTTTGCCAGCAGAGGGATCAGGTTCATGCCCAGCAGGACGATACCGCCGCCAGCCATGAGCTGCTTCATGCCCTGGCTCTTGCTTGCAGGGTTGTCGGCGCCGTAACCTTCCAGCAGGTTGACGATACCCCACGCACCGAGGCCGCAGCCGATAGCCATAACCAGAACCTTCAGAGTGTCAACAGCAGAAGCGAAAAATTCCATATACATTTCCTCCATTTGATAAAAGACTGAATTGTAGGTAGCAAAAAGCCGCCCTTTCAGGCGGCCTCCGGGCTTCGGGCCAACTTGGCCCGAAGCCCATCTATCAGTTAAACGAAATCGTCTGCGCTGTCCAAATCATCATAATTGAGAATGTCAGCGTCCTCGTCGGAGGCGTCCACCTCGTACACCGTGTATTCTTCATCGGGCTTTAGTCTCAATCGCCGGGAAGTCAGGCGTTCCAGATGGAAGGCGTTCCGTTTACTGTCATGTTCCGCTGTGTAGCGGTAGTTGGGGTGCTGCTTCAAATCGTACTTGGGTGAAAAGAATGGGGGCAGGCCCCGGAGCTGCAACAGGCACTTGTTTCCGGGCATGGTGGTGATCTCGCTGGTGGTCAGGAGCTCCCGGCCCAAACGCTGGGTGTTGAGCCCATAGCTCTCCGACTGGCCCCGTGTGCGGCTGTCCGTCTGCATGGAGATTGTTGCCTTGCCCAGCCAGTTTTCCGATATGTCCTTTAGGGTGGACGCCTCCCGGCCTCCCAGAAACACAATGCTGTCCATGTTGCCCATGATCGTTTCCGCATGGTCTTTGTATAGGGCCTTGCATTGGCTCATAGCCTGATAGAACAGGGTTAGACTGATTTCCCGTGACCGGATGACGGCCACGATTTTTTCCAGCCCCGGCACCTGTCCCGTGTTTGCCGCCTCGTCCCACAGCACCCTCACATGATGGGGCAGGCGGCCCCCGTATTTGTTGTCGGCCCGCTCACACAGAAGATTGAACATCTGCGAAAAGGCAAGGGCCACGATGAAGTTATAGGTACTGTCCGTGTCGCTTATCAGGAAGAACAGGGCCGTTTTCTCGTCCCCCAGCTTGTCAAGCTCCAGCTCGTCATAGCTCATGATCTCCCGAAGCTCCGCAATATCGAAGGGGGCCAGTCTGGCCCCGCAGGAAATCAATATGCTTTTAGCGGTCTTGCCGCTGGCTAACTTGTATTTGGCATACTGGCGCACAGCGAAGTGCTGGGGGTTGCGCTTAGCGAGGCCGTCAAACATATAGTCCACAGCGTTCTTGAAGCTCTCGTCATCCTCCCGGACTTCCATGCTGTTTATCATCTCTACCAGCGTATTCATGTTCCGTTCTTCCTCCGGCCCTTCAAAGACGATATAGGCCACAAGGGCGCAGTACAGAAGGGTTTCCGCTTTCGTCCAGAACTCGTCCCCCTCCTTGCCGTCCCCCTTGGTGTTGGCGATCAGGGCGTTGACGAATTTCAGCACATCACTTTCCGTCTTGATATAGGACATGGGGTTGTAGTGCATGGACTTGGAAAAATCAATGCTGTTGAACACTTTGACCTTGTAGCCCTTCTTCCGTTGCAGGAAATGGCCGCATTGGGAGAGGGTGCCGCCCTTGGGGTCTACCACCACATAGGACGAATGGGCTTGAAGGAGCTGGGGCGTGAGCCAGAACCTCGTCTTGCCCGAGCCGGACGAACCGATGACACAGGCATTTAAGTTTCTGGCGTTGGCCGGATTTTTGGGCCGGGTGTTCATGGTGAGAAATTCCGTCCCGGTCAAAATGACATTGTTCTCAAACTTGGGGTCTACAAACGGCTTTATGTCCGCCTCCGTACCCCAGCGGGCGGAGCCGTACTCCATATCCCGGCGAAACTTCCGGGCCTTCTTGATTTTGGACTGTACCACAAAGTACAATATCACGGCCCCGGCCACGCCCACGGCAAGGTCGAAAAGCCCCAGCCCCGGTACATAGGACTGAAACACCGGGCCGATGGTCTTGACCATGCCGAACAGCTTTTCCCCGAGGTTGGCCCCAGACGCCATGCGGTAGGCGGTGCCGCACTTGGAGAAAAACCAAAAGGCTATGAGATACGGGAAATATGGAAGTACATATTTCTTGATTTTCTTGCTCACCGTTCTTCCTTCACCGCCTCTCTGGCCCGTTCCTTCTGCTTGGGCCTTGCCGCAATCTGTTCCACGAACTGCCGGAGCTGGCCGAGGATAGACGGCTTTTCCTGACTGCGGCCCATGACTTTTTCCGTGTATTTGGAGAAGGCCGCTGTGATAGCATCCGCCTGATCTGCCTTGAAGAACAGCAGATAGTGGCCGGAGCTGGTCTTGTGAAAGGCGTAGTCCACATGGAACTCCTTGGCGATACGGTCAAAGTCCTTGGGGGCTCCCACATACTTCATGGCGCTTTTGGTGCCGTAGTGGTTCATCAGCTTTTTTACGCTCTGCCTGCCGTGGGGTCGTTTTGCTGCCTCATGGTGCTTTTTCATTTCTGCCAGGACTTTTTTGCAGGCCGCCGCCAGCGCCCGCCCTGAGAGCTTGGCCGCTTTGATGGAGATAGCGATTGTCCGTTCTTCTACATATTCCTGCATACTGCCTCCTTTCCTCCGGGCAAGTCAGGGAAACCGGGAGGCCCCCGGGGAGCCGCCCGGATAGCGGAACCTCGGGCCAACTTGGCCCGAGGTCTACCGTCCTTCATGGGAAGGCCCTGCCTTGTCCTTATGGGGAACAGGAGGGGCCTCCTTAAACTGCTTGATTGTCTCCAAGATGGAGCGTGTTTCCTCCTTCTCGTCCCGGGCGTGGACATTGGAAATACGGTATTCCTCTGGAATATCGTCCAGCCCGGTATAATGCTCGATAAATTTGCTCTGATTGTCGAACACATAGCCGCCGGGGGCAAAATGCCCACCTTCGTTGATACGCACATCCCGCCCGTATGCCTCGTAGTCGATGTAGTCGATCAGGTGCTCCGGCACCGTGAGAGCTTCAAACTCCAAGATATACATACGGCCCAATTCTTCCTCGTCCTTCACTCCGCGATAAAACTCGAAGCAGTCAAGGTTTTGGGTTAGGTTGATTAAATCCTTGACGCTGCCTGTGTACTCCCCGGCGTCCATGACCGCTTCCAGCTTTTCCAGCTCGTCCTGGGTCATTTCTTCCAGAAGGTGCGCCAGATAGTTGAGCTCGTCAAGGCTTTCGTATTCTCCGAGGTGATCATACAGTCCCAGCACATCACTCTGATAATCGGTGATGAAGTATTCCTCATAGCGTTTTCCGTCTATGCCAATCCGGGAGAACAGGGCCTGCACTTCCTCAATGGTAGTGGGAAATCTCAGGTATTCTCCGACTTCAACGCCCCGTTCCGGGTACATCCCCAGATTGGTCACATAGGCTTCAAACATCATGGCGGCCCTGCTGGTTGACGGTCAGGATACCGTCAAGGGTGGTGGCCGTGATATTGAGCCGCTTGGCAACGGCAATATCATTCTTCACATCCTCGTCCACTTCGACGCCGCAGACCACAAGCACATGGGAGCGGCGCAGCATATCCCGGCGCATATCAATCCCGTTCTTGTGCTCCTCCGGGATAGCGTCGTTGATGAACAGCGGCAGATAGAGAATGGGGCAGATAGGAGAAAAGCCCGCTTCGTATGCCATCCGGCAGTAGCGGGCCGCAATCTCCATATCCGTGTCGGGGTCACCGCACCATGCGGCGGTGATGTATGCCAAAGGTCGTTTCAAGGTTTTGTCCCTCCGTTTCTACATATTTTAATAGAGTTGCGCTGGATAAGCCCAACCCCTCCGCCCCTTCCCGTGGGAAGGGGGACGGCTCAAAGGAATATATATATCCCCGTCGCTTGCCGCCTGAAAGCATAGCCGGGAGAAATCCGTCAAGGGTGCCTTTGGCACCGCCTGCGGCGGCTGTGGCCCTTGACTGATTTTCCCGGATATGCTACCTGAAAACCTGGCGACGGGGAATATTAAATATCCTTTGAGCTTCGGGGTGCGGGGCAGAGCCCCGCATACACCCTCGGGCCAACTTGTCCCGAAGTGGGCTTTACTTCTCCGCCTCGGGAGACTTCTTTTCCGGCTTGGCAACTTCCTTCTGCTGGCCCTTCCAGTCGTCCAGCAGCTTGATGATCTGGTCTTTCATTTCCCTCGGGGTGGTTTCCTTCCCGAAGTATTTGCTCAGTTCCGCACCTGTCAAAATCACTTTGTCTACCTCCTTCTTATCCTCCATCATAATGCCGTCGATCACATCCCCATTCAGGACGCCCTTCTGGTCAAGCTCCCTCATGCGCTGGGCCTGCGAGAGAGAAGGGGCCGACTGCTGGCTTTCGATGGCAACGGCGATATACCGCTGGTTCTTGGGCTTGATATAGGCCAGCTCCACCGCCGGGGTGAATTTGATCTGCCCGGCGTCCATCATTTTCTGCAAATCCGGCACAAGGTCATTGAGCTTGATATACCGCTGCACCTGCTTGACAGTCATTTTGTTTCGCTCGGCCACAATCTCATTGGAACGCCGCCCAGTGTCCTTCGGGTCAAGTTGGCCCGAAGTAGCCTCCTTGGCTCCTTGGTGCTTGATGGCCTCCAACTGCATTTTCAGGGCCTTGGCCCGCTCACTCGGCAGGATATTTTCACGCTGGTTGGTGTTGTCCTCCACCATCTGCGTGATGGCCTGCTCGTCCGTCAGGTTGCGGATGATACAGGGCATATCCGTAAAGCCCGCAAGCTCGCTGGCCTTTTGGCGGCGGTGGCCCGACACGATTTCATAGCCGCCGTCCTCACGAGGTCGGACAATAGCAGGCTGGGTCACGCCCTTGTCCCGGACGCTTGACACCATAGCCTTCATTTCCTCGTCGTTGCGGACTTGGAAGGGGTGGTTCTTGAAGGCATGGAGCTCGGACAGCTTGATATAGACAATCTGTTCGTCCTTGGCCGGGCGGGGAGCCTCGGCGGGAGCCGCAGGCGTTTCAGCCTGAACGGGAGCCTTTACCTCTGGCGCACCCTTGGCGGGCTTGGGAGCCTTGGGGGCTTTTTCAGCTTTCTTGGCGGGAGCGGGCTTCTGCGCCGTCTTGCCCTTCTTGGTGGGAGCCTCCTTCTGTGCGGGAGCGGCGGCCTTGGCCTTATCCTCCTTGGGAGGTCGGCCCCGGCGCTTCTCAGGCTGCTCCTGCTTCGGCCCGGCCTCTTTGGACGGCGCAGGAGGAGCCGCCTGTTCCGGGCCTTTCGCCTCCTGCTGGGCGGCGGTCCGTTCCGCCGCTTTCTTCTCGGCCATGATTTCAGAGAAGTTAAAGACCGACACGCTGGCGGCCTTCTGTTCTTTGGGAGCGTCTGCGGCCATGTCCTGCTGGGTGGGGGCCGTCTGTTCAGGAGCTTCGGCCTTATCCGGGGCGGGAGCCTCGGGAGTAGGCTGTTCCTGCTTGGGGGACGGTGCGCCGCCCGCCTCGGGCTGTGCCGGGGCAGGGCCAGCGTCCGGCCCGGTTGCGTCAGTTACGATTTTTCCTTTTTCATCGGCCATTCGCATTTCCTCCTTCTTATCTGATGGCATGAAAAAAGGGCCTGACCGTTTCCAGTCAAGCCCCACAGATAGGGATACCTCCTTTCCCTGCCCATGAAAAAACCGCCCTGTGTCTCGATAGGGCGGTAAATTCAGTAGGTTGGCAGTCCATTTTTAGTTGTTTTATGTAGTATCCCTTTGTAAACCGACGCAAACAATGATATTGCGTAATTATTGTTCCTTTGAACTCCGACCCGTGCCAACCGCCGTAAAATGGTGTGGACAGACCCCTATGCTAGGATGTGCGGCAAAGGGCTATCCCGGTGATTTCAGAAAATGCTTCTTGATATTTGTAAATTCTGTTTTCTTTTAAATTTAGCTAAAAGAAAAGGGCGCTCCCCGATGTGAGGAAGCGTCCCTATCTGTTTACTGCTGTTCTGCTCTAAGCTCCTTCTTATATTTATAAAAAGTGTTCGGCGCAATCTTCAAATACCCGATGCACTCTTTATCATCCAGACTTCCGTTAAATGTCCTACTGTTCTTGAGGATGAACTTTTTAGCGGTAACAGATTTTTGCGTTGTGAGCTTTGCTCCTTGCTTCTGTCCTATCTGCTTTCCGTTCAATTTAGCCGTCTGTATGCCCTCTTTTGTGCGCTGGTGAAGGTCATCTACTTCTTTCTGCGCCTGTTCAAAGGCAAGTTTGATTTGCTTTGCTGCCAATCTCAGCAGATAAGCATTGATGCCCTGAAAGATAAGGTCTGTATCTTCACCGGTCATTGCAAGCTGATTGCGCATAGCTCCTTTATAGGTGTCTGTGTCGATGTGATGCTCTTTCAAAAACACCAGATTAATACCTCCATTGTAAAGGTCTTGGTACAGATTATATCCATCTTCCGCGTTACGGCTCATACGGCTAACGCTGTCAAAGACAATGGTCACATCCTCGCCGATTTCCTTCAGCTCTTTGGCGGATTTAACCATGTCATCAAAGGCAGGGCGCTCTATCTTCGTTCCAGTAAAGGCTTCCTTTATAATCTCAGCATCGGGATATGCTGCTTTGATATTTCTGATTTGTCGCTCAATGCTCTGCTGCTTCGTGCTGATTCTGCAATATCCATACGTCATAGCCTTTACCTCTGTATCTATCAACTGAATCTAACGAACCACAATTTTTACAGCTCAATTATATCAAATCTAACGTTATAATTCAATAGTTGCGGCGGGGTAATTAGAGAAAATTCAGATTTGATAGTTCAATTTAAAAGCGAAAGCCCTTCCCAATAAAAGGAAGGGCTGAACTCATTCTTTGGATTGTTTTTAATCCAAGTGGTTAATCGCATACTGTGCTTCGGATGCTGTGAAACCATTATATATTAGTTGGTCATATATCTTTTGCTTTGACATGTACATCTCATAATAATATATTTTTGCTGTCGAAAGGGCATTTTCATGTTCCTGTGTTACTGCTCCAGAAGAACTATCATCGTCATTTTGAATAGCGGAATTATTCTTTCTTTCTGCAATTTTTTCTTTAACCTTTTCACTGTCCGCTGTTACGTTCAATTTTTCATCTTTAACACCATACCATTTTCCGTTGGCATGAATTTCTCCTAGCGAGATGGATGCATAACTCATGCTTTCCCTATAGATAACATCAAAAATCTTGTCATCAAGCTCCTTATACTTGCTTTGGATTGTTTCTAACGATACAGAATCATATCCTATCCTCCCTACTCCATCACAATCAATATCTATCAGATAGCCCTGTATCGGAGCTTCTTTCATTGTTGCAACTGGATTTGTAAAGCCTGTACTTTCAGCCAACTTTTCAGCAACTTCAAGTATTGTCGTCTCAAGACCATCTGCGCTTTTTAATGGTGACTTCAACCATATAAAACTCATTGAACTAATAGTATACTCTATCGCTTTTTCGTAATCGCCTTTTTCTATTAGTTCATCTTGCTGTTTCCAATATAAATCTAGCGCTTTTTGTGCACAGTTTTGCGCTTCTTTGTAATCCACTGCGTTGGTCGGAACTTCTTTATATAGAATATACGCTTTATAATATTCTTTGCCTTCCTGATAGTTGGTAGCTGATTTAAATTTCTGTGAAGGCTCGCTTTCTTGTTGTGCACTTATCACGCCAGTAGTTTCGCTAGCTTCCGTACTTACACTGCCACATCCCGCTAGCATTACTATACATAATAGTAGTACTATACCGCTTGCTAAAGCAATTTTACATTTCATTTTTAATGTTCACTCCCTTTTAAATCTAGCTTTCATTTCCAATTATATCATTTCATGTTTAATTGTAAACACAATTATAGCATTTCTTTCTATCATTCTGTGCATCATAATAGAATCAGGGTGATAATTATGGACGAACTCAAGATAACAAAGCGCACTGAGCCTGTTATGTTCACAATTCGGGTTGATAAATCCATCGTAGACTTTTACGACGATTTGGCGCAGAA
>ENA-UPTB01002596-UPTB01002596.1-human-gut-metagenome-genome-assembly--contig:-NODE-2596-length-12254-cov-4.186089_pt1 | contig 12254 bp, 10 predicted proteins | sample MGYA00250046_ERZ773369 | MGnify/ENA primary metagenome ERZ773369 (study PRJEB29103, sample SAMN06111938) | human gut metagenome | biome: human gut; feature: ankylosing spondylitis patient; material...
GTGTAGAGGCTGAGCACGGCGCAACCGAAGGCAAATTTGACCTTGCAAAACGTGCGAAAGCTGCTAACCTGGATGCAATCCATGACACCGTTCATGAGATGGCTCGTGACGAGGCTAGACATGGCAAGGCATTTGAGGGTCTGTTAAAGAGATACTTCAACTAATCTGAGTGAATGAATGGACAGCGCATTACGGCGCTGGTGAATAAAAGAGAACTGATGAGGGCGTATGAAAATGGAAAATTCCTTTTTCATACGCCCTGTTTATTTTATGCAGATTTGTTTTATGTCTCTGTTCAAAAAGACGCCAAAATCTTATCTACCGTCTCCTTCTCCATCTCCCCAATCGGAATCATCTCCGCCGGTACGTCCTCATATGGCAGCAGCGCTTTCTCATACCAGGTAACATCGTGCCATTTTCCGCTCTTATAACCGGTATTTTTGCACACGCCCATCGTCCGGAATCCGCATCCGTTATGCATCGCATCGCTCTTCACATTCGGACTTGTCACCAGACTGTAGACGGTGTGGATGCCCTGTGCCTTTAAAAGCTCTAAAAGCACCAGAAGCATCCGTTTGCCGATGCCCTTCGACGTCACCCGACTGTCCAGATATTCAGAAAGTTCCGCATTCCAACGGTACGCCGCGCGCTCAAGCTGCTTATGCCCATATGCATAGCCAATGATTCTGCCCGTTTCATCCTCGCAGACAATCCACGGATATTCTGCCGTGATCGCCCGGATGCGCCCCTCAAATTCCTCCAGGGACGGCAGCTCCGTCTCAAACGTGATCGGCGTGTCCATATATTGTGCATAAATTTCCAATATCGCAGGTGCATCGGCGATAGCAGCCAGACGCAGGCGGCAGGATGTATGGTCCATAAACTGGTTCCTCCCTATCATTTTCGGTCATTTTTCCTTTACAGGCAACTATATATGAATCTTCCCGTTTCGTCAACTATTCGCAACCAGATTCATGCCTGCCCGTGAACCCCCTCAATCCACCAGCTCATTCTGATGCCTCGATAAATGCTCATATGGCAGAATCAGCCGCCCCCGGTACAGCCCGCAGCCGTCATTGACTAGGTCATTGTTGATCGCCGAAAACATATTGACATCCACTTCAGCTAAATTGAGCGATACCAGGCGCTGACAGCGTTCATATGCTTCATCAAAATAAATACATGCACCTTCCGGTATCTCATCCCGCCTGGCCCGCTCGCCCTCCTGGCGCTTTTCATAGCTTAAATGATTGGCCACGCCGATCTCCGCGATATCGTCCATGTGCTTCGTGCGAAGCTGTACCTCCACATAGCTTCTGGAACAATTATCGTAAAACGTAATATGCAGAGACTGGTAATCATCCGAACTATTTCCGCAGACATAATCACGGTAGTACGGCCTTACCTCCTCATCCATCAACGGGGAGGTACTCTCCTTCACCCCGTAAGCCGGTTCCGCCGTAAACCCGCGTTCCTCCAGAAATCCCGGAAGTTCATTCGCAATCTGGTAGAGGTACCGGATATCTGCCTCCTGCTGCGATTCCCCCGGTTTCAGGTAACACTTCGGCAGTGAAATCACGATCCGGTACGCGATCAGGTCGCGGAAACAGCTCAATCTCCGCTTCAAATCGGAGATCGACGGAAATGCCTTATGTTCCGTATAACAGTCATAAATATATTCAACGATATATCCATTAAATTTCGCCTCCGAGCGGATCAGCGACTTGATTCTTCCCTTAAAATTAAATGCCAGAAGCGGATATTCCTTTGCCATATGAATATAAAATTCCCGGATCTTCTGTGACTGGGTCGTCAGGAAATCGTTGTGTTCTAAAAGTTCCCGGATCTGAATCAGGAAATTTGCATGTATCAGGTCTATCTCATTGTTTGTCTGTTTTGCCTCTGTTTTCAAATCCCGGCTGTAATTCTTTAAAATCTTAAACATCGTATCGCCGGAATACAGATAATCGTTTAAGGTCACCATGAGCCTCACCTCCCTGCTTCAGCAAAAAAGGGACGGTGCGTAGGATAACAATGCCCCAGATGCACCAGCCCCCTTATTTATAAAATAGAGCTATTTATTTTCCGTAAACCTTCTTGATCCGCTCCATTGCCTCTTTTGTATTCGCAGTCGTACCAAATGCAGTCAGACGGAAGAATCCTTCTCCATTCTTACCAAATCCGCTGCCCGGTGTGCCGACCACATTTGCCTTGGCAAGCAGATCGTCGAAAAACTCCCAGGATTTCATGGCGTTCGGGCACTGCATCCAGATGTACGGTGAATTTTCGCCGCCGATGTGCCAGATTCCAAGCTCTTTTAAGGTCTCTGTCATGATCTTCGCATTGGTGCGGTATACGTCTAGGTGCTCGCGGCACTGTGCCATGCCCTCCGGTGAAAGAGCTGCCTCTGCGGCGCGCTGTACCGGGTAGGAAACGCCGTTAAACTTGGTTGTCTGGCGGCGCAGCCACATCTTGCGGATGGAAGAACCACCGCGCTCTAATTCAGACGGAACCACAGTATAGCCACAGCGGGTTCCGGTAAAGCTTGCCAGCTTCGAAAGGGAGCAGAACTCGATCGCGCAGGTCTTGGCGCCCTCAATCTCAAAAATACTTCTCGGAAGCGCCGGATCTGCTACGAAGGACTCATACGCCGCATCAAATAAAAGGATCGCATCCTGCTCGTTCGCATAGTCAACCCACTCTTTTAACTGCTCACGGTTGTACACACCGCCAGTCGGGTTGTTCGGGGAGCAGAGATAAATAATATCCGCTTTCTGTCCCTTCGGAGGCATCGGAAGAAAGCCATTTTCCACATTGGCATCCATAAATACGATCTTTCTGCCTGCCATCACGTTCGTATCCATGTAAACCGGGTATACCGGATCCGGGATCAGGACCGTGTTGTCCGCATCAAAGAGATCGAGGATATTTCCGACATCACTCTTCGCGCCGTCGCTGATGAATATATCCTCCGCCGCCACCTCAACCTGGAAGGACGCATAATACTTCTGAACTGCTACGCGCAGAAAATCATATCCCTGCTCCGGACCATATCCATGGAACGTAGCCGCCTTGCCCTGCTCCATAGCTGCTTTTGCAAATGCGTCAGCTGCTTTCTGGCAGATCGGAAGGGTTACGTCACCGATACCCATTTTGATTACTTTTGCCTCTGGATGGGCTTTGGTGTATTCATCTACTTTTTTAGCGATGGTGGAAAACAGATAGCTTTCTTCCAGATTTTTATAGTTTTCGTTGATCTTCATACTTTATTTTCTCCATATTTTAAGAATTTTTTTCCTTTACCTCCAGAGCCGCTTTCACAAACTCCCGGAAGATCGGATGTGCGCGGTTCGGGCGGCTCTTGAACTCCGGATGGTACTGAACTCCCAGATAGAACGGATGTCCCGGAATCTCCATCGCCTCTACCAGCGTACCGTCCGGAGACTGTCCGGAAAAGATAGCGCCATGCTCCATATAAACTTCCCGGAACTTGTTGTTAAATTCATAACGATGGCGATGTCTCTCTTCGATCAGACCTTTTCCATACGCTTTCATCATCAGCGTATCCGGACTGATGCGGCACGGATATGCACCCAGACGCATCGTTCCGCCCATGTCAGCCAGATCCATCTGCTCTTCCATCAGGGCAATGACCGGATGCTTGCTGTCCGGCGCAAATTCGGTTGAGTTCGCATCCTCATAGCCTAACACGCCTCTGGCAAATGCGATCGCCGCGATCTGCATACCAAGGCAGATGCCAAAGTACGGGATATTGTTTCTTCTCGCATAATCAGCTGCCGCAATCATGCCCTCGATGCCTCGGATGCCGAAGCCGCCCGGCACGATGATACCGGTTGAACCGCCCAGGATTTCCGGTGCCGTCTCCGGGGTGATCGTCTCGCTATCCACCCAGTTGATCTCCACCTGCGCGCCATTTTCCCATCCGGCATGGTGCAGGGATTCTACGATCGACAGATAGGAGTCGTGCAGTTTGACGTACTTGCCGACCAGGGAAATCTTGACCGTCTTGCGGCTGTTCTTGATGCGGTCCAGCATATGTTTCCACTCCGTCAGATCGCACTCCTGCGGCGCTTTCTCGATGCCCAGCTCGCGAAGCACGATCTTGGCAAGTCCTGCTTCCTCCAGCATGATCGGCGCCTCGTAGAGAACCGGAAGGGTCAGGTTCTCGATGACGCAGTCCTCTTTGACGTTGCAGAACAGTGCGATCTTGCGGAAAATGGACGGATCGTCCACCGGACGGTCACAGCGCGCCACGATGATATCCGGCATGATGCCGAAGGACTGCAGCTGTTTGACTGAATGCTGGGTCGGTTTAGATTTATGCTCGCCGGAAGATTCCAGATACGGAATCAGGGTTACATGGATGAAGAGGCAGTTGCTGCGTCCCGCCTCGCAGGACACCTGGCGGATGGCTTCCAGGAACGGCTGTGACTCAATATCGCCGGTCGTTCCGCCGATCTCTGTGATAACGATGTCCGCATCGGTCTTTTCCTGCACGGAATAGATAAATGATTTTATCTCATTTGTGATATGTGGAATCACCTGTACCGTCTCGCCCAGATATTCGCCGCGGCGCTCTTTATTTAGCACATTCCAGTAGACCTTACCGGTCGTCAGATTAGAATAACGGTTTAAATCTTCATCTATAAAACGCTCATAATGTCCCAAATCCAGATCCGTCTCCGCACCGTCGTTTGTTACGAATACTTCGCCGTGCTGATACGGGCTCATGGTTCCCGGATCGACGTTGATATACGGATCCAGCTTCTGCGCTGCTACCTTAAATCCCCGTGCCTTCAAAAGGCGTCCCAGAGACGCTGCTGTAATACCCTTCCCCAATCCTGATACAACACCGCCTGTCACAAAAATAAATTTTGCCATCTGCTTTTCCTCCTCTTCCTTTCTTTAAAATATTAATCCACTTTTTCCGTCATATATGATTCTGTCAAATTTTGCCTTCGCAAAAGATTTCAGCCTGCACGGATTCCGCAACCCTCAAAACGCAGAATCCATGCAGACCATCGTTCTTTTTAGTCGTTCTCATGCTCCTGAAGCACATAACCCGGAATCTGGATTTCTTCCGGTTTTTCCATCTGGCTCAGCTCTTTTCTAGCCGCTGCACCATGTGCAATGTGCGCGATATCTACCAGTTCAACGTTATCCTCGTTGTACTTGCTTTCCAGGGTCAGCGCCAGGACAGCCGCGGTATCAAGCGATGTCAGGCACGGAATACCAAGCTCGACTGCCTTTCTTCTCAGGCGGACACTGTCGCGTCCCGGCTGGCGTCCCGTCTTGGAAGTGGAAATTACATAGCTGATCTTTCCTTCTTCCAGCAGAGAAATGGTCGTCTCCTCTCCCTCTTTGGCTTCCTTCGGCTTCTTGACTAACGTTGAAGAAATGCCGACGCTGTTTAACCGGCTTGCAGTACCGGAGGTCGCGTAGATGTGGAATCCCATCGCCACATACTCTTTAACCAGCTCGCGCAGGTCGCTCTTATCGGTATCGCGGACACTGATTAAGACGCCGCCCTCGCGCTTCATCGTATATCCGGCTGCTACCAGGCCTTTGAACAGCGCTTCCTCCATCGTCCGGGCGATACCCAGTACCTCGCCGGTCGATTTCATTTCCGGTCCGAGCTGTGTGTCTACGTTGGACAGCTTCTCAAAAGAGAAGACCGGAACCTTGACTGCGTAGTACGGAGAGCACGGATACAGGCCTGTCTCGTAGCCCATGTCAGCCAGCTTCTCGCCCATCATGATGCGGGTTGCCAGATCAACCATCGGCACGCCGGTTACCTTGCTGATGTACGGCACGGTACGGGACGAACGCGGGTTGACCTCGATGATATAGATCGTATCCTCATGCAGGACATACTGGATATTGATCAGGCCTTTCGTATTCATGGACAGCGCCAGACGGATGGAATAGTCCACCAGACGGTCTTTCTGGCTCTCGGTCAGCATAAATGCCGGATATACCGCGATGGAGTCACCGGAATGGACACCCGCACGCTCGATGTGCTCCATGATACCCGGAATCAGAACCGTTTCGCCGTCGCAGATCGCGTCGACCTCCAGCTCGGTACCCATCAGGTATTTATCAATCAGGATCGCATTCTCAATCTTGTGTGAGAGAATAATCTTCATATACTCATGAATATCGGCGTCGTTGTACGCGATAATCATGTTTTGTCCGCCTAATACATAGCTCGGACGCATCAGAACCGGATAGCCCAGATGATTTGCCGCCTGGATTGCCTCATCCTCAGTGTAAACGGTCTGACCCGCTGCCTGTTTCATATTTAATTTTTTCAGCAGGGCTGCGAAACGTCCGCGATCCTCCGCCATATCGATGCTGTCTGCCGGAGTGCCGAGAACCGGAATATTGTTCTCTACAAGGCATTTTGTCAGACGGATCGCTGTCTGTCCGCCAAAGGCCACAACTGCGCCGATCGGCTTCTCGATCCGGATAATATCCAGCACATCCTCCGGTGTCAGCGGCTCAAAATACAGACGGTCTGCTACGTTGAAGTCGGTGGAAACGGTCTCCGGGTTGTTATTTACGATGACAACCTCATAACCGGCTCTCTTTAACGACCATACGCAGTGAACAGAGGCGAAATCGAACTCGATACCCTGACCGATACGGATCGGACCGGAACCAAATACCATAACAACCGGTTTTCCGCTTGCATTCTCTTTAATAAATTCTTCTGCCTCATCTTCCTCGCCGAAGGTGCTGTAGAAGTAAGGGGTACTTGCCGTAAACTCAGCGCTGCAGGTATCAACCATGCGGTAGCATGCCGGAACATGCTTGATTTCCGAAAGCCCGGTCATCTCCTTGATGACTGCATCCGGGAATCCGTTCTGTTTGGCTTCCATATAAAGCGCATCGCTCAGAGTCTCAGACTGCATCCGGCGTTCCAGGGACAGGATATGCATCAGTTTATTTAAGAACCACTCGTCGATCTTGGTCAACTCATGAATCTCGGCAACGGTCACGCCGCGCTTGAAGCTCTCATAGATTGCAAACAGACGCTCGTCATCCTGCGCCAGAATTTTTTCTCTCAGCTCTTCCACACTCATCGGCGCCAGTTTCTTCATATTCAGGCTGTTCTGGGAGATCTCCGCGCCGCGGACTGCCTTCATGAGCGCCTGCTCAAAGTTGCGGCCGATCGCCATAACCTCGCCGGTTGCCTTCATCTGGGTACCCAGCTTCCGGCGTCCGTAAACGAATTTATCAAATGGCCATTTCGGGAATTTAACCGTTACATAGTCAAGGGCCGGCTCGAAGCATGCCATCGTCTCGCCGGTTACCTCGTTCGGGATCTCGTCCAGATGATAACCGATCGCAATCTTAGTTGCCACGCGGGCAATCGGATATCCGGTTGCTTTCGAAGCAAGGGCGGAAGAACGGGATACACGCGGGTTTACCTCGATAACGGCATATTCAAAGCTCTCCGGATTCAGCGCAAACTGGCAGTTGCAGCCGCCCTCGATGCCCATCGCCTGGATAATATTCAGCGCTGCAGAACGAAGCATCTGGTATTCCTTATCCGCCAGCGTCACAGCCGGTGCGATAACAATGGAGTCGCCGGTGTGGACGCCGACCGGGTCAAAGTTTTCCATCGAGCAGACCGTAATCTCGTTGCCGATGGCATCGCGCATTACCTCAAACTCGATCTCCTTCCATCCGGAAATACATTTCTCAACCAGAATCTGATTGATCGGTGACAGGCGGATACCCGCCTCCGCGATGTTGTAAAGCTCTTCTTTATTTGCCGCAATACCGCCGCCGGTACCGCCCAGGGTAAAGGCCGGACGCACGATAACCGGGTAAGAAATAACCTCGGCAAAATCAAGCGCATCCTCGATGGTGGTGACAACCTTGGACGGAATGACCGGCTCACCGATAGCTTCCATCGTATCTTTAAAGCACTGGCGGTCCTCCGCCTTATCGATGGTCTCCGGGGACGCGCCGAGAAGCGTTACATTGTGGCTCTTTAAGAAACCTTCTTTGGCAAGCTCCATGGACAGTGTCAGTCCGGTCTGTCCGCCCAGGGTGGACAGGATGCTGTCAGGCTTCTCTTTTTCAATGATTCTCTTGACAAATTCCAGGGTCAGCGGCTCGATGTATACGTGATCCGCAATGGCGCTGTCCGTCATGATGGTTGCCGGGTTGGAGTTTACTAAAACGACCTCCAGACCTTCCTCTTTTAAAGCCCGGCACGCCTGCGTTCCTGCATAGTCAAACTCTGCCGCCTGACCGATGACGATAGGGCCGGAACCGATTACCATAACTTTTTTCAGGGATTTATTTAACGGCATGACGCGCCCTCCTTTTCCTTATAATCTCTCATCATCTGAATGAAACGCCCAAACAGCTCTTCCGTATCCTTCGGACCTGCACAAGCCTCTGGATGGAACTGGACGGTAAATGCCGGCATATCGTGGTAGGTGATCCCCTCGCAGGTGCCGTCGTTGACATTGATAAATGTCTCCTCCGCGCCCTCCGGCAGCGTATCGCGCAGTACCTCATAGCCGTGGTTCTGGCTGCTGATGTAGACGCGTCCGGTCGTCAGATCCTTGACCGGCTGGTTCGCACCTCTGTGACCGAATTTCATCTTTCCAGTCTTCGCGCCCTTGGCAATCGCCAGCAGCTGGTGTCCCAGGCAGATGCCGAACATCGGTTTTCCAGCCTTCGTAATCTTTCGGATCTCCTCGATGATCTCCGGGTTGTCCTCTGGGTTGCCTGGACCGTTGGAAAGCATGATTCCGTCCGGATTCATCTTAAGAATCTCCTCCGCCGTCGTACCTGCCGGAAGGTCAGCCACGCGGCATCCGCGCCTAGTCAGCTCGCGGATGATATTTTCCTTTGCGCCGAAATCCCAGAGCACAATCTGGAACTCTTCTTTCTCATCCGCCGGTTTGATCTCACATTTCTTTGGTGTAACGGTTTCAACCGCCTTTGTAATGTGGAAGTTTTTCACTTCCTCCAGCTTTTTCGCATCATACGGCGGCTTCACCTCGGTCAGCCAGCCGTTCATCGAACCGGATTCACGAATGGTTTTTGCCAGCTTTCTCGTATCGATTCCATAGACGCCCGGGATGTTTCTTTCTTTAAAAAAGGTGTCAAGATCCCCACTGCATCTGAAGTTGGAAGGTTCCTGACACCACTCTTTTACGATATAGGCTGATAAATATACCTCTTCATTCTCGAAGTCCTGCGGAATCACTCCGTAGTTTCCGATTAACGGAAATGTCTGAACGACAATCTGTCCAAAATAGCTGGGATCTGTGATCGTCTCAAGGTATCCTGTCATACCGGTTGTGAATACGACTTCTCCGGTCACTTCACGTAAAGGAGCGCCAAAGCTTTTTCCCTCAAAATAGTCGCCGTTTTCCAACAGAAGATATACCGGTTTCTCCATCTGGTCACCATTCCTTTCTCTCTCGTACCCCGCCTGTGAATAGCTTCATGCAGGCAGTTTACTTTTTCATTCTCAATAGCCTCACATTTGAGCAAATCTGTTTTTCCTCAGATGCGTTTTTCACATCATTACAGACGTATTTTATAAATTGTCTGATTCTGCAAAAAAGGCGTCCATGAGCAGAGCCCATGAACGCCTTTGTTCATATTCTGAAAGATTATAGCATAGGAAAGTTCTATGCGTCAAGAGATTTTTTATACATTTTTTTATGTTTTATACGTCATTTATGCATTTTTATGCATTCCTGCCTATTGTTTTTCATTTTTATTTATTATGCAAACATCAAGTATACATATGTAAGGATTTATTAAGGAATAAGTAACACGGTTGTCTATTCCATCCTGTATACTGTCTCTATTACTTAACAGGAGGTATTGATTTATGAGTCTCTTTCTTTTAGTTTTATTCCCACTAAGCTTTTTACTTGCCATTCTTGCTTTTTTTACAGGTAAAACTATGGCATACATCCTTACGCTTGGCAGTTATGCCTGCTTTGCACTCTTTCTGCTGCTTTCCCTTCATGACATCAATCTTCGCATGATGACTCAGGATATCAGCGGTATCCAGGATATCTATCCCTCTATTGAGTCTATCTGTATTCCTGCGTTTCTTGCTTTAAATGTAGTAGCTGGCTTCCGCGTTTTTAAGACTGCAAAAAAATAAGTGCTTGTTCTTATGCCTGTTTCTTTATATAATAAGGACAGGCATTTTTGATTTAGGAGGTATTTTTTTATGGATAAAATTACCAGTTTTACTATCGACCATCTGAAACTGCTCCCTGGCGTCTATGTATCCCGTAAGGATCGCGTGGGCGATCAGGTCATCACCACCTTTGATATCCGCATGACACGCCCCAACTATGAGCCAGTCATGAATACGGCGGAGGTTCACACCATCGAGCACCTGGCTGCCACCTGGCTGCGAAATAACGAGGAGTGGAAAGACCGCGTCCTCTACTTCGGACCGATGGGCTGCCGCACCGGCTTCTACCTGCTTCTCGCAGGCGACCTGACATCCGAGGAGATCGTGCCGCTGATGAAAGGGCTCTTTACTTTCATGCGCGACTACAAAGACGAGGTTCCGGGTGCTTGTGCAAAAGATTGCGGCAACTACCTCGATATGAACCTGCCGATGGCAAACTGGCTGGCTGACCGCTTTCTGCGCGAAGTCTTAGATGGAATTGGTCCGGAGAGACTGGTTTATCCGGAATAAGAGACAAGAATGGCAGGCGGTATGCTTTGAAACACCAAAACCCCCAGATGCTGCAACATCTGAGGGTTTTATTCTATTATTTTCTATTTTCCCTATTTTCTTGCATCCGCAGCCGCTGCATGTCCAGATAATCCTTCTCCATGCGCCATACGCGATACAAGCGGTGCGATCCGCGCGGATGCCTCCGGGGTCATGCTCTGGTGGGTACAGGTCTTTAAGAATGTACCAACCCAGACGCCACCGGTATAACGTGCCGCCCGAAGAGTCGGAAGTGTGTGGTTGGTTCCGGAAGCATAATCACCAAATACCTCCGCCGTATTCTGACCGATAAACAGGGAGCCGTAATTAACCAGCTTCGGAATCAGTGCATCCGGATCTTCCACGTTGATCTCCAGATGCTCCGGTGCATACTCATTCGCATACTGAACTGCCTCGTCCAGGCTGTCTACCACGCCGATCTCTCCAAACGTATCCCAGGACTGTCTCGCAATCTTTGCCGTATCCAGAATCTTCAGCTCTTCCTCTACCGCCTCAATCACGCTCTTTCCAAATGCCTCATCCGTTGTCAGAAGAATGCCTTTCGCATTGACATCATGCTCGGACTGTGCCAGCAGATCGGCAGCTACAACCTTCGCACTCGCTTTTCCGTCCGCAATTACCAGGACCTCGCTCGGTCCGGCTACAAAGTCGATGCCGACCTGCCCGTAGCACTGACGTTTCGCCTCGGTTACGAAGCGGTTACCCGGTCCTACAATAATATCCACCGGCTTGATGCTCTCAGTTCCATAGGAAAATGCTGCGATCGCCTGTGCGCCGCCCAGTGCGTAGATCTCATCCACGCCAGCCAGATCCATCGCAACCAGTGTCTTGGCGTTAATATGACCCGTTCCCCGCACTACCGGAGAGCAGGCGGTGATACGTTTTACTCCCGCTGCCTTCGCCGGAGTCGCTAACATCAGTGCCGTGGAATACAGTGGATAATTGCCGCCCGGCACATAACAGCAGCAGGACTCCACCGGAATGATGCGGTGTCCTAAAAAGACCCCCGGCTCTGGGCTGAAATTGTCAAGGGGTTTCACTGTCTGCCTCTGCGCGTTCGCAAATGCCTCAATATTGTGATGCGCCGCTTTCAGATCCGCCAGCTCCTGCTCGCCCAGCTCCTTATAAGCCGCATCAATCTCCTCCCGGCTGACCCGCAGCGATTCACGGGTACATCCGTCAAACTTCTCATTGTACTCCCTCAGAGCCGCGTCCCCGCGCCCCCGGACCTCACCAATAATCCCCGCCACGGTCTCTCGCAGATTCCGATTATCTTCCTCGCTTCGAACCTGTGCTTCTTTTATAATCTTGATCATACGTTCTGCCTCTCTGTATAAGTTTTATCATTTTTTCCAAGTATACCACAAGTCTTTTTATTTTGCGATACAAAATAAACCTATCCAGCACATCTGAAACCAGAACGTTACTGTACACGGGTAGGCACTTTTGGAACCGAAAGTGCCGTAAGAAAACGTGGTGGCAGCAGGAATTT
>ENA-UPTB01002598-UPTB01002598.1-human-gut-metagenome-genome-assembly--contig:-NODE-2598-length-12245-cov-11.188609_pt1 | contig 12245 bp, 7 predicted proteins | sample MGYA00250046_ERZ773369 | MGnify/ENA primary metagenome ERZ773369 (study PRJEB29103, sample SAMN06111938) | human gut metagenome | biome: human gut; feature: ankylosing spondylitis patient; material...
CCGTATCATTTGACAAAGGGGCGATATATATATCCCGATAATAAGCTTTTTTTCCTCCATCGGCTACCGGTATATCAGGGAAATTACAACCTCCGGCTATCAGCAAATTTCCTTCAATCACTCCCGCATATAATGCAGAAACTCCCTTAAGAAAACCGGTATTCTCTGTAGGGAACCCATGCATTTTCTCAAGAGATATTTCAGAAGCATCCGATTGACCGCTACAAGCAGCCATTGTCATCATGCCCAGTATCGCATAAACGCCATATATTATTTTTCTGATCATGTTTTCATGGTGAAGCAAATAATAAAAAGTGTGCCAAAAGCAAATCAGCCATCCCGCTTGCCCCAGAAACGGATTGCACCAACGCAAACACAACATTCCTTACGCATATGGACGGAGGCATTCCACCTCACGCCCAACGGTACTCTATCACACTTTTGGCACACAGTCATTATTTGAATATAACTATCAATTTAATGAAATTTCATCAACAAACAAGAAAGCCGGATTTCCTTTGCCACCGTGCCAAGCAGGAATGCTATGTTCCGCTAAAGCGGTCACTTTCACATAACGGGCAGTCACCGGATCGAAAGTCAACGTATGGTTGAACACTCCATTCTTGTCATCCTGCTTCATTGCCGGATATTTTTCTGAAGCAATTTCCTTAAAGTTCTTTCCGTCTTCGGATACAGCTACAGAAAAAGCACGGGCATCAAACACCCAGTCACCTTTTTCCACACAAGTAGAAATAGAAGCGCTGCTGATTTCTGTCGGTTGCTGCATATCAATAACTGCTTCCATATCATTTTTATAGAAAGCAATCCAACGGCCCGTCTTATAGTTACCGTTACCTTTCAATCCGTCCACCAAAGTGGGAGCGCCTTTGAATTCATATTGCTTGTTTACCGGTTGCAACATAGTGACAGGTTTCATACTAGCCTTGTTAAAAGCAATTTCCTCTGTAACCACGCGGCTATTTCCTGCAGGACGTACAGTAATCGCTTTAAAAGTACAATTCTGTTTCAATTTCAATGTTTCCGTATACAACTGGGAAGCAGCGGAAGGTTCCGTTCCATCCAAAGTGTAATAGATAGGACTATTATCAATAGTAGACAAAGTAACATCCAGCGTACCATCTTTCGGATTAGGAGTAAATACAGCATTTACATCAAAGACATGCTTGGCATAATTATATTTATAAACATCATAAATATCTACCAACTGAGGCAAACGCTTCAAGAAACCTTCATAGTTTTTCTTTTCCGGCATGGTCCACTGAATTTCAGACAAAGCAGCCATACGGGGTAATTCCATATATTCTACCTGACTGTAGGTAGGAATGTATTCAGTCCATAAGTTGGCCTGTACGCCAATGATGTATTTCTGCTCTTCCGGAGTCAGATCAGCCGGCATCGGCTCATAGTTATATACTGTTTCAACGGGTACATATCCACCAATAGCCTCAGGTTCATTAGCAATATCCTTGGTTTGGTAATAGTCGAAATACAAATAAGTATTAGGAGTCATAATTACATCATGTTTCTGTTTTGCGGCTTCAATACCTCCGGCAACACCACGCCATGACATTACAGTGGCATTGGGAGCCAATCCGCCTTCCAGAATTTCATCCCAACCGATAATCTGACGTCCGTGTCCGTTCAGGAACTTCTCTGCATGATTGATAATGAAACTCTGCAATCTTTCCTCGGCAGTATGATTCTTGTCAGACTTAAGACCTAAAGCCTTGATACGAGCCTGGCACTTTGGACATTTTGCCCAACGTACCTTAGGACATTCGTCACCACCTACATGAATATATTCTGACGGGAAAATCTGAATAATTTCCCCTAATACATCTTCAATGAATTTCAAGGTTTCATCATTTCCTGCGCAAAGCACATCTTCTGATACCCCCCAGATTTTCCATACTTCGTACGGACCACCAGTACAGCCTAAGTTAGGATATGCAGCCAAAGCAGCCTGCATGTGTCCCGGCATATCAATTTCCGGTATAACCGTAATATGACGTTCGGCAGCATAAGCTACAATTTCTTTTGCTTCTTCCTGTGTGAAGAATCCACCATAAGGCTTGCCATCATATTTTCCCGAGTTATGTCCGATAACCGTTTCCGCTCTTTTAGAACCTATTTCAGTCAGTTCAGGACGACTCTTGATTTCGATTCTCCATCCCTGGTCTTCAGACAAATGCCAGTGGAAACGGTTGATGTTGTGCAAAGCCAGCATATCAATAAAACGCTTTACTGAATCTACCGGGAAAAAATGACGTGACACATCCAACATTGCACCACGATAAGAGAAACGAGGATAGTCATTGATTTCAACCGCCGGTAAAGCGATATCCACTCCTTGTGCTACCGGAATAGATTTACGCAACGTCTGGATGCCATAAAATACTCCGGCTTCCGTAGGTCCTGAAATAACCACTTGGTCGCTGGTTACCTTTAACTGGTATCCTTCAGGATTTTCAGCATTTCCACCTAATTGCAGGATTATTCCTTTGCCGTCTGTACCGGCTTGTACAGCCAATGACTTTCCGGTAAGATCTTTGATATAACTTGCCAAAAATTCAGCGTTCTTTTGCATTTTTTCATTGCCTTCCGGATACATTATCTTAGTTCCATTTGACAAAATAAACGGAGCAGCCTGATCCATTACCGAAATTTCCTGCGGTAACGGAATTATCTGATAATTTGCTTCTTTCACTTCTGTGTTACAGGATAAAAGCATAAAACCTGCCATTGTCAGCCCTGCAAGGCCCATTAAAGTTTTCATAATAGATATTAATTGATTAGTTAGTATCACTTAATTGCTTAATAGTTATATCAACCTTTTCATTCTTCTTCAGTTTATCTGAAGTAATAATCACTTTCTTTGTCTGTCCCGGCAACAAGTCAAAGAAGTTGTCAGTAAATCTCGCACCTTGAACAGGAATCTCTATGAACACATCCCTGGCCAGCTGTCTGGCAGACAGAGTCACTTCATATTTTCCATCCATCGGCTTCACTTTATAGCGGATCTCAGTCTTCGGAAGCTCCTGATCTTTTGCGTGGTTAAAGTAATAAATTTCTTCGGATAAAACCTCACCTTTCTTATTTTTTAATGTCATTAGAAGAAAAGTATTTTGAGGACTTGTTGTTATACCCGCATAAGGTTCCTTATAATATAAGGTGGAAGCATTGGCCGGAACCTCACCCTTGATACTCTTTTTAGTCAGAACTTTTCCATTAAAATCCATCACACGCAACAATAAAGTCACCTCTTTATCCGCTTCCAGCTTGTCCGACATAACATAAATATTCAAATCCTCCCCTTCCTTGACAGCATCTACCAATACCGGAGCAAAAGCTCTTTTTGCCTGATAATGCAACGCTTTCCAATTGCCATAATAATCAATGCTCGACCAGGAAACGACCGGCCAGCTGTCATTCAGCTGCCAATATAAAGTCCCCATACAATAGGGACGGTTACGACGATGGGCTTCCAAACCCTGGCGCACTCCTACCCCCTGCAAAACCAAACCCATATAAACCAACTGATCGAAATCTTCAGGCACTTTATAATACAGTCCCATAGTCTTCTTGATGAGGAAATTACCGATAGTGGCTTTTTGATGAGCATTCATCACCTCCGATTCCAATGCATAATCTTCCGGTGAGGCAAAAGTAGCAATCGTCTTCATTTCAGGAAATGCCTGAAAACCAAACTCACTCATAAAACGCGGAATTTCCGTATCCAGACTTTCAAACGGTTTCTGACCATACCAGATACCCCAATTATGGCTGTCTGCAATCTTCCAACTTTCGGGACGTCCCCAATTGGCCTCGTACGGAGAACCATGCATATAGAAACGGTCCGGATCAAGTTCAGCTACTTTACGAGGCAACAACTCACGGAAAAGTTTGTCATAGCCCTGCTTCATTCCTTCCATAATACCGGGATCAGTGTATTTCTTATCCCATCCCCAGTAGCGCATACCTTCATAAATTTCATTGTTTCCACACCACATAGCCAGACTGGCATGGTTCCGTAAACGCTTGATATTATATTCCGCCTCGGCCTCTACCCGTTTCATAAAAGCAGGATCGGACGGATAAGTAGTGCAGGCAAAAATAAAATCCTGCCAAACTAAAATTCCATTCTCGTCCGCCGCCTGGTAAAAAGCATCATCCTCATAAATTCCTCCACCCCATACACGAATCATATTCATATTGGCATCTTTCACATCCTTGAACAACTGGCGGTAACGTTCTTCAGTAATGTTAGGCAGCAAAGCATCATCCGGGATAAAATTCGCGCCTTTGGCAAACATAGGTTCACCATTGACTACAAAATAGAAGGATTCTCCCTGATCGTCTTTTTCTTTCACCACCTTTATTGTACGGAGTCCGATACGCTCTTTTTGAGAAGCTATCACTTTACCATCCACCTTTATTACGGCTTCAAAGTCATACAATGCAGGTTCCCCCCAACCATTAGGCATCCATAAATGAGGCTGCCGTATCTCTATGGGAAGAAGAATATGGTTTGTTCCCGGCTGCAATGTCACCTCTTTCTGTTCGGTTACCTTTTCACCCTCCTTATAAGAATAAGCAACGGTTACTTCCGCTTTCTGAGGAGTTGCAGAAACACTGTTTACAGTCAGGCGGTTTTCAACTTTCGCCAGATCTTTTGTTACCGAAGCCTGACGTACATAGTAATCATCAATGCGTGCCACATCATAGAAAGTCAGTGTCACAGGCCGCCAGATACCACTGGTTACCAAGCGGATTCCCCAATCCCAGCCATAACTGTAAGGCGCTTTACGGCTATAGATACTAACCCGCTTATCACTATGATCATTATCAGCAGGATAATCAAAACCATTGGTTTCCCATTGGGGTAAAGTTTGCTTGACAGGTGAATGAAACAGAATCTGCAAATGGTTTTCTCCCTTCCGCAACACCTCTTTTACCGGAAGAGTATAGCCGACAAACATATTGTCCGTACGTTCCAACAAAGAGCCGTTCAGATAAATATCCGCATACGTATCCAACCCTTCCAAAATCAACAAGGCAGCATCCCGCGAGAGTTGCTCATCCGTCACATTAAAAGTAGTTTTATAAACCCAGTCCTCATTCTCTACCCACTGCACTTTTTGCTCATTCATCCCATAAAATGGATTGGGCAGCTTATTATGAGAAATCAAATCCTGATGTACCGTTCCGGGCACCGTAGCCGGCAACCATTCATTCCGGCCGACCTGGGCGAACTCCCATCCCTTATCAAGACTCAGACTCTCTGACTTCTTATACTCCTTTGCACTGAGCATCATCGGAAAGCATCCTAACATCATCAAAACTTTTAATGTTTTCTTCATCTTACCTATCTTTATTAATTCATATACTATTCAGCCCAGAATGTGGATGCAGGCAAACCGGCGCCATTTACCAGATTGGCACGGGTAAATGGCTGCCATCCGTAACGAACCGTTTCCGGCTCTTTCACCTTGTCACTCCATACTTTTATTTTACCGTTTTCAACAACAGCCTGTGCCGGATAAAATAATCCATCATCACCTGCCACTTCGAATGTACGAAGCGGTTTCCCATCCGAAGTGGACAACCCCTCCGCATAATCAAAAGAAATATAAGCCGCACCTCCACTAAATACGACTGATTTATAAAGCGGTCCCGAAGGAATGACATTTTTATATCCGTATGTTTTATTCAAAGCCCATGCAGCCAACCGTTCACCGACTTCTCTTTTCTGTTTGGGATGTACGTCCAATGAGTCTCCCCTATCTGAACTGACAGCCATACCGGTATGAGGAATCTCCGCCATCAAACGACGCTGGCTATCACGGAACCAAGTCCATGACGGACGGTCTATACTGGACAATTGGACAAAATAGAATGGAAGTTCCGCATCCCCCCAATTCTTGCGCCAACTTTCCACCAACAATCTGAACAACCTTTCATGAGCCTCCCGATTATGGGCATTAGACTCACCCTGATACCAAATAAAGCCTTTGACCGGAAACTGTTCCAAAGGACGGATACCCGATTCATACAAATAACAAGGCTCATAAGGATGGCGTTGCAATTTATTGGAAGACTGCTTTACATTCAAGGCAGCACGCCCACGCACCCAGTCTTGGATAAAATCATTCTGCATCCAATTACGTAAGATAGCCGGAAAACGATATTCCAATGTACTACGGTCTATCCATGCTTCAGTAGGAGATCCGCCAATGGCATTGCAAATCAGTCCTACAGGGACTTGCAAACTATCCTGCAATTTCTTTCCGAAATAGTAAGCCACCGCCGAGAAATTACCGGCTGTTTCAGGCGAACAAACTGTCCACCGTGTATCCTTATAATATTGCAGATGATTCAATGAATCGAGTACCGAAGCATCCCACTCCACCGCATCCGTACGCCAACGGGCTTTCATATCATATAAACGGATATTGCTATTTGCAGCTTGAGGAACATCTTGTGCGGCAGTCGCACTCCAATTCAGATAAAACTCCATATTCGATTGTCCGGAACAGAGCCACACTTCTCCCGCCAACACATTTTCATAGACCAGTTTCCGTTTTTCTGTAGAAACAGTCAGCGTATATGGACCGCCCGCCTTCAATGGCCGGACATCCACCGCCCACTTTCCATCTGCTCCCGTCACAGCCTGAAGTTGCTGCCTGTCTATGGAAACAGTTACTTTCTCACCGGCATCCGCTTTTCCCTGAATAGTCAGCAGACGTCCATGCTGCAATACCATATTGTCCGTATAAATTTCCGGCATTTGCAAACCGCCAAAATCACCGGTTATGCCTTCATACACCGTTTTTGCCAAGACAGCCGCACCTTCCTTATCAGGATGGACAGCATCGGGCAACATAAAAGGATATGGATATAAAGGTGCATGGAAATCTATCAACTGTACTTGTGCGTATTTCGCTATCGTTTCTATAGCCAGCTGAATCTCATCATGCCAGTCGCGTGTGCCGGACTCAAACCGCGGATGGCGGTCGGCAATCGGAGTCAGACGGGCAATCAAAATACGACATTCAGGATTCGCCACTCTGAACGAATCAATCAGTGCACGATAATCCGCTATAAAAAAATCACGGTAATTGGGCCAATCACGCGGATCTGTATCATTCACTCCTAAATGAATAACCACTACATCACCGGCAAAAGCCAATGCATCCTTAAACTCTTTCTGTTGCATAAAAGGCCGGTGTCCCTTGTTCAGCAACGTAGCTCCCGGCTTTCCAAAACGCTCCACCGTATACCCTTCACCCAGCATTTGCTGTAACCGGGCAGGATAGGACTCCTTATCAGGATCGGATACACCTATGCCATAGGTAATGCTATTACCTACACAAGCAACCTTCACCCGCTTCCGTGCAAATGAAACGGTACAAAGAAACAAACATAAAATCAGTATTAATGTCTTCTTCATTTCTGGTCAACATAAGGTTTTACAATATCACGCCACAGCAAGTATCCCTTTCCTAATAAATGTAATCCGTCATTAGTATATACTGGATTCATCTTGCCTGTCTCTTTCTCCACAAAATGACTATACAAATCAATATAGGCAGCTCCTTCCTTTACCGCCAATGGTTCCAACAAATCATTAATTTGTTTTACCACCTGCCAGCGTGATGTATGCCCGTTAAACATACCGTAACAATCATTCACCGGCAATACACTTTGCAAATATAATTTTGTTTTTGGAGATTCTTGCTTTATTTTCCGAACAATCATACTTATTTCTGAAATAATTTTATCCGCAGACGTTCCCCGAGAAACATCATTGATACCGATCAATAAAAAAATCTTTGCCGGTTTTCCCTTTACAATCGGATCCAAACGGTCATATACCCCCATACAGATATCTCCACTGATACCCCTGTTCTTCACATTCTTATTTTGGAACAACTCAGCCCACTCGCAACCGTTGGTAATACTGTTCCCTAAAAAAATAATATCTTTTGAAGTAACCGGAAGTTCTTCAAACAAAGTCGCTCTCTGCTCATAAAAAGTAGAATACTTGCGTTCCTGAGCAAACTGGGGTAACGCTAATAATAATCCCAATAACAATAAGACAATACGTTTCATTTTATTTTTGTTTATCTGGTGAATAAATCAATCCCTCTGCCGCCCTTTCTCCGTCAGGAGTCACAAAGACAGCAGTAAACATCCACTTCACAAGACGCGTCTGGTCCATCCTGAACTTACCGACAGGTAATTTCAGGAACACTTTATTCCAACCCTTATTTAAATGCACAGCCAGTGGAGAACGTGCCACACAATTTTCATTTCCTAATGGAATTTCATTACTCTTCACCTGATGGGTTGCTGTCCTGATTCGCTTCGCTCGGAAGTTTGCCTTGGCTGTTGGTAAAGACCCCCGCTTCCCATTGGCGGATTTCTTTTTGGAGGAAAGGGTTGTGCAACTCTATCAGCCTGCTGTGATGTTCAATCAGAACTCTGTTTATCAGACAGGAAGCCTCACCATTGGTTCCTCTTTTTACCGGTAATCCTAATTTTTCCATCCGTTGGTTGGCTTGTTCGGTTTGTGTCTTGTTTCCGAACCACAGGTCGATGTCTCCGGCTATGCGATGTTCCGGATGAGGGTAGAAGTCAGCTGTCCCTATCCCTTTTAGCAGCAGGAAAGGGATAGAAGGTGATTGTACATAAATCTGTTGGAGGGCTTTAATCGTTTCCCGGTGTTGCCGGTTCACCCGTTCCAAGGTGTCAACTTCCACCATCCAGCCAAGCAATACCTTCCGGGGAGGTACGGCTTCAGTCGGCAACAGGCGGATGCCATCGTAAATAATGCCTTGTACGGTTTGTTTTCTTGCCATGCTGTGAATTTCATTCCATTCCTTTTCATCTAGAGGAAAAAGGGCGGAACAGTCTTCCTGCCGGTCCCACAGTCCTTGCCTTAGCAAAAGCATGAAAGCCTTTTGTAATGGGGCTGAGATCATCTTTTTGTCTTATTCTATGGCTAACCCAGTTTCTAACCATTGTCGGCACAGCTCGTTGGCATCGTTTCGGGCTGTATCTTTATTTACTTCATATTCATTGCACAGCAGTGCTCCGGCTTCATCTACCGTGAATTCCTTGTTTTCCAATTGTTTCCATAGCCAGGCGGCTGTTTCATTCAAGGAATAGACCTGTGCCATATCCATGGTTTCAGAAAACGGATTGACAATCATATATTCTCCACCTACTTGGCGAAGAATTAAATTAGAATTGAGTCTCATTGTCTTTATATTATTGCATTATCCTATTTATAGTTAAAATTACATCGACCTTCACAGGCAGATGTAATGGGGAATAAAATGTAAGTTCATTCTATTATCCGCTGATAACATAGGGTCTTGAACTTACCTGATCTAACATTTTTTACAGATCCGGCGCTTCTCGCGAAGAAAACGAATCTCTCTTCTAACATTTCTTATTGTATTGTTTGTCATATCTGAATTGAACAGATTACTGTTTACCAGTTTATACCTGTGGGACGGATCATGCCGGCTTGCAGCAGTTGCATGATAAATCCTGCGGCATCTTGCGATGCGGTGTCTTTATCCACTTCGTATTCCTCCAGAATCAACAGTACTAGATGGTTGAAGCTTTCTGCTTCTTCGATATGCTCCCAGATAAATTCTCCGGTTTCGGTCAGGGTGACCATTCCGTTGAACTCTCGGGCGGTCTGTCCGGAAGGAACCAGTACGATTTCTCCGGCTATGTTTCGTTTGATAAATTCTTTGGTTCTTTTCATCTTTTGAAAAAACGATATGTTTTAATGATGGTCCTGCGTAAAGGAATTATGTTCGGCCATATGTGGGCGAAGAATTTCCACTGGAAATCTTCTGGAACTATCCATTTCCCTTTTCGCTTCACCTTGATAATGATGGCGAAAATCTGTTCTCTTTGAATTGGACCTTCGATGACAGTCTGGGCGTCACCGATAAGATAATATTCTTCATTTTTAACATTATAAATACGGTGCATGACATATTCACCGTTGCTTCGCTGATAGAACACCATATCTCCTTTCCGAAGTTCACCGGAGGGGCTTTTCAGGTAGATGTGGTCTCTTGCGTGGATCAGGAATGGAGCCATGCTGCTGCCCGAGATGATCATGCTCACCTGCTTTCCTTCCTCAATGAGGGTACGCAGCATGGATATATATTCTTTCGTATCGACAGTCTTCATAATGGGGCGTATTTCACATTATCGGATAATTTCCAGTTTGGTCAGATACCTGTGCAGGGTGAAGGCTGCTTCCGGATTCATGTTGCACGCATAGGTGCTGATGCTTGTCTGTCTGGTCAAAACCTGCAGATCGTCGAGTGCTTTGCCGGTGAGCTTTGGATTCCACCAGTTGATTGTAACCTGCGAGCAGAGAGCTTTGAAATGCTTCATGGCTGTCTGGGGACGGATGGTGTTATCAGATGCCTGTTCGATGAATACAATGGCCTCCAACGGGCGGCGTTCATTGTGACAGATACCGCTGGAACCGCATACAGGCCATCCCGTTATCTCGTAGTCGCCGTTTGGAAGTGGACAGAGCAGGGCACGGTCGCCATTGAGTACCTGGGTGCCGGGAATATGCCGGCACCACAGGTTGGCATGCGTCGATTTGCCAATGCCGCTAGGACCACTGAATAAGATGGCTTGCCCACGATAATCCAGAAAAGTACAATGTAGTATGTAACATCCCTGGACAGATAAAGGACGTTCCAGGCACAGGCAGGAAATGAACAGGGTATCTGTTTGCAGTTCTCTTTTCAGACCTTCGATGAAATAGATGTTGGCATCTCTTTCGTTTCTTTCCTGATAGAGAGCATAGCAGGCATTCAGGTTTCCTACAGCCAGCAGGCGTGTTTCTTGTTCTTCCTTCCGGAAAACTACGATGTCGTTGCGTTGGAATGTGATCTGCCAGTCGTTGGACGGCAAAGGCAGACGGTTGACAAAATAGAATGTATAGTACCGGTCCGCTTCTTTGGTAGCGGGTTTATGGTCGAGAAACAAACGGCTGTTAACAGGAATCTCCTGTTCTGTCACTCCTGACAATTCAATCGTTAGCGGGCCGATATTCAGTCTCACAATCTTCAGTTTTTAATGTATTACGGGGGGATAATTCGTAATGATCCGTTCTTTGGCTTTCGCCATCTGGCAAAGATAGTCCATGCTTCCGGTGATTGTTTTTTCACAGTGTGCGGCGGCATAGCATACGTTGCATACGGGACGAAGGTGGCAACCCTCGCATTCGGTATGGGATACCAGTTCCTTGGCTTCTTCTAAAAGTTGTTGCCATGCAGTTGTCATCGGAATCTTTTTCAGGTCAACGGCCGGTTGATCCAGCATCACACAGGGGGTGAGGATGCCTTGCCAGTTGATCCAGCATGAACTCTTGGCAGCTCTGCACTCCAAAGAGCAGGCTCGTGTTCCTTCCACATGGGCAAGCGTATATTTCAAGTCGTGCATGTATCGTGCCATGTCATTCCCTTTTTTGTACTCCATATATTGCATCTCGATGCGGGCCGCCTCGTCGGCATCCAGTCTTTCAGTTAGAATGTTACGCAGACTTCCGCATTCGGGGCGTGAGAGAGGAAACATGTATGAGTTTACTTCTGCCGGAATGTCCAGATGCTGGGCCAGACGGATGATCTCGTCGTAATCTTTTTCATTCTTTCGTACGATACTTACGTTCAGTTTCACATCAATGTCTGCCTTTTTCAACCGTTTCAGGGCTTCCATGCACAGGGTGTATCCTTGCGGATTGTGGCACAAGCGTCCGTAAGTTTCTCTGCTGTCTCCATACAGGGTGGCGTTTATCCGCCGCGGCTTGTGGGTCTGCAAGATGCGTACCATTTCGTTGTCGATGAGTGTGCCGTTCGTATTGAGAGTCAGGATGAATCCCATTTCGCGCAGCCGGGTGTACAGCTCCTTGAAGTGTGGATAGAGCATCGGTTCACCTCCGGTGAGAAGGATGAAGAGTGTACCCATGTCTTGAAGTTGTTCTGCCCAGTCGAGCCATTGTTGCAAAGGCGATAAACCTCCGTGCCGTTCCACCACGCTGCGTTCGGTGCGTATGAAGCACATGTCGCAGTTGAGCGTACAGGTGGGAGTCAGCTCGAAGTTGGTAGTGATCGGGACACGGCTCTGATTGGCTTTGTCCACCAATGCCCGTTCCAAAAGGTTGGCATCGTGAAGAT
>ENA-UPTB01002603-UPTB01002603.1-human-gut-metagenome-genome-assembly--contig:-NODE-2603-length-12236-cov-34.115717_pt1 | contig 12236 bp, 9 predicted proteins | sample MGYA00250046_ERZ773369 | MGnify/ENA primary metagenome ERZ773369 (study PRJEB29103, sample SAMN06111938) | human gut metagenome | biome: human gut; feature: ankylosing spondylitis patient; material...
GGGCTTTGCCCACACCCACGACCTTTGAAAAGGTCGACCAAACTTTTATAATTGCTTTTCTGATTTGTTCCGCTAAACCATAATTTACCCCAACTATTTAAAAAAAACCGAAAAAACACCTTTCACAATTAAAGTGAAAGGTGTAATATTTATGCACAATTTACTATTCTGTTAAGTATATCATCGGTAGACTCGTTAAGCACATAAGCAAACTCGCCGAGCACCATTTTCTCTGCTTCTTTCAAAAAGCGTTCATCAGCCATATGTAATCTTTTGCCTCTTTTTAACTGCTGCTTTTCGTGAAGTTTTAAAGTTCTGATTAATCTAAGCAATTCAGATGACTTTCCCTCTGAAATGATGTTTTTAAATGTTTCAAATCTTATATTCTTATTGGAAATCCACTCTTCTTCTTTCGGCATATTATCCAAAAGGTCGATAATCTCATCTTTAGTAAGTACGGCTCTCATTTTTCCGACAAGTTTTTCATTTTGTACGGGAACGAAAACCTTTGCGGTTTTTGTCGCATTAGGACTAAGAACATAATACTCTACATTTACCTTGTCTATTCTTTTTGTTGTAATCTCGGTAACAGTGCAAACACCGTTAACACCATATGCGACTATATCAGATACCTCAAACATTTTCGGCACCTCCATGCGCAGATTTGTAAGCGTTATTTCGATAAAACATACTTCTCTCCTATTCTTAATTCTCATTCGTTAGTAATTGTTTAAAACAATGTCTGACAAAGCGGAAAACAGTTTATGCTTATTGTATTTCTTATATCTAATATTATACCATATTTTGATAAATTATGACATAGGCAATATAGCTAACAATGTTATAAAATATGTTGTAAAAAATGCTAATTATTTCTGTTTTTAAAATAATAAAGCTCCCGAGTTTATCGGAAGCTTTATTTAAAATAAAAATTATTATTGTTCTTTTCTGTAGAATGGTTCTACACCGTTTATTGCATTTCTTGCAAGGTCCATAGTAACAGGCATTACAACAAGGTCTACATCTTCAGTAAGGTATGGCTGTGCGGTTTCTTTTATAGCGTCAAAAATCTTTTTCATATCGCCGATAAAGTCAACTACAACAAGGAAGCTCTTTTTGTCGCTGTGCTCCATCATTCTTAAGAAAGCAACGTTTACATTTGGCTCTGTGCTGAAATGATTGATAAGTGTAGCCATAAGGTCAATAGGATAATCCTTTGGCTCGCCGATTTTAATCTGCTCACCCGGCTTGAACAAATCTTTATTAAGTGTGTTAAAGTCTTTCTGCTGCTTGATTGAAATAATCATTGGCTTAGGGAAAGTAACGCTCTTGCCAAACGGATTGATAACAAAACCGACAACACCCGAATGTGGATCCATAACCATTTGAGAAATGCTGTCAAAATCAGTAACTACTTTTTGAGCATTCTGGGTATCCTGCCACTTAAACAATTCTTCTGTATCTGTAAAAAGTCCAAAGAATTTTTCTTTTTTCTGATTTTCAAGAAGTCTGAACTGAACCTGTGTTGCCTGCTTCATAACAGTCTGACCGTTTTCTGTAACAGCCTGTGTTGTAGGAACAACCTTTGCAGGTAAAATAAACTTAGCCTTTACAACTTCTGTAATCATCTTATCGACGTTCTCTTTTGAGTTGTCTTCCTGCATAGTTACAATTGCTTCTTTTAAATCAGGGTTAAAAATCTTTTCAGCAGGTACTCTGCTGTTTTCCATTTTCATTTCGCTCATAATAATATATCCTCCAACAGTTATTCTATAGTATATGTTTTGCCGTCCTCAACAATAAGTCCCTTATCTGCTGGATACTGCTGAGAACCGTCTTCGTCACCGTCATTAAAAATAATATACGGTGTTTCCCAATCGTCTTCAAAAGTATAGCTGTACTTTCCGTCGCTTTCCTTTGTCATTTCAATTCCCGGCCAGGTTTCGTTTTCATACAGTTCATCGTTGTAAACATATGCAAAAATCTGATCGCCCCAGCTGTCGGGCTTTTCAAAATATACCTTTGTGCCGCTTGAAATTGAATATTTTACTTCTGTAGCAAATACAACTCTTTCGTAGGTTTTTACACCCTTGGAATTTTTAGCTGTAAGTTCAAGTGTTGCTATATCACTTCCGCTCGGTACAGAAACGGTTACGGTTTCTCCGTTCTTATATGGAACAGCCGCTGCTCCGTTAAGAGCATATTCCGCATTATCCGTATTTGCACAAGTAAGTGTGACTGTTGCGGTTTTACCGCTTTGAATATTAAATACGGTGTCCTCGGCAACGCCTACTTCGGCGGCAGCTTCATATTCCTTATAACCGTCGTTATAAAGAACTACCACACTGTTTGCCGGAATATCGGCATCAGAAGTAAGTTTACCGTTTTTAACGGTGTATTCTGTCTTGCCGTCAACTCTGTTTACATATGTACCGTCGGCAAGATTTGTTTCAAATCCTGTCTTAAGAGCGTCTTTTGTATTTACAATTACCGCTCCTTTTGTGCCCCTTTCAATCATAACAGCGGTTGAATCGGAGTTCGGATTTACAATATTTTCGTCTTCGCCAATCATAGCTGTACGGAAGAAATTTACGGCTTTTACACTCTTATCCTTGTACATATCGTCACCCTCTGTGCCGATACGGTTCATTCCCCATTCGTTTTCAACACTTGAATAGTAAGGACGATCGAAGAACAGCGGTGTGCCGTCTTTTCTTGCAGTAATTACTGCCCAACCGAGGATAACCTGTTCCTTAGTCATATTGTACCAGTTGCCGTCATTGATATAGTTATCGTGAGATTCAACCCATGTAACCATATTAAGCGGTGCGTCACCGAGCCAATAATCACTTACAGTACCTTTTGACAAAGTATTGTTTGTAATTGCGCCTCTGATTTTACTGCCGTATGTACTTGCTGTAGTATGACCTATTGCCTCAATATAGTCGGCAATTCTTTCATTGTTGCCCTGAAGCACCTCTCCGTATATAAACAGATTGTCAGCATTGTTTACTTCGGTGATTACTCTCTGCCAGAAGTTATTTGTAAAGCCGTCATCTTCCTTAGGATCGTCAGGTAAGCCGATGTGCTTTGCAGTATCATAACGGAAACCGTCAGCACCGCAAGCGACACAGTCATTGAGATACTCAATAAAATAATCCTGAAAAGATGTGCGCTCTGTATTAATATCAGGCAAACCACCCATTTTGTAAGTAGTGCAAGCAAGTCTGTTTGAAAAGTCATTGAGGTCATACGCATTGTTTTTATGATAAAGCGTGTCCAAACTTCCGCCGCCTGCATCAATAAGATCATGACTTACTGCGCTTGTGGTCGGTGTTGTGTGGTTAGCAATAACATCAACAATAACCTTAATACCGTACTTTTCCGCCTCGTCACACATAGCTTTAAACTCGTCACGAGTTCCGAGCTGATAGTTACCGATTTTAAAATCGGTGGGCTGATAATGATAGTACCATTTGCCATCACCGTAAAGCTGCATTCCGCCGTTCTCTCCCTCAAGGCAAGCATTAATAGGCGAAGTCTGCAGCGCCGTATATCCTGAAGCCGCAATGTCAGCCATAGATTCCTTTATAGTATTGAAATCCCACGAAAAACACTGCAAAATTGTACCGTTATCAATCTTATCTGCGTGAGCATACTCGGTAGAAGTATTGGTTGAAGTATTATCATCTGAACCGTTCTGCGAATTTGAACAGCCTGTCAAATAAACGACAGAACCTGTGAGCATAGCAGAAACCAACAGACCTGATAATATTCTTTTGAACAAATAATCACCATCTTTCATTTCACAATTAATCCGAGTGCGATAAGCCACAAGGATAAAATTATTATAACATTATTTCTTAGCAAAATAAATAGTATTTTGAGATTTTTTACAATTATTTTAAAAATTCCTACCTAATAAACAAAAAGAGCCTGATTTTTTTGGATAATCAGACTCTTAAAATATTACTTTTTTTCGGTAAGGAGTTTGTTTAACTCCTCCATAAATGTATTAATATCCTTGAATTGGCGATAAACCGAGGCAAAACGAACATATGAAACTTCATCAACCTTTTTAAGGCGCTCCATTACAAGTTCACCAATCTGCTCGGCAGTAATTTCTCGTTCAAAGCCGTTCTGTGCAGTAAGCTCAATGTCAGTGACCATTTCTTCTACCTGTTCAACAGAAACAGGGCGCTTTTCGCAAGCACGAAGAATACCTGCAGTCAGCTTATTGCGGTCAAAAACTTCTCTTGATTTGTCACGCTTGACAACATAGAGAGGAATGTTCTCAATAATTTCATAAGTTGTAAAACGCTTTCCGCACTTAAGACATTCTCTTCTTCTGCGTATTCTTTCCCCGTCATCTGCCGAACGGGAATCCACAACCTTACTTTCTTCAAATGAACAATATGGGCATTTCATAAAAAGCTCCCCTAAATCACAAATATTCTAAAAATATTATAACATACCGAAAAATTCAAGGCAATAAATATTTATTTACAAATTTATTACATTTTTGCTCTATGCTGATTTTTACAAATGAAAAAAGCAACAGTTGAGAATAAACTCGTCTGTTGCTTTTTTAGGGGTAATAGGGTTATAGAAGAAATTTATGTTATGTAGTTGATAGCATATTTTTAACAGCTCATTCGCTGTTTCTGTTAAAATTATAACAGAATAATACTATTTTGGAAATTGCATTTGCAACGATTTTCAAGAAACTGTATAAAAATACAGTAATAAATTTTATTGAATACTCACTAATATGCCAAGATTTAATTAATATCAAGACTAACACAAGCAATATTCATTACTGTTTTATAATATCCCCACAATTTATAATTTTTGCAATATGGTGAAATTATCACCGTTAAAATCTATTAATCCGTCTTTTTTCATTTTATTAAGCTCACGGGAAAGCGCCGATTTATCAACGCTTAGATAATCCGCAAAATCCTGTCTTGAGCCTTCAATGCAAAAAGAAGAACTTCCGTCACGCTTTTCTCTGAATTCAAAATAACGCATTATTTTTTTGCGTATGGAACGCTCTGAAAGCACAATTTTATATTCGAGAGAGCGCAAATCCATCTCCTCAAACAATACAAAAAGATTTTTAAGTAATTTTTGCTGAATAATAATCTTTTTATAATCATTTTCTTTAATTTTCGCAAAATCAAGAAAAAGAATTGTCGACTCCCCATGCGACACTATTTCAATATCGCAATGTGTGGTTCGTGGTGCGGCGGTGATAAGCCAACCTATGCTGTCACTGTAAACTCTTCCCAAAATTTCACGAACTCCGTCTGAATTATATTTTTGTATTTGAGCCGCACCCTCAAGCACAAAAGCGGAATATTTATGAATTTTGCCTGAACTTACAATAATATCATCATTTTTATAGCTCTGAATTTTATAATCAAATTCCACAAGCGCCTGTTCTATTTCTTCATCTGTAAAACTTTCAAAAATCGGGTGCTTTCTTAGGAATTCAAAATGTTGTTCCATATTTCCTCCGACAAATTAAATATGCAATACTAAAAATATCCGCACCAAAATATACGGATATTTTATCCGTAAATTCAAAACAGTTTGCGTACTTTTAGCAAAAACTATTTTATTAAATTATTGAATCTGCAAGAGCGGCAAGCTGAACTTCATTTTCAGCTGTCATAGTTGAACGGATTGTAACCTTGGCATCTGAAATCTCAATGCCCTTCATTTCGTCAAAATAAGGCTGCATAGACTTGATTGCACAAGGTGCCCATGAACCGTTTTCAATCATAGCGACTTTACGGTTTTTGTATCCCTTAATTTTCAAATGATGTAAAAAGTCATTCATAACAGGGAAAACTCCGCCGTCATATGAAGGAGCGGCTACAACAAGTGTAGAATACTTAAATGCGTCCTCAACATTTTCTGCCATATCACTTCTTGAAAGGTCAGAAATAGCAATCTTTTTATCTGTTTTCTCTTTCAAAATATCATAAAGTTTTAAAGCGGCTTTTTCGGTATTGCCATGAATTGAACAATAAGCGATAAATATACCGTCAACCTCCGGCTCATACTTGCTCCAGATGTCATAAAGGTTAATATAATAACCGAGATTTTCGGTAAGAACAGGACCGTGTAACGGACAAATTTTCTCAATATCAAGCTTAGCTGCTTTTTTAAGCAAAGCCTGAACCTGCACACCGTATTTTCCGCAAATATTAAAGTAATATCTTCTTGCCTCGCAAGCCCAATCTTCGTCTGTATCAAGTGCACCGAATTTACCGAATCCATCGGCAGAAAAAAGCACTTTTTCCTTGCTTTCATATGTAACCATAACCTCGGGCCAATGTACCATAGGCGCCATATAGAAAGAAAGTGTATGTTCGCCGAGGTTTAATGAGTCGCCCTCTTTTACAGTAACCGTTCTGTCGGTAAGGTCAATGTCAAAAAATTGAGGCAGCATATTAAATGTCTTTGCATTTCCGACAAGCATCATATCGGGATATTTATCTGCAAGCAGCTGTATGTTTGACGCATGGTCAGGCTCAAGATGATTAATAATAAGATAATCGGGAGTTTTTCCGTCAAGTACATTTTCAAGATTTGCAACCCATTCATCGGTTTTTCTCTTATCCACCGTGTCAAGTACGCAGATTTTTTCATCAAGAATTACATATGAGTTATAAGAAATGCCGTTTGGCACAATGTACTGACTTTCAAAAAGGTCAATATCTTTATCATCAACGCCGATATATTTAATAGCGTCAGAAATATTTATATTCATTTTTATTCTCCCCTTAATTAAAATAATAATTCGTATATGATTATACCATAATTAGACATATATTTCAATAGAGTCAGGCAGCAAATTAGCTACTTTTACAAAAAGCAAAAAACATATAAACAAATACAAATAAATACTCCTAAGCAGTAAATATCAAAAAAACAATACTTAAAACAGATAAAATTGTTGCCAATGCAGGAGCAAAGCTCAGTTCTATATTATGAATATATTTTATTTTGTCGAGCAATGGCGGAAATTCACCATAAACATCGTAATAACAGACTATGGATTTTAAATATCTGGCAACCTGTTTCATAATTATTTAAGTATCCGAAAATTGAGCTGTCCCCAAAAAGTTAGACTAAGAATCTAACTTTTGGGGGGCACATCATGCTTTTTATATCCAAAAATCTGAAAGAATATTAATATTGACAAACAAAAATGTGAATTGTAAAATTAAGATATAAAGACATATACGAAAGGGGTCAGAAGTATGACTACACAGGAAATGAACACAAACATTACAAATACGAATGAACCGGCAGAGAAAAAAACGAATAAGAAAAAGATTATTGGTATTGTTGCAGTTGCTACAGTAACGGTGGCGGCGGTCATTATTGCTATGCTGACCGCTTGCGGAAATAAACAGCCTACTGCAACGGCTGATGAAGTAATCGGTACATCTGTTCAGTCAGTTCCACATCGGGGAGCATATAATCTCCAACTTGACGATACTCAACACCCTGCTGTTCAAATATTGTTTTCATAGAAAAATCCTCCTGTAATTTGATTGTACTATCATTTTACAGAAGGATTTCTATTTTTACCAATGTGCCGATTTCAAATAAAAGCCAACTAATTCAAATGTTCCTTGTACCAGCTAATTACAGCTTCTCTATCAGACTCGAAGAACTGCGTAGAAATGTAAATATCCATATCATTAAAGTGCAATTCTTTAGCTCTGTATCTTTTGTGAGATGAATTACCCATATTATCTGTCACATTGTCCGCAAATGCAGGATAATTTGTTGCTTTAAACAATGACTTGGTATACTCTTTTGTCTTCAGGTTTTCAACTTCGGTTACAGTAATCTTTGACTTGTTAATAAGGTCTTCAACTAAGTTGTAGAACAATTTTGCAACCGGAAGCATTCCCTCTGACCAAGTATTTTCGTCATCAATATCAAATGGTGCTTTTGAAAGTGAAAAGCTGAAATCATCTATATCCAAATTCATATTTGACAATAAATCTTTAATAAATGAGATGATATTATTTGATGATAAGTTTGTTTCAAAGAAGATACCACTGTTATCAACTTGTTTGGCTTTACGAAGTTTTCTTTCGTCGTTGCTTATATATGTTCTATCTGCATTTGGAATGGAGTAATCACTTTTGGCTAGTTCGTTTAACATTTCAGTATCTAAATCATATACAAGGCTGATGAATTTTGTCAATAAGTCCGCCCAACTCGCTACCTTTGTATATTCGCCAACAAACGAAAATCCTTCCGGTTTCGTATTAGAAAAGTCTATACCGCTATTAACGCCAAAACTCAATTCATTCGTTTCGCTAATATCTGAATGCATTTCAACATAATTAAACTTATCAATCAAGATATTAGAAAGTACTTTTGCTCTGTTTAGAATAGAAGACTCATCCCATCTTTCCGCCGATAAAACTTCTTTGTTTAGTACATTTGCCTTCGAATTTTCACAAATAATGTTTTTCTTATCAGTAAATGATTTTGTTCCTAATTCACTATTATGTCCTGTGATAGTCAAATTTCCAAGCGTATGTAAGTATATCTCATAAACTCTGTTATAATCATCACCAACTTCTTTTTTCCATACAATAGCGTTTTCTTTCTGTGGTAAAATGTGCTCTATCGTAAGATTAGTAATATCAATATGCTCCTTGGTAGAATTCTCAATAACAGAAAGCACAAACTTACAAATAGGCTTTTTATATAGAGGTTTATGGATAAGTGCTTCTTCAAATTCACTGTCTGTTGGCATACGATTGTTTGCCCTTAAATCGTTAAGGAATATTACGAATTTTTCGTAATAATTATCGTAACTTCCATCAAAAAATCTGTCATACATCGACTTCATAAACTTTGACAAGTTTTTGTTAATTTCACAAGCCGTAATTCTAACAAGATATGTCAGCAAATAATCTAATACTTTGCAAAGAGTTGCTTCATCGATATTACCGTCTTCATAATCGTTAAATACTCTAAAAAGAAACGGAAGTACAGTTGTTTGTTTAATGGTATAAAACGCTCTCAGATAATCCGAGATTTCTTTGCTATAGAACTGTGTTTCGCCAATAAAAGCACCGTAGTATTTTGATGTTCGTTTCAAATTCTTCAGTACATCCTCGTGACTCAAGTTGTTTTCTTCGCAATGTTCTTTAAATAAACGATATGCATTTTTGTCGTTAACGGACTTGCTAATTTGCGAGTTTAAAAAATTGATAACGAAATCTCCTAAGTTGCGGTAGCCTACGTTCTTTTCGATTACAGACCAATAATTCTCGTAAAGTTCATCTTGGTTTAAATCATCCATAAGCAGATAATTTCTAATTAAATCTGCTAAACTTAACTCCAATCCGGTTGAATTGATTGACTCAAAAATTTTCTGTGGCTCATCACCTTGAGATTTATCAAGAACGATTTCTACCATCTCAAGCTTTTTGATACCGTTAAGTATATCATTCAATTCTAAACCTGATGTTACGGTTTCTTCAATCAAATTTTTGAAGGTAATATAGTTCTTATAGATATTTGAGTTCCTGTCCATCTCGTCAGTTTTATCTTTGATTAAAAGCAGCAACTGTTCATTATCAGATTTCACTGGTTTTAATTTTAGTTTATATTTTTCATCGCAATTTCTATTGAACATTACTTCTTCTATTTCAGCTTCTATTCTAACTGATACGCCTTTTGCCGCATCATAAAGGGCTTTTAGAAGAATATACATTGTAGTAAGACGCTGTTGCCCGTCTATAATCAAAACTTCATTTAATGTACTGCCATCAAGACCGACTATATACACAATAGTTCCCGTAAAATGTTTATGGTCTCGTTTGTTCGCATTCATAATATCCTGATAGAGTTTTTCACATTGTATATTATTCCAATCATAATTACGCTGATAAACAGGCACTTTAAATACTCTTTTGTTTTTTTCAATTATGTCTGAAAACAACCATGCTTTATAAGGTTGCATAATTTAATCTCCTTTATCTTTATCGGCATTATATTTTTAAACCTAACTACTCCTACTATAATCTGTTAAATCATCTTAAAATGTTTAAATGCTTCTTCAATCATTACTGCTTTTTCCGCCGGACACTGTGATTGTTTTGTATTTGCCGATTTTGGTTTATTGTAATTTTCTCTTTCTATGATGCCGCATTTCTCTTTTACCTGAGCGATATAGAGATTGGACACCTTTGTATCGTATTTATCTAAGATGTACTGTTTGATTTCTTCGTAAGTTGCTTTCGCCTCCGAAGCAGTTAAATCCAGTTCATCCATATCAACGGTAATGTCGATATATGTGTCCGGAGTTTTTTTAACCAACTTAACAACCGTCTCCACATGCGCTGTTCTTGGGAACATATCGCAAGGTGTTACTTCTTTGGTTTTATAGCCGTTTGACTCGAAAATTTCTAAATCTCTTGCAAGGGTTGCGGGATCACAAGACACATAAACAACTCGTTTCGGTGACATTTGTGCTACGGTCAAAATTACATCTTCGCCGCAGCCTTTTCTTGGCGGGTCAAGCACTACGACATCAGGTTGAAGTCCCTCTGCTTTAAGTTGAGTCGCTGCCTTTGATGCGTCGGCACAAATAAATCTTGCATTCTCTATGCCGTTTGCTTTTGCGTTTTCGTTTGCATTCTTTATAGCATCCTCGACAATTTCCGCACCGACAAGTGTTTTGCAGGTTTCTGCCATTGTAAGTCCTATTGTACCTGTTCCGCAGTATAAATCAAGCAGAATTTCGTCGTTTTGCAGGTTTGCGTATTCTTTTGCTTTACCGTACAGTTTTTCTGCTTGGGCACGGTTTACCTGCCAGAATGAAAACGGTGATATTTTAAATTTAAGTCCGCATAAAACATCGGTAATGTGGTCACTGCCATATGCAACACGATTTTTCTTGCCTAAAACCACATTTGTTTTTTCTCTGTTAGAATTAATAATTACGCTTTTTAGGTTAGGCAAGCCGTCTTTTAACATTCTGACAAGTTCGTCTTCCTGTTTTAAGCCGTTGCCGTTGACAACATAACAAACCATAAGTTCGTCAGTAATTTCACCAAGACGCATATATAAATGTCTTAATCTGCCTTTGCCTGTTGTTTCGTCATAAATATCAGCATTTGTTTTATCTATAAATCTTTTTGTAATTTCTATTACAGAATTAAAAACTTCAGGCTGCAATAAACAGTCATCACACGGAATAATTCTGTGCGTATGAAATGAATAAAATCCGAACACCGCACTTCCGTCTTTTGCCCTACCTATAGGAAATTGCGCCTTATTTCTGTATCTGTCAGGTCTTTCGCAGCTGATAATATCTTTAAATTCAAAGTCTTTAATTCCGCCTATTCGTGTTACCGCATCGTAAACACGCATTGATTTTATTTTTAATTCTTCTTTATAAGAAATATGCCGCCAAGTACAGCCTCCGCATTTTGAGAACTGCGGGCAGTCCGCCTCGATTCTTGCGGAAGACGGAGTAATTATATTTTCAATTTTACCGAAAGCATAAGTTTTCTTTGTTTTTAATATTCTTACTTCAAGTTCATCGCCTACTGCGGAAAGCGGAACAAATACGGCGATACCGTCCTCTGTTTTTCCTACGCCGCTGCCCTCTGCGGTAGCCGAAGTTATGTTTAATTTTATAATATCATTCTTAACTAAATTCACTGATTATCACCGATTATATTGTAACATTTTTAATATAAATTGGCAATATAAAAACTAAAATACGAAAAAATATATTACAAATTGAAAAAAGGTATTTATTTTTTTTGACTATAGCTTTATAATATAAGATAGAATTTTTGTGAATGGAGAATGAGTGTTTTGAATTACGACATTTTACTTGATAATATAAAAAGGATACATTTTATCGGCATCGGCGGCAGCGGTATGTGTCCGCTTGCAGAGATTTTAAACAGCGAGGGCTATCAGCTTTCAGGCTCGGATATGAATGAGGGCGAGACACTCGACAGAATCAAAGGCTACGGCATTCCCGTATATATGGGACATCGTGCAGAAAATATTGACGGTGCAGAGCTTGTGGTATATTCTGCCGCTATCAAAGAAGATAACCCGGAAAGAAAAGCAGCTGTTGAACAGGGTATTCCTTGCATTGAAAGAAGCGTTATGCTCGGCGTTGTAACAAGAAGATACAAGAGAAGTATTGCGGTTTCCGGTACTCA
>ENA-UPTB01002610-UPTB01002610.1-human-gut-metagenome-genome-assembly--contig:-NODE-2610-length-12216-cov-67.510586_pt1 | contig 12216 bp, 7 predicted proteins | sample MGYA00250046_ERZ773369 | MGnify/ENA primary metagenome ERZ773369 (study PRJEB29103, sample SAMN06111938) | human gut metagenome | biome: human gut; feature: ankylosing spondylitis patient; material...
CCCGGCGTTACGGCTGCTTGATAAACCAATCCGTTGCCGACTTGGGGCGGAATGACTTTTCCAATCCCTTTCGACGGACCGATTTCGGCGATCAGGCATTCGTTTGTTTGAAAGTTGTTTGCCGCGTTGATATAGATGTCCGAATTGCCCAGACGGGTCGCTCCATTCTCCACATCGAGCATGTTCAAGGTAGTTGCATTGTTGATTTCAGGAGCCGAATCGTCGTCCGAACAAGAAAAAGCCGGTAACAGGAATGCTGCCAGCAAGAGCTGGAACAAGAAATTCTTTTTCATTTCTTCTTTATTTATAAGTTAGACAATAGGTAAAACATGCACAAAGGTATTTATATTTTCCTGAAAAGCTAATCATTCCCTTTATATTTCGCCCGCCAATGGGACGGAGGTATGCCGACACGCTCGATGAAGGCGCGACTGAAGGTTTTCACCGAACTGTAGCCCATTTTCGTCGCCACTTCGCCCAAAGGCCAGTCCGTATGGAGCAGGACGTCGCGGATGGCCACCCAACGGTAGGCTTCGAGCCATTCGTCTGTAGTCACCCCGGTCAGTACCCTCAGGCAGCCGGACAGATCGACTCGCGAGACGCCCAATTTTTTTGCATAGAAAACCGGATCATGATTCATATAATGATGAACCATCGAGGCGAAAAGGTCCAAAAATTCGTTGCCCGTTCGTTTATGGAAAATGATACCCGATTGTACGCCTTGCCAGCGTTCCGCTTCGGTCGCTTCCCGGCCGCAGAAGGAGATAAAGATATCTTTGGGAGTGTATAGGGGGTATTTTGTGTCCATTTTTGTATATATTCGTTTGTTTATAGCTTATACAAGACCGACGGATTCGTTCAAGGGGCAATTAGAGAACGAATCTGCCGGTTATAATTCGTTAACCGGATAATTGTAGAATGAATATGGGAGTTATGATTCATTCGCTAAATGCTCGTTAAACGAATCTGTTGATCATAATTCGTTCTACAATTAATTGAGAAACGAATCCGCTATTCTGCCAGCCATTTGTTAATCTGTGTCAGTATCTTTTCCTTCATGTCTTCGGGCATGTTGCCGATACGGGCGCGGTGGCTGCCTCCGGGTTGGATGTAGACTTGTTCGTTTACCTTGCCTTTGAAGATCGGGACGCGGGTGGCGCTCCACGGGTCTACTTCGCCATAGATAAAGATCATCTTCGGATCGTTGTCACGGAGGAAATCATAGACTTTGTGGTAAAGTTCGGGGCGGTATTCAACTTTGTCGACCAGCTCTTTCGGCAGCATGATGCGGTTCAGGTATCCCCGGCTGCTGTCGATTGTCAGGTATTTCCTGAACGGTTTCGTGTCATAGCCGTAATAACCCAATTCGCGGGCAGCTTGTACGAAGAAGGAAATATTCGGCTGGTTTTCGGCAAAATAGTCGGGCCCGCTGATGTCAACCAAATGATAAAACAGTGTCTTTGCATCGGACCACTTATAATTTTTGTGGTTCGGCCAGCCGCAGGCAAGAAGTGCGATTGCATAATGTCTCCCCCCTTCTTCAAGTGCAGCCACATAGCAATATCCGGCTTTGGACGTATATCCGGTTTTTCCGGTAATCACATGATCCATCATATCCAGCAGGGCATTTTTATTGGAAACAGCATATCCGGTTCCCTCCAGGCTCTGAAATGTATGTGACCGGGTCTGCGTCACTTCCAGAAACTGCTTGCTTACCGGAGACTTCCATGCGCAATAACTCATAATCCTGCACAGATCATATGCTGTGGTATGATGTTCCCCCTGCTCATCCTTTGCATCCAGACCGTTCGGTGTTACAAAATGGCTGTCGGTGCACCCGATCTTCTTTGCTTTTTCATTCATAAGTGCTGCAAATTTTTCCGCAGATCCCGCCACATGTTCTGCGATTGCATATGCACAGTCATTATAGGATTCCAGCATCAGCCCATACCACAGATCCTGCATATAGAACTGTTCTCCTTTTTTCGCCCCGAGATGTACCTTCGGCTGTGATGCCGCTTTTGTGCTGAATGTGACCACTTCATCGGGCTTACATTGTTCCATCGCCACGATACAGGTCAGAATTTTTGTGGTACTTGCATTCGGCAGTGCTGTCTGTGCCTCTTTTCCATACAAAAGGCGCCCACTGTCACCATCCACCATGGCGCAGGATTTTGAATACAGTGTCTGCGCTTCGGGTTCTTTTTGCTTTTCTGCCAAAACCGGTTCGCTCATCAGACATCCGATTACCAGCAACAGACTTACTATTTTTGTGCAGATTCTTTTTTGAAACATAAAAAAATAACCATATACATTTTTATTCTATGTATATGATTATTCCTGCTTCTTTTATACGTCCAGTTTCACATGCATCTCTTCTTCTGCTTCCTGCTTAAACTCTTCCACCTGTACCGGACTGAGTACCGGCAGATCATCGATTGAATGTACGCCGAAACTGCGTAAAAATTCTTCTGTTGTTCCGAAAAGTAACGGACGCCCCGGTGCATCAAGTCTTCCAAGTTCACACACCAGATGATATTCCACCAGTTTGTTTACCGCATGATCCGATGACACGCCACGTATTTTTTCTATTTCCATCTTTGTCACCGGCTGCTTATATGCAATAATGGAAAGCGTCTCCAAAAGAACATCGGTTAAAACCCGGCGTTTAGGCTGCTTTGCAATTTTAATCAGATATTCGTAAATTTCGGGTCTGGTGCACATCTGGTAGGCTCCATCCAGCTCCGTGATGGTAACGCCGCGTTTCTGTTCTTCCCACTCGTTTCTCATTTCATCGATCAGTTCCTTTGTTTTCTTCTGATCAAGTCCAAGAGCTCCTGCAATTTTCTCCAGTTCTACGGATTCTCCCATAGAAAACAGAATTCCTTCTATAATTGCCTTGTATTTTTTTTCTTCCATATTTTCCGTCCATCCTGCAATACATGATAATCTATGCTGCAACTTTCGAATCAATCTGGATATCATCAAAAATATGTTCCTGCGAAATCCGTATCGTTCCCATTTTCATCAGCTCCAGAATCGCAAGAAACGTAACGATCACTTCCACTTTCGATGACTGTGCCGTCAAAAGTCCCCGGAAACTGAAGTGCCTGTGTCCGGCCGCATATTTTTTCAGATCCTCCATCTTGTCTTCCAGTGATACCTCTTCTTTTTCAATCTTTCCGAACTTTGACCGCAGAGGATCAATTTTATCCTGCTGTTTTTTCATAATGCTCTCAAAAATTTCATGCAGACGTGAAAGCGTAATGTCCGACATCAGTTCGTGGATGTCAACCGGCGGCTCATACGCACGCACTTCCTCCGGAATCGTCGGCTTCTTATACATAACACGACCGGCATCCATCTGCCGGTCTTTTAGTTCATACGCCATACATTTGTACATCTTGTATTCCAGAAGCTGCTGTACCAGTTCCGCACGCGGATCTTCTTCTTCCTCTTCGCTGTCCGGATTCGATGGGAGAAGCATGCGTGATTTGATATCGATCAGCGTTGCAGCCATAACCAGAAACTCACTGAGTACCTCCAGATCCTGTCGTTTCATTTCCCGGATATACTCCATATACTGTTCCGTGATCTCCACAATCGGAATATCATAGATATTCACTTTATTCTTTTCGAGCAGATACAAAAGCAGATCCAGCGGTCCCTCAAATACCTGGAGTTTAACGGTCAGTTCCATCCCTCTCGTCCTTTCTGTCATAATCTATATTTTATCTTTATGTTGTAGAAAATGCAAGGACAAATTACTATATTTAGTGTTTTACAGAAGGGGTGCAAACAATTTTAATGCCCCCATAAATGTACGCACAAGAAACGATTTCTTTTGAAATTCCTCCAGAGTCACTTCGTGGCTTTCCGCAAATGTTTTTAACGCATCTTCTTTTACCTGTAAAACTGCCCGGGTACGATACATCCAGACGCCACATTCAAAATGCAGACACAGACTGCGGTAATCCAGATTTACCGTTCCCACGGTTGCCTGTACATCATCTGACACAAAACATTTTGCATGGATAAAACCTGGCGTATATGTGTATATTTTCACTCCGTTTTTGATCAGATACGGGAAATTCGACTGTGTCAGGAAATACACCAGTTTCTTATCCGGAATTCCCGGTACAACCAGACGCACATCCACTCCGGATTTTGCCGCATTTACAAGTGCCGTGCGCATCTCGGACCCGATGATTAGATACGGAGTAAAGATGTAAAGATATTTTTTTGCCCTGCTGATCATATTCAGATATACATTTTCGCCGACATCTTCGTAATCCAGCGGAGAATCGGTATACGGCTGGACAAATCCTTTTTCATCTGCATGGATTTTTTCCTGCAGCCTGTGTTTTTCCATGGAGGTTGCACGATAAAATGTATAATCGCTTTCTGTTTTCAAAATATAATCCCACAGTTCCAAGAACATGCTTGTAAAACTCCAGACACATTCTCCGGTCAGACGGATTGCCGCATCCTTCCAATACCCAAAACGCACTCTGGCATCGTAGGTGTAAGCACCACCATTGTCCTTGCGCACCACATTCATGCGGTAGGCATCGCCTGCGCTGAGCTTTATCACAGCCTGGCCAATATTGGCCTTGCTCTGTGCTAAGCCAAGGGGTTTGCCCTTTTCAACGTCGCCACCTGCCACACGGCCGGCTATTACGACTTTGGTCACATCGGTAAAGTTCACCGCCTCTTCCTTCACAAAGGTGTAGCGTGTGCCAACGCCCTTGTCGTCGGCGGGGAAACGGCCTGCCGAGCCAAACTCGTGGCCCTGCTTCTTTATCTGTATAAAGTGGTCGCCAATGGGCACACTGATGCTGAAGCGGCCCTCGCTGTCGCTGGTGATGGGTTCGCCGTCCTTATAGCAGATGTTGCCGTCTACGTAGAAGTTGCAACCCTCCACCGGATAGGTGGTGCCTTCGTACAACACCTGGCCTGTGACGGGGAAGCTTGAGGTATCCTCAAAGTCAACGCCATTGTGGTTGATTGAGTTCTGGCTGACGTAGCGCGAGAGCTTCTGTGGTGTAAAGCTGTGTATGCCCTTGCTTGGCACAACCGAGTAGTTGGTGCCGCTGCCGGTAAATGGCACACCTTTTATCACATAGTTGCCCTCGGCATCGGTGCGGCCGTAAATGCTGAATGCATCGTCGGGGGGCACAATGGTGCTTATCTTATTCGACGACTTGATGGTGCCGTGATGGCCATTGGCCACGCCGCCAGTTTTGCTGTAGTCGTAAGCGGTAGTCTGGTTGGTAATGCCCTCGTCGAGCGGCCAGTACAGATAGAGGTCTTTCTCGTCGCCCGAGAGCTGGTGGTCGTAGGTGGCCAACAACTCGGCATCGGCAAGCGCCTTGTTCCACACGCGCACCTCGTCGATGTAGCCGTTGAAGTTGTACTGTGCCTCAACGCCCACACTGGTGCCGAAGGCCAGGTTGTATTGTTTCTTGCTGTTTTCCTTGGGCACGTTCGTGGCCTTGGCCTCAAACTTCTGCATCTTGCCCTTAGCGTCGATGGCGCGCAGGGTCCAGTTGGCAGCACCATCGGTTGACAGGGCTATGGCATAATAGTTGTTAGGCTCAACCACCACCGTGGTGGGCGTGTCGGCCCACCCATCAGGTTGGGGGGTGGGCAGGCGCAGCTTCAGCTTGTAGGCACCGCTGCTGGTGCGCTCGCCGAACAGTGAGAAGTTGCCCCAAGTGTCAATCAGCATGGGCCTTGCATATTTGGCTGCATTGCCCGACTGCTTGATGTTGTCGTCGAGGCGGAACCATGCCTGTATGGTGAGGGGCACATTGCCTATATACATGGCCTTGGCCTCATCAACGTTGAGGGGCAGCACAAGGCCACCGCCCACATTGTCTACACGCAATGAGTAGAACTGCGACTTGGCCTCGGCATCGTCCTTGGCCTGCACCAAATTGACACGCACGCCCTCAACGGCCGTACCTGTGCCATAGGCTATGCGGCCAGCTATGGTGCCGGTGGCCTGGCAAAAGCCGTTGTCGGTGGCCTCGGCGGTCAGCATGCTGTTGCCATTACAGTTGATGTACGACGACACGCGGTATTCGTAGTACTGGCCGGGGGCCACATTGTTGTCGTCGAAGGTGTACATCTCCGAGGTGCCCGACACGGTGTGTATGTCGCTCCAGTTGCCATTGCTGCCAAGCATACGGCGTGCCACCACATAACGGGTGTTGCCCTCAGATATTTGCTGGGCGTTCCAGGTGAGCTTGACGCTGTTGCTGTACAGGCCCTTGCTCACGTTTAACGATGCCACACGGCTGCTGCCGCTGATGGAGCCTACGGTAATGGGCGACTCAAAGGTCTTGCCAAAGGCTTTCAGCACCACCTTGAACTCGTAAGAGTCGCACACATTCTTGATGCCAGTGTACTCGTATTCGCCCGAGGTGGCATTTACATCAGTGCGGGGCACGCTCACGGGGTTGCTCCACTGGGTTGTGCCGGCCAAACGGCTGTACACGAGGAAACTCTGTTCGTTGTTTCTGAAAGCACCATAGTTCCAAGTCACCACCACGCTCTGCTCTTCAGAACGGGTGTCTACCTTGTCAAATACGAACGACGGCACTATCTTGGTCGTCACAGTGGCCTTGAGGTCGTCTACTATGCCTTCCTTCCACCCGTCCTTTTGGTAGGTGACGATATACACATATCCGGTTTCAAGGCTCGGCACTTCCACCTCGCAGTTGTTGGTGTTATAGTCAACGGCAGCGATACGCTTGGCCGAACTTGCCGACTCGCCTTGCTTGTAGCGGTACACCAGCCACTTGTCTTTCTTGCTGCTCAAGCGGGTGTCGCCCTTGGTGTTCCAAGTCAGCTTTACGGTTTTGGTCCACTGGTTGGGTTCTGCACTCAAATTGTCCGGATACGGACAACCGGGCACGGTAACTGACCAAATGGTGCCGTTGTTGTAACGCTGGAACACACTGTTCTTGTTGTCGCGGATGGTACCTATTACATTACCCTCGCTAATATTCATTGTGGCACTCCTTGCGCCCCAATAGTAGATGGTGACGGCATTGCGGTTGCTGAACGTGCCGTCGAGCGTCTTGGTCACGCTGGTGGCATTGTCGGCCGCATATACCGAACCATACTTGAGGGAAGAATACGAACTTGAATTGTTGAAATAGTAGGTGGGCGCGAAACCCCAGCCGTTCTTGTTCGGCAGCTTCGAAGCATTGAATGTAATTTTGCCTGCGGCACTGCGCACAAAACTGCCCTTATTGGTTAGGGACTCGTTGATGGCCGAGCCGGCAGTGAAATCCAAGTACTCGTCTATGTTGTCGGGATCATCGCCATTGTCGTTGTTGTCCCAACAACCCACAAACCTGATGCCGCGAAACTTGCCCTTGCCGTCAGAAGTGCCTTCACCCTCGAGCATTTTCTTTGAAGGGTAAAAGCGGGCGTAGACAGTGCGTTTTTTGCCATGGTACTCATCCCTTACGATGGTAAGGCGGCCATACTCCTCGTTGCAACGCACAAGATTGTCATGACAACGGTACATTTCACCCACCAATATGTAATTGTAACTGGGGAGTTTTATATTACCCAAAAATTTGACATTCTTCATACCAGCGTACGACCTCACATATATCTTGATTCTACGCATGGCATCGGGCTTGCTGTTATCCTTGTCGTAGTCCATGTAACGGAACTCGACGTACGGACGTGCCTCGCTCATGGCAATATTGTCAATACATATTGTCTTGGCTACATCTTTGGGGTCGGTGTTTGCCCTCACCACCTGCGGCACAAGGCCCCAGGTTATGAGCAACACGCCCAACATGAGCAGCCACCGGCCCAATAGGGGCGGAGGAGGCACTTTCTTCGGTACCCGCTGATGGGGTAATCGTGTAAAGTGTGTGTGCATAATGATAAATGTTTATGAAATTAGTGAATTTGTTTACAAATTTAAGTATTGCCATCGTTTCGATGCAAACGATTGCCCTGTCTTGTTGTCCGATTGCTCATAAGTAGTTGTCCGATTGGTACCAATCGGACACTTTACCCGTTTTTTGCACCGGAAAGGCCGTTTTTGCGATGAAATGGGGCATTTCTGCGATGAAATGGGCCATTTTTGCACTTTGCGCCCCTCATCAGCACGTTTACACGCTTTTTACCTACATCTTACACTTTTTGCCTGCACTGCATTGATTTTCAATGCGTTACGGAGTGTAGGTAACCCCGCACTGTGCCTACACACCCTTTGCACACTACCTACACACCCTTTGCACTACCTGCACGGCGGTTGTTCACGCCTTGCACAGACTGTTTTTTCGACAACAATGGGCAGCAAAAACGCTTGCGACAGGTAGAATTACCAGTCGGAACAACTGATATTTCTACCTGCCGCAAGCGTTACAACGCGCTGGCACAGGTGCCAATATGTTGGGTGCAGGAAATGCCGTGCAGGCAGTGCAGGGGGGTGTGCAGGATGCACATAGAGCGTGCAGATAGTGTGTAGGTAGTGTGTAGGTAGTGTGCAGGTAGTGTACAGATTTACCTACACGCCGTAACGCGCTGATAATCAGTGCAGTGCAGGCAAAAAGTGTAAGATGCAGGAAAAACATCACTTTTCACTTTATAGGGAGGTACACAAACGCTACCTCTAATGGGGGCGACGCGTCCCGCGTCGGTGCAACTCAAGCGCTAACCGCTAACGCGGAAAACATAAGAACAGAAGGACATAAGAACAGAAGATATCGCGTTCGTGTTAGCCGCTTACCGCGGAAAACATAAGGAACATAAGTTTACATAAGAAACACATAAGGCCGCTGCCCGGCTGACGGCCACGGACTATCGTCCGGGTGGCCTCAAGAAACATAAGGGCTGACGCCGTAGCGGGGCGGGGCAGCCGCTAACGCGGGAAACAGAAGGACAGAAGAACATAAGGACATAAGGGCTGACGCCGTAGCGTTACAAGTAGTAACGCTACGGCGTCAGCCCTTATGTTTCTTGAGGCCACCCGGACGTTAGTCCGTGGCCGTCAGCCGCGCAGCGGCCTTATGTGTTTCTTATGTAAACCTATGTTCCTTATGTTTTCCGCGCTAAGCGGCTAACACGAACGTTATCTTCTGTTCTTATGTCCTTATGTTTCCCGCGTTAGCGGTTAGCGCTTGAGTTGCACCGACGCGGGACGCGTCGCCCCCATTAGTGCTTGCGTTTCTTCAAGCACAAAAGCTTGCGTCTCTTCAAGCGCAAAACGCCACCAACAAACGCTACCTCTAATGGGGGCGACGCGTCTCGCGTCGGGAAAATAAAAAGAAAATGCTCATCACCGGGCACAGCTCGCTACACCATCTGCCCATCACGCCACTCGCGGGGCGTCATGCCCGTGCGGTCGCTGAATATCTTGTACAACTGGCTGCGCGATGTAAAGCCACAGGCCGACGACACACTCTCGTTGGTGTACTCGGGGTGGGCCTTGATGTAGTCCTGCGCCTCCTTAAAACGTATGTCGCTCAACCAAATGCGGAAGGTGGTGTGCAAATGCTGGTCGAAATAGATGCTGAGGACGCGGCGCACCACACCTATGCTCTGTGAGAGTTTGACCATGTTGACGGTGGTGTCGCGAAAGTTCTTTTCGGCACACCATGCGGCAAGGGCAGCCTCAACAATACGCACCATTTCGGGTGACAACGGCTCGGGGGCGGCATTGTCTGATGCTGACTCATCGGCGTCACCATCGTCCATTGACTGTGAGGCGTCGGCCACATCGGTCAGCACCTCGTCGATGGGGGCAAGGTTGTAGCCCATGGCCACGAAACTCAGGTTGAAGATGACAGCGGAGAGCAGCACGGCCGGCCCTATAACAAAGAGCAGCGGACGCCACATGATGGCACCCACGAGCGCAAGCGAGGTGCAGCAAAACAGCAGGTATCCCGCCCACGTGTAGCGCACATAGGGCATGATGTCGCCACCCGTTTCGGCCTCTACCCTGCTCCTGTTGCGGTGTATCTCGCTGAGCGGTATGACGATGCTCGTGAGCATGGACACCAAATAGAGGGTGTGCAACACCATTTGCTCATAGGGCATGTACAGACTGTTGCGCCTCAGCCACCCGCTGCCAAATGCAACGAATGTGGCCACAAGCAATATGCCAAACAACAGGTCGTAGCGACGGCGCCGACGCTTTTCGCACTCGAGGTTGAGTATGGAATGGGCCACCAGGAAGGTGGCGGGGGGGTAGAACAGTATGTTTACTATCGTGCCGGCATCGTCGCTGTGGGCTCTGAAGCCGCAGGCCATTTGCAGGCCGTAGTGTATCACCAGCAGCACGGCGGCGGCCACGAGCGACCAGCGCGATTTTTCGTACTGGCGGTTGACTACGGACACCTGAAAGCGTGACACAACAAGCACGAGTGTTTGCATGGCAAACACTAACAGGCAGGTGTATTGTAATAGAAATAATGATGACATTTATTGATTGGTTTTGTGCGTTTCCTGGTTAACAGGGTGACGGGTTGACTGGTTGACGGGTAAGTTTGTTGTTCCTTTAAGTTTCTTGCCATTCTGACTTTAACATATAAGCAGTGGTGCATAGCATACTTACCTGTCAACTTGTCAACCCGTTAACCTCCTTACAGCAATATTTCATCATAATTATCGCGGGTTATTACTTTGAACGCCGCATCGGGATAGCTGCGCGAGAATGACAGCGGAACCGCAGCATTACGTCGGGGGTTCCACTTGAACTCATAGGCTGTCAGCATACCGTCGCACTCCTCCAAATAGTCTATTTCGCTTTTGGCTGTTGTGCGCCAAAAATAGCCGTTGGCATAAGTGCGGGCATAACTCTGCTGCTTTAAGCGCTCTGCTATGACATAATTCTCGAACAAGGCACCAATGTCTGACCTTAATTCGGCTTGCTGGAAATTACGGATTATGGCATTGCGTATGCCACAATCCCAAAAGTATATTTTCTTGGCGAACTTCAGCTCGTTGCGCAAATTGCGACTGAACGACGGCAGCCTGAATATGATGAATGCCTTTTCAAGCAACTGTATGTATGAATCTACGGTTTTTGAATCGAGACCGCAAAGCTGCGCTAATTCATTATACGACACTTCTGAGCCTATTTGAAAGGCTAAAGCCTGAAGCAACTTGAGTATCTTGTCACTCTTCTTTATTCTGTCGAACAGCAGGATATCTTTATACACATAGCTGTCGGATAATTGCTGCAGTATGTCACGCTCGTCACCGGCATTGTTCACCACATCAGGATATGTGCCAAACACAAGGCGTGTCGGCAACAAACGCTTCTCGACAAGCAAACCATTGTATGCCGCTAATTCGGCAAAGGACAACGGAAACATCAAATACTCGTGCTTGCGGCCTGTAAGCGGTTCGTTCACCTTGTTGGCCAATGCAAACGACGAACTGCCCGTGGCTACAACCTGCACGTCGGGCATGTTGTCTATAATCAGTTTCAAGCAAAGCCCTATGTCGGTTATGCGCTGTGCCTCGTCCACCACCAGTGTTTTGCTTTTGCCTATGACTGACTTGATGCGGCTTGAGGTAGGATTCTCAAACAGCGCACGCACATCGGCTTCGTCGCCATTCAGCCACAGGGTGTCGGGGGCTGTTATGGCTTGGCGCAACAATGTGGTCTTACCTACCTGGCGGGCTCCATATATGATTATGGCCTTGCCACTATTTAGGTGTTTGGTCACGCTGTCTTCTAATATTCGCTTTATCATAAGTAGCTCTTTGTTTTGGGTGGTTCTATAAGTCTGTTTTTGGAACTACCCATGTGTAAGTTTACGTGTTGCACGTCGCTGCAAATATAAGCACATTTTGCCGCTATTCCAAGAATATTTAGATATTTGCGGAATTAATTCCAAGAATATTTAGATATTTGCGGAATTGGGGCTTGTGAGCGGACTCTCAGAATGGGGAGATTTGAGCCAATTATTGGCGTTCGGTGAGGCGCTAAAGCACATAGTAATGCTTTAGACTTTTACCGGACTGCAATAATTCTAAACGCTAACACAAAACGCAAGCACTAAACACAAGCACAAAACGCAAGCTCTAATGGGGGCGACGCGTCTCGCGTCGGGAATCAAAGCAAAGGCCCAACAGACTGGCGTGTTATTAGTGCTTGAAGTTTCGGATTTAACAAGGGCGGGCTGAAAGCCCAATGGAGCACATAGCCCAGGGCAAGCGAAGCGACACCCT